>Ga0172370_10004507_pt1 | contig 18609 bp, 11 predicted proteins | sample LakKiv5m_FD_114538 | JGI IMG/M metagenome (GOLD analysis project Ga0172370, IMG submission 114538) | Freshwater microbial communities from Kabuno Bay, South-Kivu, Congo - kab_022012_11.5m | ecosystem: Environmental > Aquatic > Freshwater > Lake | place: Democratic Republic of the Congo...
CTGCGCGTACCGTCGATCGCGCACGTCGCGATACAGGGCGCGCGCGATGCCGATGAAGTCGAGACCGGGGTGGTTGAAGAAGGCCGCGTCCTCCGCGCTCACGGCCGCGTATCGCATCACCGCCGGGATCTGCTCGATGGGCACCACCGTCCGGATCTCCTTGCCCCACTCCGCCACGATCTCGCCGCCCGCCGCATAGGCGCGCGTGACCTCGAACGCGTTGCGCCTGTAGGCGTCGAAGGAGAAGACCTCGGGCAGGTCCGATTCGATGTAGAGGAAGCCGATGTAGAGGCCCGCGCCGCCTAGCGCGCCGAGCGAGAGCGCCAAGCCCGTGAGCCACAGGAAGAGCCGGATGAGGAAGGGGCGCTGAGCCGTCGGTGACGCGGGTGGCATCGCGCGCGGAGGATAGGACTGAGTCGGGATCGAGGCAACGAAATCGCCATCCGCTACGTCGCGCGAAGCAGGCGATCGAGCAGCGCTGACTCACCTTGCAGGGCGGTGCGGTGCTCGTAGAGCGCGAGGCCGCGACGACCCCCGAGCTCCTCTCCTCCGCCGGCGCGGCCGGGTCCACCGTGGATGAGGTCGGGCAGGACGGCACCTGGACCGTGCGTGAGCTCGGCGATCTTCGGCGTGACGATCAGCAGGCGACCGACCCAGGGTGCCATCGCGAGACAATCTCCGACGAACGCGCGATCGCCCGAGTACACGGACGTCACGAGGCTGCCACGGCCCAAGCGCACGATCTCCAGCGCGCTCGTCGCCTCGCCGTCGTAGGGCAGCAGCGTGGCGACCGGCCCGAAGAGCTCCCGCGTGTGGATCGCGTCGGCGGCGAAGGGGTGATCGGCCTCCAGCAGCACGGGCGGAAAGAAGTAGCCGCGACCGGGTTCGACGCCGTGAAACGACGCACGATCCGGATCGCCAGCAACGACGCGGGCGACGCGGCGCAGCTCGGTCAGCGTCTGCCGTGCGCGCTCTACCTGGTGTGCCGTCGCTAGCGGTCCGACACGGGTCTCCTTCAGCGCCGGATCTCCGACCACGACAGAGCCGAGGTCTGCCCCGATCGCGTCGCGCAGCGCACCGAGCTTGCGGACCGGCACGACGATTCGGCGCGTCGCCGTGCATTTCTGGCCCGCCTTCTGCGTCATCTCGCGGATCGTGTCACGCACGAACGTGCTCCACAGATCGTCGCCCTCCTCGACGTCGGGCCCTAGGATAGCGGCGTTGAGGCTGTCGGCCTCCACGTTGACGCGGACGGTCTGCTCCAGGATCCGGGCGTGTGAGCGGATGCGGTTGCCCGTGGAAGCCGAGCCGGTGAACGCCACGACATCCTGCGGGCCGACGTGATCGAGCAGGTCCGACGGATCGCCGCAGAGCAGCGAGAGCGCGCCAGGGACAAGGCCTGCCTCGGCCACCCAGATCTCGAAGAGGCGATGGGCGACAACCGCCGTGGCGGGTGCAGGCTTCGTGAGCACGGGCACGCCGGCCAGGATCGCGGGGCCCAACTTCTCGCACATGCCCCACGCGGGGAAGTTGAACGCGTTGAGGTGAATCGCGACCCCCTCGCGCGGCCGGCGTACGTGACGCCCGACGAAGCGTCCGCCGCGATCGAGCGGCACGATCTCGTCCTCGACCGTGATGCGGAGATCGCCGAGCTCCGTGCCGAGGCGCACGTAGGCCGACATCGCGAATGCGGCGCCGTCGACATCGAACTTGCCGTCAGTGCGGGTCGCGCCGACGTTGAGCGTGCAGAGATCGAGCAGCTCGTCACGGTGAGCGTGCAGCGATCGCACGAGGCGATCGAGCAGCGCCGCGCGCTCCACAAAGGTCATGGCGCGCAACGCGGGGCCGCCGGTGTTTCGCGCGAACGCGAGGGCGCCGCCGAGGTCGAGCCCCCCGGTCGCGCAGGTCGCGATCACGTCTCCCGTCGTCGGATTCCAGCAGGGCGTCCCCTCACCTGTCCCGCCGATCCACTGTGCGTGCAGATAGCTCTTGAGTGGCGTCATCGTTCCTCGCTCATCGTGTGGGCGTGCTCTCAGCCAAATCCATCGGCGCCGTCGCCTCCGTCGCTCGCGTCCGCGTCGGCCGCGAAGCTCGTGGTGTCGGATTCGACCCGGCCTGCGCTGCTGGGGATCGACACCCCCCCCCAGACGTTCGTCGTCGAGGTGCCGCGCGCCTGTGCCTGCGCGACCGTGGACGGCGCGGTCGCAGCCGACAGCGCACGATAAAGACGCTTGAGCACCTGCTCCGGTCGCACTGCGGCGAGCTCCAGTCGGAATTTCGACAGCCACGTCGCTTCGGCCTTGGTGATGTCCAGGTTCGAGGAGACCGGCGCGCCGGCACGCAGCAGCATGCCTCGGAAAGGAGCGGCGTGCACGGGGCGCAAGCCCACGTCGACGACGCGAGCGGTCGGGAGCACCAGGTCCGGATCGCAGCGCACGCGGTGGGCGAGCGCACAGCCCGACGGCGTCGCGTCGTGCAGGCACAGCACGAGCAGCTTCGGGTTGCGCTTGAGCATCGCACGGACCTGGGGCGCGGCCTCGGGCGGATAGCCGGACTCGCTGAGCACGGCGCAGTTGTTCTCGAAGTGGAAGTTATTCGCGAGCAGGAGATCGACCGTGTCTTCGCGATCGCAGACGACGGCTCTGTCGAATGAGTAGCTCTCGAGATCGCGCGGCCGCGCCCGGTCCGCCGAGGCGGTAACTCTCGGTCGTCTGATGATGCGACCGGCGGGCTCGCCGTGGGCGCAGATCCACTTTGCCAACAGGGCCGAGAACGTCGATTCGTCGAGCCGGAGCCAGGGTGCGTGGTTGGCCTTCCAGGCCCAGGCGAAGCCGAGCGCTTCGAGGGCAAGCACGCCGAGGCCGAGCCGCGGCAGCCACAGGTCGAGCAGCCGGGCACCGCCCGGTCCGCCGACCGACTCGGCGTTCGCGATGGTGATGACGAGGCCGGCGATCCCGAGCCCCAGCGGTACGAAGAACGCGGCGAGGTAGCGGCCCCATATGGAGCCCGGGCGCTTGATCCGGCGGGCAATCTCGTACAGGAGCGACGCGCCGGTGAAGCGCACAGATCCCTGTGACGAGACGAGATCGATCGCGTGCTTGAACGCCGAGTCGGTGATCGGATCTCCGCTGCGCGGCTCGAACGCGAAGGCGTGACGGCAGCCCGGGCACTTGCCGTCCGCGCGCTCGCTGTACGTGGCGTCCCGGTCGCAGTGGATGCACTTCATGGGGTGCCCCGCGTGCCCGGTCTGCGCCCCTTTCCGTCGAGGAAGACGCGCATCCACGCCTCCAGCATGACGAGCGTCCACAGCCGCTCGCCCACCCGCCGCCGCCGCGTCTCGGCCCCGTGATCCTCGCCTCGCCGGAGCCGCTCGACGTACGGGCTCCGAAAGAGCCCACGGTTCGCGATCGCGTCGGGCCCGATGGCCGCCTCGACCACGTCGGCGAGCGGGCCGAGCACCCACTCCGTGATGGGCACGCTCATGCCGACCTTTCCCCGCCACAACAGATCATGCGGCAGGCGGCCCTGCATCGCGGCCTTCAGGACCCACTTCTCGGTCGCGCCGTGCAGCTTCATCTCCGGCGGCAGCGCGAACGCCATCTCCGCAAGGGCCCGATCGAAGAGCGGCATGCGCAGGTTCAGTCCGCACGCACGCGCGGTCCTGCCGGCGCGCGGCAGGATGTTCTGCGATCCCTTGAGATGCACATCGGCGAGCCGCAGTCGGTTGAGGTAGCTCTCGGCGGCATCCTCGCTCAGGTAGGGCCGCAGGTGCGCCCTGCGCTGTCCCGGACCGCCCACCGCTGCCGCGAAATCGGGCGCGTAGAGGGCGGCCTCCAGGCCATAGAAGCGGTGATAGGAGCGCAGGTACGTCTCTTCGGGCGTCTCCTCGTCGTAGAGGCCGGCGTATGCCGCGGCGGCGACCATCGGCTTGTTGGTCCAGCCTCCGAAGAGCTGATCGCCGCCCTCGCCGTTGAACACGACCCCGTAGCCGGCGGCCTTCGCGGCGCGTCCGAGGGCGAGCTGTGGGCCCGTGACGGGGTCGCCGAAGGGCAGGTCGAGGACCCACGCCAGCTCATCGAGGTCGTCGGCCAGCCCGCGCAGGTCGATGGGGACCCACTCAAGCGGCAGGTCGAGGTGCTTCGCCATCGCCGCGGCCTCGGCCTTTTCTGCGCCGCGTTCGCCCAAGTCGAGCGAGAATGCGCGCGTGTCGATCCCACACTTCTTCAGAAAGAAGCCGATGATCGACGAGTCGAGTCCGCCTGACAGGAAGAGGCCGGCCTTCGACACGGCGCCGAGGCGCTTTTCGACGGCCTCGCGCACGAGGCGGCGCGCCCGCCGAGTGGCGACACCGGCGTCCGCGAGCTTCGGATCCCCGGCCTCGGGCAACGTGAACCAGCGCTCCACGGCAGGCACGCGCGAGGTCGCGTCGACGATGCCGATACGTCCCGGTAGAAGGCGCCGAACGCCGGCGAGCGGCGTGTCCTCGCCCGGCACGAACGAGAACGCGAGGTACTTGTGGATCGCCGCGGCGTCGAGCGTGGCGACGAAGCCCGGGATCGAGGCCAGCTGCTTGATCTCGCTCGCGAAGTAGAACGCCTCTCCGACACGGGTCCAGCACAGCGATCGCATGCCGAACGGATCGAGCCCGAGCATCATGCGGCGCGCCTCGGCGTTCCAGATCGCGAACGCGAACGCGCCGTCTGTCCCAGACATTGCGGCGCCCAGGTCCGATCCGCCACGCGAGAGGAGGTCCTTCACGCGGGCGCCGGGGCCCTCGTGCGTGGGCCAGAGCTCGCCCAGGAAGCACGTCACGCCGCGCGCGTCTCGCACGAGTCCGGCGTTCGTCGCCGTGTCCGGGTGGCGGATCGCGAGCCCGAAGCCGTCACCGGTCGTCGAGTCCATTGTCGCGCCGAGGTGTGGGATCGCCCCCGACATGGCCTCGAGCACACCGGGCGGCGCGCTGCCCACGTATCCGCACAAACCGCCCATGACGTCCTCCGGGAGCGCGGTCCTCACGCGGGTGATTAGCGCGACGCAGGCTCAGCAGCAAGGGCGTCACGCGGTGCGGACGTAAGTGTAGTCGATGTTCTTGCCGTTGATGCCCTTGCGAGGCGCTCCGATCCAGTTCGCCATTTTCCCGGGCAACGTCACGGGCAGCATCAGCGATCGCACGTACGCGCGTTCGGCCTCGCTCGGGAGCCAGTCGATGGCGCGCCGCTCCCACTCGCCGCGTGTGATCGGGTTGCCCTCGCGGTCGAAGCAGTGATCCGCGTAGATTCCCTGTCTGCGGAAGAACCGGTTCGAGGGCAGCGAGAAGCGAAAGCGCAGGCCCTCCGCCTGCGTCGTCTTGTTCCACTTGTCGACGGCGCGCTGGCAGTCGTCGCGGTACTCGCCGCGAAGCACCTCATTGAGGGCATTGCGGGCCGGCACGTCGCGCGTCTGCAAGCGCCCGTCTTCGAAGACCGTCAGGGCCATGGTCTCGCCGAGCAGGCTGTGGTTCGTATACTTGCGCTCCTCCTGATAGCGGCCCTTCACGCCCGCCGCGAACATGTCGGCCGCGTTCGACGAGATCTCGCCGCCGAAGAGGTCGAGGCAGTAAGGGAACCAGTAGTCGATGTACTTCTGGATCAGCTCGAGGTCGATGCCGCCAAGCTCCGAGGCCCGCCCGTTGCGCGAGGCGCGCGTGAGCTCCGCGCTGCGGGCGACGACGCGATCGATGCCGGTCTCGCCGACGAAGAGGTGGTGCGCCTCCTCGGTGAGCATGAAGCGGCACGTCCGCGCAAGGGGATCGAAGCCGCTCTCGGCGAGCGCGGCGAGCTGGTACTTGCCATCGCGGTCGGTGAACATCGTGAAGCAGAAGAACGAGAGCCACTCGTCGCACGGCTCGTTGAACGCGTCGAGGATGCGCGGTTTGTCGGCGTCGCCCGATCGCCGCGCGAGCAACTCGTCCGCCTCGTCGCGACCGTCGCGGCCGAAGAAGGCGTGCAGCAAGTAGACCATCGCCCAGAGGTGGCGGCCCTCCTCTACGTTGACCTGGAACAGGTTGCGCATGTCGTACAGCGACGGCGCGCTGTGGGCGAGCCGGCGTTGCTGCTCGACGGAGGCGGGCTCCGTGTCGGCCTGCACGACGATCATGCGGCGCAGCATCGCGCGCAGCTCTCCCGGCACCTCCTGCCAGGCGGGCGCTCCCGCGAATTCGCCGAACGCGATGCGGCGATCGGGCACGGCGTCAGCCAGAAAGATCCCCCAGCGATACTCCGGCATCTTCACGTGCCCGAAGTTGGCCCAGCCGCCGGGCTCGGTGCTCACGGCCGTTCGCAGGTACACGTTGTGCGCCTGAAACCCGTCGGGACCCATGTCGTGCCACCACGAGAGGAACGAGGGCTGCCACTTCTCGAGCGCGCGCTGCAGCCGCACATCGCCGCCGAGGCCCACATTGTTCGGAATGCGCTGAGTGTAGTCGATGCCGCTCATGCCGTCCTCCGCGTGTCGAAGACCGGCCGCTCGGGCCGTCCATACAGGGTCAGCGCGCCGCGCTCTCCGACCGCGTTGGGGCGCTGGAAGATCCAGTTCTGCCACGCCGAGAGTCGCCCGTAGATCTTGGTGTCGCAGGTCTCGGCACCGACGCTGCGTAAGTTCTGCTCCATGCCGGTCAGCGCGTCGGGCGAGAGCGAGACGCGCTCCTCGATCGCGATGCGCAGCTCGTCGTCCCAGTCGATGTCGTCGGGGCCGAAGGTCACGAGGCCCATCGACACGGCTTCGGCGGTCGCGATCGGCGCGCTCGCCCGGCTCGCCTCCTCGGCACGGGAGGGCTCGGCGAAGAAGCGTGAGGCGAGGCGTGGCTCGCCGTTGAGGCCGGGCCAGCGCCCGCCGCTGTGACGCGTAGGCTGCAGCGCGACGCCGCGCACGTCGAGCATGTAGCTGCGGTCGGCCGACAGCGCGAGCTCGAACAGCGACCCCGCGAAGCAGGACCCCTCGTCGATGATCGCGAAGACGCTGCGCGAGAGGTTGTCGAGGCGGCGCAGTACGCGGCCTTGCAGCAGCCTGATCTCGCGCGCTAGCCAGCTACCGTCGACCTCGATCTTCGCCAGCGCGTCGTCGTGGGCCAGCACGGCCTCGATCCCGCCGCGCGTGCGCACGGCGAGCAGGCCGACGTCCGGATGGTTCGTGCGCAGCTCCAGCAGCGCGTCGTCGAGCTCGCGAAACGCGCGCAGCGACCACGTGGCGTCCCCCTCGTCGAGCAGCGCCTCGTGCGAGGCGGGGGCGTCCCGTTCGGGCCCGCGAACCTCCACCTCGGCGAGTCGCCTGCGCGCGTCGACCGCCATCGTCACGAAGCGATACGTGTAGCGCGTGCCATCGGTCTCCGCTGCGATGGGACCGAGCACTATCCCGCCCGCGCTCCCCGCACCGCCCCGATCCGCTAGCGACTTCGCGACCCGATCGCCGATGCCCGAGTCCCACTTGCTGCGAGGAAACGACGCGTCCACGAGCCGGTATTTGACCGCGTCGCGCGCGCGGACCCCCTCCGCCTTGGTGCAGAAGACGTCGGCCAGATCGCGCCGCACCTTGCGCTTGTCGACGAGTCGCGTGAGCCCGCCCGTGCCCGGAAGCACGCCGAGCAGCGGCACTTCGGGGAGGCTCACCGCGCTCGATCCGTCGTCGACGAGCACGATGTCGTCGCAGGCGAGCGCGAGCTCGTAGCCGCCCCCGGCCGCACTGCCATTGACCGCGGCGATCGTGCGTACGCCGCTGCCCGTGCTCAGATCCTCGAGCGCCGCGCGCGTCTCGTTCGTGTATTTGCAGAAGTTGACCTTCCACGGATGCGACGACAGGCCGAGCATGTAGATGTTCGCCCCGGCGCAGAAGATGCGCGGTGTGGCGCTAGTCAGCACGAGCACGCGGACCTCGGGGTGCTCGAAACGAACGCGCGCGATGGCGTCCGCGAGCTCGATGTCGACGCCCAGATCGTAGGAGTTGAGGTGCAGCACGTAGCCGGGGCGCAGTCCGCCTTCTTCCTGGACCGCCATCTCCAGCGTCGCGACCCCGTCCGAAAACGAGAGACGCCAGTGCGAATAGGTCGACGGGTGGCGCGCAAAGTGCACTGGCGGCAGCGACGCGTCGTCGTGATGCGGGCGATCGAGGGACACGGCGGAGGCTCCTTCGGTGGCGAGGACGAGCGGAGACGACACTAGCGTGAGCGGCGAGGAATGGGGAGGGGAACGCGCGGTCGGGGGCCTTTTGGGGCGGCGTGTCGTGCAGGTCGCGGGTGGGGCGGACGCTCAGGATGAACAGACGCGCGACGCGCGGCTCGAGAAGGCGGTCGCGGTGATGAAGCCGAGCTGAGCTTCCCTGCCGCGCTACCAGATCTCGTCGGCGTCCTCATCCGCTTCCGCCAGCGGACCTTCGGGCGCAGCGCTCGACTCGCCGGCGCCCTGCTTCCGTGGCGGTGGACCGAAGCGGCGCGTCTTCAACTCCCGCAGCTTGTCGTGCTGCTCGGGCGTGAGCACACCGTCGACGGCGCGCGTGGCCTTGAGGCGCGTCATCATCATCACGGTGCGCGCCGCTTCAGCCTTGCGCAGCGCCTTCTCGACGGACGGCCAGTCGACCTTGTCCTCGCGCGCGAGCGACCGCACGTCGACGAGCGCGAGCTGCAGGTCGGCCCTGGCGCGGATCGCGGCGCGCGCGTGCTCGGTCGCGAGCGACTTGAGCTTCGAGGCCTGCTCAGCCGAGAGGCCGAGCGCTTTCTGGTGAGTGAGTACCTTCCCGAGCCCGCGCAGGCCGAGCTTGCCTCGAGGTCCGCCGTGGGGGGCCCGCGCGCCCTCCATGTGGGGCGGTCCCGCGCGGCGGGGTGGTCCATCGGAGAGCGCGACGGCGGGCGCGGCGAGGCATGCCACGGCAACCGCAAAGGCGAACAGAGGCGCGCCACGGCGCGCGACGCGTTGGAGCGATGTCATCCACATGGGGGTTCCTCGATGGCACCGGGCGCGGGGAAGGTCCCGAACCGGTGTCACGGCCTTCTGACTCGGCGCGGGAGCGGTATGTAAAAAAAACCCCACCCGCCGGGCGCGCGAGCGAGCCGAAGGTCGCGGACGGCTACGCAAAACTTCTCGCAGAACCCTTTGACTTGGACTCGTCAGTTTGCATGATGTCCCCAGGTTCCATCACACGACCCAGGAGGGAACTCCCATGAAGCGCACCTCGCACCTTTTTCAGGTTGCTGGAGTCGTCGCGGTGCTCGTCGGCTGCACCGGCGGCGAGTCGGCAGTCAACGTCGCGAGCGACGCCTCGGCAGATGTGCCGCTCCTCGCCGACGCCGCGTCCGACGGGACGAGCGGCGACAACGACGGGCAGACCGGCAGCGAGACAACGGCCCAGGGCGACATCGCAGCGGACGCAACCGATGCCGGCCCGGACTCGGGTCCCGACGCGGCCGCGAACACGGCGCCCACGATCGCGATCACCGCGCCGGCCCCCAACGCCATCCTGCCGCTCGGCGCGAAGGTCGCGCTCGACGCGAAGGTCTCGGACGCGGAGGACGCGCTCGCGACGCTGGTCGTGACGTGGACGTCGAACGTGCTGACGTCCCCAATCGGCAGCGCGAAGGCCGACGCGACGGGCGCCGCGCACATCGAGACGAGCGCGCTGCCTGCGGGGCCACACACCCTCGAGGCGAGCGTGACGGACTCGGGCGGCCTCGTCGCAAAGGCCACGATCGCGGTCGTTGTGAACACCGCGCCGTCCGCGCCCGGGGTCACGATCACGCCCGCGACACCGACGACGCTCGATGATCTTGTGGCCTCGATCGTGGAGCCCGCCAAGGATACCGACCGGGCGCCGAGCGAGCTCACCTACAGCTACACGTGGCTGCTCGGCGGCAAGGCGAGCGGCGCGACGGGGCCGGCGCTGCCTGCGAGCAAGACGACCAAGGGGCAGGTCTGGAGCGTCGAGGTCACGCCGAGCGATCCCTTCGGGACGGGGCCCGCGGGCACTGCGGAGGTGACCATCGCCAACAGTGTTCCGGGAGCTGCCACCCTCGCCGTCGCCCCCACCGAGGTCGATCTGACGGGCACGTTGAGCTGTGTGCTCGTCGCGATCGCGAAGGACGCCGACGACGATCCGATCACCTACACTTACGCGTGGTCGGTCGACGGTTACACCGATCCGACCGCGACCACGGCCGTGGTGGACGTCCAGGCGCTGTCCGCCGACTCGAGCGGCGCCAAGGTCGGCAAGGGCGCGAAGATCGCCTGCACGGCGACGGCCTTCGACGGTGAAGCCGCGGGCCTTCCCGCGAGCTCGACCGAGGTCACGGTCGCCGGCGTCGACGTCTGCGCGAGCGCCGCGAACCCCTGTGCGCTCGCGGCGGACTGCTCGAACACCGACACGCTCGACGTCGTGTGCCAGTGCAAGACCGGGTTCCTGGGCAACGGCAAGACCTGCGACGACCGCGACGAATGTGCGGACGGCTCGGCCGGGTGCGACGTCAACGCGATCTGCACGAACACGCCTGGCAGCTTCGGCTGCGCCTGCAATGCCGGCTGGTCGGGGAACGGCAAGTCGTGCGGCGACATCGACGAGTGCGCGACCGGGACGTCGACTTGCGACGTGGACGCGATTTGCACGAACACCATCGGCGCCTTTACCTGCGAGTGCAAGCCCGGCTACGCGGGCAACGGCTTCCTGTGCGCGGACTTCGACGAGTGCGAGTTGGGCCTCGACGACTGCGACGCCCATGCGACGTGCGCTAACACGATCGGTCAGTTCACGTGCACGTGTGCGGGCGGCTGGACCGGCGACGGCAAGACCTGCAAGGACGTCGACGAGTGCGCGGTGGGCTCGTTCGGGTGCGACGCGCACGCGACCTGCGTCAACGAGCCAGGCGGCTATGACTGCGAGTGCAACGCCGGCTACAGTGGCAACGGCAGCACGTGCACCGACATCGACGAGTGCACGTCCGGATCGGACGATTGCGGCGAGCACGCGACCTGCACCAACATCCCCGGCAGCTTCGCATGCGGATGCGACAAAGGCTGGTCGGGCGACGGCAAGACCTGCACGGACATCGACGAGTGCACGGCCGGCACGGCGGGCTGCGACCCGCACGCGAGCTGCGCGAACCTGCCCGGCAGCGTGACCTGCACCTGTGACGACGGCTGGTCGGGCAACGGCAAGACCTGCACGGACGTCGACGAGTGCACGGCGGGGACGGCCGGCTGCGACGAGCACGCGAGCTGCACGAACCTCCCAGGGAGCGTCACGTGCGCGTGCGACGAGGGGTGGTCGGGCAACGGCGAGAGCTGCGCGGACATCGACGAGTGCACGGCGGGGACGGCCGGCTGCGACGAGCACGCGAGCTGCAAAAACGTCCCGGGCTCCGTGACCTGCACCTGCGACAAGGGCTGGGAGGGAACCGGCAAGACCTGCTCGGACGTCGACGAGTGTAAGGCGTACGAGCCGTTCGCGTTCACGCGTCCGGACAACAGCCCGACGACGGTCGACTGCATCACCGACAAGGTCTGCATCGCGCGCGGCAACCAGGCAACGCTCTTCAACTCGAAGGTCGAGAAGGCGCCGGCCTCGGGCGGCTGCGCGACGGTGAGCCCCGCGGGAACGGAGTGGGCTTGGGGCTCGTGCGTAGGCACGACGATGCCGTTCTCCGGTTTCCCGAAGATGACAGGCTGCTCGCCGCAGACCGCGATCGACCACACCGTGTGTCTGCACCTCATCGAGGAGGACCTCTACTACGACGTCGTCTTCAGCGCCTACACAGGCGGTGGCGGCGGTGGCGGCTTCGCCTACACGCGCACGCTCGTCGTGGGCGGCGTCTGCGGGGGCGCGCAGGGCTGCGAGAACGGCCCCGGCACCTTCTCGTGTTCGTGCCAGGACGGGTACGTCTGGGACGGGACGATGTGCAAGGACGTCAACGAGTGCGACAGCGTGGATTCGCCCGCGTGTGACGGCAACGCGACGTGCGTCAACCTGCCCGGCACGGCGAAGTGCAAGTGCAACCCGGGCTGGGTCGGCAACGGCGAGACCTGTTACGACGTCGACGAATGTGCGCTCAACACGCACGACTGCGATCCGGCGAACGGCGTGTGTACGAACACGGAGGGCAGCTACAGCTGCGAGTGCCTCGCCCCCGCGACGGGTGACGGCAAGACCTGCCAGGTCACCTGCACGCCCGCGTGCGATCCGAACGCGACCTGCTCGGCCGACGGCCAGGCCGCCGTGTGCACGTGCAAGCCGGGCTACATCGACGTCGGCGACGGATCCGTGGAGTGCGAACTCGCCAACACCTGCTCGACGCCGTTGACGGTGGTGTTCACACGGAAGAGCTACACGAGCGACGCGGACTGCATAACGCCGGACGTGTGCATCACGCGTGGCGACGTCAAGAGCCTCTACAACGCCATTGTGGAGAAGAGCGCATGGCCGAACTCGAGCCTGTACGACGAACCACCGCTCGAGTCACCGCTCGGCACCCTGTGGGCGCAGGGCTACTGCGCGGAGCTCGTCGGGGGTGAGCCGGGCACGTTCCAGTGGCTCCAAAGCGTCTTCCACCCGTCCAACAACATGAACGAACCGTACTGCCTGTGGCTGCCGACGCCCGACCTCTACTACGACGTGGTGTTCACGTCTTGGACGGCAGGCCCCGCGAGCTGGGCGCCCGACCAGGGCATGGACGTCTGGGGCGGCGGCGGCGGGTTTGTCTATACGCGCACGGCGTGGCAGCCGGACGGATGCGGCCACGCGGAGGCGGGGTGCACGTTCACGAACGGCAAGGCCGTGTGCAGCTGTCCGAGCGGCTTCGTCGTCGACACCGCCAGCGGCAAGTGCAAGCTCCCCGATCCATGCGCCGCGGGCAACAACGCGTGCGACGCGTCGGCGAAGTGCGAGCGCACGGGCTTCGACACGCGCACGTGTCGGTGCAAGATCGTGGCCTTCGAGAAGGAGCCCTTCACGACGGCCCAGGACTGCATCCGAGGCGATGTCTGCCTCACGCGCGGGGAGAGCAAGCTGCTGTACAACGCGCTCCTCGATTCGCCTCCGGAGGGCAACGGCAACCCGGGCGACATCCCGTCGCTGACCACTTGGGCCTACAAGCGCTGCGCCGATGCGCAGCCGGAGCACTTCTACTACTTCATGTGGAACATGTGGCCACCTGGCATCATCGGCCTGCCGATGTGCTTGAAGCTCGAGGCGACGGAGGCGTTCCCCGAGGAACTCTGGGACATCCGCTTCTCGTCCTGGACCGTCGGCAACAACAACGAGGGTGCCGGCATGGGCGGCGGATTCGCCTACGAGCGGTGGAAGTCGGTCGGCGACGGTGAGTCGTGTCAGTGAGGGCTACTTCGCGGACCAGATGGGCGCGTGCTTGCTGGGGTCGCGCCACTCGCCCGCGAGGAAGAGGTACCAAAGCGTAGACGCGACGGAGGGTGAGCGCGGAAACTCGCCGAGCGTCTCGTTCGCGTAGGGCAGGCCAGGCCCGTCGACGCATTGCATCGCGAGGCCGGAGCGCAGGACCTGCTCCGCGATGTCGCGTTCACCGAGGCGCAGCGCGGCCAGTCCCATCGCCATCGTGCCTTCCACGAACACGAGGCGCGGCTCGTCGGCGTCGAGCACCTTGCCGTCCACGGGATCCAGGTAGGGCCGGTAGCCGCGCAGGCCCTTGGACGTCACCGCGAAGGCCGTGCGGGTGAACTCGAACGATGCGCGCGACCTGTCCTCGAGGCCGACCGAACCGAGCCAGAGCGAACCCCAGCCACCCGCCGAGTCGAGAGCGCGCTTCTTGTCGAGGTCGTCCTTGACCGCCGCGACAGCGAAGTGACCGTCGCCGCCGAGCCACAATCGGTCCACGATCGCCTTTGCCATCGCGTCCGGTTCGAGCCCCGGTGCGCCGAGCGTCTTGGCCGCGCGCGCGAGCATGTGCGCATCGAACTGGTGCTCCGTGATCGCCGCGGGGTGCAGGGGATCGGGAAAGAACTGCGAAAAGTCCTCCGTCCAGCGCCCCCTGCCACCGGTGACGAGTCCGTCGCGCCGGTCGTGCGCGTCTTTGACCCGCCGGCCCTCGAGGTGCTCGAGCGCGCGGAGCAACGCCGGTCGGAAGCGAGCATCGCCGGTTCGCTGTTCGTAGTACGCGAGCGCATAAGCCGCCCACGCGACGGTGCCGCTGCGCACGTAGCGCCGGTTGTAGAAGCCGTCCTCGCTCGAGTCGAAGGAGAAGCCCCACGACCCGTCGGCGCTTTGCAGAAGCTCGATCGTCGCGCACAGGTCGGCCGCGCGTGTGAGGTCGCCGGTCCACGTGAGGTAGATCGCCGCGAGCGCCTGGTCATACACGAACGTGCGCTTCGACAGATCGATCTTTCGACCGTCTTTGGCGAAGACCATACGCGTCGGGAAGGAGCGCACGGCGAGGTAGCGCACGCCGTCCTTGCGGGGCAGCGCCTCGTCGGATTGCGGCACGGCATCCGAGACGCGCGAGGCCCTGTAAGGCACGATCGGAAGCCACACGTGCGCGCGCCGCATAGAGTTCTCGAGCACCTCATCGAGCGGCGATTCCATCCGCGCGCGGCAGTCGGGGTGGTTGTCCAGGTCGATCGTGTCGCGCATCGCGGTCGTCCCCGAACACGCGAGCAGCGTGGCACAGGCGAGCCCGAGAGACATGCGTTGGGTCATCGTCATGCCTCTCACTCGATCCGCAGTCCGGAGACCGCGCGATAGATGTTGCGTATCATCGGCACATAGAGCTCCCAGAAGAACGCGCCTTGCGTGCGACCGTGCCGCTCCATGCCCCAGCCCGCGCGCAAGTACTCCCACCGCTGGATCTGCGGCGGCCCGAACCAGATCGTGTTGTCCGCGAAGTCTCCCGCGAGATAGATGCGCAGCGGCAGCTGCCCGCGCGCCGTGATGGCCGGGATGCGCCGCGGCACTCCGAAGGCGTCGAGCAGCCGGCGCCCTTCGTCCAGAAGATCCAGGTCGTAGTCCGCGAGCACGAGCGTGTCGTCGTCGGGCACGACGATGTCGAAGTAGTAGTGATAGGGCACGAGATCGTGGGTGTCCGCGAACAGCGGATGCGTCGGCATGAGCTGTCGCACGGCCAGCGGCTCGATGCCCAGCTCGATGCCCTGACGCAGCACGATGATGCGCCCGTCCTCGTGTGCGAAGATCATGCCCGGACCCGCGAAATCCCAGTCGCGTCCGTATTGCCACGCGTAGTGTCGCGGCGCCCAGACGGGCACCTCCGTGAAGTCGGACAGCTCCGGGAACGGCCGGCCCACCCACAGCGTCTGCCGCACGCCGAGCCGATCCTCCATGAGGCGGCGCGAGACCGGGTGTGTGGGCGAGTTCAGGCTGTTGAACTCCATCACGAGGTGGCCGCCCTGGTCGGCCCAGGTCGCGATGCGCAGCGCCTCTTCGATCTCGAGGCCGCCGAAGATGCGCCCCGAGTAGTCGAGCGCGGCGCGTTTTTCAGCCATGTGCTCGAGGTCGAAGTTGTAGACGCCGTACGTGTCCGAGACATAGAGCAGGTCGCAACTCTGCAGGTGGCTCTCCGTGAGGAGCTTCGGCCGATCGCGGCGCCACGGGTAGTAGCCGATGTAGTCGGTCGCGACATCCCACGTGTACAGGCCGCGCGGCGATTCGACCTTCCAATGCTCGAGCGCCCACATCAAGGACGCGTGCTCGCGGTAGTCGTCGAACGCCACGGTCTTGTCGACGATGCAGGTCGGCACGCGCACCATGGGCTTTTGGTACCACAGGTAGACCGGCGCGCCGAGCAGGCCCATCACGAGGAGGATGGGCAGCAGGCAGCCGAGCCGCGAGGCTACTTGGCTACGGGCGCGTACCCTTGCCGCTCCATCTTCCCCCATGTCTTCACTCCACGTAGGTACGCGATGATCCCGCGCAACCTGAAGAACAGCGTGGCTTGTCGGTAGCCTATGTTCTCGAGCAGCGCCGCGGCGGCCAGTATGAGACGGGCCCTGACGCCGCGCTGGAACTGAAAGGAGGCCTCCTCCATCACGAGCGTCAACACCGTCATCAGCGAGCCGAGCAGCATCGCGTTGATGAAGAAGAGCGCCGCGAAGGTGTTGTCTAGCTGTCCCGTCGCCCACGCGAAGGGCACCCAGATGTAGCCGAGCGACTCCACGATCGGACCGAGCATCTCGAAGATCGCGAAGAAGGGCATCAGGAACATGCCGACCGCGCCATAACGCGGGTTGAAGAGCATCGTGCGGTGGCGGTTCATCGTGTCCATCAGGCCGCGTTGCCACCGGTCGCGCTGGCGGCCCAGGATCTTGAGGCTCTCGGGCACCTCGGTGAAGCAGATGGGGTCCGGGAGGAACGCGATGCGGTAGGGCGTGTTCGACTCGCGGCAGCGACGGTGCATGCGGACAACCAGCTCCATGTCCTCGCCGACGGTGTCGTGCAGGTAGCCGCCCGCGTCGACGACCGCGTCGCGCATGAACACGCCGAACGCGCCGCTGATGATGAGGTTGCCGCCGAGGCGGTTCATGCCCATGCGGCCGAAGAGGAAGGCGCGCAGGTACTCCACGACCTGGAAGCGCGCGACCCACTTGTCCGGGATGTGCACGCCCGTGATGCGGCCGTTCTCAATGCGGCATCCGTTGGACACGCGGATGGTGCCGCCGACCGCGATCACGTTGTCGTCGGTCGACTGGATGGCCTCCACCATGCGCGCCAGCGCGGTGCGCTCGATGATCGTGTCGGCGTCGATGTTGCAGAGCAGCGGCGCGCGCGCGGCGTTGATGCCGGCGTTGAGCGCGTCGGCCTTGCCGCCGTTCTCCTTGTCGATGACGACGATGCGGGGGTCCACGGCCGATCGGAATACGGCGCGCACGGGCTGCGTCTGGATCTGATTTCGTACGATATGGTTCGTCGGGAAGAGCGCGAAGTCGCGCACCAGCACCTCGATCGTGTGATCTTTCGAGCCGTCATTGACGACGATGATCTCGAGGCTCCCGTACTCCTGTTTGAGGAGCGAGTGCACCGTCTCCGTGATGGTCTTCTCCTCGTTATACGCCGGCACGATGACCGCGATGGGCGGCGCGTAGTCCTTGGGGATGATCTCGCCCTTGGCCTCGCCGCGGCGCAGCACGAGGCGCCAGAAGATCTCGATGGTCGCCATCGAGATCATGACGAAGTACATCCCATTCAGGATGCTGAAGTAGATGAGGACGATGAGCCCAAACATCTAGCGTCCCACCATGCGCGCGAGCGAGATGGATTCGAGCGCGTCGCGGGCGGCGTCCCGCGCGAACTTGTCGACGTGCGTGTCGAGGATGTCGCGCAGCTGCTCCCGGCCTGCGTCGCCGAGCTTCGCGAGGGCCCGCGCCGCATTGTTGCGCACCCAGAACGAGAAGTCGTCGAGCATCCGCGCGAGGTAAGGCACAGACGCCGGATGCCCGAGCACGCCCAGCGCGTTGGCCACGGCGGCGCGCACCTCCCACTCGGGATCGGTGCAGTGGTTCCACAGCTCCGTGAGCGCTTGCGTGGCCTGCGTGCGCGCGAGCCCGACGGCGCCGCCGAGCCGATCTTCCTTCTCCCGGGAACGCAACGCGATGAGCAGCGCGCCTACTGACTCCTGCGGGATCCCCTTCGCACAGGTTTCCAGCACGACGCGCCGGATCTGGGGATCCGAGAAGTCCGACACGTGGGCGAGGACCGCCAGCAGCACGTTGACGGGCGTGCCCTCCAGGCAACGCACGATGTGCGCCCGCGTCACGCGCGAAATGACCCGGACCTGCTTGAGCGCGCGGATGATGTCTTCCGGCTGGCCGATCGCGCAGATGCCTTCGAGCGCCATGAGGCCGATGGGGCCGTGCTCGCGTACGAGATCGAGCAACGCCACGCGCGATGCAGGCGTCCGGATCGTGATGAGACGCTTCGCGGCGAGCACACGCTCGAAACGGAACGACGAGCGCGCGTGCCTGAGGTCGATCTCCACGAAGCCCATGGCCTGGTAGATCATCACGAGGCGTTGTTGCCGCTCGTCGGTGAGCTGCTGCGCCAAGTCCAGCAGGAAGCGGCGCACGTGCCAGCTCGTGAGGCGCCGCGCGCGCTTGACGAAGGCAGGGATGTGGTTGGGGTCCTCCAGCGCCGCCATAATCGGGCCTGTCAGCACCGCGCGCGTTTTGACCTCGGCGAGCCGCATCCACTGTCGCGCGCCGGCCGTGATGAGCACCGCGAGGGTCAGCGAGAGCAGCACGCCGAATTGCACAACGGCGGCGAGGAGGATCGCGAGATAGAGCGGGTCGTTGACGATGTGCTCCCAGATCTCGCGCAGCATCAGAGCCTCGTCTTCAAGCCAAGGGTGAACTGATGCTGGGACAGCGGCGAGAAGGTGTCGCCGTCGCCGGAGTCGCGTGAGAACGCGTAGAGGCCCACGATCGTGAACGTCTCGCGCAGGACCTTTTCCACGCCGGCGAGCACGCCGAAGTTGCGGCCGTAGGTCGGCGTCGGCAGCTCCGGGCGCACGCCGCCGGTCCCGTACCACGCCCAGCCGAGCAGCAGCCAGGTCGGAGCGAGCTGGTAGCCCGTGCGCGCGAAGACGATGTGGGCGGCGGGCTGCGCCGGCGTGGTGGTCGCGAC
>Ga0172370_10004512_pt1 | contig 18599 bp, 11 predicted proteins | sample LakKiv5m_FD_114538 | JGI IMG/M metagenome (GOLD analysis project Ga0172370, IMG submission 114538) | Freshwater microbial communities from Kabuno Bay, South-Kivu, Congo - kab_022012_11.5m | ecosystem: Environmental > Aquatic > Freshwater > Lake | place: Democratic Republic of the Congo...
AGCGCGCCGTGCACGAACGCCTCCACTTCGACGTCGGGGACGGTCTCGGTGATGTGCGTGATCTCATCGAGGGTGAGCTCGCGCGCGAGCGTGACGCGATGGAAGCCGAGGGCCCGCAGCGTCTCCACGCCCGCGCGGTTGTGGATCGCGAGCTGCGTCGAGGAGTGCAGGCGAAGCGACGGAAAGTGCCGGCGCACGAGGTCGACGATGCCGATGTCCTGGACGATGACCGCGTCTGCGCCGATGTCCGCGACCGCTCCGAGCGTGACGGCGACCTCATCGAGTTCGCGGTCCTGGATGACCGTGTTGATCGCGACGAAGACGCGCCGAGGTCGATCGAGGCCGTGCGCGTAGCCGACGAGCGTGTCGAGCTCCTCCAGCGTGAAGTTGTCGGCCTCCGCCCGCGCGCTGAAACGCTTGAGCCCCAGGTAGACCGCGTCAGCGCCGAAGTTCAGCGCTGCGAGGCCCGCCTGCATGCCACCGGCCGGAGCGAGCAGCTCGACGCGGCGGGGATCCTGGGGCGCGTTCGACGTGGCGACGGGTTGGGGTCGTGCGCGTGTCATGGGCTTCGGTGTCGTCGCGCACAGGCCGTGACCGTGCAGGAGGCGCAAGCATGCTCGGGCGGGACACGCGCCGCAAGGGCGACACGGCTCGCACCTAGGTCCTGGGCGGATTGGGGTGCATCGATGATCACGCCGAGGCGGCGACTCGACCGAGGGGGATGGGCGTCGTCGTGGCTCTGCTCGCGACCACCGGCATTGCAGGCTGAATCGGCGGACGTCGCGTGCTAGACTATCGCGCGGCGCGACGCAACCGACGTCTTGTGTCCCAACCTATGGCCGACGCCTCCCTACAAGCACCGCGTGCGCAGTCCCCCGAGCAGGGCAGGGAGCCCTTCGAGCCGCTTGGTCACGCTGCGCTCGACGCCCTGCGGGCCGCCTTCGACGCGCCGCTCATCCTCGTCGCGGTGCACGTCCGCGCGCAGGAGCTGCGGCTCGAGATCGAAGACGCGCGAACGCACACGCGAGCGACCGTGACCGCGGCGCCCAACGATGGGCGCAAGGCGTTCGTGACCAGTCGGCGTTTTGCGTTCTCGTATGACGCCTCGAGCCGTGCAGATCGCCCTGCGACGGCGCTCGTGCGTCGGTTCGCGCTCAGCTGTGCGCGGGACGAGGTGGAGGTCGTCCTGCTCGAAGCGCTGCGCGGAGGGGAGCAGCGTGCGTTCGCCGAGAGCCTCTCGAACGTCCCATTCGAACCCGTCGGAGTGCTGGAGGGCTTCGCGCTCGACAGCTGCGACGGCGATCCCGTGCAACCCCCTCGCCGCCTCGGTCCGACTCACCTCGTGCTCGCGGGCCCCGAAGACACGCACCTGCGTCTCTTCCGCGCGACCGAGGTCCCCGATCGGCTCGCCGTGATCTTGCACGAGAAGAACGTGCGCGGTCGGGCGGTCTCGCTCATCGAAGGGCGCGAGCAAACGCTGGTGCTCGCGGCGCGATGCGCGACCTGCGCGAGTCGTCTCGAGTGCGCCGGCGTGTTCCAAATGAAGGTCGTCGAGTCCCCGATCGCACCCGTCGCGTCCCGTGCGGAGTGTCTCGTCGTGCAAGGCGCCGATCTGCTTCGCCGCAAGGGTCGTGCCGCGCTCGGACACCAGTTGCGCGAGCTCGGGCATGGCCGGCGCATCGAGGTCGTCGGGCGATCTCCGACGGCGGTGCTGCTCGACATGGAGGGGCGCGAAGCGAGCGGACCCCGTACAGCAGAGCCGAGCGCGGTGGCGGCCTCCTTGCGTGGCTCGCGGCTGAAGCTCATTGACTATCGTCTGCCGGGGCGTCACGGCGCCGACACGTGGTCGCTCGTCTACAGCACGGATCCCGACGTGCCCCCGCTCGCGGCGCCGGCGCACCTCACGGTGCTGGCCAACCGGAAGTGCGTGACCGTGTGTCGATACTGCAACCTGCCGCTGCGGCTGCGGGACAACATGACGGCGACGGAGGTCTTCGCGACGCTCGAGGAGGCCGCGGTGCTGGGCACGCGACACGTCGAGCTCTTCGGGGGCGAGGTGACGCTGCGCAAGGACCTCTACGCGCTCGTGGCATTCGCGGGCGCGCTGGGCCTCAAATGCGACCTCACGACCACCGGAGTCGGGCTCGACGACGACGCGCTGGCACGGCTCGCACACGCCGGGATCAACGATCTGTCCATCTCGCTCGACTCGACACGCGCCGAGGTGCACGACCACCTGAAGAACCGGGACGGCATGTTCGACGCCGCGGTAACGGCCGCGCGCGCCCTGAAACGGCACGGCGCGCCCTGGGTGGGCCTCAATACGGTGCTCACACGCGCCAACTGGCGGGACCTGCCCGGCCTCGTGGATCTGTGCGCCGAGTTGGGCCTGCAGGGCGTGACCGCGTTCTTCTGTCAGCCGCTCGCCGAGATCGGGCAGTCGACGGATCTGCTGCACGCCGACGAGGTGCGCGCGTTCGTCGAAGACGTGCTGCCCGCCGCGCGCCATCGCGCCGAACGGCACCGGGTCGTGCTGCACGCGCGGCCCGCGATCGACGCCGAGGCAGAAGGTGCCGACGAGCCCACGCGCGCGCACCTCTACGAGCGGGTGGCCGCGGGGACGTACACGTGGCTCTTCGAATCGAGCGCGCCGTGTCGCATCGTCGAGAAGTTGGCGTGTGTGCAGCCGAGCGGCGACGTCCGCGTGTGCAACCAGCCCATCGTCCAGTTCGCACCGGAAGCCGTCGTCGGCAACCTCGCGCACGCCACGCTCGCGGAGATCCTTGCGTCGGAGACCACGGCGCGCTTCCGCAAGCGGGCCGGTCGCTTCGAATTCTGCCGCTGCTGCACCTTCATCCACGAGGCCACAGCGTGACGCGCGACAAGGGGCCGGCTGCCGAGCTGCTCGACACCCTTGCCGCGATCGATCCGTTCGTCTTCTCGTCGTTCTATCGACGAGCGCGCCTCCATCGGGAAGCGCCGCGTCCGAGTCGCGCGACCGTGTGGCTCGACGTCACCACCGAGTGTCCGCTCACGTGCAGCTTCTGCTTCGCGTCCGGGACCCTCGGATCAGGTCGCCGTCTGACGCCCGCGACGCTAGAGCGGCTCGAGGACTCGTTGTGTGGCGTGCCAAACATCGTCCTCATCGGTGGTGAACCCCTGACGCACCCCGACCTGCGCGCGCTGCTCGCGATCCTGCGACCGCGCCACGAGCGCATCGAGATCTACACCAATGGTCTTGCGCTCCCCGACGAGGCGTCGCACCGCTCGCGTTGGCTCGCAGTGCGCTTCGGCGGGCCCGGCGCGCGCGTGACGCTGACCCTCGCGGTCGATCGCTTTCACCGCGAACAATACGGCGAGGCTGCCTTTCGCGCGAAGCTCGACGCGTTCCTCGGGGCGCGCGAGGCCGGCTGGCCCGTCGACGTGCGTTTCAACGTGACCGCGGAGGGTCTCCACACCTCGGGCTACCTGATCCCGGAGACGATCGAGGCCCTGCTCGCTGACCTGCACGAGGGCCTCGTCGCCGCGTTTCGGAGCGCCGTCGCGGAGCGCGACCTCGACGCGCGTTTCCAGCTCAATCCGGTCGTGCGCCTCGGTCGTGCTGCCGGCGCAACGGGGGAGTACCTCAAGGCGGAGGACGCGATCTTCTCGTCGGAGATCGTGCTCACCCCGGAGCATGACGACGCCGTCAACGTGTACTCCTACCTGCCCGCGACATGGATGCCCGACCCTCCCGCCGCGCTGCGTGTGGCGACCGTCGACGTCGGTGCTTTCGCGGCGCTCGTGAGGGATCGCGTGGTCGCGTCGCATGTCGGGCACGCGGAGGCCTTTGACGTGCTGCACCGCGCACGTCTGCAAGGGCATTGGGATCCGGAGGCGGCGCGCTCACTGCGAGTCGAGGGGCTGATCTCGCGCCTCGGGGACTGGTCGGCTGCACGAGAACTTTGGATGAGCGGCGTCGCCAACCGTCTCGAGGGGCTTTGCGCACGCGACGGCCTCGGGTGGGATCTCTCGACCGACCGCAGGATACGCAGGCTCAGCGCGCCGATCCTGCGTCGCTTCCTCGCGCGGCACCTCGCCTCGCGGCCCGCCGACCGATTCGTCGACAGCCTCGTGTCGCTCGCTGCCGGCTGCGTCGAGCGCGGGGCGCTGCCGGCGTTCACCGGATATTCGCAGCGCGCGGGCCTGCTCCTCGACGCTCCGGACGCGCCCATCCCGCTGGCGCGCGCGCCGCTCGATCTCGGGCCAGACGCGCCACATTTGGGAGATGCACTCGTGCGTCCGCGCCTGTCGCCGCACCTCCGGATCGACGCCGAGGGGGAGCCGCAGCTGCGCCTCGACGGCCTCGGCGAGATTCCCTTCGGCCCCGTGCGATCGCTCGATGAGGCTGCGATCTCGCACCGGGAGCTCATGGGTTCGCTCGCGTATTTCCTGCCCGAGAACCTGCACGCCTGCTTCGTCTCCCACGTTCGCGCGCGCCTCCGACACGCCGCCCGAAGCACCGACGCCGTTGACACGCGCCGGTCGGAGCTCGCGAACGCGTGCGCCGCGATCGACACCCTCCCGATCCCCGCCGAGCCCACCGAGTCACGCGCGGAGGCGTTGCGCCTCATCGCCGGCGAGGAGTTCGCGCTCCTCAAGGCGCTCCCCGAGGTCGCCGCCATCCTCTGAGCACCTCCGGGCGTCCCTCGACGCGCCGCGCGCCGCCATGCTACGTCACTGCCTCGCCCGCGCGCAGACGAGGCACCGTGCTCCGAGCAGGACTGAACGTCGCCCTCCGCTGGTTCCGCACGGGACCCGACGTCGTGCGCACCACGCGCGACGCAGCACCAATCGCCCGCACATACGAACGCCTCCGCAGCCGCGTGTTCCTCTCGATCATCTTGGGCTACGGAACGTACTACACGTGCCGCGTCAACCTCGGCGCGATCAAGCAGCCGCTCCTCGACGCGGGCCTCTTCGATGCGCGAGAGCTCGGTTGGATAGGCTCCGCGCTCCTTGTCGGCTACGCCGCGGGCAAGCTCGTCAACGGCTTCCTCGCCGACCGCGCCAACATCCGCCGCTTCATCTCCGCGGGGTTGCTCGCCTCCGCGTTCGTCAACCTCGTGCTCGGCGGTGGCGTCCCCTTCTCCATCTTCTTCGTCGCCTGGGGCCTCAACGGCTGGTTTCAGTCCATGGGCGGCGCGCCGAGCGTCGTCGCGATGTCGAACTGGTTCTCGTGGAGCGAGCGCGGCACCCGCTACGGCATCTGGAGCGTCAGCCACAGCCTCGGCGAGGGCTTCACGTTCCTCATCACCTCGGCGCTCGTCGCGCGCTTCGGCTGGCGCTGGGGTTTTTGGGGACCCGGGTTGCTCTGCGTCCTGGGCGCCCTCGTGCTTTCACGCACGCTCGCGGATCGCCCGGAGACGCTGGGCCTGCCGCCGGTCGCCGACTACCGTGGCGATCACCCGCCCGTCCACGAGGGCCCCGACACGGTGGGCCACATGCAGATCGAGGTGCTTCGGATGCCCGCGATCTGGCTGCTCGGCATCGCCAGCGCGGCGAACTACGTCACGCGCTACGCGCTGAGCAGCTGGGGTCAGCTCTACCTCCAGAAGGCGAAGGGGTACTCGCTGGAGGAGGCGGGATCGCTGCTCGCCGCGTACGCCGTGGCCGCCTTCGTCGGCTCCTTCGTGTCTGGCTGGATCTCCGATCGCTTCTTCTCCGCGAATCGCTACGGCCTCTCGCTCCTCTCGGGCCTCCTGCAGAGCGCGGCGCTCCTGGCGCTCTGGCTCATCGTACCCGGCCACGTCCTGCTCGATCTCGCGGCGTTCGTGCTGCTCGGCCTCACGATGGGCCTGCTCGTTGCGTTCTTGGGCGGATTGATGGCGGTGGATCTCGTGCCGCATCGCGTCGCGGGGGCGGCTGCGGGTGCCATCGGCATGTTCAGCTACATCGGCGCGGCGCTCCAGGACACGGTGAGCGGCCACCTCATCGAGTCGGGCCGCTCGAGCACCGCGGGCGTCGAGACCTATGCGTTCGACGGCGCGTTCTCCTTCTGGACGGGCGCGACGCTCGTCGCGACGCTGCTCGTGGGGCTGGTGTGGATGTGGAAGTTGCGGATCGGCCGAGTCAGCGCCTAGCAGCCTGTCGTCGATTGCCTCGGGTCGCCCGAGCGGCCAGCGCGAGGCGCATTCCGGCGTTGCCGTCGCTTGAATTACGCCTGGTAGTACGGCGCTCCGGCGCCTTGGACTGTTCGCTCGGCGGCTCGCCGGGCTCAGCCTCGGTCCATGCGCAACAGACTCCCAGCGCTACTTCGCGGCGAGCAGGCGGACAATCGCGCTGCGGAAGGTGTCGGCGCTGTAGCCCGAGGGCGGCACGAAGCGGTGTCCGTTGATGAACACCGTCGGCGTGCCCTTGACCTCGAGCGAGGTGCCGGCCTGCTGGTGCTTCTGCACGATCTCCTTGTACCTGCCGCCGTCGAGATCCTTGTTCAGTCGCGCGACATCGACGCCCGCCTTCTTCGCGTGCTCGACGATCTTCTCGCGCGAGAGATCCTTCTGGTTGTCCGGTACGAAGAGGATGTCGTGCAGGGCCCAGAACTTCTTGACGTCCTGCGCGGCCACGGCCATGCCGGCCTCTGCGGCGATCTCCGCGTGCTTGTGGATGTTCGCGAGCGGGAAGTTCATGAACTGCACGCGCACGCGGCCGGCGAATTCCTTCTCGATCGCGACGATGTGATCCTGCAACCGCGAGCTGAAGGGGCACTGAAAGTCCTCGAAGAGCACGATCTGGATCGCGGCGGCCTCTGGCCCTCGCGAAGGTGCGTTGGTGGTGTCGATCTTGACGGCCTTGCCATCGAGCGACTCGAGGAGCTTGCCCTCGCCGATGAGGGTCTCATAGACCTTAGCGGCCGGTGTGCCCTTGTCGACGAGCCCCTTGGCCTTGACGATCTCCTCGTCGATGAGCCGCTTGAAGTCGTCGAGCGACTTCGCGCCGACGAGCTTGCGGCCGTTGATGAAGAAGTTCGGCGTGCCGCGCGCGCCCGTGGCCGCCGCCTGATCGATGTCCTCACGAATGCGACCGCGCGGGCCGTGGCTGTCCATCGCGTTCGCGTACGCCTTGAGGTCGAGGCCGATCGCCTTCGCGATCTCGTCGAGCTTGGCGCGCACGAGCGTCTCCTTCGGATCGCCCGCGGTCGCCGCGGCCCAGAGCTTGTCGTGCATCTCCCAGAACTTGCCCTGCGCGCGCGCGGCCTCGGCGGCCTCCGACGCCACCTCGGCGTTCTCGTGGAAGGGCAGCGGGTTGTGCTTGAACACGATGCGCACCTTGTCCGCGTACGTCTCCTGCACCTGCTTGAGCACGTCTTGCGACTTCGCGCAGAAGGGGCACTGGAACTCCTCGAACGCGACGATCGTGACCGGCGCGTCGGCACGCCCCTTGGTCGGGTCATCGGTGCGCACGGCGACCTTCCACACGGTGCTCTGGTCCTCCTTGATGGCCGGCGGGTTGCCAATCTGGACGGCCGCGCCGCCCGCTCCGGCCGCGTAGATCTGCGCGCTCGCCACGCCGGAATTGCCGGCCGCGCCCTGCGCGCCAGGCTGGGCCCCTGCCTTTTGCCCGCCGGCGCCGTATGTGGGCGCGGGGACCGGGCGCTCGGGCGCGGGCTCCCCCTTCACGAGGTGCGAGATGTACTTGTCGGCACGATCGGCCGCGTTCGCCGTGACCATCGTTTTGAGCAGCTCCGCCTGCGACGTGCCGGTCTTGAGCAGCGCCTGCGCCTTCTCGATCTCGCCGTCGAGGATCTTCTTCCACCCGTCGGCGTTGTGCGCGCCGGGGACGAGCTTGCCGTTGACGAGGAAGCTCGGTGTGCCGGACACGCCCACAGCGCCCGCGATCGCGACATCCCGCGCGACGATGGCCTTGACCTCGGGCGACTCCATGTCGGCCGCGAACTCGGCGGCGTCCTTGATGCCGACCTGCACGGCCCAGCCGATCATCGCGTCCTTGGTGAGCCCTTTCTGGTTCTCGAAGAGCTTGGCCGAGAACTCCCAGAACTTACCATGCTTCTGCGCGGCGACGGCGGCCTGCGCGGCGACGACCGCGTTGGGGTGCACGCTCATCGGGAGGTGGCGGAACTCGAAACGGACTTCGCTCCCATATTTGGCCAGGATCTCCTTCTCCACGCCGGCCGAGCGGGCCGAGAAGGGACACTCGAAGTCCTCGAACGCCACGACGACGACCTTGGGTGCCGCGGCGCCCAGCGAGGGCGCGGGGGATCGGACGCTGAGCGCCGAGCTGGCCTTGCCGGCGCGTACGGCGATGATCGCGGCGACGACGACTACGATGATGGCGATGAAGGCAATTTGACTGCGTTTCATTCGGAGCCCTCCGGGCACTAAGGACGCGGGAGGTTAGGGGCCAGCACGTACGGCGTCAAGGGGCGGTCGATGGCGGTCGATGGCGAGACCCAAGCCACGAATGGATTGCGCCGTCGAGCGGTAGCCGGCTATCCTCCCAGGGCGCCGTCCCATGCTGTCGGCGCGAGGTGTCACGGGCGTGGAGCGAGTCTGCCCCCAGTGCGGCCGGCATACGGAGCGGGATCGGTGCCCGGTGGATGGGTGCGCCACGTTGGCCATGACCCCCGCGCCGAGCGGCCTGCCGGCGGTCGGCGAGGTCATCGGCGCGCGCTACCGGGTGCTCGGCATCCTCGGCAAGGGCGGCTTCGGGGCCGTGTACCGCGCGCAGCACCTCGCGACGGGGCAGGAGCTGGCGGTCAAGGTCCTGCGCACGAACCACGCGAACGACGAGATCCACATGCGCCGCTTCTTCACCGAAGCGCGCGCGGCCTCGGCGCTGCACCACCCCAACACGCTGCGGGTCCACGACTTCGGCCAGACGGATGCGGGGCTGCTCTACCAGGCGATGGAGATGCTCAAGGGGCAGACATTGCTGCAGCTCCTCAAGTTGCACAAGCGCCTCGAGCCGCTGCGCGCCGTTCGCATCGCCATCCAGGTCCTGAAGTCCCTCGCGGAGGCGCACGCGTCTGGCTTCGTCCATCGCGATCTCAAGCCGGACAACATCTTCGTGTGCGACGTGCGCGGTGAGCAGGACTTCGTCAAGGTCATCGACTTCGGCATCGCCAAGATCGTCCAACCACCCGACGCCGAGCCGGGGGGCGCCGCACCGGAGCTGACACGCACGGGCTTCACCGTGGGCACGCCGCAGTACATGAGCCCGGAGCAGGTGCGCTCGAAGGGGATCGACGGACGCAGCGATCTCTACTCGCTTGGCGTGATCCTGTGGCACTGCGTGGTAGGTGCGCCGCCGTTCCAGGCCGACACGCCGATGGGCACGATGCTGATGCATGTGGAGGTGGAGCCCGAGCCCATCTTCGACCACGTTCAGCAGCCCCTGCCTGCCGGTCTCGGCGAGATCGTCATGCAGGCCTTGCGCAAGCGACCGGCCGATCGGTTCGCAGACGCCGACGAGATGCGCCGCGCGCTGGAGATCGTGCTCGACACGGCCACTGCCCCGGTTACGCCGCCCACGCGGCAGGCGGCCGACCGAACGACCGTTCGGCAGAACGCGACGCTGGTCGAGGAGGCCGCGCCGGGGATGCCTGCGACGCGTCTTGCGGAGGTGCCGCGCAGGTCACAACGCCGGCAGACCGCGCCGTGGTGGCCCTGGGCGGCAGGTGCGCTGGTGCTCTGCCTCGCCGGGGCCGTGGGCTTTTTGCTGTGGGGCGGAAGCGACCGCGATCGGGAGGAATCGGCCCCGGACGCGCTTCCGGGCGCCGCGCCGGCACCTTCGCCCGCGCCGCACGGCAACCCGAAAGACAACAACGACGCGCAACAACGACCGCCCGTGCGTGTGACCGCGCGGCCGGATCCCATTGCACCGCCTGCTGTTGCTGCACCCGCGGCGCCGGCACCGCCCCATCCTTCGGCCCCCCCTCCCGCCGCGCCGCCTCCGCTGGAGGTGGCAGCGCCCGCACCACCCACGGCGGCCCCTTCCGTTGAAAAGGCGAGCGCGTCGAAGACGCCGGGTGAAAAGGCATCGCCTGCACCCGTCAAGCGCGCCCGGAGGTCAGGGGCCCCGCGTGGGCTGGGAGATGTCGCGCTATGACCCGGCTTGTTGCTGTGCTGCTGTGCGCGCTGCTCGTGCAGGTGACCTGTACGCCAGCGTTCGCGGCCGACAAGCGCAAAGAGGGGCTGCGCCTCTCGGACGATGCAGCCAAGGCCTTCAAGCGAAAGGAGTTTGCGGAGGCCGCCGCGCTCTTCGAGAAGGCCTTCCGGTCCGATCCGTCCAAGCCCGTGAGGCTACGGAACGCGGCGCGCGCATACGAAGAGCTCGGCGCGCTGGCGGAGGCGCTCAAGCGATACCGCGAGTACGTCGACGTGGAGACGGACGAGACGCTCGTCGCCGAGGCGAAGGCGCGCATTCGCGGGCTCGAGGAGCGCCTGGCCGCCACGTCCCCCGCGCCTCCCGCGTCGCCGAAGGCCGTTGCCAGCCCGCCCGAGCCCAAGCCGGATCCCGTCGAGCCGCCCTCGACGCCACCCGTGGCCGCGCCCTCGACGCCCGCCCATCCGCGCGCGCAGGCGCGTCAGGGCCGCTTCGTCCCTTGGATCGTGACAGGCGCGGGGGCGGCCGTGACGCTGAGCGGCGTTACGCTCGGTCTCATCGCCAGTTCGCAGCGCAGCGCGTTTTTGACACAGGTGCGCAACGGGCAGTTCGACTACCTCGCCGGTGAGACGAAGATTCGCGCCGATGCGGACGCGATCCGATCCAACCAGACCCGCGCCGCCGTGGTCATGGTCGTGGGGGCCGCGATCGCCACGGGCGGTCTGCTCTGGGCGCTGCTCGGGGGCGAGGTGGAACCGGCCGCCGTGACCACGCGCCCAGGCGGCCTGGAGATGGCATGGCACTTCTAGTCCGGCTGCACCTGTGCCGACGCGGCGCGCTCGCGTGCGTGGTCGGCGCGCTCTTGTGCGGGTGCGGCGATCCCATGGACGAGCTCGACGGCGTGCCCTGTACGAAGGACTCCACCTGCGCGGCCGGCAAGCGCTGCGTAGCCAACCGCTGCGTGCCCTCGGGCGACGCGGGGTCCGGCGAGACCTCGTCGGCCGAGATCTCCGGTGCGGGCGCCGGCGCCGATTCCCAGCCCCCCGGTCCGCCCCCTGCGCGCCGCCCGCAACACGCGGACTGAGGCTCCATGACCGCCTTGTCGCCTTCTCGCCTGCTCGTGGCCTCGCTCTTCGTCCTCGCCGGAGCCTCCTCCGCGCACGCCGCGGCGCCGGCCTCCGGGCGTCCCATGCTCGGCGATCCGAAGGCCAACGTGACCGTGCGCCTCTTCTTCGACGCGCAGTGCCCCTTCTGTCGCAAGGTCTGGCCGGACATCGTGCGACTCCAGAAGCAGAACCCGGGCAAGGTCCGGGTGTACTTCCATCACCTGCCGTTGCCGTTCCATCCCCGCGCCGTGCCGGCCGCCATCGCGTCCGAGGCCGCGCACCGCCAGGGTCGTTTCGTGCCCTTCATGGACGCGCTGATGTCCGAGGAGGCCGCGGGCCTCGGCGACGACGAGATGCTCTCCGCTGCAAAGGCGGCGGGGCTCGATCCCGTGCGGTTCGCCGTGGATCTCCGCGACGCCTCGATCGCAGCGGCGGTGGAACGGGACGCGCGGGCGGCGGACGCGATCGGCATCCACGCGACGCCCTCGACGCTCGTCAGCGGGATAGGCGTCGCCGGCGCGCAGCCGCTCGCGGTCTTCGAGAAGGCCGTCCAGATGGCCTGGGAGGCGGCGCAGGCGACGCCCGGGCTGTCCCCCGACGCGCTGGAGCTCAAGGGGGTGGAGCGCAGCGCCGCGCCGGCCGCTGAAGGGTTTCGCCGCTTCGTGCAGGGCGACGAGACACCGCCGCCGCTCGCGCGCAGGCCGGCTACCGGCAAGGCGCCGCCCGTGTCCGAGCAGGGACCGCCAAGCCGCGAGCGCGTGACGGTGCACCCGGGGGACGCGCGGCGAGGGCCGGAGGACGCGCTCGTGACGGTCGTGATGTTCAGCGACTTCCAGTGCCCCTTCTGTGCGCGCGCCGCGCAGACGCTCAAGGCCGTGCTCGCCGAGAACCCCGACGTGCGCGCCGTCTTCAAGCACTTCCCGCTGCCCTTCCACAAGCTCGCATTCCCCGCCGCGCTGGTGGCCGACGCCGCGCGCCGTCGCGGTCAGTTCTGGGCCTTTTATGACGCGGCGTTCTCGACGCCGGGCGCCTTCGGCGAGGAGCAGCTCTTCCAAGCCGCGCAGGCGGCCGGGCTCGGCCGGAAGGAGGTCGAGGCCGCGCTCGGGAGCCCCGACGGCACCGTGGCCGTGCAGGGGGCCATGCACGAGGTGGCGCTGCACGGGGTTCGCGGCACGCCCGTGTTCTTCATCAATGGTCAGCCGCTCCAGGGCGCTCAGCCGAAGTCCGCGATCGACAAGGCGATCGGCGCGGCGCGCCAGGAGGCGAAGGCGCTCGTGGCGAAGGGCACGCCGCGCGAGAAGATCTACGAGACGGTGTGGGCGCTCGGTCGGGCGCGCGACCCGGTGGAGGCCGATCTGGACGACGCGGAGGACATGGGCTCCCTCGACGCCGTCCCGGCGGCAGGCGCCGAAGCCACCAAGGCGCGCGTCACGCTCACGCTGCTGATCGACATCAAGTGTCCGCACTGCAAGCACATCTGGCCCGCCGTGCAGCGCGTGGCGCGGCGCCATGCCTCAGACGCGCGGGTCGTGCTCGCCTTCGTCGGGACGAACGGGCGCTCCGCCATCACGACTGCCCACTCGGCGGTGGTCGCGGCGGGTCTGCAAGGGCGCCTCCTGGAGATGACCGGCGCGCTCTACGCGGTGGACGGCGAGGTGACGACGAAGTCGGTGCGCGCGGCGGCGCGGAAGCTCAAGCTGGACGGCAAGCGGCTCGAGCGGGACATGCAGGGGATGCCGGTCAGGTCGGCCCTCGAAGCCGGTGCAGCGCTCGCGCAGCGCCTCCAGGTCGACGAGACCCCCACCCTCTTTTTCAATGGGCGCTTCTACCGCGGCGATCTCGCCGAGGACCACATAGAGGCCGCCGTCACGTATCTCTTGAAGAAGGGCGACTGATCTCGATCAGGCTCTTGCGTGCGGTTCCGTGCAGAATATAGTGCCCTATCGGATTGCCGAAGCGAGGCTCGGATGCTGTCGATGACGAGGTTGTGTTTCGCGTCTCCGTGGGCGCTGTTGTCCCTGCTCGTCGGGCTCGCGTCCTGCGGGTCGGGGGGGGGCGCCGCTGCGAACGTCATCGTGATCGTCGACGACGACACCACCGGAGGCCAACGCGCCGGTCAGGGCAGCGCGGGCTCGGACGCCGGCGCGATCGCTCCCGATACCGTGGCGCCGTCCACCGAGGTGGGCACCGTTCCCGACCCGTTGCAGACCAACCCCACCGATCCCTGGGCGCACGTCGGCCCGGAGTACTGCCCCGCCAACCCGAAGATCGGCGTCAAGGAGGGCACGGTCCTCAAGGACATTGAGCTCGAGGACTGTGACGGCGCGACCTACCGCCTCTGGGACTTCTGTGGCTCGAACGTGACGTGGGTGGTCATCGGCTCCGGCTGGTGCACCTACTGTAATCAAGAAGCAAAGACATTTGATCAATACTATACGAAGCACATGGATGCTGGGGTGACGGCTTGGAACATCCTCCTTGAGGACTGGACCGGGAACCCTGCTACGCCGAAGTTTTGCAAGGAATGGAAGGACAAATACGGGCTGACGATGCCCGTGCTCATCGATCCGAAGGGCAAGACCGCGTTCTTGTTCAAGGAAAACGCCGTCCCCTTGAACTTCATTCTAGATGAGCAGATGACCATCCGGTGGCTGCGCTACGGTTTCATCGACCACTGGGAGGTCGAGGCGCAGCTCATCAAGGAGATGGCGCACGAGCCCGCGCCGAACTAGCCCATGACGGACGAGGCGCGGCGCGGAAGGCTGCTCAGCATTGAGACGGGCTTCTCGTGCAACTCGCGCTGCAGCTACTGCACGCAGCTCGACTACCGCGTCATTCCGCAAGCTGACAAGCTGGACCTCTCGACCGAGGAGATCCGCAAGCGCATCGCGTTCGCGGCCGAGCAAGGCTACGACGAGGTGGGTTTTTCGGGCGGCGAGCCGACGATCCGGCCGGACTTCATCGAGCTTGTTCGCTTCGCTCGCGCCCACGCCTTCAAGCGCGTCGGCGTCACGACCAACGGACGCATGTTCGCGTACCGAGGCTTCACCGAAGAGGCGATGCTCGCCGGCCTCGACGGCTTCACGTTCTCGCTGCACGGCCACACGCCGGACCTGCACGACGGCATCGCGAAGGCGGACGGCGCGCTCGCGCAGGCGCTAGCGGGTTTGCGCAACATCGCGTGGGTGGAGAAGAAGCACGGCCTGCGCGCGCACATGATGTCCAACACGATCCTCGTGCCCGACAACATCGCGCACCTCGCCGACATCGTTCGGCTGATGGGTCAGCACGGGATCCGGCTGCACATGATCCAGCCGGTCATCCACCAGCGGTCGAACGCCGACGAGATCGAGCGCTGGTTCGTGCCCTTGGACGACGTCGTGCGCGCCGTCGCCGACGCGGAGCAGGCTTGTCGCGAGCACGGCGGGCGCATCAAGCCCTACAACGTGCCGAATTGCCTGCTGTGGCCCTTCGGCGATCTCGTCGAGCCGCAGCTCACCGACATCGGTGTGTTCCGCGAGTTCGAGCGCGAGCGCGCCGGCGAGCTGCGCACGTTCAAGGCGCGGCAGTGGTATCGCATCGAGGCGTGCCGCACCTGCAAGGAGTACTGTCCGGGCTTTCGCATCGAGCAGTTCCCGCAGGACAGGCTCCTCGATCGCGTGCGCGAGGCCATCGGCGCGCATGCCGGACACGGCCGATCCGAGGCCCTCGTCGCGGCGACGGAGCTGCTCGATGCCGCCCACCTGCGCGCGCTCTTCGCGCATCTCGGCGAGCTGCGACGCACGGGCGCGTTACGGCGTACGGCGTGGATGAGCGGCGCGGCCGAGCGGACGCCGCGCGAAGTGATGGCGGACGCGATCTGCGAGGCCGGAGAGGCGGGCGATCTCGACGAGGTCATCCTGCTCGCGCAGCCGATGGACGAGCGGTTCCTGGCGCAGCGCGTGCTCGAGCGCGGCAACCTGGAGAAGGTGAGGCAGCTTCTGTGGCACCTCGTGGAGCGCCGCAAGCGCGGCCGCACGCCGCCCGCCCTGCGGCTGTTCCTGAACGTGGGCGACACGGAGTCGCTGCTCGACGATCCGGCGCTCGGCGGGCACGTCGTCTCACTCGCGAAGGCCTTCGTCGCCGCGCGCGCGGATCGATCTCCGGCTCCGGTCTCGCTCGCGATCCCGAACTTCCCCGACGACGAGAGCGGACCGGACGTCGACAGGCAGCGTGAGATCATCGCCGCCAACGCGCGTCGGATCGCTGCCGCGCTCGATGCGTTGGGCCTCGCGCCCTCGCTTGTCACGCTCGGCGAGGCGCGCGGTCTGCGCCCGGATCAAGCCGCCCGCATGGCGAAGGCGGAGGCGCTCTTCGCCGCGGCGATGCCCGTCGAGGACTGGTCCGCGCGCTGGGTCCCGCACGAACTCGCGACGCACGAGATGGACTTCCTCTCGTGGCATCCGTTCTGGCTCTTCGCGCGAAAGTGATCGCTACTTCGGCGGCGGATAGACGCCCGGCGAGCCGCCTTGCGCTGCGCTCGCGGCCCAGTTGGTCACGTCGTTCTGCGGGCCGTCGGGATCCACGAGCTCCAGCGACGGACCCTTCCCGTTGGCGGTCGTGGGCCACGGCGCGGAGCCGCTGTAAGCCACGAGCGCGACCGACTTCGCGTCCTTGTCGACGAGCTCGACGGTCTCGCCCGAGTTGCCGAGCGCGCCCGTGAAGGCGAAGACCTGGACGGTCAACGCCGCGTAGCTCGCGGGCTTGATAGCGATGACGATCGCGGACTTCGGCGGGATCGTCGTGCCGTCGGGGAAGTTCGCGACGATCCCTTGCGCGAACTTCCAGCCGCCGATGCATGCGGGGCTCGTCCCCTTGTTGTAGATCTCGAGGAACTCGAAGAGCGCGTCGTCGCCCTGCGCGGTCGCGGGGTTGTAGTGGATCTCGCTGATGACGACGTCGCTCGACGGACCGCACGTGCCCGTGGCCGGCTCGCAGGCGTCGCCCACGCCGTTGTTGTCCGAGTCCTTCTGATCGGGGTTCGCGATCGTCGGGCAGTTGTCGGTGTCGTCGGGCACGCCGTCCTTGTCCGTGTCGACCGGATCGACCGTGTCGCACGCGTCGCCGATGCCGTCCTTGTCCGTGTCGGCCTGATCCTGGTTCGCCACGTCGGGGCAGTTGTCGGTGGCGTCGGGCACGCCGTCGTTGTCCTTGTCAGGCAGCGCCGGATCGCATGCATCGCCCACGCCGTCGTTGTTGGTGTCCTTCTGGTCCGGGTTCGGCACGTCGGGGCAATTGTCCGTGTCGTCGTTGACGCCGTCCTTGTCGGTGTCGACGGGCGTCGAGGGATCGATCACGAGATCCTCGGCCGAGCGCGGCATCAGGATGTAGTTGCCCTTCGTGTAGGTCACGACGCCGGTCACCGAGGAGAAGATGTCACCGACCTTGCGCGCGTCCGTCGGCGCGGTCATGTAGGGCACCTTGAAGATGTTGCCGACGATGACACCGTCGGTGACCTCGAAGTTGCCGACGTCCGTCGTGTCGGGGTTCGCGTTGGTCACGGTCACATTGGACAGCGAGACAAGCACGCCCTCGTGCGACTCTTCGAGCGGGGCGGAGACGGGATACGCGACGCCCGGCGACTCGGTGCCCGACTCCTTCGTGAACGACGCGACGTTTATCTGCGTGAGGCAGAAGAACTCCTTGTAGGTGCCCACGACGGTGACGCGATCGCCCGGCGCGAAGGGGCCCGCCAGGTCCTTGGTGAGGAAGACGAGGTGGATGCCGTTCCAGGGCACGTTGGAGCCGGATCCGCGCGCGAAATAGCCCTCCAGCGTCGCGGAGGCTTTGTAGGGCGGCGTGACGATCGTCGCCGTTTCGAGCGCGACGAGCGGGCCCGTCTTGGGGTTCTCCTCCTTCGTGCACTCGGCGCTCGGCGAGCCCTGCTGCAGTGACGTAATGAGCATCGGCGCCGGTGTCTCGGTGTCGCCGGTCGTCGCGTCGATCGCGTCATCGATCGTTCTTGGGACCGCGTCCACGCCCGCGTCGTCAATCGCGTCGGCCGTGGTCTCCGGGAGCGCGCCCGCGTCGTCGCCCGTGTCCTCGGCCTCGGGGCCTTCCGTTGCGTCGACGCCCGCGTTCGCGTCATCCGAGGTGACGTCCGAGCCCGTACCCGTGCCCGCGCCGTCGGGCGAGTCGCCGACCTCGAGCACGCCGAAGCCGTCGGCCTTTTTGAAGTTGTTCCCGCCGCTCGTGGAGCTTCCGCAGCCCAGGACGAAGCACACTACGCACACGCCAACGATGCCAATGATTGCCGTTCGCACGGGACACCCCCGACCGACCCGAACGTCGGACCGGGCAGAGCGTACGCCGAAGCCGCGCGCTTGAAAACGAGCGGGCAACGCCCGGAATTGACCCATGACACCTCGCCTGCTGGCGCGGCCCTTCCCGCGACGCGGAGATCCGTGGTACCCATGGAGAGCCGCCGGCGTGACGTCCCGTCTCGTTCACCCCGCCGGCCCTTGCGCCGTTGTGGAGCGAGCTCGCGTGGTCGACAAGCAACGCAAACCGAAGCTCAAGCGTGACGACGCGCTGCAGATCTTCGAGGCCGCCCGCCAGGCCTTCAACGCGGGCGACGTCACAGGAGGCAGGCAGCGCGCCGAGGCCGCGATCGAGGCGTTTCGCATGGTCGCCGACGCGGACGGCGCGGTCGTTGCGCAGAACCTCGCGGGTCACATCTGCCTCCAGTCGGGCGACCTGCAGGCGGCCTTCGATCACTTCAGCACGGCCCGTGACGCCGCGGCGAAGGGCGGCCTGGAGGCGCGCGCCCTGACCTCGCTCGGCAACGTAGCGGTCGTGCTGGAGATGCGCGGCGAGGTCGCCGAGGCGATGGCGTGTCATCGCGAGGTCCTCGAGGCGCAGTCTGCGCGGGGTGAGCTCAAGGGCTATGCGATCGCGGCAGGCAACGTGGGCAGGCTCGCGGCCCGCTTGGGCCTGTCGGACGACGCGCGGCTGCTCTTGCAGGAGGCCTCCGAGGCGTTCAAGCAGCTCGAGGATCCCGCGCAGCAGGCCAACGCCTTGGTTTGCCTGGGAGATCTCGAGCGCGCCGAGGGGCGCGCGGAGGAGGCCGAGTCGACCTTCAGGGACGCGGATCGTCTGTTCGCGCTGGCGCGATCGGGCACCGGTCGCGCGCTGACGAACGTGAACCTGGGGCACGTCTATCGTGGACTCGGTGCGCTCGACGCGGCCGCGGAAGCCTACACGCAGGCGTTGAGCTTCTCGCGCGGTGCCACCGATCCCGAGGGAGAGGCGCGCGCCGAGCACGGTCTCGGCCTCGTCGCATTGGCGCGTGGCGACCGCCGTGACGCGCGGCAGCACATCGGGCGCGCGCTCGCGCTTCACGACTCGACC
>Ga0172370_10004513_pt1 | contig 18593 bp, 23 predicted proteins | sample LakKiv5m_FD_114538 | JGI IMG/M metagenome (GOLD analysis project Ga0172370, IMG submission 114538) | Freshwater microbial communities from Kabuno Bay, South-Kivu, Congo - kab_022012_11.5m | ecosystem: Environmental > Aquatic > Freshwater > Lake | place: Democratic Republic of the Congo...
CTCATCCCTTTTGCTGCACCCATAGAAGACGACTTAGAAAAAATAACCAAATTCAATCCAGTAATACAATCAAAACCAATTCCAAGACCATTAATACAAAGAAGACCAATAAGCCAGATAATAAGTCCAATAGTGCCGAAACCACAAATGAAAAGCAATTATTCAGCAATGGTGAATATGCAGGCAGAAAAACCAATCCTTATTGGTGGAGATTTTGGATTCCAAGACTCGGAGAAGATGAAATATGTCCTATTTCTTTTAACAGACCCAACTGTCCAGAGTGTAGAATGTCCTGGTTTAGGTAAACAGGTTCTTCTAAATAAATCAGGAAATATAATCGCTTCAAATATCTCGTTATCAAGAGAAGAAATAGATGGAATAATGCAAGCAATATCAAAAAAAACAAAAGTCCCCATAATCCCCGGACTGTTTAAAGCAGCATTTGACAATTTTCTAGTCACAGCGGTAATATCTGAACTTGCAGGAACAAGATTTGTAATACAAAAAGTCTATCATCCCCCTTCTCCCCCAATCCCTCAACCAAGGTAAGAGTTATTTAAAGATTACATAAATGTAGGTAATGTTTAAAACCTTCGAAAATATAAGATAAATATGAGCAATATTAATGAAATAATAGATATGCTATCTCCCTTAGAAAGGAAGATAGTACCTTTCCTACATCTAAGCATCGAAGAGATACAATCTCATTCTGGATTGGACAATGTGTCTGTGCTTAGAGCTCTACGTTTTCTAGAAAATAAGGGATTATTAAAAATAAAATCAGAACTAAAAAAGACTATAATTCTTGGAACAAACGGAGTTTATTATAAAAAGCACCATCTCCCTGAGAGGCAGTTAATCCTAACTCTTGAGAAGGATAACCATTTAACCTTGCAAGAAGCACACAAACTATCAAAATTAAGCGATAATGAATTTAAGGCGGCTCTCGGAGTTTTAAAAGGAAAAGCACAAATCTCTCTTTCCGATGGAAAAATATCCCTAACAGCAACAAAAGAAGAGCTAATAAAGAAGTCATTCGAAGAGCAGTTTCTTGATATTCTTCCTATAGACTTCGAAAAGATAAAAGACCAACAGAGATTAGCATATGAAAATCTTAAGAAAAGGAAGGATATAATTGAATTAACCGAAACAAATATTTTTTCATTCACATTAACGGAAACAGGAAAGCATATTGCTGGAAAAGAAATTAAATCTGATTTAGTAGAAGAGGTAACGCCAGAGATAATAGCAAATTACAAAAAGCAAAAATTCAGAAAATACGACATCCAAGCGCCAGTTCCAAGAATATATGGTGGGAAAAAGCATTTTGTCAATCAGTCTATTGAATATGCGAGGAAATTATGGACTGATCTAGGTTTTAAAGAGATGCAAGGCAATTTAGTTCAAACCTCGTTCTGGAACTTCGATGCATTATTCACTGCTCAAGACCATCCGGTAAGAGAAATGCAGGATACTTTCTTTCTGCCAATTAAAGGAAAGCTTCCGGAAAAGAAGATTCTTGATAAAGTAAAACAAGCACATGAACAAGGAGTTCAAGGAAGCAAAGGTTGGCAATACAATTGGAACGAAGAAGAAGCAAAAAAAGTAATACTTAGAACCCATACCACTTGTTTATCTGCAAAAACACTTTCAAAGTTAGAACCCTCAGACATTCCAGGAAAATATTTCGCAATAGGAAAATGTTTCAGAAATGAAACTCTTGATTGGAGCCATGGATTCGAATTTAACCAAACAGAAGGAATTGTTGTTGATGAAAAAGCAAACTTCCGCAATCTTTTAGGTTATCTAAAAGAATTTTTCATGAAAATGGGTTTTTCAGATGTAAAATTCGTCCCATCGTATTTCCCTTACACCGAACCAAGCGTTGAAGTTTATGGTTATCTAAAAGAGAAAAAAGTATGGATAGAAATAGGCGGAGCAGGCATCTTCCGTCCAGAAGTAGTTATACCACTTTTAGGAAAATACATCCCAGTTTTAGCTTGGGGTCCAGGATTTGACAGAACATTAATGGATTATTATCAAATAAAAGACTTGAGAGAATTATATTCCAATGATATAAAACAATTAAGAGAAAGGAGAGTATGGATAAAATGACTGAGATAAGAAAGAAAACTTGGCCCGATTTGTTTCAAAAGATACTGGAAGGTAAGAAAAATGCAGATGTTAGATTAGCAGACTTTAATATAAAAGAAGGAGATACTTTAATTTTAGAAGAACACAACCCTAAAACAAAAACTTATACCGGAAGAAAGATAAAAAAAATGGTAACTAATGTTAATAAAGTTAGATTAACGGATTATCATACTCAAGAACAGATTAATAAATATGGACATTGGGTAATTGAATTGGAGGACACAGAATAATGGCAAAAATAGTATTCCCAAGAAAAGAGATAGAGAAGCAGATTAAGATAACTAAAGAAGTAGAAGAAAAAATATCAATGCTAGGAGCACACTTAGAAAGTTTAACTGATGAAGAAATAGAAGTTGAAATTCTTCCAAACAGGCCAGATTTATTCTCAATGCAGGGATTTATCCGAGCATTGAAAGCATTTCTAAACAAAGAACCTGGCTTAGTGAAATACAAAGTTAATCCCCCAGAAAAAGACTTCAAAGTCAGAATAGATAAGTCTGTCAAAGACATTCGCCCATACACTGCATGTGCAATTATAAAAGGGTTAAAGTTTGATGATGCAAAGATAAAAGAAATAATAGATATTCAGGAAAAAATGCATGCAACATTCGGAAGAAACAGAAAAAAGATGGCTCTAGGAGTCTATCCATTAGAAAAAATAACTCTTCCAATAAGATACGAAGCAAAAAAACCACACGAGATTAAGTTTATTCCTTTGGAAGCAACAGAAGAGATGACTGGATTACAAATACTCCAAAGACATCCGACAGGAAGAGAATATGCTTATCTTTTAGAAGGAAAACCATTGTTTCCTATATTCGTAGACGCAAAAAACAAAGTCTTGAGTATGCCCCCAATAATAAACTCTAACGAAACAGGAAAGATAACGAATGAAACAAAAGATATATTCATAGAAGTTTCAGGTTTTGATTTAGAAGCACAAAAGAAAGCCCTTAACATATTAGTAACCACATTAGCAGAAATGGGTGGAAGGATATATTCTATGGATGTCGAATATGAAAAACCAATAGGTAAAATCCAAACCCCTGATTTATCTCCTAGTAAGATAAAGATATCACTAGAGAACATAAACAAAATTTTAGGTTTAAATTTAGAAGAAAAAGACCTTGAGAAATTACTTCCAAGAATGGGTTATGATTACAAAAAAGGTGTTGTTTCAATTCCAAGTTGGAGAACAGATATATTGCATGAAGTTGATATAATAGAAGATATTGCAATAGCATATGGATACGACAATCTAACTCCCGAGATACCAAAAGTAGCAACAATAGGAGAAATAACTAAAGAAAACAAAATTAATTCTAAAATTTCAGAAATTCTTGCAGGATTAACTTATTTAGAAACTTCTTCATTGCACTTAATAAAGAAAGATGAGATTAAGGATAAAGAACAAAGCAAAGACAAGATTGAAGTTCTAGATTCTAAATCGGAATATAAAATTCTCCGCCCTAATCTATTAATCCCAAGTTTAAGAATATTTTCAGAAAACAGAGACAACGAATATCCTCAAAGAACATTTGAAATAGGAAAAGTCTTTTCATTAGACAAAAACGAAGAAACAGGAATAAAGGAATCATTCCACTTATTAATCGCCTCATCCCCTGGAAATTTCACAGAGACTAAACAAACCCTGGATTACCTATTCAAGATGTTAAGATTAGAGTATAAACTCAAAGAAACAAGTAAGAAGGAACTCATAGAAGGTAGAACAGGAGCCATAATCATAAACAATAAGGAAGTCGGTTTTATAGGAGAAGTCCACCCCCAAACATTAAATGATTGGAATATCAAGATGCCCGTTTCCTTGATTGAAATAAGTTTAGATGAAATTTATGATTTGCTATAAACTTATCCAAAATAACTCTTTTCCTTTTTAGCAGTTATTTTAGGATTTCTAACGTTATCAATCAATTTCTTGAAATCTGCTCTATTGGAAACCCAGACAGAATGAATTTTCTTAACCAATTCTGCCTCTTCCTTCTCATTATACTCAACTTCTAAAGCAAGAGAAGCAAGACTTAGTTCGGCAAGAACACCATAAATCTTTTCAATTATTTCCTTATCTTCCTGACTCATGCTCTTAAAATAAGGCATATAAATCCTCGGAGCACCCATAGGATTCAAAAGCATTTCTAAGAAACCAACAGAATTAACCACCTTCTCAATCATCGCCTTCCTTATAACTCTAATTAAACACTCACTTTCCCTTTCAATCTTATCTATCTCAAATTCTTCATTAAGCTGTTTAAACGAAGGAAGTTTATATTTCCCCTCTAATTTTGCATATTCCTTTTTTAATTCGTCAATGTCCATATTCATCATTAAAATGTTTGTTTTAAATACTTACCGAAAGATAATTCATTATAGAACCCACATTTAGCATAGTCTTACGTATTAGTCTACCATGATAAGATAACGATATATTCCACATCTCATTATTAGTTATATTTATGATATAAACTACTACACAACCAACAATATGACTAATTAAAGAACATTAGATAATGATGTTTTCTCATATACATTACATATTAATCCGTAACCTCAATAACCGTAAACGTGAAAAAGGGGGGACTTGCCGACCCCCCGTTTCAGAATCTATTCATAAACACCACCCCCTTAAGTTGCGTTTAATTTAATATAGCTAAAGAAACCCTTTATTAATACCCTAGGAACAAATACTCCTAATTAAAAGTCGAGAATGCCTTTTCATAAAGCTTATAAAGCAAAAATAGCCATTCTATATATGGATGTTCTTTATACAGTACCTCAATGGTTTTTCTCATTAAGCCTTGTATTAAACATAGTCTTTGCTCTAACAACCCTATTCGTCTCATACTACGCATTCAAAGTTTATAAGTTATCTGAACAAAGGGGAACTAAGCTATTTGGAATATCCTTCTTAATAATCGCAGCAGCATATTTAGTACGAATAATTCTAAATTCTCTTATAGCTGGTGCGTTTGATGACAATACCTTAAGTTTAACTTGGAACAATGTCTACACATTAAGTGCTCTCGCAACGTATAGCTATATGTTTCTTTTTGTAGTTAGTTTAACAACATTAGCATATACTACATTCAAAGTCAAAAGTAGCAGAACTTACACTTTGCTTTTGCTTTTAGTCCTAACCGCATTATACTTCACGTGCGTAAAAGCAACAACATTCTATATATTAACAACGCTTCTTCTTCTATACATCTCTTCCCATTACTTCAACGAATATCTTAAAGACAAAAATAAGAGAATGCTACTAATGATGGGTTCATTCTTACTTTTACTGTTAAGTGCCATATTATTTATGTATGCAAGCACCCCATTCTATTTTGTATTCGCAAATATAATCGAACTTGCCGCATACCTCGGAATATTAACAAATCTTATAGCAGTACTAAAACATGGACAAAAAAAGAAATAAACTCGAAATTATCCACGACATTCTTAGGGTAATCAGAGATAAAAGTGGCAGAATTAAACCTACTCATATTCTCTATAAGTCTAACCTCTCTCATCAAATGATGACTGAGTACCTCAATGAATTAATAGAAAAGAAATTTATAAATGAGCTGAAAACCAAAACAGGAAAGTCCTATGCCATTACAGACAAAGGGCAAGAATACATAAGCAAATTCGCGTTAATCAAAGATTTCACGGCTTCTTTTGGTTTGGAATAAATATATGTTTAAATAAACATTTCTTTAAAAACCAGTAATAGCATAAAATATAATGCCGAAGCAGAAGTTTGTACAGATACCAATTTACTTATACGTTAGCAAAAATCAAGTAGGATTTAATCAATTTAGTACTCATTTACTCACAGTTGATGAAGATATGCAGCGCCAGAATAGTGCGTATAAAAGATTCGACTCTAATTCAGCAAGAGAGTTTTACAGGATGATGACCTCAACTGAGATTTCTCTTCTTGCCCAAAAAGTTGATGAAATAGAACTGCATTGCAGAGGAACAAACAAGAGAATAACAATAACAACCGTTTTAGACGGATACTTCGGTAGACCGACTATAGAAAAAACAAGGGAAATATTTCTTCGTAGATTAACAAATCCAGAAAGAGATTATCTACAGAAACAATTTGATAGGTGCCAAAAAACAACAAAAGGAAAACCGATAAGATTAAATTTAGTTGATTAATAACTCTTTTCGATTTGCTTCCTGCCATAGAAACAGGTGCCTACAGAACATTAAAGTGTGGTCACCCAAATTCAATATCGACGATAAAATTATACATTACATTTATGTCAAAAAGCATATATTTATATATTATGTAATGTATAAACAAATATGAGAATAACTAAAAGAAAAACGGGCACAAAGGAATACTTTTACTTACAACATTCGCAAAGAAAAGAGGGAAAAGTAATGACAAGAGAAAAATACCTTGGTTCAGAGATACCTAAAAATATAGAAGAAATTAAAAAATGGTTTAATAAAGAAATTAAAAAAGACATAAACAAAAGACTTGAGTTAATAAAAAACAACTTTCAAAATGAATGGGTTAGAATTCCAAAAAGTGTAAAAAAGAAAGAGTTAGAAGAAATATCTATTGCATTTACATATAATACCAATGCTATCGAAGGTTCGACAATTACCCTCGAAGAAGCACGAGAGATTATACATGATAAAATAGCCCCTAACAAACCATTAAGAGACATAAGAGAAACAGAAGCGCATAGTGGGGTTTTTCTAAAAATGCTGAATGAAAAGGAAAACATAACAAGCGAGATATTGTTAAAATGGCACTTAGAAATATTTGGGATTACTAAGCCAGATATAGCTGGGAGATACAGAGATTATTTGGTAAGAGTTGGTCCTCATCTAGCTCCAGATTGGCAAGAAGTTGAGAAGATGATGTCTGAACTTATAGAATTTATCAATAAGAACCAATCTATGAATCCAGTTGAGCTCTCAGGAAGAACACATTACAAATTTGAAAAAATTCATCCATTTGGAGACGGAAACGGCAGAATTGGAAGACTGATAATGAACCATATACTTTGGCATAAAGGATATCCGATGTTAATAATTGAAAAAAAGAAAAGAAAATCATATTACAAAGCCCTCCAAAAAGATGAAGAAGGTTTTGTTTCTTATTTTATAAGAAAATATCTCGCAGTTCATAAAAAGAGATTATCCTAGTCATTCTATAAAAAATCCCCATAAGATAGTTTTCTACCTACCTAAAGTTTCTTTTTTCATTTTGACTTTTTAGTCTTATCCTTGACCTGCTTATTAAATAACTTCCAGATTTTATCTGAAATCTCTTTAGGAATTTTTATTCTCAAGTATTCGTTTTTTATTTAAATCACTAGCTCCCTTAAATCTCCATTTATTCGATTTTAACTTGTCTAAATCTTTAGGTTTTAATAATAATTCATTTTTAATTTCTAGTTCTTCCATTATTTTATAAATACCCTTTTATTAATAAACATTTTCATCGTAGTTACACGAGATTAAACCTATCTCATTCAATATATAAATAAACTCAAATATTGCCCTTTCGAACTGTTAAATCTTACCCTTTATTTATTAAAATTATAATTTAAAAGGTAAAAACTCCCTACCAAAAAATCCCCCTAAAATCACAAAAGAAATGAATCGAAAGGTTTTTATAATAGGTTACCTATTAGGTAACTATGTATAATGAGATACCTAACTATGGATTAAGAGCATATGCTTTGTTTTTCTCAAGGCACGGCTTGACTGAATATTTTACCCAGTCAGACTTAGATTGGATAGTTGGACAAAGTATGAAGAAGAAAATATTCTCCTTATTGTTAAATGCTGGATGGATAAAAAAAGTTTCAGACAGAGAATATAGGTGTGTTAATCCTTCTGAAATCATAAAAGGATTATTAGATTTTAAAGTTCCACAAATAATAAAAGAAGCTAAGAAAGATTATACTTTCACAGGATTATCTGCAGTTGAAATATGGTCTGATTATTCTTATGTTCAAAGAGGAAGAGAGAAATCACCTTATTACATAAAAATTTTAAAGAAAGATTTGAGATATTGGAGAGCGTTTTTAAATAAAAATAAGATTCCAAATTACGTTAATTCTGGAGCAACTATTGGTGAATTTATAATCTTGATTCCCGTTAATAGATTAATTAATGAAGAAAAAGATGGGTTAATGGTTGAAACATTAAAAGAAACTGAAAAGATAGCCAAAGCGAGTAGTTTTTATAGATATCCTTATGATTATATGAGAGAGAAACATGGCAGACCAATTACAGCTTAGAGAAAAAGAGATCTTTGAAACACTCAAAAAAATAAAAAAGAGTAATTTTGTAGTTATCGGTGGTTATGCAGTAAATGCCTACACATTACCAAGGTTTTCAGTTGATTGCGATATTGTAATAAAAAATAAAGATGAACTTGAAGAAATAGAAGAGTCTCTTATAAAATCAAATTATTACAAAGTTAAGCATACTTCCGAAACATCTTATGAAGGAAAATTCGAAAGATATGAAAAAGAAATCTCTCCTAATTTTAATGTGAGTGTTGATATTCTCATAGGGGAAGTATTAGACAGAGATACAAAAGCAAAGTTTTCTGCAGAATGGGTTTTTGAAAACTCTGATTTAAGAAATTTGAAAGGAAAAACTATAAATGAGCAGTTGAAGTTAAAAATTATTGACTCTGAAGCCCTTTTTGCAATGAAAATGATTAGTTGTAGACAAACAGACATAAGAGATATGTTTCTTTTAATTAATTCTGTCAAAGATATAGATTGGATAAAGAAGGAAGTCGTTGAAAGATTTGACTTCAAAAATAGATTCTCCAAACTTATTAAAGAAATAAATTCCAAGCAGTTTAAGGATGGTTTGCAGGGAGTATTTGGAGTAATTGACAACAAGATTTTTGAAAGAAATGTTAAACTTGTTAATGATTTGAGCAAGAGTTAAACGTTTTTATACTTCTACTTTATCAATTTTCATCTCTTTTTGATAATTATTAGAAATGTTCTAATTTAAGAAAGTTATTCTTTTCATTTAATCTTTTTAATAAATTAAATATCAAAATAATAACTATCGCAGAGATAATTCCCATTATCCAGCCCCAAAAACCAACAGGAACTGTACCGAACACTTTGTTCAATGGAGTATAAATTACGGCAACTGTTGCTATTATCGAAACTAAAGAGGCATAGAAAAGATATTTATTAACTTTCAAGGAACTAAGTGAAACTTTATGTCTAAATGAAATAAAGTTGTAAGCATTGGCAATTTCTAAGAATATCAAGGAAAGCAAAGCAGTTGTTCTTGCAAAATCTACGTTTTGATGAAGAACATTAAAGCTTACAAAAAAGACAGATAAAGTTATAACTGCCATAAATATTCCTGCTATTGCTAACCAAATTAAAAGGGATTTATTTAATATTTCTTTTTTCTTTCTTGGTTCTTCGTCCATTATATCTAACGAAGAAGGCGTTAATGCAAGGGTGATTGCGGGTAAATCATCCGTTACTAGATTCATAAATAATATCTGCAAAGCTAGAAGTAAGGGAATCTGCCAACCAAAGAAAGGAGCCAATAAAACTCCAATAAATAAAATCATTAATTCTGCATAATTGCATGACAGTTGATAGGTTACAAATTTTCGGATATTCTTAAAGATAGTTCTTCCTTCGCGTATGGCTATAACAATTGTCGCAAAATTATCATCTTTCAATGTTAAATCTGCAACTTCTCTTGAAACATCTGTTCCATTCTTGCCCATTGCTACTCCAATATGAGCTTCTTTAAGAGAGGGAGCATCATTAACTCCATCTCCAGTCATCGTAACAATTTCTCCATTCATCTTTAACGCTTTAACAATCATTAATTTATGCTCTGGATTTACTCTTGCAAAAATAGATATCCCTCCAACTATTTTAGAAAGCTCAACTTCAGTCATATTATCTAAATCTTTTCCTTCAATTATCTTGCCTTTCAACCCTATTCTTTTTGAAATTGCCAGAGCAGTTTCCTTATTATCCCCTGTAATCATTTTTACTTTAATTCCTGCCCTTATACACAACTCCACAGACTCTTTGACTTCATCTCTTGGGGAATCTTCTATCCCAACCAAACCCAGAAAAATAAGTCCTTCTTCAAAATGGTCTCTAGAAAATGTTTTAACTTGTTTATAGGCAAAAGAAAGAGTTCTTAGACAATTAGAAGTCATCCGCCCATTAACTTCTAATATTTTTCTTCTATCTTTTTCTGTAAGTGTAAAAACACCATCGTTTCTTTGAATATATTTGCATTTCTTTAATAAAAACTCCAAGGCACCCTTGGAATAAACAAAGTTACCTCCCTCAGATTTGCATAATACACTCATTAATTTTCTATCAGAATTAAAGGGAATTTCTTCAACTCTTTTATATTTCATATCCTCTTTATAAACATCCGCCTTTGCAGCCATAACAAGTAAAGAAGCTTCGGTAGGAGTTCCAACAATATGAAAAATCTTATCCTCACCAGTTCTTTCTATTTTGGAATCATTACATAGCACCGCACACTTAACAAGATCATTCAGTACTTTTTCTTTTTCAAGATTAACTTTTTTATCATTGATTAAAAAGTCTCCATTTCCTTCATAACCTGCTCCTGAAACTTCTACAATTTGATTATCTTGAAATATCTTTTTAACTGTCATCTCTCCCTTTGTAATTGTTCCAGTTTTATCTGAACAAATAACTGTTGTTTCACCAAGAGTTTCTATAATCGACATTCTGTTAACGATTGCATTTTTTTGAGCCATTTTATGAACTCCAGAAGCAAGAGCGCTAGTCAAAACAACTGGAAGCCCTTCAGGAAAAGCAGAGACTGCTAAAGCAATCATCAAAATAAATGCATCAATGTATAAACTTTCTGAAGGAGATTTTCCTAAAATCATGAATAATCCTGTAAGCACAGAGAAAATAATTGCAGAAATAGCCATGTATTTTGATATCTTATTTATTTTATTTTGCAAAGGCAGCTCTTTTTCTGCTGTAGAAATCATACTTGCGATGCTTCCAAATTTAGTGTTCATCCCCGTATGAATAACCTTTGCCAAACATCTCCCATTTACGACAAATGTTCCCATAAAAATAATACTTTCCTTGGAATAATCTTTTTCGTCTTTAACAGGAATCTTTTTTACTTCCTTAGACTCCCCAGTAAGGATAGATTCATTAATAAGAAGTTCCTTTTCTTCAATTATAATGCAATCTGCCGGAACTTTTTCACCATTCCTCAACAAAAGAATATCTCCAGGGACTATTTCCTTCGAAAGAACTTCCCTTTCTTTTCCATCCCTCATAACTATTGAAATAGGCATAAGCATCCCTTTTAAAGATTTAATTGCTCTCTCTGCCCTGTATTCTTGAATAAATCCAGTAGATATAACCAGTAAAATAACCCCTAAAATTGCGTAGGCAGTTACACTTTTTCCAACAAAAAAAGACAAGACCATAGCAATAAATAATAGATAAACAATAAAATTTTTCCTTACTTGCCTAAAAAATATTCTTATCGGAGAAATAACTAAACTATCTCTTATCTCATTTGGCCCATAAGTTTCAAGTCTTTTTTGCGCTTCTTTATCAGTTAACCCTCTTTTTTCCATAACTAACTCAGGATTTGAGGGTTTAAGAGATTTGCGAAACAATGAAAATATACTCTAAACTAATTATCTTGACTTTTTGTGCAATTTCTTCTCTCTTTTCATCCTTTCATAGATACTCATTCCAAGAGGGATACCTATAGTCATGCTAATAACTAATGCCACTATAGAACCGATTATCCAAATTACGACTTTGTAGAACTCCATATTTTTCAGTTTTAAAAACTTTATATGAAACCTTATATCCTATCTTGTTGAAGGAGTCAACTATTAAATCCTTAAATGGTCTGTCATGTGTATCTTTTCTTACAAGTAAATCTGCAACATTTTCCATTACTACAAAATCTGGCTGTAAAAATGCAATTACTTTCAGATACTCTCTAAATAGTTGGTTTCTTTCATCATCCCTTCTTAAGTTATTATTATTTAATCTCGTGAAACACTGACAAGGTGGTCCCCCTATAACAACATGAATCTTGTTAACATTCTTTTTTTTCAATGTTTCCAAAATAATTTTTTTATCTAACTTCTTTATATCCTCTAGAAGAAATTCAGTGTTTGGAAAATTCTTCTTGAACGTCTCTGCTGCAGGCTTCCAGAAATCGCTAGCTAAAACAACGTTAAAGCCCGCTTTCTCAAAACCCAAGTCAAACCCTCCACAACCTGAAAAAAACGATGCAACATTTAAATTTTCTTTAACCATTTAACCACCTTTTTACTTACTAAGTAGAGTAAAAAACCTATTTAAATATATCTTTAAATATTGAGTGGGGAGATAGATTTTTCGTCAAAATAACATTTTTATAACCTCTATTCATTGCTAGAAGCATGGTTTCACACAATAAATCTCTTTTTCTCACTAAATCCCGTTATGTTAATGGTTTACAATGTGCTAAATGGTTGTGGCTTTCCTTTAATGAACCTGAAAATCTTCCTGAGGCTGACAAAGAAGCACAGCATAGATTTGCTGAAGGACATCAGATAGGCAAATTGGCAAAAACATTATTTCCAGATGGGATAGAAGTAAGTGAGCAATTAGATTCTGTCAAAAATGATAAGGAATCAAGGGAATTGTTAAAAAAGAGAAAACCTTTATTTGAAGCAGGATTTATCCATAAAGATGGAAAATGTTATGCAAGAGCAGATATTCTTGTTCCTGTTAATAAGGATGAATGGGATATATACGAAGTAAAGGGAGCATCGGAAGTTAAAAAAGAGTATTATTGGGATGTTTCTTTTCAGAAGCATGTTTATGAGTCTGCTGGATTAAAGATAAGAAACTGTTTTGTTGTACATCTAAACAGCGAGTATGTTAGGAAGGGTGATGTAGAAGTTAAAGAACTATTTGTAGTTGCTCAGATAAATGATGAAGTAAATGAAGAAAGGGATAGAATTGAAGATAATATTAAGAAGTTATTAAGAATTGCATCGTTGAAAGAGTGTCCGCAGTTCAAGAATGGAGAGGATTGCCATAATGATGATTTCAAGGTTCATGATAATGATGAGTTTTGGAAAGAGCATCCAGAATGCGATATTTTAGACTTATATTACGGTGGAAAGAAGGCTATTGAGATGTTTAATACGGGAATTTTAACAATTAAAGAGATGTCTGAGGAACATTTCACTTCGAAACCTCAGAAAAAGCAACAAAAAATACAACATAAAGTAACCTGCTCTCAGGTTTGTCATTGCGATAAAGATGAGTTAATCAAATTCATTAAAGGATTGAAATATCCTCTATATTTTATGGATTTTGAAACATATTCGACTGCAATCCCCCTTTATGATAATCTAAAACCTTACCAGCCGATACCTTTCCAGTTTTCAGTTCATGTTGTTAAGAAAGAAGGAGATAAACCAAAACATTATTCATTTATTGCTTCAGGAAGTAAAGATCCTAGACCTACATTTGCAGATGAACTAAAGAATACGCTGGGAGAAGAGGGAACTATCTTAGCATATTATCAGAGCTTTGAAAAGAGTAGATTAAAAGATTTAGCAGTGTTTTTCCCAGAATATACTAAATGGGTAGAATCAGTTTTAGCAAGAATGATGGATTTATACGATCCATTCAAGAATTTTGCTTATTATCATCCTTCACAAAAAGGTTCAGCTTCTTTAAAGAAAGTTTTACCTGCCCTTACAGGCAAAGGGTATAGTGATATGGATATAGGTAATGGAACTGAAGCTTCTCTTTCTTATTTGTTTATTACACATGGTTCTTATGACGGAAAGAAAGCCACTCCTGAAGAAGTAAAGAAAGTTAGAGATGCTCTGGAAATATATTGTGGGCAGGATACGGAAGGAATGGTTTGGATACTGGAAAAGTTAAGTGAATTAATAAAGAAAAAATAAAAAACCCTCCGAAGAGGGTTAAGGTTTAATCCTCGAATCTAATTATGGGGTATTTAGAGCGAGGGTCGCTTGCTGAGCTTCTTCTTTTGATGCCGCAGGCGTTTTGCCAAACCTTTCTGGCTGGATTCCATCTAAAGCCAACTTGCTTAAGGAATGTTAATTCCTCTTGGCTTAATCGCTGTTTGAAATCAGCCCAAACCCACAATCCTACTGAATAGCAGGACTTGATAAGCTCAGGGCTATAATTCTTTACAGCTCCAATGACTTCCAATTGCTTGGCGTTTTCTTCACTGTTTTCCATTGTTACACCTCCTTTCAGCTTGTGAATATTTTTTTATCATGCCCGAGATGAAACGACTAATTTTTACATTTTTCAGGGAGTAGAGCGAAACCTCATACGACTGGTAACGAAGTTAGAAAAATCTAAAATGAGGGAGTTTAGGGTATAAGATAAAAAAATAGAGAAGCGAAAGAGGTTCAATGAAATAAGAAAACGTCCAATGGAAAAGGCTGTAAGAATTAGAAGAGCATCAAGTCAAGGGGTGGGATGAGAGCGATTAAGGCATCAATGGCTTTAGATTAGCCAGACTGGCAAAAGAAGGCAAAAGCGAAGCAAGCTTAGCGATTTATGAGGGGATTAAACAACTCGGAGGAGGGTTATTTTTTCTTTTTAATCTTATAGTAATTCAGAAATCAGTTTCGAGCTCATAAGTTTCTTCAAAGTCGTATAAATCCTGCCCTGTATACCCTTACCTCTGCCTTCGGGCTTTTTAATTGAGCTTCTGAGTTTTTTTATCTCTTTGAACTTTACAATAGTATATGGCGGGGAATGACTAGATAAATTCATCAGCCAGTATTTTGAAGGAATCTCTTTTATTTTTATCTCACCCTGGCTTTCAGTTTTAGCATAATGAGTAATAGCGGATATGGGTTTGCCTTTGTAAAACGCAAAATAAGTTCCAACCTTTCTTGTATTCTCTGGAAAAATATAAAATTTTTCTTTCATAAGAACTTCCCATGAATACTTATCCAGAGCTACAACCACCACTTCTTTGATTTTGTCTTCCATGACAGGATAATTCCTTTAACGCTTAAATACTTTTTTAGGAAGAAGAATTATCTACTTTTCTAAAGCGAGGAGCCTGAAAGGCGACGAGATGCTAATTTTTTTATTTTAGAACATTTTTATTTTTTCAGACAAATAAAAGCCCCAAGATTCCCATATCCATATCTTTCATATCTAGTTCCAGCTAATCTTTTTATAAGAGAATCTGTTTCTTTATCGAATTCTACATCCCTAGACAAGGTTATTTGGCATCCATTTTTATATAATGCTTCTATCGCCTCAACTGGCAGAGTCTTTACGGGATTATCTGCCAAATTTAGCATCTTTAAACATTCTAATTTTTGAATTTCAGAAGGAAGCGTATTGAGTACATTTCTATCAAGACTAAGAGTCCTCAAGCTTCTTAAATTCCCAACTCTTGGAGATAAAGCAGATAGTTTGTTATCTAATAGATCTAGATATTTTAAATTAGGCAGCTCAAACACCTCAATTGGAACTTCAGTATACTCTCTATTAGCAATTCTTAAGCTCGAAAGCGCACTAAGAAATCTAAGGAAATCTAAATCTCCAATTTTATTTTTACCCAAGCCATATATTCCAGTAGATAAGTCTAATGCTCTAACTCTGCCCTCTTCTACGCCTATACACCCTGCTCCAGCAGAAGCATCTGCACGTGGATTTTTAGGGTTAAATAGTGCCTCAAACTTTCCAGAAACTATCTTTTGCACTGCATCATAATCCTGCCTAAGAACAGGAACGCCACTAATAAAGATTTGTTCTGCCATTGTTTACTTTGTATTGCCTCCTGCTCGTTTTCCATACAAATAAGGAATTAATATCTCATATGCCTGTTTAGCCAAAGGTTGGGTTAATGTCTCTGCTTTTGCAGCAACATTTAAACTATGTACTAGAGAAGTCACTTCTGTAATATGTTCTAAATCTAACTGAGCAAATCCTGATTTTCCCTTAGTCACTTCCTCTCTTACTCTTCCAGTCAATGGATCCTCTGGAAAAGCATCCTCTCCTCTGCTTACCCTTTCTCTAATAATTCCATAAGCAATTTCTTGCTGATCTTCATTTCCAAATACTATATTGCTTAATCCCATAAAACGATTGTAGAAATCAGTTAAGTCTCTTCTTAGTTTTGGATTTAATTGTAAATACCTAGAAATAACTTCATCTGCAGTTCTGACTAATCCTAAACTGCCTTGTTCTTTCTTAGTTTCAAATTTTGTTTCTTTTTTCATAATTTTCTAATATATTATAAGTATTTAAACCTTTCTTTAGTTGTTATTAAATAGTAGTTACATATCTTGTAAATTTGGAAAGATTTAACTGAAAAAACCGTTAATTTCATAAGTTCCTCTCCCCAACAGTTTGTCGAAACATTAATTCATAATACTGCCCCAACAATCCTCTTGGAACTCCCAAAGATTCATAATCAGCAAAGTCAGTTGGAACCTGAGTTTCTACGTATTCAATAACTAATTCCAAACAACCAGTGCATTCTCTTTCACATTTTGCCTTGATAAATTCAGGATATGTTTGTATTTTTGGTATTTTTTGTTCCGTCATTTTACCATCCATTCTCCTTGTAAGGAACTCCGTTTTTCCAATTTTTTAATTGACACTTAGCATCAGAAAATATTCCTATTTTGTCTTCAAATATTGCAGCCAGACCAATTGCACCCAATCCTGTAAAGATGCCGGTCACACCCGCAATTGTTTTTTCTAAGTAGTCATTCGTACCTTTAAAGCAACACCATGAAAGAGCAGAAACTCCCCAAGCTGGCGAGGAAAGAGCAGTATAAACGACTCCACCTATAACTCCCTCTAGGGCTATATGTTGTGCATAAGCTAAATGATCTTCTAAGGCTAGCTTGGAGAACGAATACTGTTTAGCACTCGCTATCTCGTTTAACTTTCCGTTTGTTTTCTCTGTTTGTGCTTGTTGCACTTTATTCTCAATTGTCATAGGAAAATTTATATAGTGTTTATTATTATACTTTATGTCTAAATTTAGACATATCACAAAATGGAAAAAGCAGAAGCAACCGCACAATTAGTGAAAGAAGAGATAGAAAGCGATATGTATATAAGAGAAACACTAAAGCAAAACCTAATTAACTACTCTGAATTGGCAAGACATATTCTACCAAAAATAAAAGAAAAAAACAAATCGGCAAATTTTGCCTCCGTCTTAATTGCCATACAAAGATATCAAGACGACATGAAAAAAGAAACATCTGCTTTTAATAATTTCATCAAGAAAACGATGTCAAAATGCGAATTAATAATAAAAAATAGAGTTATAACACTCACATATGAAAGAACGAAAAAAGTTGTTTCTTTTATAAGTAATATTTCCAAGGAAATAAAATGGGAATCTGGAGATATTTTATTCTGTATTCAAGGGAGTGCAGAAATAACAATTATTGTAGACGAAAAAAATGAATCGAAATTTGATAAAATTAAATCCGAGCTTATAGAAAAGGGAGAAAGTCTTGCTTCTTTATCTCTTAGAGAACCAGAAGGAGAAATATATTCTAAAGAAATAGTCGGCTTTTTGGCATTTCTTTGTGGAACTCTCGCAAAAGATAATATAAATATCTACGAAACCGCAACAACCTATAAGCAATTCATATTTATCATTAACGAAAAAGATGTCTCAAAAGCTTATGAAACACTTAAGAGGCTTATCGAACATTATAAAAAATAAACTAAGCTCCGCTATTCTCATAAACTCTTGCAATTCCAGGACATTCAAACTTACAGCCCATACATGCATCTAACGCTTGTTTTGCAGTTCTTAACTCTTGGTTCACTAATGCAATTAGTTCTTGAGAGTCTGCAAGCATTCCCATATGCCAAACATCTTCCAATCCTTGCAAAGCAAGATTTCTTGCATTCATTACTTCTTCATTTGTTTCATCAAGTCCCCTCTTAGCCAATTTGTAACAAGCATTGCAATTAACTACTGCTCTTTGGTATGACATTTTATTTTACCTCCTCCAACATGGTTTTCAGTTGACTATTTTCACAAAATTCAGAGAATTCCATCTCTCCTTCATTTATCCTTTCCTCAATCGAACTAAAATCACTTTCATCTTGAGTTTCAACTAGTGGAGAAGTATGTACTCCATATCTATTCCATAAAGAATAAATTGGCGCATTCCAAAAAGCATTTGACATTTGTATATATCTTGTCATTTTAATGTTTTCCTTCTCCTGCTAAAAGCTCATCCAGAAATCTTACAGAATTATCATTCATAGATATTTTGACAGTCATCTCCAATTAAGCATAAATTATTGTTTCTTAATAAGTTTAGGATATTCTTCTGAACAACATTGAGGTCTTGAGCTTCATCAACCATGATTGCCTTAAAC
>Ga0172370_10004515_pt1 | contig 18587 bp, 18 predicted proteins | sample LakKiv5m_FD_114538 | JGI IMG/M metagenome (GOLD analysis project Ga0172370, IMG submission 114538) | Freshwater microbial communities from Kabuno Bay, South-Kivu, Congo - kab_022012_11.5m | ecosystem: Environmental > Aquatic > Freshwater > Lake | place: Democratic Republic of the Congo...
CTAGATAATTCCAAGCTATCTAACGACGCGGTTGAATTCTGGTTTATTTTGCAGTTGCTAAAAATAAGCGGACACGCGCCGAATTTGCATACCGATACGCATAAACGTCCTTTGAACGAAAATAATAACTGCGAGTTTGACCTAGAAGCTATGGCATTTAAGCCAAAACCCAATGGGTCGTTCAATTCCAAATACATCAAACTATTTCGGCTATGTATAAGTGCGACAAAGCCAGATATTTTGCTCCAAGTGCAAAACAGCGACGATTTTTTACCAAATTCACTTGATTTGGCAAAAACTATGGCAAAAAGAACATTTAAGTGATAAAATAGCAAATACATTTATGGTCAGCTGCGATTACACTCTTTCAGGTTCACCTGAAGCACCAATAGCCGGGGCAATGCGTTCACCCCAGCGTTTTATACCCGAAAAGCGAACCGCATCATTTGGTTCAGTTAATCTTGGAGACTCAAAATTACTGACTAGGGAAGAAGAAGTAACTTTATTTGGCGAATTAAATCTTGGGCGTCAAGCGCAAACTGCAATGCTAGTTTGTAACGGTCTTAGAAGTTTCTTGGGCTATGAACCAGTAGAAGTACCCGAAATAAAACAAATGATTGACGATGGCCAATGGGCAAAAAATAGAATAGTTATGAGCAACACTTTATTAGTGCTTTCTAGGGCTAGGGCTAAAAAGTTTCAAAATAGAGGTTTGGAATTGTCCGATATGTTCCAGGAAGGTATATTTGGCCTTTACCGGGCAATTGATAAGTTTGACCCAACTTTGGGGTTTAAGTTTTCCACACTGGCATGTATCTGTATTGATAATGCAATAGAACGGTCAATCGCGGATACATCGCGGACTATCCGTATTCCATATTATGCTAGCAGAGCTGCAAGACTGGTAGCCGGGAAAAGGAATGAATTATGGCAGTTAAATGGTGTGGAACCAACTTCTGCACAAATAGGAGATGCACTAGCTATGCAACCATGTGATATCACGAAGTATGATTTATTGCGTACAATTAATGGGACTATTTCGTTAGACGCATCTTTCGGACCAGGGGGAGATGAAGACAAAAGACTTGTTGGTGATTATGTTGGTGATCGCACTACGGCAGGACCTGAAGAAACTGCAATAAATAAAGTTCCCGTTATAGATAAAGACAGACTATATGAATTAGCAAATTTAAAGTCTAGAGAAATAGAAATGATTGAATTAAGATACGGAATAAACGAAAACGGTCAAGTACATACTTTGGAAGAAGTTGGTACAAAGTATGGTTTAACCAAGGAACGAATACGCCAAATAGTGAAGGATGCAATGTGTAAACTAGAAAAAGCATTACAAAAATACCACGAAGAACTTATTCCATAGTTTTGGGTAAAATAATTCATCTAAACGAATATATATAAGTAAAATATAATAATTAGTCTATTATTTGTTATTACTATGCTTAGTCGCCTAGTTCAGATATAATTTATACTTAAGATGAACAAAACCGTAACACTTGAAGACATTGTATCCTTGGCAAAACGCCGCGGGTTTGTGTTCCAGTCCAGCGAGATTTATGGCGGACTGGCCGGCTTTTATGATTACGGTCCGCTGGGCGTGGAACTAGTTAACAACATCAAAACTCTGTGGTGGCAGGCGATGGTGCGTGAGCACGACAATATTTTTGGGCTAGATAGCGCCATTATTCAAAACCCCAAATTATGGGAAGCTAGCGGACACGTCGCCGGCTTTACCGATCCGCTGGTAGATTGTAAAAACTGTGGAACGCGGCATAGAGCAGACCATTTGGCGGGCAAAGATACAAATGACATTAAAGAGTTGACCAAACTACTGGCTGATAAAGTTTGCCCGACATGCGGCAAAAAGACTCTTATGAAACCGCGCTTCTACAATATGATGATGAAAACTTGGGTTGGTCCGGTTGAGGACGATTCGGCAGCGGCTTATCTGCGTCCGGAAACGGCCGGTCCGATGTTTACCAACTATGAGAACGTTCGCGAAACCATGCGCGCCAAGTTGCCGTTTGGGATTGCTCAGATAGGCAAGGCGTTTCGCAACGAAATATCGCCCCGCGATTTTATATTCCGTGTTCGCGAGCTGGAACAGATGGAAATGCAGTATTTTGTAAGTCCAAAAGATGATAAAAAAGAATATGAAAGATGGCGCAGCTTTGCTTGGAATTTTTTGACGGGGCAGCTGAGTATTGCCGAAAGCGAACTGCAGTGGCACGAGCACGATAAAAACGAACGGGCTCATTACGCGGCAGCGGCGCACGACATTTACTTTAAGTTTCCGCAAGGGTTTAAGGAGTTATGGGGCACGCACAATCGCACTGATTTTGATCTGACTAACCATATGAAGGCAAGTGGCAAAGATTTGCAGTATTTTGATGAAGAGTCCAAGAAACGTTTTACGCCGTTTGTCATTGAATCCTCGGTTGGTGTTGGGCGAATGATGATGGCGGTGCTAACTAGTGCTTACACCGAAGATAATCAAAACGGCGAGAAGCGCAACTTCCTAAAACTACCAGCCCATTTGGCACCTGTTAAAGTCGCGGTATTTCCGTTGCTCAAAAACAAGCCGGAACTAGTCAAAAAAGCCCGCGAAGTCTACGAAATTCTTAAAAATAGTCCGCCGGCTGGCGGAGGTTCGGTAGTCTGGGACGATAACGGTAACATCGGCAAACGCTACCGCCGGCAAGATGAAATCGGCACACCGCATTGTTTAACAATTGATTTTGACTCCTTAAAAGACGACACCGTAACCTTGCGCAACCGCGACACCACCCAGCAAAAACGAATTAAAATATCCGAGCTTGTAAATATAATCTAGTTTTGGTGCTTCATAAAAGACCTTAAAATGTTCTGTTCATTACATTTAGCGAAAAAAACTTCGCGACAAAGAAAATGTTAAAATAAAACCAAGATGAATAATATTGAAAAACGGTTGGAAGCTATAGAAAAACGCAATTTGCGGGTTGAGCAAGATAAAGCATGGGAAACTAGTATTGCGCGGCGTGCGACAATCACAATGCTTACATATGTGGTTGTATTAGCTTATTTGATTGCGATAGGAAATGATCGGCCACTACTTAACGCGCTTGTTCCGACGGCAGGATATTTTTTGTCTACCATAGCGCTAAATAAGGTGCGATCGCTGTGGCAAAAGTAGTAAAAATTATAAATGTTATGGTAAAACCAAACAGTAAAAAGGGGCCATTGGTGCAACCGGCATTAGATGGCAGTTTGCTAGTTTATGTGCGCCAGCCGGCTGTTGATGGTAAGGCAAACAGAGCCGTGGTTGAGCTTCTAGCGGAATATTTTGGCGTGTCAAAAACAAACGTACAGATAATCTCGGGCATAACCTCGCGCCACAAACGATTTAAAATATTTGATTAGACAAGTAAAGGTAAATTGTCTTAATCGGGTATAATACTTACTAATGGATAAAAAGGAATTTTCAAAAAAGTTTTTCTGGGGTGCCAGTACGGCCAGCCATCAGGTAGAAGGCGGTACAATTAACCAATGGTCGGTCTGGGAGCTGGCAAATGCCAAAGAACTGGCTAAAACTGCCGAAGAACGACTTAGCGAATTGCCAATCTGGGATGAAATTAAGATGCAAGCCGAGAGTCCAAAGAACTATGTATCGGGTGAAGGTGTGGAACATTATAAACGCTATAAAGATGATTTTGATATAGCCAAAGCATTAAACCTAAATGCCCTACGGTTTGGCATAGAATGGGCGCGTCTGGAGCCGAAAGAAGGCGAGTGGAACGATAAGGCGGTGGAGCATTATCACAACTACATTGCCGAGCTAAAAAAACGCGGCATTGAGCCGTTTATGAACATTTGGCACTGGACGGTGCCGACTTGGTTTGACGAAAAAGGCGGCTTTAGCAAGCGGGCCAACCTGAAATATTTCTATAATTTTGTGCAAAAATTGGCTAACGAATACGGTAAGGAGCTCAATTACGTAATTACGCTAAATGAACCAAATGTTTATACAAGTTTTAGCTTCGTTACAAGAGAGTGGCCGCCGCAGGAACATAGTTATTTGAAGGCAGTTTTGGTGTATTGGCACCTAATTAAAGCTCATAAAAAATCGTATAAAATTCTAAAAAAAGCCAATCCGAAGTTGCAAATTGGCATCGCCTCGCAGCTGGCTAACATTCAAGCCAAACGCCCGCATAATTTCGTTGACCAAAGCGTGACCAAGATTATGCGCTATTTATGGAATTGGTGGTTTTTGCATAGAATTTGGAACCAGCAGGATTTTATAGGGTTTAATTATTATTTTACAGATTATTATAAATATTTTCACCGTGATAATCCGTACGTGCCGCTAAGCGACTTGGGCTGGTATATGGAGCCGGAGGGCTTGTATCCGCTACTGCTACGTGCCTGGGCGTACTATCATAAGCCGATAATAGTTACAGAAAACGGCTTAGCCGATAAGCATGATCAATACCGCCAGTGGTGGATAGAGGAATCGATAGTTGCCATGGAGCGTGCCATCAGCGAGGGCGTTGATGTACAGGGGTACTTTCACTGGAGTTTGTTGGACAATTTTGAATGGAAATACGGCTGGTGGCCAAAATTCGGGCTAGTTGAGGTGGACAGAGAACACGGAATGAAGCGCACCATCCGCCCCAGCGCGCGTTGGTACGCCGATAAGATACAAAAGATAAGTTTATAATGACATACGATTCACCCCTAGAAAGTGTTGTTAATTTGTCTTTGAGGTTATTAGAATAGTTGTCTAGTATGAGCATATGACTAAGTCGAATATAGTAGTTATCGGTGGCGGGACGGGTAGTTTTACACTTTTAAGCGGCTTAAAAGAGTATGCCAGTAACATTACGGCGCTAGTTAATATGTCTGACGATGGAGGCTCTAGCGGTAAATTACGCGACGAACTTGGCGTGTTACCACCGGGCGATATTCGCCAATGTTTGGTAGCACTAGCCCAAGCACCGCAATTGCGCGACTTGTTTGACTATAGATTTGAAGAAGGCGGCCTAAGGGGGCACAGCTTTGGCAATTTATTTATCAGCGCAGTAGAAAAAATGACAAAAAGCTTTGACGACGCCATTAATTTAGCCAGTGAAGTATTGCGCGTCCAGGGCAAGGTTCTGCCAATAACAACTGATAAAAGCCACCTGGTTTTATATGACAAAACAGGTACAAGGACTCAAGGCGAGTTTAAAATTGGCAACATGGATTTTGGGGTGGTGCGCCGGCCAAAAATTGTGCTAGAACCAGCATCTAAAATAACTGAGGCGGCCAAACAGGCAATTCTTGCGGCTGATATTGTGGTGATTGCCCCTGGCAATTTATATGGAAGCTTAGCGCCGGCCTTAATAGTTGACGGAGTTAGGGATGCTTTGAACAAAACCAAGGCCAAGATTGTTTATGTTTGCAATTTGGTTACCAAACCAAACCAAACGGATGATTTTTTGGTAAATGATTACGCTAGCGAGATAGAACGGTTCATCGGTTGGCCGGTTTTGGATTGGGTAATATATAACACCGACGAGCCAACTGAAACAATGCTGCGCAAATATACCAAAGACGGCGAATTTATGGTTGAATTTGATTTAGCGAAACTTGGCAAGGCCCATTATAGAGCGATTGGCTTGCCTTTAATTGCCGTAGAACCCCTAAAACACGGAAAAGCTGATGCCATTTCTTCTGCCCGCAGCTTAATCCGCCATGATCCTGATGTGATTGCTAGGGAAATTGTAAAAATTAAGTCGAGTAATATAAATGAGTAAAACACACGTTTTTGTAGATTTTGATAAGACACTGTTTGACCCTAGATCCTATGAGCGGTGGCTAGATAAGCAGCCAAAAATAATGGGATTATCGTCTAAAACACACGGTTCGTTTAGCCAAACAATAGATGATTATCACGACGTATTTTCGGAGATCCCATTAATGCGCAAATACCACCACGCCGAGCATATCCGAGCGGTATGTAATAAACCATGGGAGTTGATGTCTGGAGAAATAGAAAAACTAATTCACGGCCAGCACAAAGATTTTTGCTACCCTAGCGCACACGAGTTACTTAGATGGCTGAGTAAAGAAGACTACGACGTACGTCTGAATTTTGACGTTTGGCGATGGGGAATTCCAGCGCTTCAAACTAATGATTTGCCCGTATTTAAGTAAAAACCGTCTACCGATTCACGTAATAAAACAGTCCAAAAAAGATTTTATAAAAAATCATTTTAAGGATACCAAAGGTATATTAATTGACGATAGGTATCCCCAAGATCTACCCAATGGCTGGACTCATATTTGGCTGGATCGCAGTATGCTCTCAAAAACACCGAAAGTTGTCAAAAAGGACGTAATACGCTTAAGCTCACTAGCCCAAGCGCCAGAAGCGATTAAAAAAGGCAGTTGACAAAACCGCTAACGTTTGTTAAAGTATTATTATGACAGAGTCAAGTATTAGCAAAAGAAGTAGAGATTTAAACAGAAGCCACCCAGAAGCTGGAAGGGCGGCAGATGATATGCGGAAATACATTGATGGTCGTCCAAAATACGTTGTAGAAGAGCAAGAAAAACCGCTATTTTCAAAGATGCGCAAACTTGGCGCTGTTTTATTACTGGCAGCCACTTCATTTTTAGCTGGTAGAGCCGTTGGTAATAATGAGGAACACCCCACAACACCTGTAAATACTGGTGACAAAACAGGGCAAGAAGCAACTCATGTATATACAGTACGACCAGGTGATACCTTATGGGGAATTGCAAGAGATGAACTAGGTCCGAATGCGGATGTGCGAGACTATGTTGATGATTTGTCTAAACAGCTAAAAAATGACGGGGTTCTTAGAAGTGGTGATAAATTAGTGCTTAAAGGACCTGCTGATCCAGGTAACGATTTAGCAGAATATAATCCAAGCGAGCCCTAAGCTCTAGTGCTTTGGAACTAGCTTTACCCACCATATCTAGTGCGAAAAGCATATAAAGTGTAAAACTGTGGATAAGTAGCTGTAAAAACAGCTACTTTTTTATAAAAAGTACTTGCTTGTGGGTGATAGTGGGTAGTATAGTCGAGTAAGTGGGTAATCGTAGGTAAGCCAAAGTGGCTTATGCCTACACCAACCCCAGCGGCTAGTTTGCAAAATTGCGAACCGACCAGCGAAGGTTCAAAAATAAAAATCCACTATAAATAGGGGAGAGGATGACAACGGTAGACTACTTTGAACGTAAGCTTGACGAAAAGCGGCGGTTAACTATACCGACCGAGCTTCGTCATAAGTTTGCCAGCGGAGCAGTTGTAACCCGTGGCTTCGGCGAATATCTGCACCTGTATCCTAAAGAGATATGGGATAAGCAGGTAGAGCCCAAGCTGGACGGCGACATCCTTGACGAGCGCACAGCCGACCTTAACGTACAGTTTAGGATGGGCAAGGTTGAAACTGCGCTTGATGGCAAACAGGGTAGGATTACCCTTGAGCAGCACCTACTGGACTACGCTGGCATAACCCGCGACGTGGTAGCAGTGGGTGTCGGGCAGTACTGGCGTTTGATGAGGCCAAGCCAGTAACTAGCATAAAAGGCAGAACCTTAACAATTTAACTAGTAATAAAATCTAGAGTAAAACTTTAACTCGAGATCAGCTAATCGGCAGTCAACAAGTGGCATAAGGGCAACCACTAATTAAAACCCTCGTTCTTTAGATAAAAACACCTCCCAAAACTCCACCTCACACATAAGTCTCTCATAGGTCTTAGCCAGTAAAAGAAGCTCTAAGGTTGACAACAATCTTAATAAAAAGGCTTCTCTCACACACACGGATAAGACCAAAACTTTGCTAAGAAATTCTTGGTAAAACAAGAAAATCAAAGCAGAAACAAAAACAAAAATACCAAAAAAACAAAAAGTTGGCTGCTGGTTAGGTGATCTTGCAAAATAAAAACAAAAAGTTCACCAAAATATAAATCCAGTAATAAATTACTTTTGGTAATAAAACTGCTGGAAAAACAAAAACAAATATGATGGTACAAGTTGATATGCTTCATACGCCGGTTTTGTTAGACGCTGTGCTTCAATATCTAGATCCGCGTCCGGGTGAAACCTACCTGGACCTAACGGCAGGATATGGAGGCCACGCTAGGAGTGTTCTATCCAGGACACTAGGTGCGCCAGCTACACTGGTAGACCGCGACAAAACAGCTATTGATCATCTAAAAAAACAGTTCCAAAGAAAACAGGTCAGAATCGTTTATAGCGACTTCTTAAGTGCCTCTCTGGCGCTTGAAAAAACTAACAAACAGTTTGATCTGATTTTAGCGGATCTGGGTGTATCATCACCGCACCTTAACACGGCGAGTCGTGGTTTTTCTCTAACTCATAACGGGCCATTAGATATGCGTATGGATTTAAATCAGACGCAAACAGCCGAAGCTATAATCAACACTTATAGTGAGGATAATCTGTACGGTCTGTTTAAGAAGTACGGAGAAGAACCATTTGCGCGAAGTATTGCGAAAGCAATAGTGCTTAATCGTCCTCTAAAACAAACAACCGAGCTAGCAAATTTAATTGCAAAAGTTGTACGTTGGAAAAGTCATAAAATTCATCCGGCAACACGCGTCTTTCAGGCGCTTAGAATTGTAGTCAATGACGAGCTAGAGCAATTGGGAAAAGCATTGCCCATTTGGATACAATTATTAAAACCCGGTGGCAGATTAGTGATAATCAGCTTTCATAGTTTGGAGGATCGAATCGTTAAACACGCACTTAAAGAGGTATCTGATGGTCGTTATGATGCAATTCTAAGACCGCTAATCAAGACCCCGATTATTGCGTCGCCGAAAGAAATAGCTATTAATCCGCGTGCTAGGAGTGCTAAGCTTAGAGCCGCAGTGAAAAATAAAAATTTACCCGTCCAAAATTTTGAAAAGTTTATGACGGGCAAGGAAAGGGAAGCGCATGCCAATACGGGTAAAAAGCACCTCCCGAGCTTATAAAGTCCGGGTTAGAGTAATCTAACCTAACTTTAAGCGAAGTCCCGCACTCCTTAAAAAAGGGTGCGGGGCCAAAAAATAAAACCCAAGCAGTCAGTTTATTAAAAATAAAATATACTTCTGCGAAATATAAAAATAAATATAAAAAGAAAAAAAAGCATATGACATACTCAAGTTCATTGGCAATTAGCAGGCAACGTTTCGTGCGTCGTAATCAAAATGCAACCAGCTTTCAGGTTAGTGAACGAACGCTAGGTCCTATCAGCAACACCATTGTACTGATTGTATTGGCCTGTTTATTGGGGCTTTTATACCTAACGCAAGTTACCAAAACCAACTCATACAGCTATCGCATAGATAAACTCAACCAACAACAAAGTCAGTTACTACAAGACCATAACGACCTAGAAATTGCATCAGCCCGTTTACAAGCGCTAGACAGAATAAAAAACAGCGAAGTTGCCAAAAAAATGGTATCTGTAGGAACTACCGCTACCGTACAAAATTAAAATTTTAATTGTCTATGTCGTCGCCATCAATAGCAATTTATGATGTTCGTAAATTATTAATGCGTATTCGTTTATGGCATACGCTAATTATGCTTATAATGGTAATTTTTGTAGTTAGGTTGTTTTACTTGCAAATTATTCAGCACGATTTTTATAAAAAAACAGCATTACTGGGACAACTAAAGGAATACGAAATAAAACCGGCGCGGGGTATAATAAGTGCCTACGATGGTGATAATATATTGCCAATAGTACTTAATGAAACGCGCTATACTCTGTTTGGTGACCCAAAATTTATTACAAACAGCAAAAATGTTGCTGATAAAATACAAAAAGTCATCGGTGGAAATACACAGGACTACGAAAAAAAACTAAAGGTTGAAAGTCGCTATTCAGTTTTGGCAAAAAAATTAAACAAAGACCAGAAAAATAAGCTGGATAACTTAAAAATAAAGGGAATTGGTACGAGAGAAGAATCTTATCGAACTTATCCGCAAGGCGACTTGGCATCCCAACTAATTGGCTTTGTAAATGATGAAGGAGTTGGTAAATATGGTGTTGAACAAAAAATTGATTCAACTTTAAAAGGAGCGTCAGGACAGCTTCGCGCAATAACCGATGCCCAGGGGGTACCATTGCTATCGGACAGTAACAACGTATTGAAACAACCCATAAACGGAAAATCTGTAGTTCTAACTATTGATATTTCTATGCAAAGACAACTACAAGATATCTTGAAAGACGGGCTAGACAGAGCTAAATCTAAGTCTGGCAGCGCGCTAATTATTGACCCCACCACCGGAGCAGTAAAGGCTATGGCTAATTATCCCTCCTATAACCCGGCCGAGTACTTTAAAGTAGAGGACACTAATTTATTTAATAACGCTAATGTTAGTGCGCCACTGGAAGTTGGTTCATCAATGAAAGTGTTGACAATGGCCTCGGCTCTAGACCAGGGAGTTGTAAATCCTAATACGACCTATTATGACCCAAATTATTACAAAATTGGTGACGCGACTATTACAAATGTTGAGAAAAACGGTGGGCCGAGTACGCGTAGTCTTGCAGATATTTTACAGTTGTCGCTAAACACTGGCGCAACATGGCTTTTGATGCAGATGGGTGGTGGTGAAATTAATCAAAAGGCAAGATTGGCTTGGTACGATTATCTGGTAAATCGGTATCAATTTAATAAACAAACCGGCATAGAGCAGGGCTATGAGGCCAGTGGTTATGTGCCGGATCCAAAAGAGGGTTTTGGCTTAAATATTCAATATGCTAATTTGACATTTGGACAAGGATTGAACATTACTACGCTTCAGCTGGCATCAGCTCTATCGAGTGTTATTAACGGTGGCACTTATTATAAACCGCATCTAATTGATGCAACGATAGATGATAAAGGCAATAAATCTATAAATGTGCCGACGATAGTGCGTCAAAATGTTATCCAGCCGGACGTTTCTAAAACTATGCGGGATTTGATGGAAAACGTTATAAACAAAAATCATGTTTTGTATGGTATGGCGCAACTTCCGGCTGGTTATAGCATTGGTGGCAAGACCGGAACTGCCGAGATTACAAAGCCGGGTGGCGGGTATTATGATGATCGTTTTAATGGCACATTTATTGGTTATGTGGGTGGCAATCAACCACAATACGTCATTGTCGTAAGGGTTAACGAGCCAAAAATTGCCGGTTATGCTGGGGCAAAGGCAGCGGCGCCGATTTTTAGTAATTTGACGATGATGCTAATAAACAATTTTGGGGTAACACCAAAAAGCTAATAGGGTATAATGAGGAAATAAAATGCGCACAGAAACATTAAATATAGCAGTCCAGTTTAGTACAGTCATTCGAATATTGTTACTTGGTTTTATGGGTTTCTTAACGTCGATGCTTATTACACCGCTATATACAAATTTGGCTTACCGCCAAGAGTGGTGGAAAAAGCCACGTCAGAACGCTGTGACTGGCGAAGTGGCAAAGGTTTTTAACTCTCTTCATGCCGAGAAACACAAACGGCACATCCCAACAATGGCCGGGCTTGTGTTTGTTTTGTCAGTAGCGATAGTAACACTTGCGACAAATTTGGTTAGATCAGAAACTTGGTTGCCATTGGCTGCTTTTATGGGCGCCGGTGCGGTTGGTCTGCTAGATGATGTTATAAACATCAATGGCAGTGGTAAAGGCGTGGCGGGGTTGCCGTCAAAACTAAAATTGTTGCTAATTACAACGATAGCCACCATTGGTGGTTGGTGGTTTTTTGCCAAACTTGGTGTAGTGGCAATTCACATTCCGTTTATTGCCACACCGTGGCACATCGGTTGGCTGATAGTACCACTATTTATTTTAGTAGTTGTGGCGACGGCCAATGCCGTTAATATAACGGACGGACTGGACGGCTTAGCTGGTGGCTTGGTAACCAACGCTTTCACAGCGTATACGTTGATTTCATTTCTGCAAGGGCGCTACGGCATAGCAGCATTTTGTTTGACGATTAACGGCGCACTTTTATCCTATACCTGGTTTAATATTTTCCCAGCGCGGTTTTTTATGGGCGATGTTGGTTCATTTGCGCTGGGTACGGCGCTTGGCGTGGTGGCGATGCTGACCGATACAGTATTATTACTGCCAATAATTGGAATCGTGTTTGTGGCTGAAGCCGGCTCTAGTTTGATCCAAATAATGTCAAAAAAATTAAGAAATGGCAAAAAGCTTTTTCGGATTGCGCCAATCCATCATCATTTTGAGGCCTGTGGTTGGCCCGAAACAAAAGTAACTATGCGGTTTTGGATCGTTGGGCAAGTTGCTAGTGTGGCTGGAATGATTTTCTTTTTGCTGGGTAGATATCTGTGAGAAGCTTTTCTACTCGGACGCGACGTTCAATGGGCGGAGGTTCGTCGACACAAAGACGACATCGTCCGGATTACTGGCTGTTGATACTTAGTACCATAATGCTGGCACTTGGCTTAATTGTGGTTTACGCCATCAGTCCAGGAATGAGCGTTTCTAAGCACGTTAGCGAGAATTATTACGTAAATAAACAGTTAATTGCTATTGGACTAGGTATCGTCGCATTTGTAAGCGTGGCAAATATGCCAATTAGATGGTGGCGCCGGCTTGAGATACCCTTAATAATTATGGCGGGTATAGCGGCTTTGGCGGTGAGAATATTTGGCGAGGAGGTTAATGGCGCTTACCGGTGGATACAGCTTGGTGGTTTGTCGTTTCAAGCGGCTGAGCTCATAAAATTTGCCTTGCTTGTTTGGCTGGCTGGGTTTTTAAGTGATAAACTGCGTAATAACGAGCTGCACATAAATAATAAAACCCTAAAGCCCTTACTCATCGCACTAGCTATAATAGCGTTGGTGGTAGGAAAATTTGAAAGCGATTTGGGTTCCGCTGGTGTGATGGTGGCGATTATGGCATCTATGGTCTATGTAGTTGGAATGCCACTTAGACGAATAGCTTTGATAGCGGTTCTTGTTTTCATTGGCGGATTATTATTGATTTTAGGTAGTGGCTATCGACGAGATCGCCTAAGAACGTATTTAAACCCGTCAGAAGATTGCTTGAGCACTGGATACCAATCATGCCAAGCGCTTATTACAGTAGGTTCCGGCGGAATGTTTGGGCTAGGACTTGGCCGCGGGGTACAGGCCTATGGTTATTTACCAGAGGCGGCGAACGACTCCATTTTTGCTATATTTGCCGAAAAGTTTGGCTTTGTCGGGTGCACTATTTTAGTCGGTTTATTTGCAGGTTTTTTCACACGTTTAAAACGGATTATTGACCGCGCGCCAGATAATTATAGTCGATTGTTAATTGTCGGCATTTTGGCCTGGCTAAGTACCCAAACCATTATTAATATAGGCGCCATGCTGGGGCTTTTGCCACTAAAAGGAATTACTTTGCCGTTTATTAGCTATGGCGGAACCAGCGTGTTGTTTGTGACAGCAGCAATAGGCATCGCTTTTCAAATTTCACGGTATACTACTTATAGTATTTCAATGTCGTCAAAGCCGGAAGGAACTAATAATGACAATAATTTTGACAGGCGGCGGATCCGGGGGGCATATCACCCCGATCCTGGCAATCGCTGACGAACTAAAAAATTTGTACCCAGATGTTCGGTTGGTTTACGTTGGTCAAACAGGTGATAAACTAGCCGATATTCCGATTGCACACGGAAATATAGACGAGGTTTATACGGTAAGGGCAGGCAAATTTCGGCGATATCATGGTCAGGGTGTAAAACAGCTATTTGACGTGCGCACAATGCTAAAGAACATTCGGGATTTCTTTTTTGTAATTATCGGTTTTTGGCAAAGTTACTGGCTTCTTAGGAAATTAAAGCCGGCTGGGATGTTTGTAAAGGGTGGCTATATTGCCGTTCCTGTTGGTCTGGCAGCGGCTTTGCGCCACATTCCTTATGTAACGCACGATTCAGATATAGTACCAGGTCTTGCTAATAGGATTATTGCTAGATGGGCATCGGCCCACGCCGTGGCTTTGCCCAAGGAGGTTTATAATTATCCAAAAGACAAGACACTAACGGTAGGGGTGCCGATATCCTCCAAGTTCCAGCCAGTTACAAGTGTATTACAGAAATCTTATCGAAAAGATACAAACCTGGAGAATTATCAGGAAATAATATTTGTAACAGGTGGCGGTTTAGGATCATTAAATGTCAATAAAATGTTTGCAAAAATATCACCCGAATTACTAAATTTATATCCCAAGCTGGCGATTGTTCACAGTGTCGGTAGAGATCACGTCGTTTTTATGTCTAAGTACTATGATAATTTGTTGTCAAATGCTTCGCAAAAAAGCCGTATTATCATTAAAGGTTTTATTAACGACTTTTATAAATATAGTGGCGGAGCTGATGTAATTATCTGCCGAGCAGGAGCAACGAACTTAGCCGAATTTGCGGTTCAAGGCAAGGCCTGCGTAGTGGTGCCAAACCCAATATTAACGGGTGGCCACCAAACAAAAAATGCTGATTACTTGCTTAAACAACAAGCAATTGAAGTAGTTCTAGAAAACGATCTTAAAAATAATACTCTAAAACTACTAGATGTGATTAGAAACTTGCTTGATAATCCAACGAATCGCCACGAAATGGGTAAACGCTTGGCTAAACTCGCTATGCCAGGTGCTACAAAACAACTTGCCAAGCTAATAATGGACGTAATAAAAGAAAAATAATGCAGGCAAAAAATAAATGTTTGGTTTAAAACGAAAAAATACGCCTCGGCGGACACAACCATTATCGACACCGCGCAAACCGGTTTTTTCGTATTATTCTAACCGTTATAGAAGCAACGAACCAGTCGGTCGTACAAATAATTATAACTTTTACAAAGTAAAAAAGAGATTATGGTGGCACCACTTGCCGTCATATATAGCTCTCGTAGCACTTATCGTATGCTTATTGTATTCGCTTAGTTTGGATACTTTGAACCCAAAAGTTGTTCAACCAAACAGTGACAACGCTGTATTATTGCGGGATAAGAATATATATGAAAAAGCAATCCGCGAACAACTAAAAGCTTCTATTTTAAATAATAATAAAATAACAATTAACATCGGTGGAATAACGCGTAGTATGCAGGCCGAGTTTCCTGAATTGGCCGATATAGATATAAAATTGCCGTTTATCGGTCGCAAACTAGTAGTGTACGTAGAGCCAAGCCCGCCAACTTTATTACTAAGTAGCAAAAACGGATTATTTGTTATAGATAAGCGGGGTAGGGCAATAATTGAAGCTAAACAGCTAACCAATCTATCTAAATATAAATTGCAAATGGTAAACGATCAAAGTGGTTTATCCGTGCAAATAGGAAAGGGCGTTTTACCGGCTAATGACATTTCTTTTATTAATACAGTTATAGAGCAATTAAAATCTAAAAACATAACCGTGGAATCAATTACTTTACCGTCTCAGGCTAGTCAACTAGATGTGCGTATAACCAAAAAGGCCTATGTCATAAAAATGAATTTACAGAACGATGTTCAGCAACAAGTAGGTAGATTTATTGCTGTTAAAGAAAAACTAGAAGCTGAAAATCAAGAACCAAAAGAGTATCTTGACGTTCGGGTAGAGGAGAGAGCCTACTATAAGTAGGAACTAGGAACTAGGAAACAGGTAATAGGAATCGTATAACGTAGTATGTATTACGTATAACGATAAGTCACTAGTAGTCTGTCGTCAGTCACCAGTTATCTGAATTTTGATTTTAGAAATTTGAAAATTATTAACCTTCCTGCCCTAGTAGTTCGCTAAATGTTCGGTTAGTAATTTTAACAAATTATTTGTAATAAAACATACTAACATATGTACAACAAAAAATGTCAAATTTATCAATAAGTATTGTAGAGCGGGGTAATATTGAGAAAAAGCACAAAGGTAATAGGAACAAGTAAAAGTCAAATTAGTGTGTAATTTATGACCGGCTGTGGAAAACTCATAAATGTTGTATATATGCGCATATATAACACTTGAGTATAGAACCAAGCATATAGGTTGTGCTAGCAGATGAGTAATAAACAAAAACAGTCGTTGATATGCTCATACGCAAAATATCCCCTGTTATGGGATGTATTAGTTACCATCTATTATGAAATATAAAGAGACGCAAAATATACAATGTGCGACCTAATGTGTATGTTTCTTTTTGAGTTCTCTACCGGCTTACTCACTTTCCTTTTTTGTAAATATATTTTTGTTTTAAATTTTTGTATTGTTCTTTCCACCACTCCCCAGCATATATGTATATTAGGACCATCTTCCAACCCACTATATTCACACCCACAAAGTGTTCGCAAAATGTTTAGTTTGTATAAATTTATGAATCCCAAGGAAAAACCGGTTTGCGCTCAGGCGTCTTATGGATAACTACACCAACCATGCCAGTTTGCCTAAAAGTAACTAGGCCGCTTTCAGTTATTTCTTCTTTCCAGAGACCGTCAGTTAAATCACCTTCCAACATCTTGAATGTGTAGCTCTTATCATCTTTAACGAATTCCGCTGGTCCGCGAATCGGCAGATCCGGCGAAACAGCCATCAATGCCTCTTTGAGAAAACTAAAAGTATCTTTAACATAATCGTAATGTTCTTCTGTTTGGCCATGACCGGCATATGCCATTGTCCATACTGGAACTCTGTCTAGATAAACCGTTGTCATACCCGGTGCTCGAAAGTAGCCAGTGTAACTATCGCGAAGCAACCAATTATCTCGTTTATACTCAAGTTCCTTGTAGCCGGGTCGTTGAGGATCAACCTCGCCACCATCAGCAGCCCATGTGTTTTGATTAGCTTCTATTATGAAATTTGATAACTCACCAAGCCAGCGCTCTTTTCTGGCTTCTTGTTCTGGATTTGGTTGTGTAGTTTCACTCAACTCTTTGCCTCCCAAATATGTTTAATAATACCAGATATTTTGTAAATTATTTGGAAATTGAAAATTGATACTTGAAAATTATCCCGCTAAAGTATAGGTGGCTTTGGCGACGCGTTTGAATTGAGCTTTGCCCTGCAAATTCAGTAAAATGGTTGTTTCCTTGACTTGCCTGCTCTTTAGTACGCGCTTGACGATCTCGTCGCGGTGCAGCGGTTCGCCGGATTTCTTCAGAACTTTGGTGATAACGTCGGCTACCGTGCCTTTGTCGTAGCCCCATTCCTTTAGGGCGTAAATCCCCCGCCCTATCAACACAAAACGTTTGTCTTTGATCAGCTCGTTGTGAATTGCTTGAGTAGTAACATCATTGCGTCGAAAGCCGGAATCCTTAATAGCTTTGGCAATTTCGTTAAAGTGCAATGGCTTTTTACCTTCGTATAATATTACATAAATTTTATCGCGAATATTTTTGGGGTTGACCATTGGCCATTTAATTAAGCCCCAGCGGTTGTTGAGCGTGGCAAGCTGTTTGGAAGTGCTAGCTAACGCCGCCACGTGGCGGGCATCTTTGTCAACTACGATTTCAGCAACTTTTTCTATATTTACCGGCTCGTTAATATCCTGGATGGCTTTAATAATTTTATTAACTTGCTTAATAATAGCGGCTTCGTCGTGAACGGCGGTAATGCCAACCGAGTGATTGAAAAAATCGTTATCGTCAATCACCGAAAGCTTTGGCGAAAGTTTCGCCAAAAACGATACACGAGACTGGTCAATTTTGCTATTGTCTTTAGTTAATAGGGCTGAAAGATCGGCAACTCTGGCAACCTGCCCCATATTGTTCAACTTTTCGCTAAATAGTTTTGCCACGGTTTTAATGTGAGGTAAATCTTTATTGGCGGCTGTTTTTAGCCGTGTTATTACGGCTTTTTCTAGTTGGCGAACTCGTTCGCGGGTAATACCCAGTAGCTCACCTATTTGCTCAAGCGTTTCCCTACGGTCATATAAGCCAAAACGACGAGAGATAATTTCTCGTTCTCTGTCGCGTTCGATGGTATTTAGAACGTCATCTACGGCTTTTTCTATGTTGAAATTTTGGTTGGTTTTTGAATCTATCATGATCCTCACTTCCCTGCTTTATCTAGTACATTATAAAACTAATGAAAGATATAGTCAAGATTATATTATGTAAACATATTGTAGCACGTAATAGCACATATCGCATATTCAGTGTATGTGAATATTGCTACAATAGTTGGTGGCTAAGGATGCAAAATTGTGGATAACTACGTTCTTTTATTAAAAGAATCAAAGTTTCGACCCAGCCTTCGGCTGGATTGATGTGTTCTTTTGAAAACCTGCCCGCTGTGCCAGCATGGCAGGTGGGGAATCAAAACCATTTCGGTACGGACTATCGTCCTACCTACCGACCAACTTTTTATCTCGGTAAAAAGTTGGATAAAAACCGACAGGCAGCTGAAAAACATATGATGGTCGTTCGTTTGCTAGTAACGCGCCAAAACAATGACTACGCAGTCTTTCATATACTCTCCATAGGATGATTCAAGACCGCGTTTTGGCTTTACTCGTTACTATCTACACTACACTCCCTCTGTTTTTCAGAGCCTGGGTTAAAAGACCAAGGACTTTTTATTCTTAAATACTCAGGC
>Ga0172370_10004519_pt1 | contig 18579 bp, 16 predicted proteins | sample LakKiv5m_FD_114538 | JGI IMG/M metagenome (GOLD analysis project Ga0172370, IMG submission 114538) | Freshwater microbial communities from Kabuno Bay, South-Kivu, Congo - kab_022012_11.5m | ecosystem: Environmental > Aquatic > Freshwater > Lake | place: Democratic Republic of the Congo...
CGGGTCCACCTCGCGCACCGTGTGGTAGTGGAAGGGCCGCGCCTCGGCCACGGTCTCGAGGATGCCGGCCGAGAACTCGTGCGACGTGAAGAACAACAGGCGCCCCTCGCCGTCGACCAGCCCGTCGAAGCTGACCAGGTCGCCCGTGAGTACGGCCTCGACCAGGTAGCCCTCGGGCAGGCTGTCGAGCGCGGCCTCGAGCTGCGACGTGTTCGCGACGCGCATCGCGCCCGCGGCCCCCGCGCCCACGTCGGGCTTCAGGATCAGCGGGAAGCCGTGCGCCTTGGCGAAGGCCCGCACGTTGGCCGGCTTGTCGGCCGCGATCCCCTCGGCGCAGGGGATGCCCTGCTCGCGGAAGATGCGCTTCATGCCCAGCTTGTGGCGGTTTTTGGCCAGGTCGGCGGGGCGTTGCCCCGGGATGTCGAAGTCGTCGCGCAGGCGGGCGTCGATCTCGAGCCAGTGCTCGGTGTGCGACTCGAGCCGGTCGATGCGGCCGTGGCGCGCGATCAGGTGCGCCGTGGCCTTCAGCATGGCGTCGTAGTCGGCCAGCGAGGGCAGGTAGTAGTACTCGGCCAGAGCGTCGCGCAGGTCGGGGCGCAGCTCGTCCCAGGGCACGTCGCCGAGGCCGAGGACCGTAGCGCCCGCGCGGCTGAGGGCCAACGCGAAGTTCACGAAGTTCGGGGGGAAGCCGGGGGAGATGCAGAGGACGTTCATGGCGCCCCTCCGGGGGTCTGGGGGCCCTCCCCCAGGTCGAGGGCCCGCTTGATGCCCTGGCAGGCCTGGCGGATGCGCTGGCGGTTTTCGACCAGGGCGAAGCGCACGTGGCTGTCGCCCGTGTACCCGAAGCCCACGCCGGGGCTGACGGCCACGCCGCCCTCGCGCAGCAGGTGCATGGAGAACGCCAGCGAGCCCATGGCCCGGAAGGGCTCGGGGATGGGCGCCCAGGCGAACATGGTGCCGCGGGGCCGCTCGATCGGCCAGCCGGCGCGCTCGAGCCCTTCGCACAGCACGTCGCGGCGCTCGCGGTAGCGCTCCGCGATCTCGGTGGCCACGACGTCGCCCTCGTTCAGGGCCACGATCGACGCGATCTGGATGGGCTGGAACGTGCCGTAGTCGAGCCACGACTTCAAGGTGGCCAGGGCCTGCACCACCTCGCGGTTCCCCACCGCGAAGCCCACGCGCCAGCCCGCCATGCTGTGGCCCTTGGTCAGGGTGTACAGCTCGACCGCGACGTCCTTGGCGCCAGGCACCTCCAGGATGCTCGGCGGCACGTGCCCGTCGAAGGCGATGTCGGCGTAGGCGAAGTCGTGCACGAGGATGGTGCCGTGCTCGCGCGCGAAGGCCACCAGTTGCTCGAAGAACGAGCGCTCGACGCAGGCGGTGGTCGGGTTGTGGGGGAACGACACCAGGATGACGCGCGGACGGGGCAGGGTGCGCAGGAACGCGGCCTTCACGTCGGCCAGGAAGCCGTCGCCGCCCGTGAGGCGCACCGTCTGAACCTGGGCGCCGGCCAGGAGCGGCGCGTACAGGTGGATGGGGTAGCTGGGCTCGGGCACCAGGGCCACGTCGCCGGGCTGCACCAGCACCCACATGAGGTGCGACAGGCCCTCCTTGGCGCCGATGGTCGTCACCACCTCGGTCTCGGGGTCCAGCTCGACGCCGAAGCGGCGGCGGTAGCGCTCGGCGACCGCACGCCGCAGGTTCGGCAGGCCGCGCGAGGCCGAGTAGTTGTGGTTCTTCGGGTTGCGGGCCGCCTCGACCAGCTTCTCGACCACGTTCGGGGGCGTGGGGATGTCGGGGTTGCCGAACCCCAGGTCGATGATGTCGCGGCCGGCGCGCCGCTCGCGGCGTTTCTGCTCGTTCACCGCGGCGAACACGTAGGGGGGCAGGGCGTCGATGCGGCGGAACTGCACGGGTCGGGTCTCCAGGGGAGGGGAACGTGCCACGAGCGTACACGGGACCCGGTCGCGGGTCGAGCGGGCGCATCTACGGGCGGCTTGCGGAGGGCGTGGCCGCCAGATAGGGTGGGCGCACGACCGAGGCGGCGAGGTGACGGATGACGACGCGGGCGATGGTGCTCGGATTGGCGCTGGCGATGCTCTCGGGGGCGCTCGGGGCGTGCGGCGGCTCGGCCCGCGACGGCGGGGGGAGCGACGCGGGCGCCGACGCGCGCGACGACGTCCTCCTGGCCGACGTGACCTTCGACGCGGCCCACTTGTCCGACGTAGCCTCGGCGGAGTCGGATGACGCGCGCGCCGATCGCGACGGCCTCGTCGACGGCCTGGAGACCGGGCCCGACGCCCTGCCTCCTGACGCGAGCCTCGACGCGTCCCCGGAGGCCGGAGGCGACGCGGACGACGTGGCAGCGGAGGCCGACGCCGGGAAGGACGCCGACGCCGGGCCCGACGCCGAGGTGGTCGGCGGTTGCGCCACCCCCTTCGACACCGCCGCCTGCGCCGACGCGGGCCCCGCGGGGGGCACCTGCCTGCCCGACGGCGCGGGTCACCTGGCGTGCGTCGCCGCGGGAGCCGCTGAGCTCGGCGAGCCCTGCGGCCCCGACGCCGATGGTACCGCCTGCGCGCCCGGCCTGGTCTGCGCCGGGCTTGCCGGCCGTAGCCTTGGCGAAGGCGGGGGCGCCTGCGCCACCCCGTGCCACCGCGCCGATCCCGCGTGCCCCGCGCCCGCGTGGTGCCGCGGCGCCTTCCCCGATGCGTCCGAGCTGGGCGTGTGCTTCGCGCGCGCCTGCACGCCCTTCGAGCCCGGCAGCTGCGGCGCCGCCGACCTCGCGTGCCTGCCCGCCGCCGACGGTACGGGCACCTGCCAGCCGGCGGGCGCCAAGGGCAGCGGCGAGGCCTGCGGCACGGGCGTGGGCCTCTGCGCCGACGGCCTCACCTGCCTGCTCGAGGGGCCGGCCGGCGGTCGCTGCGTGCCCTTCTGCGATCCGGGCGCGGGCGCGGGCGAGCCCGCCGCCTGCCCCGGCGCGGAGCTCGCGTGCGTCGACCTGGGGATCCCCGCGTTCGGCCTGTGCCTGGCGGCCTGCGACCCCTGGGGCGTCCCCACGTGCCCGGGGGCCCAGGCGTGCGCGCCCACCGGGCCCGGCACCGGCGCCTGCTACGCCGTCGGCACCGCCGCCGTGGGGGCGCCCTGCGCCAAGGCAGGCGCCTGGTGGGCCTGCGCCCCCGGCGGGCTCTGCGCCGCCCCGGCCGCCGACGCCCAGGCTTCCTGCGAGCGCACGTGCCGCCCCTTCGGCCCGGCCACCGACTGCCCCGACCCCGGCGCCTTCTGCGCCCTGCGCAAGACCTGGCTGGGCACCTGCGCCACCGGCGCCCTGAGCCTGGACGTCGGAGCGCCCTGCGCCCCCTCCGGCGCGTGGTGCGGCCCCAACGTGCGCTGCACGGACCTGGGCGCCGGCCCCACCTGCCTGGCCTACTGCCGCGTGGGCACCGCCGGCGACTGCCCCGGGGGCACGACCTGCTCGCAGACGTACGGGGTCGACAAGCTGCTGGGCATCTGCCTGTGAGGAAAGGCAGGGGTCAGGTCTCTACACTTGACAGATAGCGTAAGTGTCAAGTGTAGAGACCTGACCCCTATCTCGTTACTTCTCCGCGACCGCCTTCAGGTTGGCCAGCCCCTGCTCGAAGTCCTTGCCGATCATGGCGTCCATGTCCACGAACACGCCCATCAGCTTCGAGAGGAAGGGGCTCGGGCCGTGCATCACCCAGGTGACGTTGGTGCCGCGGCCGTTCGCCTCGAGCAGGAACTCGGTGGTGTTGTGGGCCTCGAAGGGCGCGAGGAAGTCGAGCTGGATGGTGATGCGCGAGGGCGGCGTCGACGCCGTCAGCTCCATGCGGCCCTTGCCGACGTCGCTGTTGCCCTCCCAGGCGTAGATGGCGCCCTTGCCGGCCGCCGCGCCGCCGTGGGTCGTCTTCATGGCCGGATCCAGCTTCTGCCAGGGCGACCAGGCCTGCCAGGCGTGGAAGTCGTTGACGAGCGCGAAGACCTCCTCGGGCGAGGCCCTTACCGTGGCCTCGCGCTGCACCCGGAAGGTGTCGGGCCGGGTCGCCGCGTAGGCCAGCACGGCCACGACGGCCAGGGCGAGGACGAGGGCGATGGTCTTCAGCATGGGGCTCTCCGTCGGTACGTGATCTCGTTCGCGTGCGGATCAGGGTAGGCTCGTCGGGGGGACATGCAAGGGCGCGGGGGCTCGAAAGGCCTCGGAACCTCGGGTCAGTCGGCGGGCTGCACCGTCAGCGTGTACGAGGTCGTCATCGACTCGCCGGGGCCGAGGGTGGCCTTCGGCGCCCAGACCTCGACGTCGAACTGCCCCAGATCGGCCGGGTAGGCGTAGATCCAGGTGAAGTCGACCGCGTCGGCGGCGAAGGCCTGCGTGACCTCGAGCCCCTTGTCGCCCGAGAAGGTCCAGGCGCCCGCCGGGCAGGCCTGGTCGTAGAAGCGCTGCCCCTCGCGCAGGGCGTCGATGGGGCCCGTCAGGTCCTGGTCGTGGGCCTGGCCTCCCTTGTCGGCGAAGCGCACGCGCGTGGTGGGCAGGTCGCCCAGGTCGAGCTCGAGGTGCGAGCGCAGGCGCGCCTCGACCGGGCCGGCCGAGGGGTTCGTGAGGGTGGTGCTCACCTGCAGCGCGGGCTGCTGGTCGACCAGCGTCAGGGTGCGCTCGAGGGTGAAGCCGTTCATGGTGGTCAGGCGCACGGTCAGCGACGTGGGGCTGGACCCGGTCACGAACCCGGGCTCGACCCAGCCGAAGAACGCGAACTCGCCGCCCACGTGGTCGTCGAGGCCACCGGTGAAGGGGAAGAACAGGTTGGGGCCGCGGTTGTAGGCCGTGACCGCCTGCCCCGTGGCCTTGCTCGTGAGGCGCAGGGCGCGCCCGGCCATGGAGGGCACCACCTCGACGATCAGCTGATCGTTCTCGAGGGTGCGGGTGGGCTGGTCCTTGCCCACGATGGCGTACACCAGGTTCATGGTCGAGGCGTCGCCGGCCGCCTCGCGCACGGTGGTGAAGCCGTGGGCCTCCATGCGGTCCAGGAAGGCCTTCAGCTCGGAGGCCGCCGGGATGGCGTGCAGCCAGTGCAGCTTGCCGTTGGCCAGCTCGTAGCCGTCGCGCGGGAAGAAGCGCGCGTAGAGCAGCGGCATGCGCGCCACCTGCACGCGGTCGAGCAGCTCCGGATCGCCGGCCACCGCGGCCTCGGCGTCGTCGAACCACGCCTCGCCGTCGGCCACCACGTCGTCGGTCAGGTAGCCCTGGGCCGGGTTCGTGTACAGGTGCATGTGGATGCCCTCGTCGTCCACCTTGGCCTGCAGCCGGTCGATCCACTTGCGGACGAAGGGGGCGGCCGCGCCGTAGTAGCCCTCGAGGAAGTCCTGGAGCAGGGCGCCGGCGTCGACGAAGGGATCCCACAGCAGCTTCATGCCGTACCAGGGGCGCAGCAGGCTGAACTCGCCGCCGCCGCCGCCCTGGCCCATGCCTTGCAGGAAGATGCCCTCGACGCCCAGCTTCTGGTACAGGCGCAGGTCGGCGGCCATCGCGCGCAGGTTGGGGAACGGGTTGTAGTAGTGCATGAAGTCGACGATGTAGTGCCAGATGTACAGGTGCTCCGTGAGCCCGGCCCAGGCGGTCGCGCGGCGCAGGTAGTCCTCCTCGAGCGGGCAGGTCTCGGTCGGGTGCGCGTCGCACGAGGGGTACATGTGACAGAGCCAGACCGCCACGTTGGGGTGCAGCTCGAGGCCCACCGGGGGCTCCTCGGTGTACATGTACGCCAGCGTGCCGATCTGCTTGTCTGGGTAGACGGCCGACGTGCGCTTGGCCAGCTCGTTCACGAACCAGAACTGGGTGCCGCCGTGGGTCTGGTACTGCTCGTTCATGGCGCGGCACGCGTCGCACTGGCAGTAGTTGTAGTGGTCCATCTGCGAGAAGTTGTGCTGGCGCACGCCGGGCATGGACTCCATGCGGGCCAGCATCTTTTCGGTGACCAGGTCGAGCACGGCGGGGTTCGTGAGGCACAGCTGGGTGTCGTCGCGCTGCCGCACGCCGCCGATCTCGCTGAAGTACTCGGGGTGCGTGTCGAAGTACTCGTCGGGGCTGATGAAGCTGAAGTAGCTGTGGGCCTGGCCGTCGAAGGCGTACTGCGTGCCCTGGGGGTTGTCGGGGCCGCCGCCGCCGCTGTTGCCGCCCTGGCGCGCCCAGAAGTCGGCGTCGGCGCCCGGCCAGGTGTAGTACACGGTGCGCCACAGGAAGGCCGGGGTGACCAGCCGGTCGAGCTCGGGCACCTCGACCTCGCTGACGGCAAGGGTCTTCGTGACGCCGGGCGCGTACCAGCGCACGCCCACGAACTCCTCGAGGAAGCGGTGTACCCCGTAGAGCGTGCCGGCGGCGGGCGTGCCGGCAATGACCACGTGGGGCGGCACGGTCTTCAGCACGTAGCCCTGCTCGCCGAGGGCCGCGGGATCGGGGTCGACACCCAACGCCAGGGCCGTGGGGCCGGCGCCCAGCACGATCATGGGCGTGTCGTCGGCGGGCGGGGCGTCGAGGATCGTCAGCTCGCCGCCCGTGCAGGCCAGCCAGTGGCTGCGCAGCTCGTCGGCGGCGTGCACCTCGGAGGGGCTGGCGCCGGGGTCCAGCACGATCACGTGGGTGGCGGGCCCGAGGATGACCGCGGGCGGGGGCGGCGTGGTCTCGTCGGCCGCCTCGACGTCGCTGCTCCCGAGGTCGCTCGGATCGGGCGTGCCGGGCACGTCGGCGGGCTCGCTCGGATCCGGATGCGCGTCGCCGGGCACGTCGGCGGCGTCGACGTCGCCGAGCGCCGGCGTGTCGGCGAGCTCCGGGGCGGGATCGGGGCCAGGGTCCGAGAGGGCGTCGCTGGCTCCCCCCGAGCCGCCGCAGGCGACGAGCGGCAGGGCGGCGCAGAGGGTGAGGAGCACGCGCAGGTTCAGCATGCGGACCTCCGAGGTGGCGCTACTGTAGCACGTCCGCGGCGAGCCGTTGCCGAGGGAAACGACCGAGACGGTCAGTCGAACACGATGGTCTTGTTGCCGTCGACCAGCACGCGATCCTCGAGGTGCCAACGGACGGCCCGCGCCAGCACGTGACGCTCGATGTCGGCCCCCAGGCGGCGCAGGTCGGCCACGGAGTGGCGGTGCGACACGCGGATGACGTCCTGCTCGATGATCGGGCCCTGGTCCAGGTCCTCGGTCACGTAGTGGGCCGTGGCGCCGATCAGCTTGACCCCGCGCTCGTGCGCCCGGGCGTAGGGGTTCGCGCCCACGAACGCCGGCAGGAACGAGTGGTGGATGTTGATGATGCGGTGCCGGTAGCGCGCCACGAACGCGGGCGACAGCACCTGCATGTAGCGCGCGAGCACGACCAGGTCGGTGCCCTCGTCGAGCAGCTCGAGGACGCGCTCCTCGGCCGCCTCGCGCGCGTCGGCGGGCGTGGGCACATGGTGGAACGGCACGCCGAAGCCCTCGGCCGAGGCGCTGAGTTCGGGGTGGTTCGACACCACCATCCGCACGTCCATGGGCAGCTCGCCGCGTCGCCAGCGCCACAGCAGCTCCAACAGCGCGTGATCGGCCCTGGAGACCAGCAAGGCCGCGCGCTTCCTCTCGGAGACGGGGTGGATCGCCCACGTCATCCGGAAGGGCCCGGCCACGTTGGCCTCGAACACCTGGCGCACGTGGCGCAGGCGCGCCGGCAGCTCGGTCAAGACGAACTCCGAGCGCATGAAGAAGCGCCCGCCCTCGGCCGCCGTGGCGTGTTGGTCCGAGTGGATGATGTTGGCCCCGTTGGCGTGCAGGAAGCCGGACACGGCCGCGATGATCCCCGGCCGATCGGGGCATTGCACGAGCAGCCGCGCGCGATCGTTGTCGTCCATGATTCCCCCGAAGGTCGAAGGGGAAGGTAGGCGCAACGCGCGCGATCGCAAGGGTTCGAGGGCTATTCGTACTCGCACACGAAGCGGAGGGACGTGGAGCAGCCGTCGTCGTTCCAGGTGGCGTCGCCCGGGACGAGCAGCACGCAGTCCTCGTTGCCCCACGCGTTGTTGGGCTCGCCGTCGGCCCAGGCGGTGTACGTCGGGGCCGATCCGTCGGCCCACGAGAAGGTGCCCTCGTGCTCGCGATCGTTCAGGCCCGTCCACCAGCCGTCGGCGGAGAAGGTCGCGGCGGTGGCGGCCACCCAGGCGTTCTCGGCCTCCCCGCCAAGGAGTACCAGGTGGTAGCCGGGGTGATCAGCGCACGTCGCGCGGGCGTCGGTCCAGCGATCCGTGTCGGTGCAGAACTGGTAGGGGCGGCCCTCGTAGACGCGCACGGGACAGGGGCAGGCCTCGTCCAGTTCGCCGTCGCAGTCGTCGTCCTGCCCGTTGCAGGCCTCAGTACCGGCGGGGAGGGGCGCGCACGTGTCGACCGGAGCGCCCGCCTGGCAGGCCAGCACGCCCGTCGCCGCGCACGGTCCCGCGCCGCACGTGGTCGCCGTTGGCTGCCAGTCCTCGTCGACGGCCCCGTCGCAGTCGTCGTCAACGCCGTCGCAGGTCGCGTCGGGCCCGCCCGTGGAGGGCGCAGGGGCGTGCACGCACGCGCCCACCACCAGGTCGCAGTCGTCGAGGGTGCAGGGATCGCCGTCGTCGCACTCCGGGCAGGGCAAGGCGCAGTCCGTCGCGCACGAGGTGGCGTCCTCGCCCTCCTCGCAGGCGCCGTTGCCGCACGTACCGTCGCCGCAGTCCTCGGCGCAGGTGGCCAGGGTCTCGCCGGGTTCGCAGGCGCCGTTGCCGCACACCCACAGAGCGCAGTCGGTGGGGCAGGTGTCGGGGGTCTCGCCGCACGCCTCGGGCACGCAGGCGTCGTCGCCGCACACGCAGCAATCGGCGGGGCACGAGAAGGCCGTCTCGCCGCACCCCGGCGTCACGCAGACCTGGTCGCCGCACTCGCACGCGGGCACGACCTCGGGCGCGTCGGGCCCCACGTCGTCGACCTCGGCGGCCTCGGCGCTGCCGTCGCCGTCGTCGCCCGGGAGGTCCAGTTGCTTGGCGTCGCCGGGGAGCTCGCCGGAGGTATCGGGCTCGCCGCGGGCGTCGTCGCCGTGCGTCGCGTCGGCAGCGGCCAGGTCGGTGTCGGCCCCCGGAGCGTCGAGGGCGAAGCCGATGTCGTCGAACACGCCGTCGGGGGCGTCGGTGGCGCTGCCGCTGCACGCGCCGAGCGCGCCGCACAGCACGAGGGTCAGCAGGTTCCGGAACCGGTTCATGGCCTCGCCTCCGTCCCGGGTCGACTCGGGCGGGCTCATCCTACAAAAGGTGCTCCCGGCTGTACACTCCCGAGCGCCCGGCCAGGTCCGAAAACGGTTGACAACCGGCCGGCGATGGCATAGCGCGAGTCAGCCCACCTTCTGCACCCGGAGGATCCGATGAGCCCGACCTACGCCGAGCGATACCGCGAGTCGATCCGCGACCCCGAGACCTTCTGGGGCCGCGAAGCGTCCCGCATCTTCTGGAAGGAACCCCCGCGCCGCGTGCTCGACGCCTCGAAGAGCCCCTTCACCACCTGGTTCGGGGGCGGGCGCACGAACCTGTGCTACAACGCCGTCGACCGCTGGGCGCTCGGTGATCGCCGCGGCAGCGCGGCCATCCTCTGGGAGAGCCCCGAGACCGGGCGCTCGCGCGTGGTGACCTTCTTCGAGCTGTACCACGAGGTCGTGCGCTTCGCCGACGTGCTGCGCTCGCACGGCGTGGGCAAGGGCGATCGCGTGGTCATCTACATGCCGAACATGGTCGAGGCCGCCGTGGCCATGCTGGCCACCGTGCGCATCGGCGCCGTGCACTCGGTCGTCTTTGGCGGCTTCGCGCCCGAGAACCTGGCCCAGCGCATCGACGACGCCGGCGCCGTCCTGGCCATCACCTGCGACGCCTCGTCGCGCCAGGGCAAGCCCACGCCCATCAAACCGCTGCTCGACAAGGCCATCTCGCTCACCACCCGCGGCACCGTCAAGCGCGTGATCGTGCTCGATCGCGGGCTGCTGCCGAAGGAGCAGATCCTCACCTCGCCGCTCGACCGCGACTGGGCGGCCGAGATGGCGAAGACGCCTTTCCGCCCCAGCGAGCCCGAGTGGCTCGACGCTGCGGATCCGTCGTACATCCTGTACACCTCGGGCACGACGGGCCGGCCCAAGGGCGTGCTGCGCGACACCGGCGGCTACGCGGTCGCCCTCACCACCAGCATGGACTACATCTACGACGTTGAAGCCGGCGACGTGTACTTCTCGACCAGCGACATCGGCTGGGTCGTGGGGCACAGCTACATCGTGTACGGGCCGCTGCTGGCGGGGCTCCCGACCGTGATGTTCGAGGGCACCCCCGTCTGGCCGCGCCCCACCATCTGGTGGGAGACCGTCGAGAAGTACGGCGTTACCTGCCTGTTCTCGGCCCCCACGGCCTTCCGCGTGCTGAAGGGCTACGGCGAGGAGCCCTTCAAGCGCTACGACCTGTCCGCGCTCAAGAACATGTTCCTGGCCGGCGAGCCCCTGGACAAGCCCACCCAGGAGTGGGCCAGCCACGTGATGCCCAAGACCACCATCGTCGACCACTACTGGCAGACCGAGAGCGGCTGGGCCATGCTGGCCAACTGCGTGGGCATCGAGAAGCTGCCCATCAAGCCGGGCTCGCCCACCAAGCCCGTCTACGGCTACGACCTGAGCGTGGTCGACGAGAAGGGCCAGCGCGTGGCGCCCAGCGAGAAGGGCTTCCTGGTCTGCAAGACCCCGCTGCCCCCGGGCATGCTCAAGACCGTCTGGGGCGACGACGAGCGCTTCGTCAGCTCGTACTTCGGCTTCTTCCAGGGCCGCAGCGACCTGTACCTCAGCGGCGACTACGCCATCGAGGACGAGGACGGCTACTTCTGGGTGCTGGGCCGCGCCGACGAGGTGATCAACATCGCCGGGCACCGCCTGGGCACCGCCGAGATCGAGTCGGCCATCTCGAGCCACGAGAAGGTGGCCGAGGTCACGGCCGTGGGGGTGCCCGACGAGCTGAAGGGCCAGGCCGTGGTCGCGCTCGTGATCCTGAAGCAGGGCGTCGAGCCCTCCGACGCGCTGGCCAAGGAGCTGATCCAGGTGGTCAGCCTGAAGGTCGGCCCCATCGCCAAGCCGAAGCAGGTGCTCTTCACCAAGAAGTTCCCCAAGACGCGCTCGGGCAAGATCATGCGCCGCGTGGTCAAGGAGGCCGCCATCGGGGGCCGCGACTACGGCAACATCTCGACCATCGAGGACCCGGGCGCCATCGCCGAGCTCGAGCGCTTGTTCCCGAAGGCCTGACGGGCCTGACGCAGGCGTCAGGCGTTGTTGTTTGTGTCGTGGGCGCCCGGAGCCCACGACATGCGCGCGTCCGATAGCCGCGCGCGGGGGACCTGCACCATGTACTCGCTTGCCGCGATCACCGACGACCTGCTGGCCGAGCTCGCGCCCCTGGCCTTCGGGGCGCCGGTCACGTACGTCTACAACCCCCTGGTCTACGCCAGGGCCCCCTGGGACCTGTACTGCGAACGGTATGGCTCCGGGTCGAAAGAGGCCCTGTTGCTCGGGTTGAATCCTGGGCCTTTCGGCATGGCCCAGGTGGGGGTCCCGTTCGGCGAGGTCGGGCTCGTGCGCGACTGGCTGGGGATCGTCGCGCCCGTGGCCAGGCCCGTCGACGAGCACCCCAAGCGTCCGATCCTCGGCTTCGACTGCCCGCGCAGCGAGGTGAGCGGCGCGCGCCTGTGGGGCTGGGCCCGCGACCGCTTCGGCACGCCCCAGGCCTTCTTCGCCCGCTTCTTCGTGGCCAACTGGTGCCCGCTGGTCTTCATGAGCGAGAGCGGGGCCAACGTCACCCCCGACAAGCTGCCCGCGGCCGAGCGCGGGCGCCTCGAGGCGGCCTGCGACCGGGCCCTGCGGCGCACGATCCAGCTGCTCGGCCCACGCCTGCTGATCGGCGTGGGTGGCTTCGCCGAGGCGCGCCTGGCCGCCGTGTCGAGCGACCTCCCTGGCGTCACCGTGGGGCGCATCCTGCACCCGAGCCCCGCCAGCCCCGCGGCCAACCGAGGCTGGGCCCCCCAGGTCGAGGCCCAGCTGGCCGAGCTGGGCGTGGAGCTACCACCGGTTCCCTGCACCGACCGCTGACGGCCCGGCCAGAACGCTCCACGAGCGCCCCGAGCGTTCCGGGGAGATCGGGGTCAGGTCTCAACACTTGACACTCCGGCCGCTTCACCCGCAGCCGCTGCTCGGCAGGAGATCAAGGTCAGGTCTCAACACTTGACACTCCGGCCGCTTCACCCGCAGCCGCTGCTCGAGTTGCCCCGCCCCGGGCGGCTCCGATCTTCAGCGAAGGGAGCGACCCGCCCGGGACGCGCGAGGACGCGACGACGTGGGCGGCGAAGGCCGACCCGACGTCGCCGCGAGGGCCGCGGTCGAGGGCGACGGAGTTGCGCGGACTGGGACGTCCGCGCTGCGGAGAAGCCCGGAGTCGGCCTGAGCGTTTCGCAGCCGGCCCGGGCGGGCGCTCCCGGAGCGTCCTGGCCTCTCATCCTTCCTGCGCGCGCCTCTCTCGGCCCAAGGAAGTCAGGGTTCGGCGCTTGACGTGGTTCCATTCCTTGATACCATTTCGCTATGAACGCTTCGCACCGCAAGACGCTCCTGGCCGTCTTCTCCGAGCCGGTTTCCGCTTCGCTCGAGTGGCGGCGGATCGAGGCGTTGTTGCTGGCCGTCGGCTGTCGGCTGGTCGAAGGGAGCGGGTCCCGCGTGCGTTTCGAGAAGGACGGCCAGGTTGCTGCGTTTCATCGGCCGCACCCGGCGAAGGAGGCGAAACCTTACCAGGTGCGGGATGCGAGGCAGTTCCTGGTGAACTTGGGAGTGAGACCATGAACACGATGACCCACAAGGGCTTCACGGCCCGCGTCGAGTACAGTGAAGAGGACGGGTGCTTCGTCGGTCACGTGGCGGGCATTCGAGACGTGATCGGCTTTCACGGCGAGAGCGTCGCGGAGCTGCGCGCTGCCTTCGTAGAGGCCGTCGACGATTACGTCGAGACGTGCCAACGGCTGGGGCGCGAGCCCAACCACCCCTACTCGGGCCAGTTCCGTCTGCGGCTCGCTCCCGAACTGCACGCGCGCGCTGCTCTTGCCGCAGAGACCCACGGGAAGAGCCTGAACGCCTGGGTGTCGGATGCCATCGAGAAGAGCATCACCGCGCCGTGAGGACTCCAGTGCCGTTTCCCCCCCCATCGTCCTGAGGTCTTGGCCGACACCGTCGAGGTCACGACCGACGAGCTGATCGTGGGGCTCACCGACGGTCGTCGATTGGCCGTGCCGCTGGCTTGGTTCCCCACGATCTGCAACGCCTCCGAGCACCACCGTGCACGGTGGGAGCTGCTCGGCGACGGCGAAGGGATCCGTTGGCCCGACCTCGACGCCGACGTCAGCGTCGAAGGGTTGCTGCTCGGCGTTCGCGAGGTCGGCACGCCGGCCTAGGCTTCGTCAGCCTCCTCGACCACGTCGTTCTCGAACGCGTTCAAGAGGCTGGTGTTCGACGGCCGGGCCGGAAACGCGCCCGGCAGGCCGTTGGCCCGGGCCACCACGTCGCGGATCACCAGGCTCGCCAGCGTCAGGCCGAAGGTGGCGGTGACGGGCATCATCGAGCCGTTGATGAAGGCCTTGGCGCTGCACCACTCGTGGGCGGGGAGGGTGGTGCCGTCGGCGCCCGTCACGGTCTTGGGGCAGACGCAGCCCGGGGTGCCGCAGGCCGCAGTCTCGCCCTGGTTCTCCATCTGCTCGTCGCTCGACACGACCTGGAAGTCGGCCGTGACGCCGTGGTGGCGCAGGCGGCGCCGGATGCGACGGGCCAGGGGGCAGGCGCGCGTGTCCCAGATCGAGCCCACCCGCACCCGCGTGGGGTCCAGCTTGGCCGAGGCCCCCAGGGCCGAGAACAGGGTAGGGCCGCTCTTCAGGGCCAACAGGATCAGGCCCAGCTTGGGGCTCAGCGAGTCGATGGCGTCCAGCACGTAGTCGTAGGTCTCGAGGGCGAAGGTGTCGCGGGTGCCGGCGTCGAACAGCTCGCGCCGGGCCTCGAGCGACACGTCGGGGTGGATGGCCCGCAGCCGGGCGGCCAGCTCGTCGACCTTGTAGCACCCCACGTTCGCGGGCAGCGCCTGCACCTGGCGGTTGACGTTCGTGATGCACACCGAGTCGCTGTCGACCAGGGTCAGGTGCCCCACGCCGCTCCGCACCAGCGCCTCGGCGCACCAGCCGCCCACGCCGCCCAGCCCGAACAGGATCACGCGCGTGGCCGCCAGGCGCTCCATGGCGGTGCAGCCCACGAGCAGCTCGGACCGCTGGAACATAGGGGTCGGTCTTACGATCTTGACGATCTCGGGGGACGGTCTTACGATTTCGTGCCTCCGTCAGTCCAGCAGGGGGATCCATTCCCCGTACGCTCTGCGCGCCAGCGTGAGCAGCTTCACGGCCGTGGCGCCCGTGCCCACCAAGGGGTTCGCCGCCAATGCCTTCACCAGGTCGCCGCCCGCCAGCACCGCCTCGGAGGTCAGCCGCTGGTAGCGCTCGAGGGGCCTTAGCAGGTCCAGCGTCGCGCGGGGCAGCCGGGGCGCGCGCGGGCGCTCCATCCCCCCGGCCTCGAGCCGCGTCACGACCTCGACCACCGTGTCTCCCGCGAAGTCCGGGCTCGCGCCCTCGTTCGGCACGTTCAAGACGATCGACGAGGGTCGCTCGGCGCCGAGCGCCTCGAGCCCACGCACGGCCAGGTCGCCGAAGTCGGTGTTGCCGCGGTGGTGCGTGAGGATCGGCACCTCCTTGCCGCCCTCCTCCTCGAAGTGGCGGTAGTAGAAGGGCAACCTGGCCGTGATGGCGTCGGTGCGCGGCCCCTCGCGGTGGGAGAGCGCGACGAAGCGGTCGGCGTGCGTGTAGTACGGCAGGTACGAGTTCGGCCACCACCCGTCGTGCGGGCGCGCCAGCTCGGCCGAAAGCTCGAAGCGCAGCTCGTGCTCCCGATTGACCCACGCCGGGACGGGCAGGTCGCGGGGCACCGGCAGCACGTCGTGGTCGCCCACGCGCACGTCGGTATACCAGGTGGCGTGGTTCAGCCCGGAGCAGCGGAAGCTGACGGGCTCACCCTTCTTCCCGAGCGCCCAGGCCAGCGCGGCCAGGTCGCCGTCGGCCTGGTCGCAGAGCCCCACGACACGCGGGAAGCCCGAGTCGATGAGGGCCTGCGTCACCAGGTTGGTCGGGTTCGTGTAGTTCAAGAGGAAGCCGTAAGGCGCGACGCGCCGCATCACGGCCGCCACGCCCAGCGCCTGCGGGATCGACCGCAGGGCGAACAGGAAGCCCCCGGGGCCAACGGTCTCCTGGCCCGGCAGCCCGAGCTCCAGCGGCAACGTCTCGTCGAGGCGCCGGCATTCGAAGCCCCCCGGCCGCGTGCTGTTCAGCGCCGCGTCGATGCCCGTCAGCGTGCGCTCGAGGTCGGGTTCGGCCACCACGCGGAACGGCGCCCCGGCGACTTCGGCCATGCGCGCGCCCAGGCGGGCCACGATCTCCAGGTGCTCCAGGTGCGTGTCGTGCAGCCGCACCTCGGCCAGGTGCAGACGGTCGGCGTGGTGGATCAGGGCCGCCAGCAGGCCCGGCGTGTAGGCGCTGCCGCCGCCCAGGATGGCGAAGCTGCGGATCATCGGGGTGACCCCCGTCCGTGGACCGTCGCGGAGCCTAGCCGATCGATTCGATTCGTGCCACAATCCGCCGAAACCTGGGCCGCGGGGGCACATGTTGCGTGCGTTGCTCGACTGGTTCAAGACGGGCCCCGACCTCCCCCCCCGATCGGCCGATCCCGCCGAGATCGACCGCGTGTACCACAAGAAGCGCTGGAGCGTCTTCCTCGCCCTGACCCTCGGCTATGGCTTCTTCTACGTGGTGCGCCTGAACTTCTCGGTCGTGAAGAAGCCCCTGCTCGACGAGGGCATCTTCAGCGCCACCGAGATGGGCCTGATCGGCTCGGCGCTGCTCGGCGTGTACGCCATCGGCCGCTTCTCGAACGGCTTCCTGACCGACCGCGCCAACATCCGGCGCTTCATGGCCACGGCCCTGCTGTGCTCGGCGCTGGTCAACCTGGTCCTGGGCGCCATGTCGTGGTTCGTGGCGTTCGTGCTCTTGTGGGGCCTGAACGGCTGGTTCCAGTCCATCGGCGCCGCTCCGTCGGGCGCCTCGCTGCGGCAGTGGTTCTGCAAGCGCGAGTACGGCACGCGCTACGGTATCTGGAGCTCCAGCCACGGGCTCGGGACGGCCATCACCTTCGTCGCCACGTCGGCCCTGGTGGCCGCCTTCGGGTGGCGCTGGGGCTTCTGGGGACCCGGGCTCATCGCCTTGGGCGCGGCGGTCGTCCTGTTCTTCACGCTGCAGGATCGTCCCCAGACCTACGGCCTGCCCCCCATCGACCAATGGAAGGGCGAGCCCCTGTCCGCGGCCGCGGGGGTCCTGCCCGTCGGGCAGCAGCAGGCCATGGTGCTGAAGGACTTCGCGATCTGGCGCATCGGCCTCGCGGCCCTCGCCATGTACGTGGCGCGCTACGGCATCAACTCGTGGGGCGTCCTGTACCTTCAGGAAGCCAAGGGCTACGACCTGGTCCAAGCTGGCACCTGGCTTGGCATCTACACGGTCGCGACGCTGGTGGGCGCCGTGCTCTCCGGCTGGTTCTCCGACCGCTTCTTCGCCGCTCGTCGCAACATGCCGTCGCTCATCTTCGGGGTGCTCGAGGTGGTGTCGCTGGTCGCGCTCTACCTGATCCCGCCGGGCGCCATCTGGCTCGACGCCGTGGCGTTGTCGGTCTTCGGCGTCGCCCTCGGCGTGCTGCTGGCCTACCTGGGAGGGCTGTGGGCCGTCGACATCGCCCCGCCCCAGGCCGCCGGGGCCGCCATGGGCCTGATCGGGCTGCTCAGCTACATCGGGGCCTCGATACAGGACACCATCTCGGGAGCCCTCATCGACGGCACGAAGCACTGTGCAGCGTACGTCGAGCTGTACTCGAGCACGCCAGCCGGCTTCCCGGACGACCCCTGGTTCCTGACGCCGTCCTGCATGGCGAAGGCCAGCTATTCGTTTGGGCCCGCTTTCGCGTTCTGGGTGATCACGTCGCTGGTCTCGATAGCCCTGGTGATCTCGGTTTGGAACGCGAAGCCCAAGGTCTGATCACCGGGCGACGGAGGCTCCGAGCAGCCGCTCGACCACGGCGATGAGCGTGGCGGGCTCGATGGGCTTCTCGTAGAACGCGTCTACAGGCCTGAGGCCCGGCTCCCAGCTGAACTCCTGGTCGGCCAGGCCGCGGATGCTCGTGATCATCACCATGGGCAACTGGCAGCCCTCGCGACGCAGCTCGCGCGCCAGGAGCAGGCCGTCGTCGGGCTCGGCCATCATCACGTCGAGCAGCAGCAGGTCCGGGGGCTCTTCGTGGTAGCACGCGAGCCCCTCGTCGCGGCTGGTCGCCCCCACCACCTGGTGCCCGCGCGATCCGAGGATGAGCCCGGCCACGTCGATGAAGTCGGGGTTGTCGTCGACGACGAGCACGCGCGCCACGGGAGGGCCTCGTCCGGGGGAGGTTCCTCCTCATGAGAACGCCCGCCGCGACCCGCTGTCAAGCGTCGAGCACGGCCGATCTGCCCCGCCGACTCCGCCCGGGTTGCCGTGCGGCGCGTGCTCCGGTACCCTGGACGGGCAGTCGCCATCGAGGCTCCCATGGACGATCCCGCCGTGCTCCAGCTGCGCCGCCGCGTCGACGACGTCGATCGCGCGCTCGTGCACCTGCTCGGCGAGCGCCGCCGGCTGGTCCTGGCCCTCGGCACCCTCAAGGAGCGGGAGGACCTCGACGTGCTCCAGCCCGCCCGCGAGGCCGAGATGGCCGTCGATCGCGCCGCGTGGGCCGCCCAGGAGGGGCTGGAGCCCGCGTTCGTGGCCGACCTGTTCCAGCGCATCGTGGCCGAGTCCCGGCGCCTGCAGCTCGAGCGCCGGGCCTGACCGGCACGCCTGCCCTTGCGTCCGCCGCGCCGAGCCCCTATGCTGGGGGCGTCCCCGCGGGGACGAAAGCTCTCTCCGAAACCGGGGGTGACTTGGTTTCGACGGGGATCACGAGGCCTGGGTTGCGTGCAGGGGTGCCGTCGCCCGTCAAGACGCGGCAAGCCTACAAAGGCCGACTACGATTACGCTCTCGCGGCTTAGTTGACCGCGACGTTCGCCTGCTCCTCGCCTCGTGGAGCAGGGCCGGACGCCATCAGTGAGGCTGGCTGACGACGAGCCCGTCTGAGCTCTGCGGCAGCGAGATTGATCAGACTGGTCGATGGAAGCCCGTCGGTGGGCCCTCCGGAGACGAGACACAAACGCCGACTACGCACGTAGTGACCCTCGAGTAGTGCTCTTCGGACCGGGGTTCGACTCCCCGCACCTCCACCCGCCTTCGCCAAGGCTACGGCGGGCAAGCCTCGACTTGCCTGCCGGAGCCTTGAAGCGAGCGAAGGCGAAGCCTTTGCGAGCGGCGAAGGCGGGTGCCCGCCATAGCCGACGCAC
>Ga0172370_10004522_pt1 | contig 18573 bp, 22 predicted proteins | sample LakKiv5m_FD_114538 | JGI IMG/M metagenome (GOLD analysis project Ga0172370, IMG submission 114538) | Freshwater microbial communities from Kabuno Bay, South-Kivu, Congo - kab_022012_11.5m | ecosystem: Environmental > Aquatic > Freshwater > Lake | place: Democratic Republic of the Congo...
CCGTTCGTGGCCGACGTGCTGCCGACCCTCGACCGCGGCCTGCGCGCAGGGAAGCGCGTACTGGCCGAGGGCGCGCAGGGCACGCTGCTCGACATCTTCCGCGGCTCGTACCCGTTCGTGACCTCGTCCAGCACGACCTTGGCCGGCCTGCTGGCCTACACCGGCATCCCATACACCGAGATCGATCGCGTCTACGGCGTGTTCAAGGCCTATGTGACCCGCGTGGGCAACGGGCCCTTCCCCACCGAGCTGCTGAACCCGGTGGGGGAGCGCCTGCGCGAGGCCGGGCGCGAGTTCGGCTCGACCACCGGGCGACCGCGACGCTGCGGCTGGCTCGATCTGCCGCTGCTGGCCTACGCGTGCCGCATCAACGGCGTGACCGACCTGGTGATGACCAAGATCGACGTGCTCTCGGTGCTCACCGAGGGCTTCGAGGTCGCCACCGGCTACAGCGACCCCGACGTCATCCCGCACGCCCTCGAGCGCGCGGTGCCCGTCACGCGGAGCTTCGACGCATTGCCGATCCCCACGGCCGACGCCCGCGCTACGCTCGCGCTGCCGCCGTACGCCGCGTTCCTCGGCGCCATCGAGGCCGCCACGGCCACGCCCGTACGCTGGGTGTCGCTCGGGCCGGGCCGCGACGAAGTCACGCGCCGCTGAGCCCGCGGTTCGCCCCGTGGCCCGCCGCCACCAGCACGACCTGGTCGCCCTGCAGGACACGCTCGACCGCGAGCTCGGCGCCTGCCGCCTGTGTCCGCATCGCTGCGGCGTCGACCGCCGGGTCGCGGCCGGGCGCTGCGCCCTCCACGCCGAGGCCCACGTCTACAAGGACCTGCTGCACGTGGGCGAGGAGCGCGCGCTGATCCCCTCGTACGCCGTGTTCCTCTCGGGCTGCAGCCTGCGCTGCGTGTACTGCTCGGAGGGCGACGTCCTCGAGCAGCCGCACGTCGGTACGCCGCTCTCGGAGCAGCCCGACGCGCAGCGCATCGCGGCCATGCGGGCAGCGGGCGCACGCACCTTCCAGTTCGTCGGCGGCGAGCCCGTCGTCAACCTGCCGGCCATCGTGCGCTTCGTGCAGGCGCGGGGCGCCGCGCTCGGTGAGCTGCCTCTGGTCGTGAACACCAACCTGTGGGCCGAGCCCGTGGCGCTCACCGCCCTGGCCGCCCTGGCCGACCTGGTGCTGGCCGATCTGAAGCACGGCAACGACGCCTGCGCCCTGCGACTCTCGGGCGTCGCGCCCTACGTCGACGGGGTGCTGGCGAACCTGGGAGCGCTGCATGCGCGCGGCGTCCCCCTGCTGGTCCGCCACCTGGCCGTGCCGGGCCACCTGGAGTGCTGCACGCGCCCCGCGCTGGCCGCGCTGGACCGCTGGCCCGACCTGACCGTCAACGTGCTGACCGGGTACGTGCCCTTCTGGCACGCGGCCGCGGGCGACGGGCCCGAGGCGCACCAACCGGGGCTTCGCGAGCGACGCGAGATCGCGGCGCGGGTGCGCGGCTGGCGTTCGGGGGCGTTGCTGATCGACGGGGAGGAGACCGGAACCGGGGCCGACGGGAAAGGGCAGAGCTGACCTACGGGCAGCTCTCGCAAGCGTCGCTGCACAGGGTGTCGTCGAGGCCTAGCGCGATGGTGTCGCCGTTGCACTTCAGCAGGTAGCAGGCGTTCGGGTAGCTGACGCCGTCGAGGCCGCACACCGGGTCGACGCCGTCGCCCGAGCACGCCAGCGTACACAGCGAGCAGGCGCCGCTCGTGAACGTGGTCACGCCGTAGACCGACTTGGCGACGCACTCGTTACCGTACGTGTACTTCTTGCCGGGCTCAATCGTGCTGTCGCCGCACACGGGGGCCCACGTGGACGGGCACGTGCACTTGCCGTCGTAGTCCTTGGCCACGCCCGCGCACGACAGCGCGCACGCGTTGGCGTACGTGACGCCGTCGATGCCGCACACGGGCACGAAGTCGTTCAGGTCACAGCACCCGTCGACCGAGCCGGGCGCGCCGCAGCAGATGCAGGCGCCCGGGTAGCTGGACGAGAAGTAGCCAAAGGAGTCGACCACGCACTGGTTGCGCTCGGAGATCCAAGCTGCTGCGTACGGATCGTGAGCACACACGGGCGCCTCGGGCCTCGGATCGCACGCGCTGCAGGCGAAGTCGAACCACGTGGTGGCGTCGAGGCAGTTGGCGGTGCAGACATTGGGGAGGGTGCCCCACGTGTCCTCGCCGGGCCGCGTGCCGCACACCGGCGCCGGGGTCAGCGAGCAGGGGCACTCGCCCGGCACGCAGATGCCCGCGTACTGGAAGCCCACGCCCGGGTTGCAGACCTCGAGATCGCACATGGACTGGTACGTCTCGCCGTCGGAGCCGCACACGGGGTCGAGGAAGACCTCTTCGTCGCAGGGCGAGCACAGCCCGCAACCGTGGGGGCAGGCGTGCGGGTACTGGACGGAAACGTCGGCGCAGCGCGCGGCGCACGGGTTCTGGTAGTCGGCGCAGTCGGTGCCGCACACGGGGTTGTCGCCGAGCTCCTCGTCGGTGCACGTCATGGCGCAGGAGCACTCGCCCGCCTGGATGTTCTCGAGGTCGATGCCGGAGCAGGCGGCGAAGCAGGTGTTGTCGTAGCTGTGGTCGCCCGAGGGATCGGCCAGGTAGCCGTCGACGTCGCAGATGGGCTGCACGGGCAGCGTCTCGCACACCGCCACGGTGGCCTTCGCGCACATCAACTCGCACAGGTTGTCGTAGATCTGGAAGGCGGCGCCCGCCTGGTCGCCCAGGCCGCAGATGGGCTCGATGGGCTGCCCGGCGCACTCGCACTCGTCGACGCACGTGCCGTCCTTGCCGCAATAGAAGTTCACCGGGCACACGGTGGGGCACTCGTTCGGCACGCAGATGTTCACGCCGCCGCAGTGCTCCTGCTTCTGGCACGCGGGCGTGCAGGGGAACGGCTGGCACTCGCCCTTGTCGTCGCAGTACTGGTAGTCGGTGCAGCCCGGCGTGCAGAAGACCGGGACGCACGAGGCGATCTCGGCCTCGGCGTTCCAGGCGCACTTCTTCCCCAGGTCGCAGGCGGGCTCGCACGCGGTCTCGACGCAGGCCATGCCTTCGTCGCCCCACTCGCAGTGCTCTGTGTCGCCGCAGGTCAGGTCGCAGGGCAGGTCTTCGCACGTCCCCTGGTTGCACCACTGGCCGGTCAAGCACTCGGCCGGACACGGGTAGTCGCAGTCGAACTCGCCGCCGCCATGGACCAGGCAGATACCGCCGTCGGAGCAGGGGGGCTCGCAGACGTTCGGCGCGCACTCGTCGCCGAGGATGCAGTGGGTGCCCGGCTCGCACGGATTCGAGCATTCGATGGGCACGCACGTCATGGTGCCGTCGACGTCGTTGCAGGTGAACCCTTCGCCGCACAGGGGGTCGCACGTGCAGTCACCGCAAGCGCCGTTCTTCAGGCACTTGCAGCCCTTGTCCTGGCAGTCCCCGGTGCTGATCCCGGTGCACTCGTTGGGCACGCACTCGCCCTTGTCGCAGTGCGTATCGACGGTGCAATCGACGGGGTCACAGGGGTTGTCGATGCAGGTCATCGCGTCGGCCGCCCACTCGCAGTGCGTGCCGGCGTCGCACTTCTTGTCGCAGTAGGGTACGCACTCGTCCGCTTCGCAGCGGAAACCGGTCTGGCAGACGGGATCGCAGACGTTGTCGACGCACCCCATGCCAGCGTCGCTCCACTCGCAGTGCTGCCAGTCCGGACACTCCTGGTCGCAAGCACGCTGAACGCAGACCTTGTCGGCCGTGCACTCGCAGCGATCACCCTCGCAGCCCTCGAACACGCTGCACTGGGCGTCCTTGGCGCACTGGTAGCAGACCTTCGTGTTCTGGTTGCAGCGCCAGTTCTCGTCGCAACACGTGGCGCCGCAGGGGACCCCGCAGGTCGTCGCGTCGACCTCGACCGTACCGTCGCCGCTTACGTCGGGGCCCACGTCGTTGGTGGAGTCACGATCACTCGTCGCGCCGCTGCAGGCCGCCAGGAGGGTCGCGAACATCACGATCGGGAGCAGCATCAGACGACGCATGGGGCACTCCTTGGCCAAGTCGTGGCGAAGAGACGCGGGTCTTTACGATTATAGAAGGGCTTCGTGGGCTTGTAAAGAAGGGCGCGACCTGTTGCAGAGCGGCAAATGCGAAGCGGGGAAGCGAGGAAACGAGGGAGGCGAGCTACCAGGAGCCGTGGCTGCCGTGCGAGCCGTGGCTGCCGTGCGAGCCGTGCGAGCCGTGGCTGCCGTGCGAGCCGTGCGAGCCGTGGCTGCCGTGCGACCCGTGGCTGCCGTGCGAGCCGTGCGACCCGTGCGAGCCGTGCGACCCGTGCGAGCCGTGCGACCCGTGCGAGCCGTGCGACCCGTGGCTGCCGTGCGAGCAGTGCGACGAGAGCAGTTGGCCGTCGTCGGTGCCCTCGGCGGTAGAAGACTCGGCCCCGAAGGCCGACGCCGGGGTGCCGGCCGCCGCGCCCGCCATCAGCAGGAAGGTCGAAACCTTCGCCGCTTGCTTGCGCGTGATCTTGCCCTCTTCGTTCGTGAGGAAGCTGGACAGCTTGCGCTTGATTCTGGGGAGCGACGGAGTCTTCATGCCGACCTCGTTCTCGGGTTCGCCACCCCGCGTCCACGGCGGGTAAGCGCTACTTGCAGCGGCAGTCTACCAACCTCTGGGAGCGATGTAAACAAACTTTTCGCGGGGAGGAGAAAGGCTTTTCTACCAGGAACCGTGGCTGCCATGCGAGCCGTGCGAGCCGTGCGAGCCGTGCGAGCCGTGCGAGCCGTGCGAGCCGTGCGAGCCGTGCGAACCATGCGAACCATGGCTGCCGTGCGAGCCGTGCGAGCCGTGCGAGCCGTGCGAGCCGTGCGAGCCGTGGCTGCCGTGCGAGCAGTGCGACGCGACCAGGTGCCCGTCGTCGAGCTTTTCACCCAGGGATTCGTTCTCAGCGCCGAAGGCGCTGGCCGAGGCTCCGGCCGTCGTGCCGGCCATCAGCATGAAGGCAGAGATCTTCGCGACATGCTTGCGCGTGATCTTGCCCTCCTCGCTTGTCAGGAAGGAAGACACCTTCCTACGGACCTGCGGTAAGGTCTTCTTCATGGCCCACCCACCCTGCTCGCTCTAGTGTTCAAAGTACCAGTCGCGCTCCTTGCGGAGCGCCCACTTTCCGAGCACGTCGAGTGTAATGATATCGCCTTCGGCCAGCTGTGTAAACAAAAAATCCAGGATGCCCGCGTCGATCCGCAGGCGGTCATTGGTCCTCATGTTCCCGGCCAGAGAGCCCTGCTGCGAGTAATTGTAGACCGGGCAAACCCCGATATACGGCCGGTAGGCGTCGGACACCGCCCAGGGCAGCCCGTCGACCTCGGAGGCGATGAGGGTGGCCTTCACGACATCGCTCTGCACGATGTCCCGGTAGTCCATCTCGCGGACATCGCCGATGAGGAACGCGTCATCGCCCATCTGGTGGACCATACGCCCCTCGTCGCAGGTGAACACGGAGCCGTCGAAGTTGTAGGCGATCTGGCCTACACCGGCCCCGCACGGAGAGCGGAGATCGAGGAAGTTCGGGTCTTCGCGGCCCAGGATCTTGGTGAGGAAGAGCGCCGTCTGGCGCTCGAGGATCTCGGTGCCCGCCTTGTTCAGCTCGAGGATGTACTGGAGCGCGCTCAGGTAGAACTCGAGGTACTCCTGGACCGAATAGCCGATGCGGCTGGCGGTGGAGCGCGCGAAGCCGAACGGGTTCAGAGGGCGCAGGTTGATGGTCTTGAACCCGAGCTCGACGTACGTGTCGACGATCTCCTTCCAGTACTTCAACGAGTACCGGCTGACCGTCAGGAGCGCCTCGACGTGGTACGTGTGGGGATCGAGCCCGCGCTCGAGGTAGGCGGCGTTGATGCGCTTGATCCAGCCCAGCGTCTCTTCGAACGAGTTGCAGCCGGTGATCGGCCGGTTCTTGTTGTGCACGTGGGCCGGGCCGTCGAGCGACGTGGAGATCTGCACGCGGTGGTCGAGCAGGTACTGGAACTTGGCCTCGTCCATGAGCGTGAGGTTCGTGACGAGCGCGAACTCGACCTTCTTGCCGGTCTCGGTCGCTCGCTGGACGCCGCTCTCGATGACGTGCTGGACGACGGGCCAGTTGAGCAGCGGCTCGCCACCCTGGAACTCGATGGTGAGCGCGGGCGCCGTGGTCTTGAAGACGCGGTCGAGGATCACGTCGGCCGTCTCGGGCGTCATGTCGACGCCGGGCGTTCCGACCTTCTCGCGGCTCGCGTGGCAGTACACGCAGGTGTGGTTGCACTGCAGCGTCGTGACCAGGATGTGCAGGATGGGACCCTGCGTCAGGTAGCGGAACCGGCGGCGGTAGTCGTCGGCTTCGGTCTCGACGTTGAACCGGGAGCGGATGAAGTTGCGCTCGGCCAGGCGCCGCCACGACTCGGTGTCTTCGGCCAGCGTGCCGGCCAGGAACTGCTCGAACTCCTCGGACGTCACGAACACCCAGGCGCCGCTGTCGTTGGTGAGGAGCACCTTGCCCGAGGGGAAGCGCTTGAAGCGGAACATGCTCGAGAACTCGGGGTTGAAGCTCTTCAAGAGCGCGTCGGGGGCGGCCTTCGGAGCAACCTTCGGGGCAACCTTCGGGGCGGCCTTGGACTTGGCGGGCGTCTTCTTCTCGGCCTTCGGGGCAGCCTTGGCGGCGGCCGTGGCTGCGGCCTTCTTGGCAGCAGGCGTCATGCGGAGACCCCCCTCTTCTGGTGCGCCGCCTCGGCGAGCGCGAAGTTGATGATCTCGAGCGCCAGCACGTCGGGAGCCACCTCGTCGGTGAGCGGCTCGACGTCGACCAGCCACGTGGCGCCCTCTTTACGAAGCGCCAGGCGCGCAAACTCGGCGTAGGCGTCACCGGTGGCCTCGAGGGCCGCCTTGCTGTAGATGGACGCGTTGAAGCGGAGCGTAGTGCCGGCCATCACTTCTCCTCCGCCTCGGGAGCCTCGTCGGCCGCCTTGGCCGGCGCCTCGTCAGCCACCTTGGCCGGCGCCTCGCCGTCCTTCTTCTTGGCGTCGGCGCCGAACTTCTCTTCCCACGGGACGGCGATGCCCAGCGGGTCGTCGAGGAAGTCGAGGTTGTCACTGTCCAGGTCGAGGTTCAGGTCGTCGAGATTGTCGAGCGAGTCGAGCGCCCGGTCGAGCACCTCTTCTTCGACGTTGGTGTTGGTGGCCGCGAACAGGGCGCGGTTGATCACCATCTCGCGAACCTGCTGGTTCTGCTTGGCGATCTTTTGCCGGAGAGCCTCGTTCAGCAGCTCGTTGTAGAAGTCGCCCTCGGTGGCGCGCGCCTTCTGCCCTTCCTTTGGCCATAGCTGCACGATCACGTCGTTCTTGTCCTTGTCGAGCAGGACATACGCCCGATCGAGGAAGGTATACGAGGCCGCCATGACGGCCTCGAGCGGGTAGATGCGAGAGTTTACCGTGATCTTCAGGGCGGATTCTTCGCGCAGCATGGGGTCCCACGCAGGTGGTTCGGCGAGTGCGCATTATAGCGTGCGATCGGGTCAAGTCAACAGAGAGGCGCTCGGCAGGAGCCTGCGGAGCGGAGGTCGGAAGCGCTCGCGGCGCCGACCGGGGAGGACTAGCCTTCGACGGGCGCCTCGGGCTCGGAAGCGGGCGCTTCGGCGGGAGCGTCGACGACGGCCGGGGCGGCTTCTTCGGCGGGCGCCTCGGCGGAGACCTCGGCGGCCACGTCGACGGGCTCGTCGGTCGCGACGGCCTCGCCACCCTCGGCCCCCGCTTCGCCGTCGCCGGCGAGCGGGGGCAGGGTCGCGTCGCCGCTCACGACGCCACGATCCATGGCCTCGCGGAGCAGGTCGCCGAGCTTCGTGATGCGCTGCGGGCTGCTGCGCTTCGCGAAGTCCTGCGTGGCCTTGCGCTCTTCGTCTTCGCTGAGCTTGCGGATCGAGAGCATGACCTTGCGGTCCTGGTAGATGTACTCGAGGATCTTGGCCTGCACGGTGCCGCCCTCGGTGATGGCATCACGCTCGGCCTTGTCGCGCGGCAGTTCGGCGTTCAGGATGACGCCCTGGACCTCGTCCTCGAGCTCGACGACCACGCCGAAGTCGGAGACCTTGCCGACCTTCACGTCGATGATCGAGCCGGTGGGGAACCGCTTGCGGTGCTGCTCGAACGGATCGGGCACGAGCTGCTTGATGCCGAGCGTGAACTTCTCCTTGCCCGGATCGATCTGCAAGACGACCGCTTCGACCTCGTCGCCGACCTTGTAGAGGTCGCTCGGGTTCTTGAAGCGCGGGTTCCAGGACAGGTCGGAGACGTGCACCAGGCCGTCGATGCCTTCCTCGACGCCGAGGAAGATGCCGAAGTTGGTGACGTTCTTGACCTTGGCCTTGAGGCGCGACCCGGTGGGGTACTTCTTCTTGAGGGCTTCCCAGGGGTTCTCCTCGACCTGCTTCATGCCGAGGCTGATCTTCTTGTTCTCGATGTCGATGTCGATGATCATCGCCTCGACCTCGTCGCCGATGGAGACCATCTTCGACGGGTGCTTGATGCGACGGGTCCAGCTCATCTCGCTGATGTGGACCAGGCCCTCGATGCCGTCCTCGAGCTCGATGAACGCGCCGTAGTCGGCCAGGCTGACCACGCGGCCCTTGACGCGCTGGCTGACGCGGAACTTCTCGGACACGCGGCGCCACGGATCCTCGGTGATCTGCTTGAGGCCCAGGCTGACGCGCTCGCGCTCCTTGTCGAACTTGAGCACCATCACCTTGATCTCGTCGCCGACGTTGAACATCTCGGACGGGTGGTTGACCCGGCCCCAGCTCATGTCGGTGATGTGCAGCAGGCCGTCGATGCCGCCGAGGTCGATGAAGCAGCCGTACTCGGTGATGTTCTTGACGATGCCCTCGACCACCGCCTGCTCGACGAGCTTGCCGATGGTCTCGGTGCGCAGCTTCTCGCGCTGCTTCTCGAGGAGAACGCGACGCGACAGCACGATGTTGCCGCGGCGACGGTTGAACTTGATCACCTTGAACTTCATGACCTTGCCGATGAAGGCCTCGAGGTTCTTCACGGGGCGCAGATCGACCTGGCTGCCCGGCAGGAACGCCTTGACGCCGATGTCGACCGTGAGACCGCCCTTGACCTTGCCGACGATCGTGCCCTCGACGGCCTCGCCGTTGTCGAACGCGTGCTCGACGACGTTCCAGACCTTGAGCTTCTCGGCCTTGTCCTTGGACAGATCGATGAGGCCGTCTTCGTTCTCGAGCGACTCGATGTAGACCTCGACCTGGTCACCCACCTGCACGTTGATCGCGCCGTGGATGTCGGCGAAGTCGATCTTCGAGACCTGGCCCTCGGCCTTGAAGCCGATGTCGACCATGACGAACTCGCGACCGATCTCGGTCACCACGCCCGTGACGACGTCGCCTTCCTTGTGGAAGTCCTGGTTGAGGTAGCCCTCGACCAGAGCTTCGAAGTCTTCCATCGTCGCTTCCTGCTCGTTCACTTGCTTGTCGGACATTCAGTGGACTCCTGCTGTTACCTGCGCCGTACGCCCCGAGCGTCGGCGGAAAATCCCTCGTCGCCCCTAGCGATGGAGGGCGTCCCCGCGGGACCTTCCCGCGGTGGACGTGAGGCGCATCATAGTAAGGAATAGCTCCGCGGTGTCAAAGGGAAAAGATCGGGGCGCCCGCCCCAAATCGCTTGACAGTCCGATCACATTCGTTATCATGCCGCCTTACCTGCCGCCGGGCGGGTCGGCTCTAGGCGCGTAGCTCAGGGGGAGAGCGCTACCTTGACACGGTAGAGGTCCGCGGTTCGAAACCGCGCGCGCCTACCAGGTGATCGGTGCACTGAGGGACCCGGAGGAACTTGACGAAGGAAGCCGGAAAAGAGTCGTCCTCGAAGGACACTCGAATCAACCGCATGATCCGCGTACCCGAGGTGCGCGTGATCGCGGACGATGGCGAGCAGTTGGGCATCATCCCGTTCGAGCAGGCCATCGCCATCGCCGAAGAGCGCGGGCTCGACCTGGTCGAGGTCGGCGCCACGGCGGTGCCGCCGGTCTGCAAGATCATGGACTACGGGAAGTACAAGTACATCCAGTCCAAGCGGCAGCAGGAAGCTCGCAAGAAGCAGACCGTCGTCGAGGTCAAGGAGATCAAGTTCCGGCCCAAGACCGAGGAGCACGACCTGCAGACCAAGATGGCGCAGATCCGGAAGTTCCTGGACGAGGGCGACAAGGTGAAGGTCACCATGCGTTTTCGCGGACGCGAGGTGATGTACGCGAACGCCGCCATGGAGAAGCTCGTGGGCGTGTCGAAGGCCCTGGGCGACGCCGCGGTGGTCGAGTTGGAGCCCAAGATGGAGGGGCGCATCATGTTCATGGTGCTCACCCCCGGGAAGAAGAAGTCCGCGAAGTAACCGTCGCACGCAGCGAGAGGTCGGAGATGCCCAAGCTGAAGACGCACAGAGGCGCTGCCAAGCGGCTGCGCAAGTCGGGATCGGGGAAGGTGATGCGGGCCAGTGCCTTCCACAGTCACCTGCTGGCCAAGAAGAGCGCCAAGCGGAAGCGCCGCCTCAATAAGAGCGTGGTCGTCTCCGGCGCCTCGGCGCGGGCCATGAAGGGGCTGCTGCCCTACGCTTGATTCGCGTTTGGAGGTGGTGAGATGACGCGCGCAACGAACAATGTGGCTTCCCGTGCCCGGCGCAAGGCGATCCTGCGCCACGCCAAGGGCTTCTACGGCACGGGGTCGAAGTGCATCTGCACGGCGATGGAGCGCGTGAACCGCGCGATGGCCTTCGCGTACCGCGATCGCCGCGCTCGCAAGCGCGACTTCCGCCGGCTGTGGATCGTGCGCATCAACGCAGCGGCGCGTGCGCACGGGACGAAGTACAGTCTGCTCATGGCGGCCTTGAAGAAGGCCCAGATCGCGCTCGACAGGAAGGTCCTGGCCGACATCGCGTATCACGAGCCGGATACGTTCAAGCGCATCCTCGACTCAGTCCGATAGCGCACCCTGGGGAGGCAAAGATGACGAAGGGCGACATCATCGAGTCCGTGTACGAGAAGCTGGGCGGATTCTCGAAGAAGGAAGTGTCCGAGCTGGTGGACATGGTCTTCGAGGTCATGAAGGACACGCTGCAGGACGGCGACAAGGTCAAGGTCTCGGGCTTCGGCAACTTCGTCGTGAAGGCGAAGAACCAGCGCGTGGGCCGCAACCCCAAGACGGGCGACGAGATCACCATCTCGGCGCGCCGCGTCCTGTCGTTCAAGCCGAGCCAGGTCCTGAAGAAGTCCCTGAACCACGGGTAGGCCGGGTTCGTGCCGTGACCGACACCGTCTTTCGCAAGATCGGCGAGGTCGCGGAGGTCCTCGGAGTCCAGCCGCACGTGGTGCGGTACTGGGAGCAGGAGCTTCCGCTTCGACTCTCGGAACGTACCGGCGGTGGACAGCGGGTCTACTCGACCGAGGACGTTGACAAGTTGGGCCGCGTGAAGGCCCTGGTCGTCGATCAGGGTGTTTCGGTGCGCAAGCTGCGGAAGATCATCCAGACGGAGGGTCTGCCGCCCGTCGACGCGAGCGCACCCGGGGAGCAGCAGCCGTTGCCGCCGCCGCACCCTACGCTGGCCGAGATTGCCGAGGAGTTGCGGGCCATCCGCCGTCTCCTCGGGGACGCGTAGGTTGACGCGCGCAGATCTTTGAGGTACAAGCCCGTTGCTCCTTCGGGAGCGACGTTCGGATCGGGGCGTAGCGCAGCCTGGTTAGCGCACCAGACTGGGGGTCTGGGGGCCACTGGTTCAAATCCAGCCGCCCCGACCGAGTCGAGAAGGGGGAGTCCGCGAGGGCTCCCCCTTTTCGTTTGTGCCCTTCGCGATTATCCTCTCCTGGCCTTCGCAGGACACCATGACCGAGCCGAAGCGACCGCCCGACGACCGCTCCCTCCCCGAAGTGCACGGGTCCGTCGAGATCCCCAAGGGTCTCTCGTTCTGGCGGCGGCTGTTCGCGTTCGTCGGCCCCGCCTACCTGGTGAGCGTCGGGTACATGGACCCGGGCAACTGGGCCACCGACATCGCCGCGGGCTCCCGCTACGGCTACGCGCTGTTGTGGGTCCTCGTGATGTCGAACCTGATGGCGATCCTGCTGCAGCTGTTGTCGGCGCGGCTCGGGATCGCCTCTGGCATGGACTTGGCGCAAGCCTGCCGCGCCATGTTCTCGAAGCGCGTGTCCTTCGTGCTCTGGATCCTGGCCGAGATCGCCATCGCCGCGACCGACCTGGCCGAGGTGCTGGGCGCCGCCATCGGCATGCAGCTGCTGTTCGGCTTGCCGCTCCTCGCGGGCGTACTGCTCACGACCCTGGACACCTTCCTGCTGATGGTGCTGCAACGCCGCGGCATGCGCCTGATGGAAGCGTTCATCATCGTGCTGATCACGACCATCGGGGCCTGCCTGGCTCTCGAGATCCTGCTGGCGCGACCCGACGTGGGGGCCATCGCGGTGGGGCTCGTGCCGAGCCTGCCCGACGGCGGCGCGCTGTACCTGGCCATCGGCGTGCTGGGCGCCACCGTCATGCCCCACAACCTGTACCTGCACTCGGCGCTGGTGCAGTCGCGCAAGATCCTGAAGACGCCCACGGGCATCCGTACGGGGCTCCGCTTCAACGCCGTCGACTCGGTGGTGGCCCTGAACGGCGCCCTGCTCGTGAACGGCGCGCTGATGATCATGGCGGCAGCGGCCTTCCACGGCGCGGGTCACACCGATGTGACCGAGATCCAGGAGGCCCACCACCTGCTGGAGCCCCTGCTGGGTTGGATGGCCCCGGCCGCCTTCGCCATCGCGCTGATCGCCGCCGGCCAGGCCTCGACCGTCACCGGCACCCTGGCGGGCCAGATCGTGATGGAGGGCTACATCCGCGTGCGCCTGCGGCCCGAGGTGCGGCGCCTGGTCACGCGCGGGCTGGCCATCATCCCGGCGGCGCTCACCATCCTGCTGATGGGGGAGCAGGCCACGGGCGACCTGCTGGTGCTCTCGCAGGTCGTGCTCTCGCTCCAGCTCTCCTACGCGGTCATTCCGCTGATTCACCTGGTGTCGGATCGACGCTGGGTGGGGCAGTATCGCATCAAGCTGCCCACGCAGGCGCTGGCGTGGGCGGTGGCGCTGGTCATCGCCGGGCTCAACCTGAAGCTGGTGGCAGACGAGCTGATCGGCTGGCTGGCGTCGGCGGGCGACCTGGCGTGGGTGCTGTGGCTCAGCGTGGTCCCCCTGGCCGCCGGGGCGGTGGGGCTGCTCGCCTATGTCTCCATCGCGCCGTTGGTGCAACGCCTGCGGGGCGGCGACACGCCCGCCTTCCTGGGCGTTCACGGCCCCGACGCCATGCCCGACATCCTGCCGCCGCCTCCGCCCAAGCTGATCGCCGTGGCCATCGACTTCTCGAGCGCCGACGCCGCGGCCCTGTCACACGCCGTGATGGCCGCTCAGCGCGCGAAGGCGCGTATCGTGCTCTTCCACGTGGTCGAATCCGGCGGCGCCGCCTTCCTCGGGGGCGACCTGGGCGACCTGGAGAGCCGCGCCGACCAGTCGCGACTGGAGCGCTACGCCGCTGAGTTGGGCGAGCTCGGCGTCGACGCCGAGTACGACCTGGGCTTCGGGCGCCCGGTCGACGAGCTGGCGCGCATGGTCGAGGGGCACAAGGCCGAGCTGATGGTGCTGGGGAGCCACGGCCACCGGGGCGTGGGGGATCTGATTCACGGCACGACCGTGGAAGCCTTGCGCCACCGCCTCGCGATTCCGATCCTGGTGACACCACCGGCCGCGTAACTCCCCCGCGTCGCGCACAATGACATTCCGTGGCTCACGACCGGGCCCCTCGGCCCCACGTCAACGAGAGCTTCCGCCCGTGGATGGCACCGTCGCGGAGATACAGGTCGATGAGGCTCTGGTACGGGAACCACGTCTCCGGCAGCAACCAGGATGGTCGAAGGAGGCCAAGACTGGGGCTGAAGTGCCCTCGGATTTCCTCAGTACAATCGTTAGTACAAACAAAAACGCCCCGGAGGGTCTCTCCGAGGCGCTTTGTGAAACATCTACCGTTTCAAGGGCATCCAAGTGCGAAAGGGGGGACTTGAACCCCCACAGGCTTACGCCCACTAGAACCTGAATATCACCCGTTGTCTTGTAATCATTGAAGAATCCGGCGGCATCCATTGTTCCACGGCGTGCAAGTCGTTGACATCACAAGGAACAATGGTGACTAGCGGCGGGTTGGGGCGGACCCCGGCCTTGCATGCTTGCCGTGCAAGCGTTATAGTCCAACCTGGGACGGCTGGACGAGTCGGTTCATGATCAGATCGTTCGGGGACAAGCTGACCGAGGACGTCTTCCACGGCAGGCGCACCCGAGCCGTCCTGCGATTGGCCGAGGCGTTGGTTCGAGGTGCAGAGAAGAAGCTCGACCTGATCGAGGCTGCCGCCCGGCTGGATGACCTGCGGTCTCCACCCGGAAACCGGCTTGAGGCGCTGAGTGGCGACCTGAAGGGCTCGTACAGCATCCGGGTCAACGAGCAGTGGCGGTTGGTGTTCCGTTGGGTCGAGGGTGCCGCCGAGGCCGTGAAGCTGGTGGACTACCACTAGGAGGTGACGATGCTTCCCGAGAACCGCATCCCGACGCACCCGGGCTTGGTGCTGCTGGAAGAATACCTGCACCCCCTGGGCATCACGCAGGTGGCGTTCGCCCGCCACGTAGGCGTCCCCGTGCAGAGGATCAACGAAATCGTGAGGGGCAAGCGGGGCGTGACCCCCGAGACCGCCTGGTTGTTCGCCCAGGCCTTCGGTACCAGCCCCGAGTTCTGGCTGAACCTGCAGTCGAACCACGACCTCGTCAGGTTCCGCCCCAAGGGGCACGTGGAGTTGCTGGCCAAGGCGGGATAGAGACAGACGTGCCCATCATCCGAGCCATCCACAACGACGGCGACCACGCACTCGCCGTAGCCGAGATCGAGAAGCTGTGGGGTGCAGCGGAAGGCTGCCCTGAAGCAAACCGCCTCGAGGCCCTTGTGACCCTGGTGGACGCCTACGAGGCTGAGCACCACAAGGTCGATCCGACCGACCGCGATGCACGGATCTGAGGTCAGATTGCCCTTGAAGGCACCCTCTTGGGCGCTCTAGGATCCCGTCTATCTGCGGGGGGGACACATGCCAATCGTAAAGATCTCGGACAACAAGACGACCGTGTTGACCCCGGAGGCCTACGCCGACGAGGGCGAGCTTGAGCGCCTTCTGGAGAGCAACCCGGCCCTCCTTGTTGAGCAGGGGGATCCCGCCCTGTCCTCTGTCATGAGGCAGTATCGACTCAGCGGGGCGGGAATCGCGGACTTGTTCTTCGTGGACTCCCAGGGCCTTCCGGTTCTGGTGGAAGTGAAGCTGGCCAGGAACCCTCAGTCCCGCAGAGAGGTGATCGCGCAGGTGTTCGACTACGCCGCCACCTTGGCGGAGCAGACGGTCGATGAGGTGGACCGAGACACCGACGGCAAGGTGGAGGCGGCGCTTCGACGGGTATGCAGCCAGGAGAGCGAGTTCAAGGTGAGATGGCAGGCCCTTGCGGCGAACCTGCGGTCTGGAACGGTGCGGGTGATCGTGGCCGTAGATATGGAGAGCCCAGACCTGAACCGGATCGTGGGGTTCATCGCTGCCCACAGCGATCTGGACGTACGGTTGGTGGTCGTCGAGAAGTACCGGGATCCGGCTGGAGGGTTGGTCTACGCGTCCACGCCGGTCGTCAGTGCAGAGACGTACGCGTCGGCTGCCCCCGATGCCAGGGCGCCCGCGAGGCCCAGCCTGGGGTTCCAGGCGGTCCTTGACGCATGGCTGGAGGTCGAAGGCGCCCCCCTTCCCCTCGTGGGGAGAGACCCCGTTTGGCGGCAAGTCCGAGTCCCTGACTGGCCCGTGGGGCTTCACTACGAGTTCCTTGCTGGCACCCGGATCGGGGCCGAGATCCACATCGAGGCCGCCGCCCTCAAGCCGCTGGCTCCGCTACTCGGTCGGCTCGCTGCTGGGTTGGAGAACAACTTCGAGCAGGCCGTGTGCCAGTTCGACCCGAAGTGGAGCCGGGGACGTGGGCGACTCGTCGTTCTGCACGAGGAAGGCACCGCTCCCGACGTGATCGCCCGGAACATGAGGCTGCTCATCGAGGCCACTCGGGAGCGGATCACCGCGGCGTTGAAGGGTAAGTAGAAGGACTGCCGGGGGCGAAGCCCTCGGGCGGTCACGCCCCCTGGGCCGGGTTCAGGTCGGCCATCTTGGCCTTGAGCTCGTTCTGCTTGACTTGCGCCTCGCCCACGGCGTCGAAGCCCTGGTCCAGGGCGGTCTTGAGCTTGCCGATCAGGGTCTCGATGCGGTCGATCTTGGCCTGCAGGGCGGCGGTGTTCGTGCCCTTGTTGGCACTGCCGCTGCCGGTACGGGCCTTCTTCTCGGTGGACACGCCTAGCTTGAAGAACTGGTAGCCGTTCATGGCCTGGGCACCGGTGATCACCTGGGCGAGCTTCGAGATGCTCTTGTGGGTGGTGCCGTTGAACTCGAAGCCGTTCTCGAGAACGGTGACCTGCAGGATGGTGCCCTTGTAGAGACGCTCGAGCACCGTACCCACGGGCGGGATGCGGGGGTCACGGCCGAAGGCCGGGGTGACGATGGCCGCCGGGGCGGTCTCCTGGGTGGCCTCGTCGTCGGTGGCCTTCCTCGATGTACCCTCGAAGCACCTGCATGGAGGCGTGTCCCGTGCTCCTGGCGATGTCCCGCTCCGCTGCACCCATGCGGGCGGTCTCTGTGGCGAACCCTCAGCGTGGTTGCCGAGTACTTTTGAGCCTATCGGGCCACCAGTTCGGCCCAGTCCATCAAGAATACTGACTCATGCAACCTTTCAATTTTCTTGTCAATCAAAACCTTATACTCCGTGCCACCATAACTCCCCACAAATGAAACCCCAACAACCAACGCTAATCGCTTGTTGATGCACCAAATTGTACCAATCAAATTGTTCATAAATTTTCCTTTCTTAATTATGTATACCGCCAACCACACGTTCACTTAAGCGTACTCGGGCAACGGTCAAAATAGCCCTGGGCAGTGGGCTGCTTGTTGTCGGTGGGTAGACGCTCGCAATCCCACGCCCGACCAACGAAGCCTTGCGCCACCCACGTCGGTCAATCCTGCACGCAGAGGTCTATCGATCCCGCCCCGGGAATCGTTGTTCCGTATCCTTGTTCCAGGGGAGTCCGTCCCTGCCTCGGCTTGCGCACGAGGGGCTCTTCAACTCGATCTGCTGACCATGGAGGAGGGGTACGAAGGGCAACCGGGGGCCCGATGTGGCCGTGGGGCGGCCCCGGATATCATTGTTCCAATCATTGTTCCAAACAAAAACGCCCCGGAGGCATCTCCGAGGCGCTTTGTGAAACATCTACCGTTTCAATGGCTTACAAGTGCGAAAGGGGGGACTTGAACCCCCACAGGCTTACGCCCACTAGAACCTGAATGTACCAGTGACCATTGATTTCGTTGACGAATTCGCGGAGTATCCTTAGTACGCGCCGTGCAAGTGCTTGAAATCACGGCGTACAAGGATATTCCGAGGCTCACGGCCGGGTCCGGCGGTCCTCGGGAAGAGACGCCCTTGACGCCGTCAGAGCATCCGCCTACCATTCATCATATGGTGAATCGAACCTCGGTCCCAAGCTACGCTCGAACCGCCCTCCGACGGGTCCACGAGCTTGCTACGAGCCGAGCCGTGCGAGTCACCCGAAAAGCCCAGCAAGAGATGGGAGCCCTGGAGCCTCCCGCCGACATCGACGATGTCGTCCAGGTGCTCCTGGAACTTCGAGGGCCGGACTGGTGTCAGCGGCTCACGTCGGAGGTCACGGGAGAGGCGATGCACGTGTTCAAGCCGATAACGGTCTTCGGGCCGCTGTACGTGAAGGTCGTCGTGCGTGGCAACTGCGTCGTGGTCTCTTTCCACGAGGAGGTGGAGGAATGAAGCAAGAACATGCGGCCGGGCGCACCCGGAAGCACGCCGTCCTGGCCGATGACGCCTGCCCGAACTGCGGGACGTTGATGCAACCGAGGACGGCAGAGCTAGGGTTCGTGGTCAACGGCGAAAACGTCCCGGTGCCCGATGCCCCGCACCTCGCTTGCCCATCCTGCCACGAGATCGTGTTCCGGTACGAGGACTCGAAGGTCCTCCAGGAGCGGGCCATCGAGATCTACCGGCAGAAGCATGCCCTGTTCAGCGCGGCCGAGATCCGGGCCTTGCGGCAGGCGCTCGGGCTGACGCAGGCGCAGTTCGCGGAGCTTCTGCACCTGGGGCTGAACACGGTCTCCCGGTGGGAGGCCGGGCGCAACGTCCAGAACGAAGCCATGGACGTGCTGCTCCGTCTCGTGCGCGACGTGCCGGCCACGCTCGACTACCTGAAGAAACGGGCGGCGTAGAACGGGTCCATCAAGGTGTAATTGTCGCTGGGCAGATGGGGGATGCCCGAGCGATAGACCTGAAGTTGCCTAGGTACCA
>Ga0172370_10004523_pt1 | contig 18568 bp, 25 predicted proteins | sample LakKiv5m_FD_114538 | JGI IMG/M metagenome (GOLD analysis project Ga0172370, IMG submission 114538) | Freshwater microbial communities from Kabuno Bay, South-Kivu, Congo - kab_022012_11.5m | ecosystem: Environmental > Aquatic > Freshwater > Lake | place: Democratic Republic of the Congo...
AGGAAATAAGAATTGTAGGTGGAGAAAAAACTAATTTTGAGCAAGTTGTAAAATCTATGCAAATTGATCATAAGCCAGTAAAGTGTGCTAAAAAAGGAAAATCAATTGGACTTAAAGTAAAAGAGCATGTTAGAGAAGGTTATAAAGTTTTCAAAGCTTAATGAAAATAATTGCTGATTTTCATATACACTCCAAATATTCTAGGGCTACTTCTCCTTCTATGGATTTAGAAGAGCTAGATAAATGGGCCCAAATAAAAGGAATAAATGTTCTAGGAACTGGGGATTTTACACACCCTGCATGGTTTTTAAATTTACAGAAAAAACTTAAGCCAGCAGAGCCTGGTTTGTATAAAATTGTGGGAGCTCGGGGCTCCTACAATTCTCGGTTTTTGCTGACAAGTGAGATAAGTTGTATATATAAAAAATCTGGCAAAGTAAGAAAAGTTCATATTATTATTTTTGCACCTAGCTTTGAAACTGTTAAAAAAATTAATAAGAAATTATCGAGCCTTGGTAATTTAAAATCAGATGGCAGGCCAATTTTAGGCCTAGATGCCAAAGAGCTTTTAAAAATTGTTTTAGATATTGATGAAAATTGTTTTGTAGTGCCAGCACATTTGTGGACTCCTTGGTTTTCTTTATTTGGATCAAAATCAGGATTTGATTCTATAGAAGAATGCTTTGATGATTATAGTAAATATATTTATGCAGTAGAAACTGGTTTGTGCTCAAATCCTGCAATGAATTGGAGAGTATCTATCTTAGACAAAGTTGCTTTAATTTCAAATTCAGATTGCCATTCTGCTTGTAAAATTGGAAGAGAAGCTAATGTTTTTAATACAGAATTAAATTATTATAAAATAATAGAGGCAATAAAAAATAAAAATCCTAAAGAATTTTTACATACTATTGAGTTTTTTCCAGAGCAAGGTAAATATCATTTTGATGGACATAGGAATTGTAAAATTAGTTTTAATCCAAGCCAGTCAAAAAAAAGTAATAGTATTTGCCCAGTTTGTAAAAAACCCTTAGTAATAGGTGTATCAAATCGAGTTGAAGAGCTATCAGATAGGCCAGAAGGTTTTGTGCCAAAAAATGTAATTCCATATAAAAGTTTAATTCCACTGGAAGAGATAATTGCAGATTCTATTGGTAAAACTGTATTAGCGAAAGATGTGGGGATTTATTATGATAAATTAACAAAAAATTTAGGAACAGAATTTAATATTTTACTTGATGCAAATAAAAAAGAAATAGAAAAATTTTCTTTACCAGAAATTGCAGAAGGTATTTTAAGGGTAAGAGATGGTAAGGTAAAAATTGAACCTGGGTATGATGGCGTATATGGAAAAATTAAAATTTTATAAATTTACAGGGGTCGGACCTTTGTTTTTCTTTGTTTTTTTATGGAGTATATGGGAAAATAAAAATAATTTAAAAATCTTGAATTTGACAAGGTTTTTAAATGAGCGTAATATTACTATAAACTGTTTCTTTTTACACTGTCTTAAAGGAGTTTATCATGTATGTTGGCGATGAAATGTTTGCTGGAGATATGAGTGATGCTCCATATCATCCTCGTGATATCGAGAAAGAGGTCAAAAGACTTGAGGCAGAAATTGCAAATTGCACGAGCATACCTAAGCGTCATAGATTAGAAGGGAGGCGAGATGAGTTGGCGGCTGTTCTTCAGGAAGATAGGCTTCCTGGAGGAAGGTATGCATTTTTTGCAGATTTTGATGAAGAAGAGCTTGATGATACTGAATAGTACAAGCACACTTCATTTTTGTTGGGGTAGCGACAATTGGTCAGCCCCAGCTTTTTTAAAATAAAAACCACTTTCGTGGGTCTTAAGTTTTAGTCATTAGAAATTAGAAATTTAACAGTTATATTTATTCATTGTTTTCTCAAGCCCATTTTGTAAAAAATAATTCAAAGCTTTTATAGTTTTTTTGATTGCTTCATTGATTAAAACTTTTTCGTCTTTTGAGAATTTTTCAAGCACCACATCCTTTGCTTTAACAGTTCTATGGTCCGAACCGTAGGACTGGTTGGATTTTATGCCAATTCTAAATCTGATAAAATCTGAAGTCCCAATTTCTTTGATTATAGATTCTATTCCTTTGTGTCCAGCAGATCCTCTGTCTTTTATTATTTTTATAGTGCCTATAGGCAAGTCTATGTCATCGTGAATAACTACTAAGCTTGTAAGAGGTAGTTTGTAGGTTGTAGCAATTTTGCTTACCGATTTACCAGAGTCATTCATAAAAGTCTGGGGTTTTGCCAAGATAATCTTGGTATCCTGGAAAGCCTTGGCAAAGTAGGATGATACATCGTTTTCAGATATTTCTGCATTAAATTTTTTTTGTAATTTAAAATCTTCAAAGTTATTTTCTTTGGCAAATTCATCTAAAATTCCAAAACCTATATTATGACGAGTATTGTTAAATTTTTCTCCTGGGTTGCCCAACCCTACTATAATAAACATAATTAGAATTTAGAATCTTGAATTATAGCTTTTTATTCAAGCTACTAGCTTCTAGATACTAGGTCCATTATAATCCATTGACTTTAAAATTAAAAGGGGCTATAATTTTAATTATTGTAATTCTCAATTATTGAGAATTTTTGTACATTCAAGGAAGAGATCTTTAAATCGCCAAAGATCAGAAAGGAATGATAATGGCGAAGAGTAGGTCGCTGTCAACTGGTTTCCGGCAACAGGCCTCATCTCTTTTGGTGAGGCGCGTTAGAAGTGAAGGAGACCAATCAGTTGATGATTTGGTGTCATTCATTTTGGCACAGCCAATTTCTTTCGATTATGAAAATAAGGCTGTAGCAAACTTTGTTGCCGGCTGGCATCAAAGGTATTTTGCTCGCCAAAATGAATTTGCGATGAGCTGAGAGAGTTGCTGAAAAAAAGTTAGACTGGACACAGAGAAGAGGCGCTTTGTGTCTCGGTTTGTCTTATTTTCTGTCTTTTTGAAAGGAATCTTATGAGTGGTAATGGAAAATTAAACTTAACAAGAGAAGAGCGAAGATTGGTGGCGGCAGAACTTCCGGAGTGTTTCTGGGAAAGAGGAGACTTATCTCAGCGAACACTTCGCAAATGCGTGCGAGCTGTAGGAAGGCCAGTTAACGAGGAAAAAATGCGAGAGTTCCTCGTCGAGGCTTTAAACGCAGACTCTATTTATGTGGGAATGCCATTCGAGCGTGTTTCACGCACGCGCTTGGCGCTCACTTAGATTGTCTTTTAGTCGCGGACTTTATAGTACAAGCTTGTCCGCGATTTTTTATTTATTTTAAGAAATTTAATAGACTTGCAATTAGACAAAAAATATGGTAAAGATAATGTATGCAAGATAAGGGCTTAAATAATATAGATTCTCAAAATAAATCTTCTCAAAATCAAGGAAGAGATTTTTGGTTTTCTATATTAGAATTTGTAAAAATAGTTGTTATTGCAGCTTTGATTGTTTTACCAATAAGATATCTTATATTTCAACCATTTATAGTCAAAGGTGAATCTATGATGCCGAATTATCAAAATGGTAATTATCTTATTATTGATGAAATATCTTATAGATTCTCAAAGCCTCAGAGAGGAGATGTAATTGTTTTTAAAACAGATTTTGTTGCAGGTTATGAAGGCGATAGATTTATTAAAAGAATTATTGGTTTACCCGGAGAAACTGTTGAAATTAAAGATAATAAAATAATTATATATAAAAATGGAGTTGTGCAAAATATTAATGAAGAAAGTTATTTGCCTGGAGTTAATACTGCGGGAAATATCAAAAAGATTTTAAAGCAAGATGAATATTTTGTAATGGGAGATAATAGAGATTATTCATATGATTCAAGAATTTGGGGTGCTTTACAAGAAAAATATATTATAGGAAAAGTTTTTTTAAGGCTTTTACCAGTTAATAAAATTAATTTAGCTAACTCAATAGCTTATTAAAATTTAAAAAAATGTCAACAAAATTACAAACATTATCTGGAATGCATGATATATTACCAGAAGAACAAAAATATTACCAAAGAGTACAAAAAGCTATTGATTCTGTTATTAAATATTATGGTTTTGAAAAAATAGATACCCCTGTATTGGAAATGGCAGATGTGTATTACAAAGGTACTGGAATTACTACAGATATTGTAGAAAAAGAAATGTATTCTTTCAAAACAAAAGGAGGAGATCATGTTGCTTTAAGGCCAGAGTTTACTCCTGGAATTGCTAGAGCTTATATAGAACATGGAATGCATAATTTACCTCAACCAGTAAAACTTTTTGCTCAAGGACCTTGCTTTAGATATGAAAGGCCACAAGCTGGAAGATATAGGCAATTTTATACTGCCAGTTTAGAAGCTATTGGAGATGGTAATGCATCTATAGATGGACAAATAATTCAGATGAGTTTTGATATTTTAAAAGATATGAGTTTTAAAAATGCATCTATTCAAATAAATAGTATTGGAGATTCTGAATGCAGGCCATATTTTAAAAAAATTCTTATAAGTTATTTAAAGTCTAAAAAATCATCTTTGTGCTCAGATTGCCAAAGAAGGCTTAAAGAAAATCCTTTGAGAGTATTAGATTGTAAAGAAGAAAAATGCCAAGTTGTTAAAGCTGGAGCTCCGCAAATGGTAGATCATTTGTGTGAAAATTGCCATAGTCATTTTAAACAAGTTTTGGAATTTTTAGATGAATTAGAATTGCCTTATGAATTAAATCCATATTTAGTAAGAGGTTTGGATTATTATACAAAAACTGTATTTGAAATAATTGATAAAAGCGAAGATGGTTTATCCCTTGGAGCATTATGTGGTGGTGGTAGATATGATGGTTTAGTAAAAATGTTAGGTGGGAGAGACACTCCTGCTTGTGGAGTAGGTATAGGAATAGATAGAATTATAAATGTAATTAAATTAAAAAATATTAAAACAGAAAAAGTGCAAGAGCCAGAAATTTTCTTAGCTCAACTTGGTCAGCTTGCAAAAAGAAAAAGTTTAAAACTTTTTGAAGAATTTAGAAAAGCTAAAATCCCTGTAGCTGAATCATTTTCTAAAGATTCTTTAAAAGCTCAGCTTAGGCAAGCAAACAAAATTGGGGCTAAATGGGTATTGATATTTGGTCAAAAAGAAGCTTTGGAAGAGTTTATTACTTTAAAAGATATGATAAATGGCACGCAACAAGAAGTAAAATTAGATCAAATTGTAGAAGAAATGAAAAGGAAATTAAAATAAATGTCTAATTGACCTAATTAATCTAATATCTAAATAAATGCAAATGTCTAAATTTAGAAATTAGAAATTAGAAATTAGAAATTCGTTAAAATGGTATTAGAAATAAAAAAGAAAGAAAAAGAATCGCCTCAGAGTTTAGTTCACAGATTTACAAAAATTGTAAGACAATCTGGACTTTTGCTTGAAGCTAGAAAAAAGCAATTTAGAAAAAGAGCTAAGAGTGATTTATCAAAGAAAAAATCAGCTATAAGAAGAGTTGAAAATAAAGAAAAGAAAAGGCTCGAGAATAAAATGTCAAAACCAAAGTAATTTAAATAAATTTAAATTACAGAATTTAGTATTTAGAAGCTAGAAGCTTGAATTGAATAAAGGATTTATGATTCAATATTCATAATTCTATTCTATCTCCAAGATACAAGGTTCTAAATTCTAAATGATAAAAAATCAAATACAAACTGATGCAAATGATGCTTTAAAGTCTAAAAATACTTTTGTATTAGGGGTATTAAGAATGGTTTTAGCTTCTTTTCAAGCTAAAGAAAAAGAAAAGCATTATAAGATATCCAAAGAAAAACCAGAGATTAAAGAAGAGGATCTAGTAAAACAATCCGAGCTATCAGATGTAGAATTAATAGATGTTTTAAGTTCAGAGGTTAAGAAAAGAAAAGATGCAATAGCACTTTATGAAAAAGGAGCAAGGCCAGAATTAGCTGAAAATGAAAGAAAAGAAATAGAAATTTTACAAAAATATTTGCCAGAACAATTGTCAGTTGAAGAAATAAAAAAATTAGTTACAGAAGCAATTGCAACTACAAGTGCTAAAGAGATAAAAGATATGGGTAAAATAATGGCAGATTTAAATCCAAAAATTAAAGGCAGGGCAGATGGGGGTGAAGTTAGTAAGATTGTAAAAGAATTATTAGCAAAATAAATTATATCAAAAAAACTGAGCCTCTGCTCAGTTTTTTGTTGCTTTATATAAATTATTTTTTAGGTTTAAAGCCTGCATCTACAGCTGATAAGTTTATTCTGCCTTGATCATCTATACCTATTACTTTAACTGGTATTTTGTCACCTTCTTTTACAACATCTGTAACTTTGTTAAGTCTTTCTTTAGTGAATTTGGAAATATGTACCATGCCAGATTGTCCTGGAAGTATATCTACAAAAGCACCAAATTCCATGATTTTCCTTACTGTGCCTTCAAAAATTTCTCCAGGCATAACTTCTCTTACAATATCTTTTATCATTTTTACAGCTTTTTGTACATCTTCTTGGTTCTGCCCAGTTACAGACACAAATCCAGAATCTTCTATATCTATTTGTATTCCATTACAAGCATCAATAATTTTGTTAATAACACTGCCTTTTGGTCCAACCACTTCTCCAATTTTTTCTGGATTAATTGTAAATGAAGCTATTTTAGGAGCATAAGGCGAAAGCTCTTTTCTTGGTTCTGAAATTTGAGCAGTTATTATATCAAGTATTTTCATTTTAGCAGTTTTTGCTCTTTCTAGAGATTCTGCAAAAATTTCTTCGGAAATACCATCTATTTTAGTGTCCATTTGCACTGCTGTGATTCCTTGTTTGGTACCTGCTACTTTAAAATCCATATCTCCAAAATGATCTTCTGGACCTTGTATATCTGTAAGCAACTCATATTTACCTGTTTGTTCATCATGAGCTAATCCTATAGAAATACCTGCAACTGGAGATTTAATAGGAACACCAGCATCCATAAGAGCTAAGCAGGAAGCACAAGTAGAAGCCATAGAAGTAGATCCATTTGAAGACATAACTTCTGAAACAATTCTTATTGTATATGGAAATTCTTCTGGGTTTGGTATAACTGCAAGTAAAGCTTTTTCAGCTAAATTACCATGACCAATTTCTCTTCTTTTTGGTCCTCTCATAGGACCTGTTTCTCCTGTAGAATATGGAGGGAAATTATAGTGGTGCAAAAATCTTTTCTTGCCTACAAATTCCATACCTTCAAGTATTTGTTGATCAGCTGGACCGCCCAAGGTAAGTATAGAAAGTACACGAGTAAGGCCCCTCATAAAAATTCCAGTACCATGAGTGCGAGGTAATACTCCAACTTCGCAAGATAAAGGTCTTATTTCATCTAATTTTCTGCCATCAGGTCTTTGACCTTTTTCCAATATATTGCGAATGATAATTCTTTCCATTTCTTTTTCAAAAAATGGTAAAACTTGTTTTTCTTTGCCTTCGTTTGGATATTTTTCTTTTATTGCTTTGATAATTTCTTCTTTTAAGATTTCAGCTTCACCTAAATTTTTCTCATCGTTTGGAGCGTGAGTAATTGCTTTGTCTAATTTATCTTGTAATAATTCCCTGATTTCTGTATCAATTTCTGATTCTACAGCTGGCTCAAATTTTATTTTTTCTTTAGCAATTTTGCTAGCAGATTTTTTCTGAAAATCAATAATTGATTTTATTTCTTTATTAGCTAATTTTACAGCTTCCATAGTATCTTGTTCTGTAGTTTCTTTAGCTCCCATTTCAATCATATTTACAAGCACCTTACCTTTATTGTCTTCAATGCCAGCTAAAGTTAAATCAAAATTGCCTTCAATTCTTTGTTGATACGAAGGGTTTACAATCCATTCACCATTAGTGCGCCCAATTCTTACAGCTCCTATTGGTCCATGAAAAGGAATTTCTGAAATTGTTAAAGCAAAAGAAGTAGCTATTAAACCTGCAATATCTGGGTCATTTTCACCATCCCAAGATAAACAAGTTACAATTACTTGCACTTCTTTTTTAAAATCTTTTGGGAATCGTGGCCTTATAGCTCTATCTATCATACGTCCTGTTAGCACAGCTTCATCTGTAGGCCTGCCTTCTCTTCTTATAAAACGAGATCCAAAAATTCTACCTGCTGCATAAAATTTTTCTTCATATTCTACTGTAAGTGGAAAATAATCAAGGCCATCTGTATTTTTAGATGACATAACTACATTGGCCATTACTACAGTATCACCATATTGTACCATGCAAGCGCCAGACGTTTGCTCTGGCAGGTTAGTAGTTTTTACAACCAACTTTTTACCTCCAAACTCTGTGGAAAAAACTTCTTTATCCATAATATTTTTTAAATCCTAAGTTCTAAACTCTAAGTTCTAAACAAATTTCAATTACCAAACCTAAAAAATAAATATAATGTTTTAGTTTGAAAATTGTGATTTATTTAGGATTTAGAAATTTGAAATTAGAAATTTTATAATATTACTATATCATAAACTTTATACTCTCGCAACCTTGATATAATTATATTTATATAATATAGTTAATATATGGGAGGGATTTAAAATGAAGGCAATTTGGCTATTTGTTTGGCTCTTATCTTGGGTGGTGCATGGCTCTTGGTTAATTTTTGGCTTGTATACAGCGCAACACTTTCTGGGAATAGAGAGCGCTGTATACCGCACTGTTTTGGTATGGAGCTCTTGGATAGTAATTTGTGTTTTGTGCCGGGGTTGTCCTTTTATGTATATTCATCAGTGGATAGAGATGCGAGCCTGTTGGAGGTGAAAAATAACTTATGAGTACGAAGACAGCATGGCTTATAAGTTAATAATTCGTCGAGTAAAATCTCTTTTCTCTGATGAGTACTAAGCTCGTAATGGATATTGGTTCATTCGGGCTTTTCTTTTGCACTAAAGCTTCAACTAGGTACATATAAATACGATCGTATTTTCATGTGCCTAGTTTATTTTTACCCAATTCACCTTGTTAATACAATCGTATCAATAGAATATTTCGGGTTATCATATAATAGTCTGACATTTTTTTAAAATTTTGGAATATTATTTATGCAACAAAAAATCGGGCGAGCGCCAGAAGTTTTTTAAATTTTTATTTATAGATTGAATGGTCGCCGATAATATGAAAAATTACAGTATTTTTGGTTTCAAATGAAAATATTACTCTGCATCCATAGTCAATAGAAAAAGCCCAACAATCCTCCCACCTTCCTCCAAGCTTGTGGGTTTTTAATATTGGATTAAAAGGATTATCACAAAAGATAGCTTCTTTTTCTTCAGCTTTATCTTTTAAAATTTCGGTAAGTTTTTTATATTCTCGTCTAAATTGTGGAGAATAAATAATTTTCATAAAATTATCTTAAGTCTTTTAGAGATTTCAGAACTTTTCCTTTGCCAGCCAAAATTTCTTTTTTACTTATTTCAAGTCGTCTTAACATATCATCTTCTGCTACTTTGTCTCTAATAACAGAGCGTAAGAATTCGCTTTTAGTGGAGTATTTACCTTTTTTAACAAGATTATCAATTGCACGATTTAAGTCTTTTGTTACTGAAATATTAATTACTTCTCTCATATTTTTATAAATTTAATTATAATAATTTGTAATACAATGTATTACAACTTAATAATAGTTTAAAAGAGAGCCTTTGTCAAGGCTCTCTTTTTCTTCATTTACTTTAATAAAAATTTTGGTAAACCTTTATCCATATCTATAAATTCATCAGCTACTTCTTTAATTTTACCAGAAGTGGTTTTGCCAAAGGCCATAACTTCTACTCTTTTACCTTGATTTTTGAGATATTCTACAAGTGGAATAAAATCTCCATCTCCAGATACAAGCACTACCACATCTAAGCTTGGAGCTGTACGAATTGCATCAATAACTATACCTACATCCCAATCTGCTTTTTTGGCTCCTCCATACCATTCTTGCAAATCTCTTACTCTTGTTTCTATGCCAAGCTTTGTAAGAGCATCAAAAAACGGCTTTTCTTCGCCGGTTTTTGTGCGCACAACATAGCCAAAAGCTCTTATAAATTTTCTACCAGAAATAGCTTGTTTTAAAACTTCTGCAAAATTAACTTTTACTCCATATAAATGTCTTGCAGAATGATAAAGATTCTGGACATCTATTAAAACTTCTACTCTTTGTTCTTTTGGTTTAATTGGCATTATTTTTTGAGACCGATTTTTTTGATTGTATCTAAATATCTTTTTTCGTTTTCTTTTTTAAGATAAGCTAAAAGTTTTTTTCTTTTTACAACCATTCTAACAAGTCCTCTTTTTGAGTGTTCATCTTTTTTGTGTTTTTTGAGATGCAATACTAATTTATCTATTTCTTTTGTAATTAAACCAATTTGCACATCAGCAGATCCTGTATCTTTATCGTGAACCTTATGTTCTTTTATTATTTTTTCTTTTATTTTTTTATTTAACGTCATTGTATTTTAATTAATATATTATTTTATAATAAAGCCATTATATTATATTTTTTACAATTTGTAAAGAGCTTAGCACAAATGTGCCCCCAGCAGGAATCGAACCTGCAACCTTATCCTTAAGAGGGATCTGCTCTGCCAGTTGAGCTATAGGGGCTATTTTTAGAATATAAACCATTGTCCTTGATATCCAAGAATTTTAAGGAAAGTATCAACAATTATCCATGATCCAAAAACTAATATCAATCCTATAATTGCATACTTTACCATATTTCTACCTGTTCCTGCAAGGTTTGGGCTACCAGCAGATATCATCATAAATATAGCTCCAACTGTTATCATTATTACAGCAAGTGAAGTAACTAAATACTTAACTATAAAATTATAAACTTTTGCTAGTAATACAAAGAAATGGCCAAATTCACAAGGACAAACTACTCCTGTAGCTGTTTTCCCATCTGGGCCATAAGTTAAAGTATTGCCACATGGCACAAGTCCACCTCCACTATCATCGCATAAAGCCATAGCTTGTGTGGGCATTAATGTTGTTATGCACAAAAAAGATAACAAAGATATTAAAATAAATTTTTTCATAATTTAAATATTAATATTAATAATTATGTGCCCCTGCCAGGATTCGAACCCGGAATTCTTGGTTCGAAGCCAAGTGTGATATCCGTTTCACCACAGGGGCGTTTGACTAAGGTATTAAATAATAATACCTAAAAATTTGAAATAAATCAATTTTTAAGATAAAGTAAAATATATGATAATACCCAAAGAAATTAAAAATACAATTACAGAATTAAATAATGCTAGATTTGAAGCATATATAGTAGGCGGATGCGTGCGTGATTTTATCCTGAGCGAAGTTGAAGGATTTGACCATATGCCAAAAGATTGGGATATTACTACAAATGCTAAGCCAGAAGAAATACAAAAAATATTTCCAGATAGTTTTTATGAAAACAAATTTTTAACTGTAACTTTAAAAAATAAAATTGAAATAACTACTTATAGAACAGAGCAAGGTTATTCTGATAAACGTCACCCAGATGAAGTTAAATATGCTAATACTTTGCAAGAAGATTTATCTAGAAGAGATTTTACAGTAAATGCAATGGCCCTTCGACTTCCCTTCGACCATGCTCAGGGCAAGCACTCAGGGCAAGCTACAGAAATTGTTGATTTATTTGATGGGCAAAAAGATATTAAAAATAAAATTATTAAAACTGTTGGTAATCCAAAAGAAAGGTTTACAGAAGATGCTTTAAGGATGCTTAGAGCTGTAAGATTTGCTTGTCAGCTTGGTTTTATAATAGAAGAAAATACTGCAAACGCAATTAAAGAAAATTCAATTTGGCTTGAAGCTGTTTCTCAAGAAAGAATAAGAGATGAGTTTGTAAAAATAATAATGTCTGATAATCCTGCTATAGGAATAGAGCTTTTGCGTGAATTAAATTTGCTAAAATATGTTTTGCCAGAATTAATAGAAAATATTGGAATTGGGCAAAACAAGCATCATAAACTTGATTGCTATTGGCATGCAGTAAAAGCTTTGGAATTTACTGCAAAAAAGAAATTTAATTTTCATGTAAGGCTAGCATCGCTTTTGCACGATATTGCCAAGCCTCGTGTAAAAGTAGGAGAAGGTGAAAATTCTACTTTTTATAATCATGAGATAGTTGGAGCGAAAATGACTTTTCAAATTTTAAATAGATTAAAATTTTCACAAAAAGATATTAAGAAAATTACAAAGCTTGTAAGATATCATTTATTTTATTACAACACAGACCAAGTAGGTGAAAGCTCTGTACGTAGATTAGTAAGACAAGTTGGGCCAGAAAATATCCAAGATTTATTACTAGTAAGGCAAGCAGATAGAATAGGAAGTGGTGTACCAAAAGCAGAGCCATATAAATTGCGCCATTTAAAATATTTAATAGAAAAGGTTGCCAAAGATCCTATTTCTGCAAAAATGCTAAAAATAAATGGACAAGATGTTATGGAGCTTTTAAGTATAAAGCCAGGGCCTAAAATTGGGTATATTTTAGATATTCTTTTAGGTCAAGTATTAGATAATCCAGATAAAAATAAAAAACAATTATTAGAAAAAGAGATTGAAAAGTTAGGAAAGTTATCAGATGAGGAATTACAAAATTTTGCAGAAAAAGCAAATGTAGCAATTCAACAAGTGGAGACCAAAGAAGATCAAATGACCAAAGCAAAATATTGGGTCACATAAAACACGGATTTACACAGATTTAAAACAGATTTTCACAGATCACAAAATTGTCATTCCCGCGAACGCGGGAATCCAGAAAAAAATAAAATATCGGGCTATAGTGTAACGGTAGCACGAGTCGTTCGGGACGATTTAGTTTGAGTTCAAATCTCAATAGCCCGACAAATTATTTATTAAATTTATAATTATGAAAATAACTTTTTATGGAGCAACTGAAAACGTAACAGGTTCTAAACATCTTTTAGAAATAGATGGTTTTAAGTTGCTTTTGGATTGTGGTGTTTTTCAAGGTAAAAGAAAAGAATCAAATGAAAAGAATAGAAACTTGCCATTTGTGGCTTCAGAGATAGATGCTGTTATTTTATCACACGCACACTTGGATCATTCTGGTGCTTTGCCAGTATTAGTTAAAAATGGTTTTTCTGGAAAGATTTATTGCACTCCTGCTACAAAACAAATTGTAAGATATATTTTGGAAGATTCTGCGGAATTACAAATGCAAGATGCAAGATACTTTAATAAACATGTAAGTGAGCTAGAAAGAATACAACCTCTTTATAATAAAGATGATGTGCAAAGTGTTTTGCAAAAAATTGTAACAGTGCCATATTTTAGAGAAAATAATTATGTTCAAAAAATTAATGAAAATATAAGTTTTAAATTTTATGAAGCAGGGCATATATTAGGATCTGCAATTACATTAGTTCAAGTAAATGATAATGGTAAAAATAAAAATATTGTATATACAGGAGACTTGGGCAGAAGTGAATCTCCTATATTAAAATCACCAGAATATCCTACAGAAGATGTAGATAATTTAATAATAGAATCTACTTATGGTAATAAAATTCATAATTCAGTTTTGCAAGCAGAAAAAGAAATTGTAGATATCATAAATAAAGCTGTATCTAAAAAAAGCAAAATAATTGTACCTGCTTTTGCTCTGGGCAGAACTCAAGAATTAATTTATATTTTACATAAACTTATAATTCAAAAAAGAATTCCCAAAATTAAGATTTTTGTAGATAGTCCTATGGCTATAAATATTACAGAACTTTTTGATAACCATGAAAAAGATTTTGATTTTGAATGGTGGCAAGATTTTGGTAAGAAAAATATAGATGTATTTACAGATCAAAATATTTATTTTACAAAATCTTCTGAAAAGTCCCAAGAAATAAATAATATGTCAGGTCCTATGATAATTATTTCTGCTTCTGGTATGTGCGAAGGGGGAAGAGTGCTTCATCATCTTAAAAATAATATTTCAAATTCCAATAATATTATATTGTTAGCAGGCTATCAAGCAGAAAATACTTTGGGTAGAAAACTTAAAGATGGGCATAAGTTTGTAAAAATCTTTGGACAAGATTATAGAGTACAAGCAAGTGTTTTGGAGTTAGATGAGCTTTCAGCTCATGCAGATCAAACAGGATTATTAGATTATATAAGAAATTGTAAAAATCTTAAAAATTTATTTTTAGTGCATGGTGAAAATAGGCAATTGCAAGAATTATCACAAAAAGTAAAAGAAAATTTTCCTGGTTTATCAATTGATATACCTATAAATTCACAAGAATTTGATGTATAATTAAATAAAATAATTAATATATTTTAAATATGAACAATGAATATTTTGCTCAAGAACATAAAACAGATTTAGAAAATGATTTAGAGGGTTTAAGTGTAGAAGAGTTAGCAGAATTATCTCCTAGTCCAGAGGATATTTCTATAGAAATAGATTTATTAAGAAGAGATATAGATTTTTTCGAAAGTCATTATGGTTTTGACCCAAACCAAGAAGATGGGATAGATTTATATGCGAAATTAGAAGAATTAAAAAATGAAAAAATTAAAAATTTAACTGATTCATATGAACAAGCAATAAAAGAATCTTCAGATATAAAACAAGAACATATTGATCAATCTAAGGCTATAGTTGAAAAATCAATAACGCAAATAGAAGAAGATTTTAGTAGATATATGAAAACAAGAAATAAATTTATAGAATTAAGTAGGCAAAATAATAAATAATTTTATGCAAAATTGGATTATATTTTCATTATTATCTGCAGCATTTGCAGCATTAGTAGGAATTTTTGGTAAAGTAGGAATTTCTGGAGTTGATTCAACTTTAGCTACAACAGTAAGAGCAATTATTATGGCAGGATTTCTTTTTGTGGTAGCTATTGTTTTGGGTAAATTTCAGCATTTATCACAGCTCAATGGCAGACTTTTGACTTTTATAGTTTTATCTGGAGTATCTGGCGCTATTTCTTGGTTGTTTTATTTTTATGCACTGCGAACTGGTCCTGCTTCTGGGGTAGCTGCCTTAGATAGATTAAGTGTTGTGTTTGTATTAATTTTTGCAGTATTATTTTTAGCAGAGAAGTTAACTTTAAAAACTGGATTTGGCGCCCTACTTATATCAATAGGAGCAATATTAATGAGCATATAAAAACAATCGTAATTATTACATTAAAAAATCGCCATTAATTTTTGGTGATTTTTTTGTAGGTAAGTGCAAGGGCGAAGAATATGGCATTGAGCATTACAATAGTGGCTCCGGGCGGAAGATCTAATATGTAAGAAACAGTAATCCCTAAAATAACTGATATCAGTGAAATGATTCCACCCAAGAAAAGTGTAGTTTTAAATTTTTTTGAAATTTGAAGCGCAGTTACAGCTGGTAATATTAAAAGTGCGGATACTAGCATAATTCCTACAATTTTTATTGATAAAACTACAGTAATCGCAGTTAATATCGTTAGCAAAGTATTGATAAAATTAGTTTTTATGCCAGTAGTTTTGGCATACTCTTCATCGAAAGTAGCAGAAAATAAATCCCAATAAAAAAAGTAAATCACTAGAAGTACAATTAATGAAAGAATTATGGAAAGTATTGCCTCATTATTGCTTATTGCTAAGATATTTCCAAAAAGATAAGAAAATAAATCAACATTAAATCCTCTAGATACGCTAGCCAAAATAATTCCACTAGCAATACCCACAGCTGAAACAATGCCAATAGCGGCATCACCATAAATGCGCGCCTTTTCGCTAATTTTTAGAATTAAAATTGATGATAAAATAACTACTGGTATAGCAACATATAATGGATATAATCCAAAAAATAACCCCAAAGCAATTGCGCCAAAACTTACATGAGAAAGACCATCGCCGATTAAAGACATTTTACGAAGTACTAAAAATAGCCCAAGTGATGAGCAGGTAATTGCTACAAAAGAACCTGATATAAAGGCTTTTTGAATGAAAGAATATTGTAATATTTGAATTATATCTATCATATTAATTATGTTGATGCCAAATAATATGCTTGTCGCTTTTTTCAAAACAAGATTCCACTTCGCCAGAAGGACAGAAGTCTTTTATTTTGCCAAAGAAAACCAATTTTCTATCAATATATAAGAGTTTGTTAGCGTATTTACCAATATATCCTGTATCATGAGTAATAAGAATAATTGTAGTTTTTTTCTGATTGTTTAAGTCTTTTAAGATTGTAAAAAATTGTTCTCTTGAATTGGGGTCTAAAGCAGTGGATGGTTCATCTAAAATTAAGATTTTTGGGTTAGATATAAGTGCTCTTGCAAGCAGAACTTTTTGTTGTTGTCCTCCAGAAAGCTCAGAAAGCATTTTTCCTTTAAGATTTTTTATGCCCAGATTTTCAAGTATATCTTCAACTTTTTGCCAGTCAGCACCTTTTATTTTTTTTTGATATTTTTTGTTGGATAAAAGTCCAAGCAAAACTACTTCTTCTACACAAGCTGGGAAAATAGGATTAATTCCAGTATGTTTTTGTGGTAAATAACCAATCTTTTGAAAATTATTGAATGTAGTAATTTCTTGGTCTGCTATGGTGATATTGCCATAATCAAAAGGCAGAAGCCCAAGCAAGATTTTAGCAAAAGTTGTTTTTCCGCCACCATTTGGCCCAACAAGTCCAACAAAATCACCTGCCTCAATTTTACAGGATATGTTTTTTAATGCTTCTGTTTTTCCATAAGAATAAGATATATTTTTGACATCAATAATATTTGTCATAATTGTTATTGGCAGTTTAATCCAATTGAAATGTTCTTTAAATTTTCTTGCATAAGAGAGATAAAAGATGAATTGTTTTCATAATCTTGTTTTGTAAGATTATGAGCACCATGCAATAAAAGCAATTTTGTATTTGTCTCATTAGCTAAAGTCTCTGCTATTTTTGGGCTACTTAGTTCTTCATAGAAAATATAACTTATATTATCTTTTTTAATTTGTTCTACAAGAGCAATCATATCTTTGGCAGTTGGTTCTGCATCTGGTGAAAATCCTTGGGCAGAAACATATTCTAAATTGTATCTTTTAGCCATATACCCAAAAGCATAATGTCCACCATAAATAATTGTTTTTGATTTACAAGTAGATAAGGTATTTTTATATTTATTATCTAATTGGGTTATTTTATCTTGATATGCATTAAAATTATTCTGATAATATTTTGCATTTTGTGGATCAACTTCAACTAGGGCTTTAGTAATATTTTCTGCCATTATTTTACTATTATCAAAATCAAGCCACATATGCGGGTCAACCCCACTATGATGGTGATGCTCTTCTTCGTGCTCATGTTCATGTTCGTGTTCGTGTTCATCGCCTTCCTCTTTTATCATCTCAATGCCAATACTTGCATCAATAACCTTTACCTTTTTATCTATACTTTGAATGATGTCATGTGCCCATGGTTCCATAAATTCTCCTGTGTAAACGAATATTTTAGCATTACTAATTTTGTTTATATCGCTTGGTTTTGGCTCATAAGCATGAGCTTCAACTCCTGGTGGCAAAAGAAGCGTTACATTAACTTTATCCCCACCAATTATTTTTGCAAAATCATATTGTGGGAAAAGAGTAGTGACAATGGAAATTTTTTGAGAATCATTATCTGAATTTGGTGCAATGTTTAAAAGTAAGTAACCTCCCAAAACAACAACTATTATAATTATAACACTAAATAATATTTTTTTCATAATTTTTTAATTTCTCTAATATTTATGTTTATTTGCAAGCGGAGCAATAACCATAAAATTCAAGAGAATGTTTAATAATATCAAATTTTGTTTTTTTTGTAATTTGTTTTTCTTGATTTTCTAAGTGATTATTCATTACTACTTTACTTATTTTATTGCACTTTAGACAAATAATGTGATGGTGGTGATCTTTTGATATTTCATAATAATCATTCCCTAAGATAATACTTCTTTTAATGATATTATTTTTTTCTAAAGTTTTTAATTCTCTATAGATAGTGGAACGATTAGGAATTATTTTCTGGTTCTTTAAATTTTTAATTAATTCATTTTTATGCAAAAGACAGCTATTTTCAGATAATATGTTAATAATTGCTTTTTTAATTTTGGTTTGGCGTCCGATGGGGAATTGTATTTTTTTTAAAGCTATTTTCATAATTATTATTGCAACATTGTTGCATTAACATATCATATATTATTGCAATTGCAAAGTCAAGTATATTTTGTTAAAATGAATAATAGGGCCTGTAGTATAGTTGGTAGTATATGGCATTCGCATTGCTAAGACGGGAGTTCGACTCTCCCCGGGTCCACCTTTTGCCCTTAGCGGGCAAAAGGTGGTGTTTGTTGGAAAAAGTCAGAACTCATTTTGAACAAAATCCCGACTGATTGCCGCGCTTCGCGCGGCAGAACCAAAACTGAACGCTCGGGCGGGCAAAAAGGAAGGGGGTTGGGGGGAAGGAATTTTTGCCCGCCCTCGCTTTCGCCACTTCTTTTTTCGCCGCCGTAATTTTTCGTATTTCGCTTTGCGAAATG
>Ga0172370_10004526_pt1 | contig 18560 bp, 18 predicted proteins | sample LakKiv5m_FD_114538 | JGI IMG/M metagenome (GOLD analysis project Ga0172370, IMG submission 114538) | Freshwater microbial communities from Kabuno Bay, South-Kivu, Congo - kab_022012_11.5m | ecosystem: Environmental > Aquatic > Freshwater > Lake | place: Democratic Republic of the Congo...
AACAAGAGAAAAGGTGTCTTGTTATAATGATTCTTAATCTTAGCGGTAATTCCTGCTGAGGATAGAAGAAAGTATGAAAAAAGTGTATGTGAACGGGAAGGTATTAAAAACGGAGCTCCTGGGTGTTTCGGCCACCAGTCCGAATACTGCCGGGTATTGATTACAGTTCAAGTGCTGAAACATCTCCCGCCCCGGCGCAAGCCGGGGCGGGAATGATTTGGTTGGATGAATGAATGGAGTAGTAGTTTTGAGTTTTGAGTTTTGAGTTTTGATGAATATAGCGGTTTTTCAAGGAAAAAAGATTGAAAAGATGTAAATGATTGAAATGATTATTATTTTAATATTTTTGCAAATATAATAATCATTTCAATCATATACATCTTTTCAATCTTTTTTCCTTGAACCTTCGCTCATTAATTACCAAACTCCTTCGCTCTTCTATTCTCAAACAGCCGTCTGATCAACGTCCATCCTTCCTCGATGAACAGCGGCGATTCTTCCGCGATCGCTTCGTCCAGCCGGTCGATGCCGTCCGCGGCGATGCCGTCGCCGGCGATGGTGAAGGGCACCGGCTTGCCGACGTGCGTGCGTATGGCGAGAGGGGTGTAATGGTCGGGCAGCACGAGAATGCGCGCCGAGTCGTATTCCCGCGCCGCCGCCCACACCGGGCCGATAATCTCGCGGTCGGTCAGCTCGATGGCGCGTATCTTCCCTTCCAGGTCGCCCTGGTGGCCGCACTCGTCCGGAGCTTCGAGGTGCACCAGGACGAAATCTACCTCCGCCAGGGCGCCGATTGCGGCGGCCGCCTTGCCTGCCCAGTTGGTGTCGATGCGTCCGGTGGCGCCCGGCACCTGTGGCGCGCGCAGGCCGGCGATGCGGGCAATGCCGCGGATCAGGTCCACCGCCGAGATGGCCGCGCCGGTTACGCCGTGGGTAAGCTGGAAACCGTCTAATTTCGGCGCGTAGCCCTGGCCCCACAGCCAGATCATGTTCGCCGGGTTCTTCCCTTCATCCTCGCGCCGCCGGTTGATGGGGTGGTTGCGCAGGATATCGTAGGAATCCCACATCATGCCGCGCAGCAGGTCCTCAGCATCACCAGCCGGCAGGTGGTCTGCCACCGGCTGCCCCATCACATCGTGCGGCGGCGTTGTCCGCACGTCTACCGTGCCGCCGTTCCATATCATCAGGTTGCGGTAGCTCACCCCCGGGAAGAAATGCATCTGCGCAGTGTGCAACTTATCCTCGATCAGCGCAATCAGCTTGGCGCCTTCCTCGGAGGTAATCTCGCCGGCACTGTAATCGACGATGCGCTCGCCGTCGGTGGTGATCAGGTTGCAGCGGTAGGCGACATCGCGCGGCCCCAGGTCGTGCCCCTGGGCAGCCGCCTCCAGCGGCGCGCGGCCCGTGTAATATTTCGCCGGATCATACCCCATGATGGAAAGGGCGGCCACGTCGCTGCCCGGAGGCATACCCGGCGAGATGGTACAAACGCGCCCGACCATACCCGAGCGCGCGATGGCGTCCAGGTTCGGCGTTTTTGCGACCATCAGTGGCGTGCGCCCGTCCAGCTCGGGAACAGGATCATCGGCCATGCCGTCGGGTACTATCAGCACATATTTCATCGCGCCGTCTTTCAGGAAAGATACTTCAGTCTAGCATAGATGGGGACGGGGAGCCAGTATTACGGGTTACATAGCGGGGGAACACAGTTCCATCTGATACTTCGCATCCTTCTCCCATTCCACCCGTAAAAGCGAGTAGACATAGTGGTCGTCGTATCGATCTCCGAGCCACTTTGAGTCGCGGTGAACACCGTCGCGATTGAAGCCGAGACGCTCCGCCACCTGCCAGCTTCGCGTATTGCCGGCGGCCGCCCACACCGTCAGGCGGTGCAGGTCCAGCTCGGTGAAGGCATAGTTAACCACGACACGGCAGGCGCGGGTCACATATCCCCTTCCCTGCCGGCGCTCGGCGATGTAGTAGAAGACATCCGCGCTGCGGCTGGTCCAGTTGATGTTGGGATTCAACCCCAACGCGCCAACCAGCGCGCCATCCACATAGAGGCCCAGGTATGGCGCGCCGTGCTCGGCAAGGTTGTGCACGGCCTTGCGCAGGAACTCACGGGTAGCCTCGACGGTCAGCATCGCCGCCGGCCAATCCTGGAAGCGGCTGAAATATGTCCGGTCAGCCTCGACCAGCGCGTGCAGTTCTCCGGCATGCCTGAATTCCAGTAAGCGCAGGGTAAAATCCGTGGACTGAAAAAATGTCAACATGGTAATCCTTCCCTGGCCCGCTGGCGGCAGGCTATGCTTTACGCCGGTAAGGCTGGCCAAGTTTAGCACACCCTGTAACCGCTGAACAGAGGCCATGGTATTCGGCTGATAAAGGTCAGGGAAGGTTTTTTCGGCCAATATGTCGAAATAATCCGGCGCTTATCGTGGAGGACGCATGAAACTGAAGGCCAAGCTTACGGTGCTGCTGGGGGTGGTGATGGCGATCGGGGCGGCCATCTCGGCCCTCGCGGTTTACCTGATCGTCGATGGGCGGTTACAGAGTCAGTCCGAACAGGCGATAACGGCGTTCGCGGCGGCTGCCTTGCTCCTGCTGCTCGCGTGGGCAACAGCCCGCCTGGCTGCGAAGCGGACGCTGCGAAATGTGCGGGAATGCATGAACCTGGCGAAGGAATTGCGAGCCGGTCATTTGAACGCCCGGATCGCCATCGACGCACGCGATGAGATCGGTGAACTGGCAAGCGGCCTGAACGCCATGGCAGGCAGCCTGGAAGAAGAGCGCCACTCCGTCGCGGGAACCGAGCACCGCTACCGGGAAATCTTCGAGAATGCCATGGAAGGCATCTTTCAGGTGACGGAGGACGGCATCCTGTTGAACGCCAATCGCGCTCTTGCGCGGCTGCTCGGCTGCTCGTCTCCCGCCGAGATCATCGGACGCCGGGGTGAGGACCGCTGGGCTGATCCGTCCCGAATGGCGGCCTTCAATGAGGAGATGCGCGCGCGAGGCAGCGTGTCGGGATACGAGGTTGAGTTCGTGCGCCAGGATGGCACGCACCGGTTTGGCCGCCTGCACGCTACCGCTGCCAGAGACGCGGCGGGAAACCTCGGCATCATCCAGGGTTATCTGGTCGATACTACCGATGAACGAAGGGCTAACGAGGCTCGAGAGCAGGCCCGCGAGGCGGCGCGGCTGCTAGCCGAGGCGCGGCTCCAGGCGTTGCGCTACCAGATCGACCCGCATTTCCTGTTCAACACCCTCAACTCCGTGGATGCCCTGGCCCGGCAGGCGCCGGAGCAAATTCCGGCGCTGATCCGCGAGTTGGCCCGTTACCTGCGCTTCTCCCTGGATATTCAGGATACCCGTTTCGTGCCGCTGCGGCTGGAACTCGAGGCGCTCGAAAGCTATCTCAATATCGAGCGGGTCCGCTTTGGGGCAAACCTCGAGGTAAACGTGGAGTGCGCCCCCGCGATGGCCGGACGGGTTGTGCCCGCGCTCTCGCTGCAGCCGCTGGTCGAGAACGCCATCAAGCACGGCATGAAATCGGGCACGCTGCCGCTGCGCGTGCGAATCAGCGCCGCGCGTTATGGAGAGGATCTCGTCCTGGAGGTGGCAAACACGGGCCGGTGGGCGCCGCCCGACCCGGCGCCCCGCGCCCGTGTCGGTCTCGACAACCTGCGCAAGCGCCTGGATATTCTCTATCCGGGCCGGCATGCGCTAGACATCGGCGATGGCGACGGCTGGGTGCGCGTGACGCTGACGCTGCCCGCCGGAGAAGAGGACGAAACCGCATGACTGCCATGAACACGCTGGACGCCATCATCATCGACGATGAACCGCTCGCGCGGCAGAACATGCGGATATTGCTCCGCGCCCATCCGCGAGTGCGCGTGGTCGGCGAGGCGGAAAACGCGCGCCAGGCACGGGAGATCATCGCCAAGCTGCGACCTCAGGTGATCTTCCTCGACATCCAGTTGCCCGGCGGCTCGGGATTCGAGCTGCTTTCTTCACTGGAGCGGCCACCGCGCGTCATCTTCGTTACCGCATACGATCGTTTTGCCTTGCGCGCCTTCGAGGTCAACGCCGTCGATTACCTCCTCAAACCGGTGGAACCCGAACGGCTGGCCGAATCGCTGCGCCGGCTGCATATACCTCCCGTGATGCCGACTGCGCCGTTCCATGCCGATGACGCGGTGTTGCTCCACACCGCTGAAAGGATGTGCTTCCTCCCCCTTGGCCGCTTGTCGCTTATCCTCGCCGACGGCAATTACACCGTCGTGATGGACAGCGATGGCGCCTGCTATACCATCCGCCGCACTGTAAAGGAATGGGGCGCGCTGCTCCCGCCCGCGGTATTCGTCCTCCTCGACCGCTCTACTATCATGAACCGTTGTCATATTCGCGAATGGACGATCACCGCGAATAAGGCGCGGATATTCCTGGGCGGCAGCGACGCGCCGCTTCTCCTTGGCCCCGCCGGCACGCGCCGCTTCCGCCGGCTGCTCGCCGACCTCCGATAGCCGTTTCGTCCCTGAAAACTGCTGAATCGTCCCAGACCCTTCGCCAACCCATTGTATCTGTTGCTTAGACATGCGATAGTATTGTCGGTCTGTTCAACGCTCGACCACTATGACCGCTATCAACCGTCGTCTTTTACTTGGCCGTCGCGCCACCGCGATATGGTTTGTTCATCTCTTCTTCGGAGGATATTCTAATGACATGTATCATACGAATCGTTACCGATAAAATTATGATGCCGGCATGGCGCGCTTTGCTCATATTGTTGTGCATGGCATTGTTCATTGGCGGGACACGGGCCGCCAACATTTACGTCGATCAGAATTGCCAGAGCTCCTGGCATGACGGCACGAGCTGGGCGACGGCCTACCTCGAGCTGGCGCCCGTGCTTCCCGGAACATCGGGCGGCAATACGATCCACGTTGCCCGGGGCGTCTACAAGCCGACCACCGATTCCGACCGCACCGCGACGTTTCAGCTTATTAGCGGCGTCACGCTGCTGGGCGGCTATCCGACCGGCGGCGGCCAACGCGACCCGGCGGCCAACGAGACCACCCTGAGCGGCGACATCGGCGTCGAATATGACGACACCGACAACTCCTGGCACGTCGTCACCGCCAGCGGCACGAACAACACCGCCGAGCTGGACGGCTTCACCGTCACCGGCGGGAATGCCCGGAATGGCGCGACGCAAGGCGGCGGCCTGTATAACGACGGCGGGCGCGCGGTGCTCCGCAACCTCGTTTTCACCGGCAACCAGGCGGAATCGCAGGGCGGCGGCCTGTTTATTTCCTATGATGGCGGCGACCTGACGCTGACCCGCGTCACCTTCAGCGGCAACCAGGCCAATTACGGCGGCGGGATGTATTGCGGCGGCAATCCCACGCTTACCGATGTCACTTTCAGCGGCAACCAGGCCGCCGACAACGGAGGAGGGCTGTGGAGCGACAACGGCAGCCCGTCGTTGACTAACATGACCTTCAGTGACAACACTGCCGGCAGCCTCGGCGGCGGGATGATATGCCAGCATGGCGATACGGTGCTGACCAACGTGACGTTCAGCGGCAACCAGGCGGAGAAGGGCGGCGGGATATTTTGCGGGGTCGGGACCGTGACGCTCACCAACGTGACGATCAGCGGCAACTCGGCCACCGCGTGGCACGGCGGCGGTCTCTACGCCCTGGGGACCGTAACGGTGCGCAATGCTATCTGCTGGGGGAATACCGCCGCCAACGGCGCGCAGCTCTACCGCCATCCCAACGGCGCCCTCGCCCTCTCCGACTGCGTGGTGCAGGACGGCTATGCCGAAGGGACGAACATAATCACCGCCGACCCGCTGCTGGGCGCGCTCGGCGACAACGGCGGTTACACGCAGACCATCTCGATACCGCTCGGGAGTTCCGCCCTCAACGCGGCCAGCGCCGCCGTCGCCCCGAATACCGATCAACGCGGCATGAATCGCAGCGGTCCCCCCGATATCGGCGCCTTTGAATATCAGATTATGCTCCGGGTGCTCTCGCCCAGCGATGGCGAGACGTGGTACGGGGGAGAGGTGCGGCAGATCCGCTGGGAGTCCGAATTGGATGGCCTTGTTAAGGTCGAGTTAATGTATGCCGATTATGTGCCCTTCCCCAACCCGCCCGTCTGGGACAACATGCCCGCCACCGGCGAGACCGACTGGGACGTCCACATACGAGATACACCCGGTATGAACGGATGCATTGTGCGCATCACCTCGCTCGAGTATCCCGGCTTTAAGGTCGAGCAAGGCTTCATGGTATACCAGCGCGCCATCACGGGCTACGTGCGGAAGCAGGATGGCACGCCGGTGGCCGGCGTTACCGTCACGGCAACCGGCCCGCTGACCCGCGCGGGTGCGACGGGCGCGAACGGCTACTACCGGCTCATGGATACGCCGCCCGGCGACTACCTGGTTCAGCCCGTCGTGACGTGCGAGCCGCAAAATCGGACGCTGACGCTGCCCGCCGATACCTCCAGCAACATCAACTTCACTTTCCTCGAAGTCGCTTATACCGTTACCCCCGCGGCAGGCGCCCATGGCGCGATAAGCCCCGACACCCCGCAAACCGTCGATAACGGCGAAGATGCCGGCTTCACCGCGACGCCGGACGCCGGCTATACGGTAGATAAATGGTATGTCGATGGCGTCGAGGCGCAGGCCGGCGGCGACGGCTTCACGCTATCCGGCGTCACCGCAGATCGCGCCGTGGAAGTTACCTTCAAAATCATCACCCTTACCGTTACCGCCGGCGCGGGAGTCGGCGGGTCGATCAGCCCCTCCGGTGAGAACACCGTAGATTACGGCGGCTATATCTTCTTCACGGCGGCGCCGAACGCCGGATACGGCGTGCAGAAGTGGCAGCTCGACGGCGTTGACGCGCAGACCGGCGGCGCTACCTTCGAGCTGAACAATGTAACGGCGGATCGCGACGTTCAGGTCTCGTTCGGCACGTATTCCGCGCCCATGCTGATCGGCATTGCCCCGAACACGCATCTGAACACCGGCCGGCTGTCGTCGAATATTCTTGGCATGAACTTCCGTACCGGGATTGCCGTGCAATTGACGAAAACCGGTCAATCGGCCATCACCGCGAAAAACGTGGCGGTTGCCGCGAACACGCTGATCTCCTGCGACTTCAACTTCAATGGAAACGCCGCCGGCGCCTGGAACCTGGTGGTGACCAATGACGACGGCAAGTCCGCCACGCTGGCGAATGCCGTCACCCTTTCTCTCGCCCCGCCCGCCATCGCCTCCATCACCCCTGACGCCGGTGTCAATATCGGCGCGGTGGCCGTCACCAACCTGGCCGGCTCCGGCTTCGATAATCCCACGGTAGAGTTGCGCAAGACGGGCGAAACGGCCATCCCGATGACCGGCGTCACCCTCTTCGGGCCGACGAAAATCACCGGTTCCTTCGACCTGACCGGCGCGGCTTCCGGCGCGTGGGACGTGGTGGTGACGAACGCCGACGACCAGTCGGCCACGCTGGCGGAAGGCTTCACCATCGGCGACGAACCGCCGCCGGCCCCGGCAAGCATCTCCCCCGCATCCATGCAGAAACCGGGCACGAAAACCCTTACCGTCAACGGCACGAATTTTGCCGATGACGCCGTGATGAAATTGACGAAGAGCGGCGAACCGGACTTCGCATTGACGATGACTTCCCGATCCTCCACCCGGCTTCGCGGCTCCATCGACATCTCCTCCATGACCATCGGTCAGTGGAACGTGGTAGTCACCAACCATCCGGGCGCGGGCAACGAGCGCTCGGCGACCATGTCCGACGCGCTGGCCATTGTCGAGCCCGCCCTCACCGGCGTCACGCTGGCCACTGATAAAGCCTGGCCGCAGCCGGAAGGCGCCGTCATCACCCTGACCGCGATCAAATCCGGCACGGCCGACAACATCGAATACCAGTTCTGGGTAAAAACGCTGAACCGACTTACCAGCCTGCCGGAGTATGCCCTGTTGCGCGATTACGATACCGCCAACACCTTTGCCTGGAAGCCGGCCGCGGACTCCTACTGGCTCTATGTCATCGCGCGGGAGGTGGGCAGCGAATCGCCCGGTCAGGTTGTCTCACCGGAAGTTTACTTCAAAATCGAAGTGGCAACACTGACCGGCGTCACCCTCGCGGTAACGCCCACCACCTCGCCGCAGCCGGTGGGAACTACCTTTACGCTTACCGCCACCCAAACCGGCACCGCGGTGGATGTGGAATACCGCTTCGTCTGTAAATGGTATAACCCCGCGAAAGGCAAGTGGGAGGACTTCGACATCCGGGGGTACGCCGCGAATAACACCTGCGCCTGGACGCCCACCGTCACCGGCCAATACCGTCTCTATGCCATGGCCCGTGTTGTCGGCAGCACCGCCCTCTTCGATCGCATCTCGCCATTCAAGGCATATATTATCCAGCCATAAGCATCAGGCGGGAACGAACCGCGGAAGCCGTTTCTCCGGTTGCCAACCTCCCGCAAACACGCTACAATGTCCCGGTTTTTACACACTAGATGGAGGAACGCGCGTGGCCTATAAGATTGCGGTGATCCCGGGCGACGGGATCGGTCCGGAAGTGATTGACGAAGGGTTGAAAGTACTGAATGTCGCGGCGAAAAAGTACAACATTTCGTTCGACTATGAGACCTTCGACTGGGGCGGCGACCGTTACCTGGCGACCGGCGAGGTGATGCCCGCGAACGGCGTCGAGATTATGCAGAAGTTCGACGCCATCTTCCTGGGCGCGGTCGGGCATCCGGACGTGAAGGCGGGCATCATCGAGCACCAGTTGCTGCTTGGCCTGCGCTTCGGCCTGGACCAGTATATCAACCTGCGCCCGGTGAAGCTCTACCCGAATGTGGACACCCCGCTGAAGGACAAGGGCCCCGCGGATATCGATTACATCGTGGTGCGCGAGAATACCGAGGACATGTACGTCGGCACCGGCGGCTTCACCCACAAGGGGCAGGCAAATGAAGTGGCGACGCAGGTGGCCATCTACACCCGCGCCGGCGTCGAGCGCTGCATCCGTTACGCTTACGAGCTGGCGATGACCCGCCCGCGCAAGCAGCTTACCCTGGTGGATAAGTCCAACGTGCTCACCTTCGGGCATGATCTCTGGCAGCGCGTGTTCAAAGAGGTTGGCGCGGAGTATCCGGATATCAAGCAGGAGCACGCCTACGTGGACGCCTGCTGCATGTGGATGGTGAAGAATCCTGAGTGGTTCGACACGATTGTCACCACCAACATGTTCGGCGACATCATCACCGATCTGGGCGCGATGACGCAGGGCGGCATGGGCATCGCCGCGTCGGGAAACATCAACCCGCAGGGCGTGTCGATGTTCGAGCCGATCCACGGCAGCGCGCCGAAATACACCGGAAAAAACGTCATCAACCCGCTGGCGACGATCAACGCCGCTTCGATGATGCTCGACTTCCTGGGCGAGAAGGCCGCCGCGGCGGACGTGGAGAACGCCATCATCAAAGCGCTGGAGACCGGCAATATCCCCCACCTGGGCGCCGGCGCCATCCCCACCGATGAGTGCGGCGATCTGGTCGCCAGCCTGGTGTAGATCATACTCAAGATAATCAGGGTATCAAGGATAAACAGGATATAGTTGCTTCGCGGATACACTTTTGGGCAAGGAGAGCGTGATGCCGATTCCTATTCAGTTCATAAAGATGCACGGTCTGGGCAACGATTTCGTCATTGTAGATTGCATGTCACATCCATACAGCGTGGAGCAGCTCGTAGGGGCGGCGCTGGCGCTGTGCGACCGGCATTTCGGCATTGGCGGCGACGGACTGATCCTGGTGATGCCGGGGCTGAAGACGCCGTTCCGCATGCGTATCATCAACAACGACGGCAGCGAGGCGGAGATGTGCGGTAACGGCATTCGCTGCTTCGCGAAGTATGTATATGAGCGCGGGCTGTCGCGCGAGACGCAGTTCACGGTGGAGACGCTGGCCGGGCCGATTACGCCGGTGCTGGAGCTGGAGCGTGAACGTGTGAAGGCGGTGCGGGTGGATATGGGCGAGCCGCGGCTGGAGCGGACGCAGATTCCGATGGAAGGACCGGCGGGCACGGTGATCGACGAGCCGTTGACCGTCGCCGATCGCATCTTCTACCTCACCGCCGTCTCGATGGGCAACCCGCACGCGGTGATCTTCGTGGATGACGTGAAGTCGTTCCCGGTAGAGCGATATGGCACGCTGATCGAGAACCACCCGTCTTTCCCGCGGCGTACGAACGTGGAGTTCGTGCAGGTGGAAGCGCCGGACAGGCTGACCATGCGCGTGTGGGAGCGCGGCGCCGGCATCACGCTGGCCTGCGGTACCGGCGCGTGCGCCACGCTGGTAGCCGCCGTTCTGTCGGGCCGCGCCGAGCGCACCGCCGCCGTCACCCTCCCCGGCGGCCCGCTGCAGATCACCTGGAGCGCGGAAGACAACCACGTATATATGACCGGGCCGGCGGAGGAGGCGTTTACCGGGACGGTGAAGATTTAAGCGAAGCTAGCGTTCGCTGTTTACCGCGGGCTCGTATAGTCCAGGACATACTCCAACACCGGTTCCAACAGAGAGCCGGTCCCATCCAGGACAGGTTGCAGGCAGGTAAAGATGGTGGACGCTTCGCCATCACCCATCAACGACTCAATCCGATTTTCATCGATGAAAGCCCTGGTGAGATCTGCCTGCGGATCCAGATCCACGGCCAGCACGTTGATGCCCAGGTCCGTGAACATCCAGGCGAGGTGGTAAACCAGCGACGTTTTCCCTATGCCGCCTTTATTGTTGAATAACGTGATGACCGGCGCAGTCATGCCTTTCTCCTGATCGTAGCTTGCACATTGGTATCTTCTATGGTGAACGCGAGTTCGGCATCCGGTAGCATTCAATCCCTCCCCGGTCAGGGGTATGCAGCATTATTGCATGTAATCTGTCCCAATGCCGCACGATTCACTGGCTATCACTGATGTGGATGAGGGAGATAAGCGGGAAAACCGCATCTCTTACTTTCTGTTGAAAAATAATTTCATTTTCATTGTGACCATGGTATTCTCTACAGTAAGGAGATTTTCCATGAAAACATATACCATTCGCGATATTCCCGAGGAGTTGTTCGAGCGGTTCAAAAGTCTGGCGCAGCGGGAGCGCCGATCGATCAACGCGGAGATCATCGAGGTGATGGACCGGGCGGTGCAGCAAGATTCGCTGCGGCAGCAGCGGCAGGATACATTGCGCCGGATCGCCGAGTTGCGTCATGCGCTCCCCATGGAAACGCACGGGGGAAAGATAGCCTGATCCTGCTGCGGGAAGACAGGAACCGAGCATGAATTGCCGTAATTTGATTCTGCGAATAGATGACCGGCTCATCGAGCGAGTCAGGAAGATTGCGCGGCAAAGAGGGCAATCCATCTCGCAGCTTGTAGCCGCTTATTTTGCCTTGCTCGATACTTCGATTGAGAATGACGAAGATGAGATCAAAAACCTGCCGCCAATCACGCGGGAATTGCTTGGTTCACTGGCCGGCACCGATGTGGATGAGGAGGATTACCGCCGCTATCTGCTCGAGAAGTATGGATGAAAAAAGTTCATCGAAACAGCGAACCCGATACCTGGCGCATTGACGGTGCATTATTGTTGACGTATAATGGCAGGTAATATTGTACGGCAAAGAGGAGGGGATTCCGCCATGCAGAGTAAATTGACGCTTCGGTTGGAAGAACGGCTCATCCGTCAGGCAAAAGCTTTTTCCCGGCGCACGGGAAAATCCGTGTCGCAACTCGTAGCGGATTATTTCGCCGTGCTCGAGATTCCAGTCGAAGATGATGTAGAAAAACTTCCGCCGATCACGCGAGAATTGCATGGTTTGCTGGCCGGCGCCAACGTGGATGAAGAAGATTACCGCCGTCATCTCATCGAGAAATACGGATGAAAATCCTCTTTGATACAAACGTAATACTGGATGAGCTCCTGGAACGGCAGCCGTTTGTCGGGCAAGCCGACCGGTTGCTTACCGCGGTAGAGCATCAGGAGCTTACCGGACTCCTGGCGGCAACGGCAGTTACAACGATTCATTATATAACAGCACGCAGTATCGGTTCGAAGACTGCACGCCACGCGATTTCCCACCTCCTATTGCTTTTCGACATCGCTCCCGTAACCCATCAGGTGCTGACGTCCGCCCTGTCGCTGCCGTTCCGCGATTATGAAGATGCGGTCATTCACGAGGCGGCCCGCCTCGCCGATGTCGATGGGATCGTCACGCGGGACAGCGCGGATTTCCAGCATGCCACGCTGCCGATGTATTCACCTGAAGAACTGATCAGGGTGCTAAAAGCACGTTCGTAAAATTATCCGGAATCATACCCTTTGTTTTCTTCGATAAGATGCCCGGGAACATTTTCTCTCCTGCTGTAGTCCTACCATAAACTATCTCGAAGGAGGAAACCATGAAGTCCCTATTCATCATGCTGGTGCTGCTGGCGGCTTGCCTGCTGGCGGAGGCGCGGCTGGTGCGGTGGTGGTCGCCGAAAGAGCTTTGCGAAAAATCCGATTTCGTGATTATCGCCACGCCGGTGGCGATTGAGCAGACCACCGAACATGGCGTGATCCGAATGGACGGTCTCGGTACCACCTACCCGTCAATCGGTTATGTCGCCAAACTCAAGGTGAATAACGTAATCTGCACGGCGAAAGAGGAGCAACTACCGGAAGATATCATATTTCGTTATTCGAATATCGATTTCACCCGGTACACACAGGGTATTGTGGATGGACCATTACGCTTCAATCTCGATCCAAACGTCCAATATATCGTCTACCTTAAGAAGGACCCAAAGCATGAAGGCGAGTATGTCGGGGCGCTGGAAGACGAAATCGACGACTGGCAGACTGTGATCCGCTTGATGCCGCCGGAAAAACCCAAGGTTGCGCAGCCGGCAGCGGAAGGCACAAAACCGAGATAAGATGCAGTTGAAACTCCCACGCCAGTCAGATATGATACGGTCATGGAATTCTGGGAACTCACCGACGAGCAATTGATCGCGCAGTGTGACTGGTACGCGCGGCGGGCAAGCGGGCGGGGCGGGCAGAAGCGGAACAAGACTTCCAGCGCCATCACGTTGCGCCACCGGCCCACCGATATCACCGTGGTCGCCACCGAAAGCCGCCTGCAGGGCGAGAATCGCGAGAAGGCGCTGGAGCGGCTGCGGCTGGCGCTGGTGCTGGCCATTCGCCGCCCGGTGGATATGGAGACCTTCCAGCCGCCCGCGGAGCTGCGCGAGCAGATAAACACCAATAGCAAGCTGAAGGTCAATCCGCGCAATCCGCGTTATCTATCCATCCTCGCCACCGCCCTCGACCTGCTGAACTTTTACCGCGGCCAGGTCAGCCACGCCGCCGACCGCCTGGGCATTACCACTACGAATTTCATTAACCTGCTGGAGCACGATCCCAAGGCATGGACGGCGGCGCAGGAAATGCGAAAGAAATACGGCTTGCCGGTATTGAAGAAGTAATAATGTCATTTCCGTTATATGTATAAGGCTGTTATAATAGCAGGCAATGGAAGCGGAAATACTGGCGAGGTGGCAGTTCGCGGTCACCATCGGCTATCATTTCATCTTTGCGCCGCTGACCATCGGATTGTCCTGGCTCATCTTTTGGTTGATGACGCGCTACCTGCGGACGGGCGATCCGGCGGCGCGCAATCTGGCGCGCTTCTGGATTAACCTGTTCGCCATCAGCTTCGTGGTCGGAGTGGCCACCGGGCTGTCGATGGAGTTCCAGTTCGGCGCCAACTGGGCGCGGTATTCGCGCTTCGTGGGCGATATCTTCGGACCGCCGCTGGCCGCGGAGGTTATCTTCACCTTTTTCCTCGAATCAACCTTCCTCGCCGTGCTGCTGCTGGGATGGAAACGGGTATCGCCGCGGGCAATGTGGTTCGCATCGCTGATGATAGCCATCGGATCGACCATGTCGGCTTTCTGGATCCTGGCAGCCAACTCATGGATGCAGACGCCGGACGGCTACAGCATGGCAACCGGGTCGCCGGTGCTGACGGATTTCTGGGCCGCGTTATGGAATCATTCCACCGGCCAGCGCTTCCTGCATACGCTGGTGGCCGCGTTGATGACCGGATCGTTCTTCATGCTCGGCATCAGCGCGTGGTTACTGCTGAAGGGACGGCACGCGCGGGCCGCGCGTATGACGCTGGTGGTGTCGCTGTCGGTCGCCTTTGTAACATCGGTGAGCCAGCTTTCGACCGGGCATCTGCACGCGGTACAGGTGGCGCATACCCAGCCCGCCAAGCTAGCCGCGTTCGAGGGACTGTTCACCACCCAACGGCATGCGCCCCTCGTGCTGTTCGGCTTCCTCGATGAACGGAATAAAACGGTTCATTACGCTATCCGCGCGCCCGGCCTGTTGAGCTTCCTCATCTCATTTCGATCGTCCGACAAAGTGACCGGACTCGACGCATTTCCGCGCTCCGAATGGCCGCCGTTGCGGCTGACCTTCTATCCGTTCCATGTCATGGTCGGCATTGGGTTGTATCTGATTTTCTTTTCCATTCTCGGTTTGGCGCTGGCCGGGCGAAAAAGGCTGTTCACCGCGCGGACATACTTGATTGCCGCGGTGTGTACCATTCCGCTGCCGTTTGTGGCGAACGAGCTGGGCTGGATCACTGCCGAGGTGGGCCGGCAGCCGTGGATCGTTTACGGGGTGATGCGGACCGGCGACGCCACCTCGTCGAATGTGCCGGCGGGACAGGTAATTTTCTCGCTGGTCTTTTTCAGCCTGCTGTATATCGTGTTCACCATTGCATGGATAATCGCCGCGCGGCGGGAGCTGCGGCACGGGCCGGAAGAGGTGGAGGCGGAAACAGACATCGCCCCGGAGGAGCCCGCATGACCGCATTACAACTGACCTGGTTCCTGCTGGTGGGTTTGTTCGTGATCGGCTACACGGTGCTGGCCGGTTTCGACCTGGGCTTGAGCATGCTGGCGCTGCGGGCGCGCGGCGCGCGTGAATACAAGGCCATCCTCGCCGCACTGGGGCCGTTCTGGGACGGCAACGAGGTATGGCTGATCGGAGCCGGCGCGCTGCTTTTCGCGGTTTTCCCGCCGGTATATGCGGCGCTGTTCAGCGGTTTTTACCTGCTCTTCATGCTGGCGCTGTTCGGGTTGATCCTGCGCGTGGTATCCATCGAGTTCGCCCGCACCGCGGAACCGGCGGGATTGGCGGCATGGAGCATCGCCATGGGCCTGGGCAGCGTATTGGCAGTATTCCTGTTCGGCGTGATAATCGGCAACGTGCTGCGCGGGATATCGCTCGATGGAGAAGGCATATTCACCGGAACACAAGTCAGCCTGTTCAATATTTTTTCCATACTGGTCGGAATGCTGAACCTGGCGATGATCCTCACCCATGGCGCCCTCTACCTGTCGTGGAAATCCGATGGGCGAACGAGACACAAGGTGCGGCGGGTAGCGCAGGCGAGCTGGGCGCTGTATCTGGCGCTGGCAATATTAGTGATGGTGATGGCGCCGGTTCAATTTCCCCACCTTTCACGCAATTTCGACGGCATGCGCGCGCTCTGGCTGATTCCGCTCTTCGCGATCGGCGCGATTTTCTTCATCGGAGTATGGAACGATCTTCGGCGGGAAAAGCTCGCTTTTTTCACCTCCGTAGTGGCCATCGTCGCCTTGCTCGGTACCATAGTCGTCAGCCTGTTCCCCATCCTGCTGCCGTCGCAGCAGAATCCGGACACATGGAGCCTGACCATCATGAACTCCGCTTCCTCCCCCGCCTCGCTCACCGCCATGCTGATTATCACGCTGATCGGCCTGCCCATCGTCATCCTTTACACCGCCTGGATTTACCGGATATTCGGTGGAAAAATCGGAGAGGAAGGGGAATATTAAGGCGCCTGGCATTACATGATGAATAACAAACCGGCCCTCGTAAAACCAGGAATGATTCACGAAGACCGGTCCAACTTCGAATTTGAAGCTTGGAACATCGAACTACGCCTTGACCGCCCGTTTCTCCTTGATCTGCGCGATCATCGCCTTCACTACTTCCACCGCGTCGCCCACAAAGCCGAAGTCCGCCACCTGAAAGATGGGGGCGTCCTTGTCGTTGTTGATGGCGATGATGCAGTCCGAGGAGGACATGCCGGCCAGGTGCTGCACTGCGCCGGAGATGCCGCAGGCTATGTAGACCTTCGGGCACACCGTTTTGCCGGTCTGGCCCACCTGGTGCGGGTAGGGCATCCAGCCGGCGTCCACCGCCGCACGCGAGGAGCCCACCGCGCCACCGAGCAGGTTGGCCAGCTCCCGCAGGCAGGCGAAGTTCTCCGGCTTGCCCATCCCGCGACCGCCGGACACGATGATGTCGGCGTCCACGATGTTCACCTTCTGGGTGACATCTTCGATGAAGTCCAGGATATTCACCTTCGAGTGGAGCAGCTTCTCCTCGACCGGCGCCTTGACGATCTCAGCGCGCGCCTCGGGCCCCTGGGCGGCGGGGGGCATCACCTTGTGGCGCACGGTGGACATTTGCGGCCGCGTATAGGGGCAGAGAATGGTGGCCATGATGTTGCCGCCGAAGGCCGGGCGCGTCTGGTAGAGCAGCCCGTCGTCGCCGATCTCGAGCCCGGTGCAGTCCGCGGTCAGGCCGGTATACAGGTCCACCGCCACGCGCGAGAGGAAGCCGCGACCCACGGTGGTGGCGCCGGCCAGCACGACCTCCGGCTTGTACTGGCGCACGAGGCTGGAGAGCACGCGGGTATACGGCTCCGGCCGGTAGCGGGCCAGCTTCTCGTGATCGTAGACGTAGACCTTGTCCACCGGGTAGCGGGCTATCTCGTCCGCCAGCGCGTCCAGGTTATGCCCCAGCGTGACCACCGCCAGCTCGCAGCCGCGCTTGTCCGCCAGCTTGCGCCCGGCGCCGATCAGCTCCGGCACCACACCGGCCAATCGGCCGTCATGCTGCTCGCCGAACACCCACACGCCGTGGTACTGGTCCAGGTTCTCGCGCGCCTGCTTCTCGATGTCGATGGTGATGGCCTGGAACTTGCACGTGCTCACGCAGGAGCCGCAGTAGTTGCAGCTCTCCAGCGCGATGGTCGCCAGCTTGCCATCCATCGAAATCGCCATGTTCGGGCAGGATTTCACGCACAGCGTGCAGCCGGTGCATTTATCGGAAAGTACGCGAATTGCCATAATTATTTCCTCTAGACAAACGGGACTCATTTGAAAAAGATTGAAAAGATTTAAATGATTAAAAAGATATATCATTTAAATCTTTATAATCTTTCAAATCTTTTTTAAATGATCATTACCTCTGTATTACACGGTTATATGCTCTCCTAATATGTCCAGCAACTTGCTTGCCAGCTCCGCCGCATCTCCCTCCCACCGTTGCCCGCCTTCCCTATGCTCGGGGCTGAAGACTTTTACCACTTGCGTCGGGCTGCCCTTCAGGCCGCAACGGTCCGCATCGAGGCCGAGGCTTTCCGCTGTCCAGACGGGGATCTGCGCGGATTTGGCTTTCATTTTGCCGCGGATGGAGGGGGTGCGGGGCTCGTTGATCTCCTTTACCACGGTGAAGAGCGCGGGGAGCGACAGCTCGCACACCTCGTAGCCGTCCTCCAGCAGGCGGTGGACGGTGGCTTTCTTCGGGGTAATCTCGTCTATCTTCGCCACGTAGGCGGCCAGCGCGTATTCGGCGTGGACGGTAATGCCGGGGCCGACCTGCGCGGTGTCGCCGTCGATGGCCTGCATGCCGCAGAATACCAGCCGCGCCTCCAGCCGCTCGAGCGCGGCAGCCAGCACGTAAGCGGTGGCCCAGGTGTCGGCTCCGGAGAAGGCGCGGTCGCTGAGCAGCACCGCGTCATCGCCACCGAGCGTGATGGCCTCGCGCAATGCCGCCTCCGCCTGCGGCGGTCCCATAGATATCACGGTGATCGCGCACTCCTCGCCCGCCTCCGCCAGCCGCTCTTTTACCCGCACCGCCTCTTCCAGCGCATAAAGGTCAAAGGGGTTGATCTGCGACTCGACACCCTGGCGGATCAGCGTGTTGGTTTCGGGGTCGATCTTCACGTTGGTGGTCAGCGGCACCTGCTTGATGCACACGGCAATTTTCATGCATATCTCCAGGCAGTCTAAAATCAGCAACAAGGCGTCATGCCGGGATTCCAGCATGGCGCCGGAAGTATCTTATCATTTTTTATTGATGGTGAAAAGCCGGAAGATTCCTCGGGAAACAACGGAAGGCCTAAGGCACGAAGATACAAAAATGCATAAATGTTGCCTATCTAGAGAGCTTTTACCTGATACTCTGGGCCTTTTCCTCGACCAGGACCATTTTTACATTTTTCATTATAGTGGACTTTCGCTCTTTATTCAACCAGCTCGCCAGAAATCCCTGCCGTAGTTCATGCAGCACGGGAACACTGGTCAATGAGGAACTCTACCTCGCTGTCAATTTCTCCAAGAGCGGGG
>Ga0172370_10004528_pt1 | contig 18553 bp, 17 predicted proteins | sample LakKiv5m_FD_114538 | JGI IMG/M metagenome (GOLD analysis project Ga0172370, IMG submission 114538) | Freshwater microbial communities from Kabuno Bay, South-Kivu, Congo - kab_022012_11.5m | ecosystem: Environmental > Aquatic > Freshwater > Lake | place: Democratic Republic of the Congo...
ATGGGTACGAACATGCAACGTCAGGCCGTCTGCTGCATCCGTCCGCAGGCGCCTTTGGTCGGCACTGGCATGGAAAAGATCGCCGCGCAGGATTCCGGCCATGTCATCATCGCCAAGGAAGACGGCAAGGTTGTCGGTCTCCATGGCGACAGGATTGAGATCCATAATTCAAAAAACAAGATTGATACCTATAAATTGAACAAATATCTGCGTTCCAACGCTTCCACTTGCATCAATCAGAAGCCGACCGTCGCGATCGATCAGGAAGTCAAGAAGGGCGATGTTTTGGCTGACGGTCCCGGCACTGACGGCGGCGAACTGTCGCTCGGCCAGAATATCCTGGTCGCTTTCATGCCGTGGCAAGGCTATAACTATGAGGATGCCATCATCTTGTCGGAACGGCTGGTTCATCGCGATCGTTTCTCTTCCATCCATATTGAGAATTATGTCTGCGAAGTCCGCGAAACCAAGCTGGGCCCGGAAATCGTCACTTCCGATATTCCGAATGTCAGCGAAGAAAAATTGAAGGATCTGGACGAGGAAGGCATTGTCCGCATCGGAGCTTTTGTCAAATCCGGTGACATCTTAGTCGGCAAGATTACGCCCAAAGGCGAGACGGAACTTTCGGCCGAAGAGAAATTGCTTCGCGCCATTTTCGGCGAGAAGGCCAGGGATGTCCGCGATTCCTCATTATACTTGGAGCACGGCTCATCCGGCAAAGTTATAGACATCAAGATTTTCTCCCGTGAGAACGGCGACAAGATGTCAGCCGGCATGTTGAAGATGGTGCAGGTCACTGTCGCTTCTTTGCGCAAAGTGCAGGTGGGCGATAAGATGGCCGGCCGCCACGGCAACAAGGGCGTCATTTCCAAAGTCGTTCCGGTGGAAGATCTGCCGCACTTGGCTGACGGCACGCCAGTAGATATTATTCTGTCTCCGCTGGGCGTCGTTTCCCGTATGAACTTGGGACAGATCCTAGAAACCCACTTAGGCTTGGCCGCCCAGGCTTTGGGCTATAAAGTGGCGACTAATGTTTTTAATGGCACGACCGAACAAAATATCGGCGATGAATTGGAAAAAGCCGGTTATCCCCGCGATGGCCGCATCCAACTGTATGACGGCCGCACCGGCGAGCAGTTCCACAAGAAATCCACAGTCGGCATGGTGTATATGCTGAAGCTGAATCATCTAGTGGAAGACAAGATTCATGCCCGTTCCATCGGCCCGTACTCATTGATTACCCAGCAGCCGCTCGGCGGCAAGGCGCAATTCGGCGGACAGAGATTCGGCGAAATGGAAGTCTGGGCCTTGGAAGCTTACGGCGCGGCCGCGACGCTGCAAGAAATATTGACGATCAAGTCAGATGATATTTTGGGCCGCAGCAAGACATACGAATCCATCATCAAATCCGAACCAATAGATAACTTGTATATTCCGGAATCATTCAATGTCTTGGTCAGAGAAATGAAGGGCCTTGGCTTGAATGTGGAGCTTCTGGATGAGAATCAGCGGGTGACGGATTTGGATAAGAAGATCGAATCGGCCATGATAAAGGAAGATGAGTAAGGCGTAGAATAAAATTAGTAATCATTCACATATTATGTTCAATCAAGAACAATTGCCAAACATCCAATTCGACGCCATCCGCCTGAGGATCGCCAGCCCGGACGATATCCATGCCTGGTCACACGGCGAAGTCACTCGGCCTGAGACGATCAACTACCGGACGCAGAAGCCGGAAAAGGACGGCTTATTCGCCGAGCATATCTTTGGTCCGATCAAGGATTGGGAATGCTATTGCGGCAAATACAAGAAAATCCGCTACAAAGGCATCGTCTGCGACAAATGCGGCGTGGAAGTGACTCGCGCCGTGGTCCGCCGCGAACGGATGGCGCATATAGATCTGGCCGCTCCGGTAGCTCATATCTGGTTTTTGCGTTCCATTCCTGGCAAAATCGGCTTGGCGCTGGACATATCGGTCATGAATTTGGAGAAAGTCATTTATTTCGCCGATTTCATCATCACCAATGTCAATGAGGATCTGAAGAATCAGACTTTCGAGCAACTGCGCGCCGAATACAAGCAATACCGCAAGCAGATTGAAAGCGATTATGACAATCGTGTCAAGCAGATTGATGCGTCCGGCAAGTCTTCGGCGGAAAAGACCGAGGCGATCGAGCAATTCGCCAAGAATCGCGATGAAAAGCTCAAGGAGCTGGAAGACACCATGACCATCGCCGAAAGCGAGCTCAAGGAAATCAAAGTCTTGAAGATCATCACCGAGCACTCATTCCACGAACTGTCGCTGAAGTATGGCCACATTTTTGAAGCGGGTATCGGCGCTGAGGCAATACACGAACTGCTGTCTAAGATAAACTTGGAAAATACGGTTGCGGAGTTGGAAGCCCAGCTGGAAACGGCTGTCGGAGCGAAAAAAGACAAGATGATCCGCCGGGTGAAATTCTTCAATAATCTGATCAAGAATCAGTTGCGTCCCGAGTGGATGGTGATGACTGCCGTGCCGGTCATTCCGCCGGATTTGCGTCCGATGGTGCCGCTGGACGGCGGACGTTTCGCCACATCGGACTTGAATGACTTGTATCGCCGCGTCATCAATCGCAATAATCGCTTGAAGCAATTATTGGAGCTTAACGCGCCGGAAGTCATTACGAGAAATGAAAAGCGCATGCTTCAGGAAGCGGTGGACTCATTGATAGACAATAACGCCCGCCATGGCAAGACCGTGGTCGCTTCCACCGGCCAAAAAAGGATGCTTAAATCATTGGCTGACATCTTGAAGGGCAAGCAGGGCCGTTTCCGTCAAAATCTGCTGGGCAAGCGCATAGATTATTCCGGACGCTCAGTCATCGTCGTCGGCCCTAAGCTGAAACTTCATCAATGCGGCATCCCGAAGATCATGGCTTTGGAGCTGTTCAAGCCGTTTATCATCGCCAAACTGATTGATCGCGGCATCGTCCATAATATCAGGTCTGCCAATCGGTATATCGATGCCAAGCATGACGAAGTATGGGATATTTTGGAAGAGGTGGTCAAGGACGCGCATGTGCTTCTTAATCGCGCTCCGACTTTGCATCGTTTGGGCATCCAGGCTTTCAAGCCGATTTTGATCGAGGGCTTGGCCGTGCAGGTGCATCCGCTGGTTTGCGCCGCTTTCAATGCCGACTTTGACGGCGATCAAATGGCCGTGCATGTCCCGCTTTCGGCCGATGCCAATGAAGAAGCGGCTACCAGGATGCTGGCGTCTCATAACTTGCTCAAACCGGCCAATGGACAGCCGATCGTCACGCCGAACCAAGATATCGTCTGGGGCTGCTATTATCTGACCACGATGGACGAAGGCGGTCCGGCCAGAATTGTTTCTTCGGTTGACGAAGCGATCATGGCTCGCGATAAGGGCTTGATTACCTTGCAGTCAAAAATAAAGATTTTCTATACCAAAGATAAGAGCAAGAAGGCCAAAAAGCAATTGATCGAAACATCGCTCGGACGGATTTTTTTCAACGAGATCCTGCCTGATGATTTTGAATTCATTAATACCCGCTGCGGCAAGAAGCATCTGTCAAAAATCTTGGCCGATATACTGTATCGGTTCGGACCGGAAGCCACGGTTGAGGTTTTGGATAAAATGAAAGATACCGGCTTCAAATATCTGACGCTTTCCGCGCAATCGCTCGGCATGGCTGATTTGGTGGATGTTGACGGCCGGTCAGATCTGATTGTCAAGGGCAATGAAGTCGTGGATACGATTGACAGCCAATACATGATGGGTCTTTTGACCGAAGATGAACGCCATGAAAAGATCGTGGAGAATTGGCTCAGGATCAATACTCAGATTCTGGATTTGGTCAAGGTTTGCATGAGCGAGGGCAATTCCATCCTGACCATGATCGATTCCGGCGCCCGCGGTTCTTGGGGCCAGCTGTCTCAGGTATTGGGCATGAAGGGCCCGGTGGTCAATCCGAATTACGAGGTCATTGAACTGCCGGTAAAATCAAATTTTAAGAACGGATTCAATGTTTTGGAATTTTTCATTTCATCCCATGGCGCCCGCAAAGGCTTGTCCGATACCGCTTTGCGTACTTCTTCGGCCGGATATCTGACTCGCCGCTTGGTAGATGTGGCTCAAGAGATCGTCGTGGCCGTTGATGATTGCGGCGATACTGAGGGCATTACTTTCACTAAAGCCGAATCCGAACAGATGGGGGACAAGCTGATCAATCGTGTCTTCTGCCGCTACTTGGCCAAGGATTTGACGGTCAAGAATAAGGTCGTGGCCAAAGCCGGCGAGCTCGTCACCGAAGAGACCCTGAAGAAGATCGGCGACGGCGATATTGAGAGCGCCACTTACCGCTCGGTCATGACTTGCAAGAATGTCAGAGGCATTTGCGCCAAATGCTACGGCTATGATTTGGCTTATAATAAGGAAGTGGAGATGGGCACGGCTGTCGGCGTCATGGCGGCCCAGTCCGTCGGCGAGCCCGGCACTCAGCTTACCATGAGAACTTTCCATACCGGCGGCGTGGCGTCGGAAGGCGATATTACCCAAGGTCTGCCTCGCGTGGAAGAGATTTTTGAAGTCCGCGCGCCCAAAAATAAGGCGGTCATCGCCGAAGTCGATGGCATCGTCAAGATCAAGGAACCGCGCCAGCGCGAAATCATTTCCGCCGACGGCGAGACTATCGTCAAGACTTCCGGCAAGGAAAGGATTCTGGAACTGTCATACGAAAAAGTTTTGGAAAAGAAAATCACAGTGCCGAAAGGCAAGAAGACAGTCATCTTAGTCAAGGATGGCGATGAAATCACACAAGGACAAATTATCATAGAAAACGGCGATAACAAGATTACCGCCCCTATGTCTGGCACAGCCAAGATCGACGGCAATGCCATGTTTATTTTCGGCCACGAGCTTGGAGTCAAGGAATATCTTGTCGCTTCGGTCAAATCAATCATGGTGGCCGATGGCGCCAAAGTCATGGCTGGCGATCAGCTGACCGAGGGCTCGCTTGATCTGCATGCGATTTACAAGCTGAAGGGCCAAAAGTTCACTCAGCAGTATATCATGAAGGAAATCCAGCATATCTATTCCAGCCAAGGACAGAAGCTCAATGACAAGCATGTGGAAATCGTCATCCGCCAGATGTTCTCTAAGGTTTATGTGACAGATGCCGGCGATACCGATTTCATGCCGGGCGAAGTGATAGAATATATGGATGCGATCAATGCCAATAATGCCTTGTCAAAAAACAAGAAACCCATGGAATATGAGCGTTTGCTCATGGGTATCACCAAAGTCTCTTTGGCCACCCGTTCCTGGCTCGCCGCCGCCTCGTTCCAAGAGACGGCCAAGGTGCTGATCAACGCCGCGATCACCGGCAAGACCGACGATCTCTCGGGTCTCAAGGAGAATATCATCATCGGCCGCAAGATTCCAGCCGGAACCGGATTCAATCTCAGCAAATGGTAATTCACCCGATGGAATTGTTGCTGATATTCCATAGGGGTCATATAAAAAAAGCCGCTCCCATCCGGGAGTGGTTTTTTTGTTTTGTCCGGGCGGTGTTTTATGTTATAATCAATATAGAAATTATTATATTTTTATGGCAAGAAAATACCGTAAAAGGAACGGCTGGCTGAGCTTTTTCCGTCGCCAGCGGGACAGGCGATACCGCGATGATCATGATGACGGGGATGGAAATTCAATCATCTCTCATTTCAGCAATCTTGATCCGGAAGTCAAGAAGGGGATATTTATAATTTTCTTGTTTGCGCTGGCCGCCTTAAGCATCATGGGCTTGTTCGATTTGTCCGGCAAGTTCGGCCAGTGGACTGATTATATCTTATCTATCGGCTTGGGCAATCTCAAGTGGATTTTTCCCGCGCTTCTGGGCGCTTGGATCTTCTGCCTGCTCAATGAAGAGAAATATCCCATCAGGTTGATAAATTATTTCGGCGTCGCTCTATTGATGCTGGGTTTGGCCGGATTTTTCCATATCCCGTATGAGTCCTGGGAGGCCCTGGAAGCGGCCAAATCTGGCCAAGGAGGGGGCTATTTGGGCGTAGCGGCCGCTTTGCCGCTTTTACGGCTGATGAACATCTGGGGGGCTATGGTAGTCCTTTTGGCCGCTGTCCTGATAGGGCTTCTTTTGGCCCTGGAAACCTCCATATACGGCATTATGTGGCCGATCAAGGTTTTCGGCTGGCTGGCTCAAAAAGCCAAGGATTGGTATTTTTACCATAAGCTCAAAAAACAAGAAAGGATGCTCTCTGAACAAGCTGGAGAGGGTTATGAAGAGGAATCAAGCGAAGGCATGGAAAGGCCGATGATGGAAGAAGAGATCGGACCGGCTGATGAAGATGAAGAGACTCCGGGATTCGTCAAGACGGAAATAAAAATTGGTTTTGACAAGGAGCCTTCATTCGCTCCGGAAGCTCAGAACGCAGTTAAGAAATACGGGCCGATCGATATCCCGATCGGTTTGCTCAACAGCAAGTCGGGCAAGCCGACCTCGGGCGATATCAAGAATAATCAGGAGGTGATCAGGAAAACGCTTCATAACTTCGGCATTGCGGTGGAGATGGGCGATGTCAATGTCGGACCGACTGTCACGCAGTTTACGATGCGGCCGGCTGACGGCGTCCGCTTGGCGAAGATTTCCACGCTCAATGCCGACTTGGCTCTGGCTCTGGCGGCCCATCCGATCCGCATCGAGGCGCCGATTCCCGGCAAGTCGCTGGTCGGCATAGAAGTGCCGAATGTCCAGGCGGCCAAAGTGACGATGGGAGAAATGCTGCTGTCGAAAGAATATGCATCACGAACAAATAATTTGTTCATGACTCTGGGCAAGGATGTTTCGGGCAAGCCGATTTTTGCCACCTTGGACAAGATGCCTCATCTTTTGGTGGCCGGCTCCACCGGTTCGGGAAAATCAGTCTGCATCAATTCCATCATCGTTTCCTTGATGTATCAGAATTCTCCGGACGAGCTGAAGTTCATCATGGTCGATCCCAAGCGCGTGGAACTGCAGATGTATAACGGCATTCCGTATCTTTTGACGCCGGTGATCACCGAGGTCAAGAAAACCATCGGCGCGCTCAAGTGGTCGATCACCGAAATGGAACGGCGCTTCGAACTGCTCTCCAAATACGGCAACAGGAATATCGTTTCTTACAATCAGACGCATGGCGACAAGCTGCCATATATCGTCATCATCATTGACGAGCTGGCCGATTTGATGGCGACAGCCGGCAATGACATGGAGGCGGGAATCGTCCGTTTGGCGCAGATGGCTCGCGCGGTCGGCATCCATCTCGTTTTGGCGACGCAACGGCCTTCCACCGAAGTCATCACCGGCCTGATCAAAGCGAATATTCCGGCGCGCATCGCTTTTTCCGTCGCTTCATCGATTGATTCGCGCACGGTTTTAGACGGCGCGGGAGCGGAAAAATTAGTCGGCCGAGGCGATATGCTTTATCTCGGTCCGGAAATGTCTCGGCCTAGACGCATCCAAGGCGTTTATCTGACAGACAAGGAAATTGCCGATGTTTGCAGATTCATCAAATCGCACGGCGAAGCGCAGTATGACGAGAAATTGCTGGGTTCGACAGCGGCGATCGGTGGCGGCATGGGAGGAGGTTTCGGCAGTTCCGACGAGCCGCTGATGAACGAAGCGATAGAGGTGATCCGCGAATCGGGCAAAGCTTCCGCTTCGCTTCTCCAGCGCCGATTGAAATTGGGTTATGCCAGAGCGGCGCGCATCTTGGATCTGTTGGAAGAGCAGGGCGTCATCGGCCCGTCTGACGGCGCCAAGGCGCGGGAAATATTCTTGGATCGTCTGGGCGGAGTCGGCGCGGTGGAATTTTCCGCTCGCGAGCATGATTTGACCGGCGAATTGCGGCCGATCGCTTCTCAAGATGAAGAACCAACTTTTACTTCTTTCAGCCGAGACCGGGCAGCTGAGGAAGAATCAGCTTATGGAATGGAAGCTGATGAGGGGTCGGACGAAACCGGCGAAGCCAGAGATGATGCTCCGCCGATATTCAGCTCTAGTGATTTAGGCGATGATAAAAACGAAGCCGCAGCTGAGGCAATCGCAGAGCCGATAGCGGAAATCATAGAAGAAGATGCGGTCATTATGGAGGCGGTTGATGAAAGTGATGATGATGAAGAAGAAATGGCGGAAGAAGCCGAAGCAGACAGCCAGCCGAAAAAATCGCGAAAAAATTTCTTCAGCGATGAAGAGTGGAGCTAGATTATGACCGCGGCCATACTCACTAGGCATAAAGCCAACCCGCTCGGCGATTACTTGCGGGAAAAACGATTGGATTTTGGGAAGACGATAAAAAAGTCTTCCCAGGATTTGAATATTTCCATAAAATACTTGGAGGCTTTGGAAAATAATCAGCCGCAATCGATGCCGGGCAAGGAATATTTCGACAAGTACCTGGAAATTTATATCAAATATCTTAAAATCGATCCGGCGGAAATAGAACGGTTAAAAAGCAATTCGGATCATGTCAGGCAATTAGTGGATTTGAAAAAGCAGAGCCGCGTGGCTTGGAGCGAATATCTGGGCCAGGGCGCGGCGATAATCGCCGCCATGGCGGTGGTAATTTTTTTGGCCATTCGGATTAATGCGATTTTCTTGCCTCCGGCTTTGCAAATTATCTCGCCGCCTGAGGGCTTGATTACCATCAGCCGCCAATTGGAAGTCAAGGGACGCTCCGCCCCTGAAGCGGAAATAGTCATCAATAACAGGGCGGTGCTGGTCGATCAAGCTGGGAATTTCTCAACTTTCATTGACTTGCAAAAAGGCTTGAATTTGATTAAGATAACGGCAAAGAAGCGCTACAGCAGGATCAGCGAGGCGGAAATCAGAGTACTATTTAACGAGTAATTTTACCCTGTTAAATAGCCATAAATTCATTAAGATTTATGGCAAGATTTGACCGAAGATTGCTAAGCAGGGTAAAATGCAGGCTAATTAATCATATAAGATGTGGATAATTAATTGTCCAAATCTTTATTTAACAGGGTGAATATATATGGCAAAACGAGCATCAGATGAGGGCAGTGAGAAAAACAAGGCTGTAGAGGCGGCGATCGGCCAGATCAAGGAGCGTTTCGGCGATGGCGCGATCATGAAATTCGGCGAGGCGCGGGCGATGGATATTCCGGCTGTGCCGACCGGTTGTTTGTCTTTGGACATCGCGCTGGGAGTCGGCGGCGTGCCGCGCGGCAGGATCATAGAGATTTTCGGGCCGGAAGCGTCCGGCAAGACCACTTTGGCCCAGCATATCGTGGCTGAGGTGCAGAAACAAGGCGGAGTAGCTGCTTTCGTGGATGCCGAGCATGCGCTTGATCCGGATTATGCCAGGAAGATCGGCGTCAAGGTGGATGAGCTGTTCATTTCCCAGCCGGATACCGGCGAGCAGGCTTTGGAGATAGTGGAAACGTTGGTGCGTTCCAATGCGGTAGACGTAATTGTGGTTGACTCGGTGGCGGCTTTGGTGCCTAAGGCGGAAATTGAAGGCGATATGGGCGATTCGCATATGGGGCTTCAAGCTCGCTTGATGAGCCAAGCGCTGAGGAAGCTCACCGGCGCAATTTCCAAATCAAATACTGTTTTGATTTTCATCAATCAGATTAGAATGAAGATCGGCGTCTTTTTTGGCAATCCGGAAACCACGACCGGCGGCAATGCCTTGAAGTTTTATTCTTCGGTGCGCGTGGAAGTGAGGCGCGCGGCGCAGATCAAACAGGGTGAAAGGAATATCGGCAACAGGGTCAAGGTCAAGGTGGTGAAAAATAAAGTCGCCGCGCCGTTCCAGACTTGCGAATTTGACATTATGTACAACGAAGGCATTTCGCTCTCCGGCGATTTATTGGATGTCGCCACCGAAAAAGGCGCAATCAAAAAGAGCGGCAATACCTATTCTTACGGCGAAGAGAAGCTCGGCACCGGCCGGGAGAATGTCAAGGCTTATCTTCGCGCTAATCCCAAGCTGATGGCTGCTGTCAGAAAAGAAGTGATGGAACAGATCAAGATCATCAGAGAACAGGAACTTTCGGGCAACACCAATGCTTTTACGCCGATTGATGATGAGCCCCTGCCGGAGGAGGATTAAGATTTTTATAAAATGTAAAAAAAATCCCCGAAGCTAGTGCCTCGGGGATTTTTTTGTTTGAATAATATTTTTATGATACCCGTTCCACATATTCGCCGGTATCGGTATTGATGCGGATGATGTCGCCTTCCTTGACGAACAGGGGCACGGCAATGGAGATTCCAGTCTCCAGTTCGGCCTGTTTGGTGACTCGTCCTTGGGCGCTGTCGCCTCGGGCGCCTTCCGGAGCGGAGACGACTTTGAGTTCAACTTTAGGCGCCGGAGAGACGGAGACTGGCGCGCCGTTGAAATACAAGGCGTCAACCTTGTCGCCGTCGCGCAGGTAGCCGGCGGCATCGCCGACAGTGTCTTTGTCCATTTCGAACTGCTCGAAATCGCTCGGCGACATGAAATAGAATTTCTCCCCGTCATTATAAAGGTAATCTACTTTCTTGCGCATCAGGTCAGCTTCTTCTACCTTGTCGCCCGGATGGAAATTAATCTGGGCGACTTTGCCGTTAAGCAGATTCTTCAGCTTGGTCTGCATGACCGGTTTCCTCTGTTGCATTCGGACGAAGTTGGCCTCCATGACGGTATAGGGTTCGTTTTCATGCAGGACATTCAAGCCCTTTTTGATGTCGTTTAAAGTGGAAATCGCCATAGCCGCTTATTTAGTCACGAATGGCAGAAGAGCCATGATGCGGGCGCGCTTGATGGCGTTGGCCAATTTGCGCTGATGGAACGAGCAGACGCCGCTTCTTTTCCTGGAGACGATTTTGGAATAGGAAGAGATGAAGCGCCTCAGCAGATTGACATTTTTGTAATCAATATCATTGACATTGTTGACGCAAAAATGGCAGTATTTTTTTTCCTGCTGAGCCGTGCTGTTATTGGTTGATCTTTTGTTATTGAATGCCATAATTTAAATTAGTCCGCCGCGGCGGATTAGATTATTTATTAAAACGGGATATCTTCTATCTTTATTTCCTCTTCATTGTCATTGCCGGCAATGATCGGCTCCACTTCGTATGGCTGGTTGTTGTTATCATTGGATTGGTTTGAGCCGTAGCCGCCGCTATTTGATGGAGCATAACCGCCTGCGCTGGCAGCCGTCTTCGGCCCTAATTGGATGTTTTCGGCGATTATTTCCGTTTTCCAATGTTTGATGCCGGCATTATCCACCCAGTTCCTGGTTTGGATCCGTCCTTCCACCATGCAGAGCCGTCCTTTGGCCAAGTATTGGCCGACGATATCGGCTAAGCGGCCGAAGGCGACGATGTTGTGGAATTCCACTTGTTCTTGCTTGGCTCCTTGCTGGTTGGTCCAGACGCGGTTGGTGGCGACGCCGAAATTGGCGACTGATTGTCCGCTCGGAGTTTTCCTGACTTCCGGATTCTGCGTAAGATTGCCGATGATAATGGCTTTATTGAGGTTCATAGTATCGCGTTAGTTTATAAAAAAATTTAATGATGCGCGGGGCTGATAATATTCTACACCAAATCGTCAGTTTTTAACATTTCTTCCAATTTATCATCCAAGTTCTTGATGTCCGCTTTCTTTTTTTCCGGCTTGGCTGATTGTTCGGCCGGCTTGGCTGCTTCCTTGTCGGCTGATTCCTTCATCATTTTGGCTCTGGCCGCTTCGCGTTTTTTGGCTTTCTCGATCTGTTCCGGCGTCAGTTTTTGCTTGGTGACGATCTGGGCTCTCAGGATTTCCTTGTCTAAGCACAAGTCATTGTTGATTTTGGCCAGATTGGCGCCTGCTTCCAGCTCGAATTCAGTCAGGAAATAATAGCCGTGGGCGGTTTGGCCGATCGGATAAGCCAATTTCTTCTTGCCCATGTCTTCTTCCAAGCCGATAACCGCGCCATAGCTCTGGAGCATGGCGTCTATCTTTTCTTTGATCTTTTTCGCTTCCTCGTCGGTGTATTGGTTCGGGACGATGTAAAGCAATTCGTAGTTCTGCATAGTTTACCCTGTTAAATAAGATTTGTTCTTATTTTATTAATTATTATATTTATTATTTATTTTATTCCTAACTTTGTCGCCTGCCGATTTGAGATATGATACAAATCTAATTTTAAATCTTTAAAGATTTAAAATTTATTTAAACAGGGTAAATCGTTAGTTTATGATTTATTTAAAAAAATCTCCAAGGCATGGCCTTGGAGATCTTCCGATCTTGAAGCGGTGCCTTTTCTCAGATCATTATTGTCTGAGATATTCCGCCGAGGCGGATGGAAAAGGGTTTGGTTTTAATTAATTGATTATAGCAGATTAATATAAATTGTCAAGATTGCCATTTAAGCCTTGATTTTTTCGATAATCTTGACAAAAGCTTTCGGTTCCTTGCGGGCGAGTTCGGCCAGGACTTTGCGATCCAATTCAATTTTGGCAGTCTTGAGGCCATTGATAAACTTGCTGTAAGTCAGGCCATGCTCGCGGACGGCGGCATTAAGCTGGACCAGCCATAGGGCGCGGGCGGTGCGCTTTTTGGCGCGGCGATCGCGGAAGGCGTTGGCGCCGGCTTTCATGACGGCGGTCGTCGCCAGCTTGATCAATTTTTTGCGGCCTCTCTGGAATCCTTTGGTTGTCTTAAGAAGATTGGCTCTTCGTTTGGAGTGCATTACTCCGCGTTTTACTCTCGGCATATGGTAGTGGTGGTGTGATTTTAATTATAAGGCAATAGGTGCCTGATGTTGGCGGCATCCTTGCCGCTCATGGCGCTGTCGGATTTCTTATTCCGCTTCTGCTTGCCTGATTCGCGGGCATTGAAATGATCCTGGCCCGTAGATCTTTTGATCACCTTTTTCTTTTTGGTGATCTTGAATCTTTTTGATAATGATTTTTTGGTTTTTACTTTAGGCATAAATATGATTAATTATAGTGTTATATTCAAAGCCAGTTTTCCGCCTTGCCGCGTGATATCGCCATCAGCTTTGACTTGTTCGCTTTTTCCGTTCTGTGCGACTTTAGCTTTGATCAGATCGACGGTCTTCCGGATATTTTCTTTGGCCATGTCAGCGTGCTGGTTTTCGCGTCCGCGAAGCTGGGTTTCTATCCGCACTTTATCGCCATCCAAGAGGAAATCGGCGGCTTGAGCCGCTCTGATTTCCAGATCATGCTGGCCGATGCGGAAAGTGATCTTGACCGTCTTCGTCTCGATTGATTTCTGTTTGGCTTTGGTTTTTCTTTCTTGTTTTTCTTTTTGGTATTTGAAAGAGCCGTAATCCATGAATTTGGCAATCGGCGGCACGGCTTTGGGAGAGACTTCCACCAGATCCAACCCTCGTTCCCGGGCTTCAGCCAAAGCCTTGTCGCGGCTCATCAAGCCGAGGTTGGTATTTTCTTCGTCAATGATCATGAGCTCAGGCGAAAGAATCCGCTCGTTAAGGCGGAACTCTTTAGGACCTTCGGCTTTTTTTTGATGTCCCCTGAATGACTTTCTCATGTTAATAATGAATTATTGGAGATGAGGGGTATTGAGCCCCTGTCTAAAAATAAATGGTTTTGGACGGTTTACAAACATTCGCCGTTTTAGTTTTGATTGGCCGTAAGCCGATAAAACGGCAAAAAACTTACAGCCAATCCCGCTGATTTGACCGAAGTCCCGCGAGCGAAGAGTTTCGGCGAACCTGAAGTATTACACCGGTGAACCATCCGTCAGGCGCAGATGGCGCGATGGCCGCTGCTAATTAAGCTGCGACTGGAGCAAAAGCCATTCCGCTGAAAGCGGTTTGGACTTTAGCTAAAATGTTTTTGGCATTTCTACCTTCGGCGATCGGAGTACGAGCGTATCGCCAGCCTCGATTTGCCGGCTCAAAAATTTATTCTTATCAAAGCAAGGCATCCCCGCTATTTTTTTAACGTTCGGCGTATTTCCCGCTGGACTTCGCGCTTTTTGATTGATTCGCGCTTGTCTACTTTGGTTTTGCCCCTGGCCAGGCCGATTTCCAGCTTAACCAGTCTCCTGTTAGTATATACCGAAATAGGGATAATTGTCAAGCCTTTTTGGGCTTTTTTCCCGATAATTGAATCGATTTCCCGTTTATTCAGGAGCAATTTGCGCCGTTTATAGGGATCATAGCCGGCTTGGGCGGCTTTGGCCGGCTGATATGGCGCCATGTAAGCGTTGACCAGCCACATCTCGCCGTTGGGATCGAGCGTGACAAAAGCGCCTTTAAGATTGATCTGTCCGGCTTTGGCTGACTTGACTTCCGGTCCGGTCAGCACGATTCCGGCCTGCCACTTGTCTATGATTTCATAGTTGAAAAGGCCTTCCTTATTTTTTGTTATTACTGCCATGATTTTGTCTTTTGATTATAATCGTAGTATAATATAAATGGAGAATAAATCAATCGCCATGGCAAATATTAAAAAAACAATGATAGAAATTTCGTCTACTACATTATTCAAGATTCTGGCGCTGGCTCTGCTGATAGCGTTCCTTTATTATATCAGCGACATCGTCTTGATGGTTTTTATCGCTTTGGTCTTATCGTCGGCCATCGGCCCCTGGGTGAATTGGTTTCAGAAATTCAAGGTGCCGCGGACTTTAGGCACGATTTTCATTTATGTTTCCGGCTTCGGCTTGTTGGTTCTGTCGATTTGGCTGTTAATCAATCCGATCAGCGTTGAAATAAAGAATTTAGCCGAAGATTTTCCCGGTTATTGGCAACAGCTTAATTACGGCTGGCAATCGTTTGACAAGTTTTCCCAGAGCCATGGCTGGCAGCAGGAAGTCGCCGCAGCAATTAGCTCCATTGAAACGACAATGACGGCTTTAGCGACGAATCTATTCGGCGGCGCAATATCATTCGTTGGCGGCGCCTTTACCGTGCTTATGGTTTTGGTCATCACTTTTTATCTGGCGGTTTATGACTCTCAGATGAAGAAGAAGATCGCGCAGATCGTGCCCAAGAAATATGAAGCTTATTCTATCCATCTGATCGAAAGGATGCAGGAAAAGATCGGCATGTGGCTCAGGGGACAAATAATTTTGTCTTTGGTGATTTTCTTAATGACTTATGCCGGCTTGAGCCTGTTGGGCGTCAAGTATGCGCTGGTCTTGGCGCTTCTGGCCGGAGTGACGGAAATCATTCCTTACTTCGGTCCGATCATTGCGGGAGTGCCGGCAATCTTTGTCGCTTTTACACAGGAGCCGTATTTGGGCTTGATGACGCTTTTGATGTTTTTTATAATCCATCAGAGTGAGAATTATTTTATTACGCCCCAGATCATGCGCAAGGCGGTCGGCTTGAATCCGGTAATTGTGATTGTGTCCATGCTTGTCGGCGCAAGAATCGCCGGCATTGCCGGCATACTGATCGCCGTTCCGGTGGCGACGGCGCTAAGCGTCTTGACCGGCGATATTCTGACCCATCGGAAAATCGGTTTTTCCACGTTTGAGAAATGACTTGAAGCCTGATTGAGGCTGTGATATAATATGAAAGTAATCTTTCATCCGCTGCGGCGGACTTAATTAATAAGGGCGGAAATTGCCCCTAATTTAAAAAAAGAAATATGGCAATCAATAAAATGCGCGATCACATTGATCCGATGGAAGGCGATGATATGATGTCGGCGCCCAGAAGAAAGGCTGACATGTCGGGAATCTTAAAAATGATTATTACTCTGGTGGTGGCTATAATCGTCATCGCCGGCGTCGGCAAGCTGTGCTGGATGGGCTATAACGCATGGAACAGCGATCCGATCGCCAATGTCTCATCCAGTGATTGGCAAGCGGTTTTCCTGGTCAACGGCCAAGTATATTTCGGCAAGGTCAAAGCTTTGGGAGCCAAGACTTTGACGCTTAATGATATCTATTATCTGCAGGTAGTCACTAAGCCGCTTCAGCAGACTCAGCAAGGAATTGCAGCCGCTGCCGACCAGCAGAACCAAGAGCTCACCCTGATCAAATTGGGCAGCGAGATCCATGGGCCGTCCGACAGGATGGTCATCAATCGTGACCAGATCATCTTGACCGAGAAATTGAAGACTGATTCCCGAGTCGTCCAGGCCATATTGAAATATGTCAGCGATCAGAAAAAAGCGGCAGCCACTCCGGCCACCAAATAAATTATTTTTTAAAGAGTCCGCCGCGGCGGGCTCTTTTTGTCTGCTCCGGCTGATTATGCTATAATGCAGATATTATGGAACTGCCAGAAGCATTATCGCAGCTTAAGGAATCGCTCGGCAAATACGCCAAAAGCCGGGTTTTTCATATTGGCGAGGCTGCCGAAGAATTGAAAGTGACGGAGAAATATCTGATTGATTTGGCGCGCCAGGGAAAGATCAAGGCCTTCAAGATCGGCGAACATTGGTTCTTAGAAGAGGATTGGGTCAATGATTTCCGTAAGATCATGAGAAATTTGCTTCATGAGGCCGTCGCCACAGAAAATGAATTCTACGGACAGCGTTCCGGCTGGTCTCGCAACGCCAAAAGATCATTTAATTTCCGTCCGGTTTGGCGCCTATCGTACAGCGTTGCCGCAGTTTCGGTCATACTGGCTTTTATCGGCGTCAGCTTCAGTTTTTTGATGCTGCCGATCATCAATTTCAGCCTGCATCGCCAGGAAGCGGCCCGGACTTTTTTAGCGTTTGCTTATAAGGCATACGGTTATCCGATTGAAGTCGTCAGCGATATTGACATTCCGATCAATGATGAACGGCTTACGGGAGCGATTTATTCCCTGATGGGCAAGAATACTCCGGAACAAGCTTGCCCGCCAGCGCTTGGAGGCGCAGCCGACTGCGGACGGGTCGCCGGCGCTTTTGAATTCAAATTAGAGGAGTAATGCGGTTCAAACGATCAGTTTTTCGGCGCCGTTCATAGGCGCTTTTTTTTGACTAAATTCATTAAATTAGCTAAGATGTAGGCAGTAAATAATAAGATGTAGGCAGTAAATAAATAGTTTGATAACCATATGGCTGAAGAAAAAAATGACAAAATGGAGCAAATCGTATCTTTCGCCAAGCGCAAAGGCTTTGTCTTCCCGGCGTGCGAGATCTACGGCGGCTTTGCCAACGCATATTCTTACGGTCCCTATGGCGTGGAATTGAAAAACAATATCAAGAGATTGTGGTGGCGGATGTTCATTGAAAGCCGAGACGATATGGTCGGTCTGGACGGGCCGATCCTGCTGCATCCGAAATTATGGGAGGCATCGGGCCATACCGGCGGTTTCAATGACGCTTTGGTCGATTGCAAGGCTTGCAAGAAAAGATACCGCGCCGATCATCTGATTCAAGAAGCGACGGGAGAGGATTTGGAAGGTGATTTAGCCAAGATGAATCAGGTAATAGCCGAAAAGATCAAATGCCCGAATTGCGGCAAGAAAGATTGGACCGAAGCGAGATTCTTGAACATGATGTTCAAGACGGAGATGAACGGCATCGATGAGCCGGTCTATCTGCGGCCGGAAACCGCCGGCGCGATTTTTGCCGATTTCAAGAACGTGGTTGATTCCTGCCGGGTCAAGGTGCCGTTTGGCATCGGCCAGATCGGCAAGGCTTTTAGGAATGAGATCGTGGCGCGCAATTTCATTTTCCGCGTGCGCGAATTCGAACAGATGGAAATCGAATATTTCATCGCTCCCGATGCCAAGTGGAAAAGCTTGTTCGATGATTGGCTGGACAAACAGGAAGAATTTGCCATGGAGCTGGGCGCCAAGAAAAAAGATTTGAAGCGTTATGAGCATCCGAAAGAAAAATTGTCGCATTACTCGCGCAAGACGGTGGACATAGAGTATAATTTTCCCTTCGGCTTTTCCGAATTATTCGGGCTGGCTCATCGTGGAGATTTTGATCTGTCCCAGCATCAGAAATTTTCCGGCACGAACTTGGAATATTTTGATCAATCAATCGGCGAGAAATACCTGCCTCATGTCTTGGAACCGACTTTCGGCGTTGAGCGGTCGCTTCTGGCCGCTTTATGCGCCGCTTATACGGAAGAAAATTTGGGCGAGGGCGATACTCGCATCGTGATGAAGTTTCCGGCTAAGATCGCTCCGATTAAAGCCGCAATTTTTCCGCTGTTAAAAAACAAGCCGGAATTAGTCAAGAAAGCGCGGGAGATTTTTGATGATTTGCGGACTGATATCCGCTGCGAGTTCGATGACAATGGCAATGTCGGCAAGCGTTATCGCCGACAAGACGAGATTGGCACGCCGTATTGCGTGACGGTTGATTTTGATACCTTGGAAAACAATGAAGTGACGGTCCGCGACCGCGACACGATGCAACAAGAGCGGGTCAAGATTGCTGAATTGAAGGATTGGCTAAGGGAGAAGTTGAAATAGAGTATGCATAAGAAACAAACGCTGAAAAACGGCATCCGGCTGATTACCGCGCCGCTCAAAGAAACCCAGACCGCCAGCTTGCTGGTTTTGGTCAAAGTCGGCAGCCGCCAAGAGGAAAAAAAATTGGAA
>Ga0172370_10004529_pt1 | contig 18551 bp, 13 predicted proteins | sample LakKiv5m_FD_114538 | JGI IMG/M metagenome (GOLD analysis project Ga0172370, IMG submission 114538) | Freshwater microbial communities from Kabuno Bay, South-Kivu, Congo - kab_022012_11.5m | ecosystem: Environmental > Aquatic > Freshwater > Lake | place: Democratic Republic of the Congo...
ACTTTGGCAAGATTCTTCCGTAGCGAACCAATCTTGGAATTCCTGGCTCGTTTCCGGATATTCCTCCATAAGGGGAGGATACTACATATAGGGGTTAGGGGAGTCAAGTGCATACCCCCATTTAAGAAATTCGGATCAAGTCCCCATTTTTTTGCAACTTTTCGGCGAGCGGCTCCGTATTACTAAGTGAAATGAGAAATGTGAGGCCGATCGAAGCCCGGCAGAAAACAAAGCACCTCCTTTTTCCCTCCTCCTCAATAAGGGAGTTTGCGATATATTTCGTTATTCTCCCCTAATCTTTCCTCTTGACAGGCCGTCTCCTCCCAAAAACCCGGAGGAGGCGGCCTGTTTTTTCATCGGGACATGCTCCGGGGGGACATATAGCTTTGTATGTGTCCCCCCGGTACGTGTCCCCTTCGTATTGACAGCCAGCCGTCTCTGGCCTATAAATATTCCTTCAGGCTTAAAAGCCAGGGAAGTCCGTGAAATGCGGACACAGCCCCCGCTACTGTGATCGGGGACGAATCCCGGACGATGCCACTCTCCTCGGCCGAGGAGAGGAAGGCCCGGGACGAGGATGATCCGAGAGTCAGGAGACCTGATTTACTACGGGGAGCAGAAAATAGGATGCATTATCATTACTGCTCCCCGAGTACTTGCCGGGCAGAAAAGTAATATCACGTCAATTATATTCTGCCCGGCATAGTAAGCCAGTGACCCGCCTTCGTGGGGAAGGTAGGGCGTTTTTTTTGGGCGAAAAAGCGGGGGCCGCCGCAGGAGGTTCGCCGGCCATGCGCAACACCGCTCTATTAGCCGCTTTCGCTCTCGCCTCTCTTTATCCGGCCTGGGCCGGGGAGGATCAAAAGGCCCAAACGGCCCCGCCCCCCCTCCAGCACGAGGTCGTCGTCACGGCCACACGGATCGAGACGCCGGCCCGGGAGCTGGCCAGCTCGGTCACCGTCATCACCCGGGCCGACCTCGAACGATCGAACAAACCGACGGTCCTCGAGGCCCTGCGCGACGTCGCGGGGCTCGCCGTCGTGCAAAACGGCGGACCGGGATCGGCGGCGTCGGCGTTCCTGAGGGGAGCCAACTCCGAGCACCTCCTCGTCCTTCTCGACGGAGTCGTCGTCAACGACCCCATCAATCCGTCGCGCTCCTACGACTTCGCCCATCTCTCCGTCGACGCCGTCGAGCGGATCGAGGTCCTGCGCGGGCCGCAGAGCACGCTCTACGGCTCGGACGCGCTCGGCGGCGTGATCAACATCCTGACCAGGAAAGGGCAGGGCAAACCGCGCCTGATGCTGACGTCGCAGGGCGGAAGCTACGGAACCCTGGCCCACGGAGCGGAGCTAGGAGGATCGGCCGGCGCCCTGAATTACGCCTTCGGCGCATCCTATTTATCGACGGCGGGAGTCTCGGCCGCCTCGAACGCTTACGCTCTGAATACGGAAAAGGACGGCTATCGGAATCTCAGCTTGTCGGGGAGGGTGGGAATCGCCCTGAGCGATAAAATCGAGGCCGGACTCATCGTCCGCTCGACGGCCGCCCGGACGGACCTCGACAATTTCGGCGGGCCCGGCGGCGACGATCCCAACAGCCGCCAGGACTACCGCTCCTTCTTCCTCCGCGGCCAAGTCCGCGGCCTCTTCCTCGAAAATCGCTGGGAACAGAAGCTCGGCTTTTCCTATATCGGTTCGCGCCGCGACCATGACAATCCGTCCGATGCCGGCCACCCCGACGATTCGGAAAAGGGGATCTATCGGAGCGGCCTGATGAAGGTCGATTGGCAGAACAACGTCTTCCTCCACGCCTCGAACACGCTGACCTTCGGCGCGGAGGCCGGCCGGGAACAGGGCGAGTCCTCGTACACGTCGTTTTCCGTCTGGGGGCCCTACGTGAGCGATTTTCCACCCCGGACGGCCGACACGGCCGGAGTCTACATCCAGGATCAGATGAAGATCGCCGGCCGGTTCTTCGCGACGGTCGGCCTCCGCCTCGACCGTCACAGCCGGGCCGGAACGGCCCTCACGTACCGGCTGGCGCCGGCCTATTTCATAGAGGCGACACAGACAAAGCTTAAAGCGACGCTGGGGACGGGATTCAAATCCCCTTCGCTCTATCAGCTGTATGCGCCGGGGACGTTCTGGGGCGCGGTGGGGAACGAACGGCTCGAGCCGGAGGAGAGCCGCGGATGGGATGCCGGCGTCGAACAATATTTTCTCGGGGGGGCTGTCCTCGCCGGGTTCACCTATTTCCGGAACGACTTCCGCAACCTCATCGATTTCGACTTCAGCCGGGGCTACGTCAACATCGGACGGGCCCGCACCCGCGGCCTCGAGGTCTCGGCCGAGGCTCGCGCCGGCGAGAATCTTTCGTTCCGCGCGTCCTACACCCGCCTCGAAGCCCGCAACCTGGATTCGGGCGCCAGCCTTCTCCGCCGTCCGAAAGACAAATTCTCGGCCCGGGCCGATTGGACGTTCCTCCGGAAATGGACGCTCGCCCTTTCGGCCGTGTACACCGGCGAGCGGGCGGACAAGGATTTCTCAGGCTGGGCCGCCCGCGACGTCGTCCTGCCCGGCTATTGGCTCGCGGACGCGTCCCTCGCGTTCTCGCTTTCCGGAATGACGCAGGTCTTTCTGCGCGCGGACAACCTCTTTGACGCCCGCTACGAAACGGTCTTCGGCTATGGCACGCCGGGCTTCTCCGTTTTCGCGGGATTCAGGATCGGATTGTAACCCGCTATTTCAGATGTTCGACGAGGATCTTCGCCGCGATCGCTAAGAGGACGACGCCGCCGGCGATCTCCGCCCATTCCCCGGCCAGCTTTCCGAGCAGCGGGCCGATCCGGGCTCCGGTCATGGTCACCGTGAAACAAACGACGCCGATGACGGCCGCCGGGAGGAGGATCGGCACCCGGAGGGCGCCGAAGCTCAATCCGACGGCGAGCGCATCGAGGCTCGTCGCCACGGACAGGAGGAGGAGAGGAAAGCCTCTGGTCACGTCGGCCGTCTTCTTCTCCATGTGCTCTTCCTTGTGAAAGGACTCGACGATCATCTTGCCCCCGACGAACACGAGCAGGGCCGCGGCCAGCCAATGATCGTAGGCGGCGATGAGGTTGACGACCGTTCGCCCCGCGGCCCAGCCGGCGATCGGCATGGCGAACTGGAACAGCCCGAAAAGCCCGGCCAGCCGGAGGGCCCGCGCTCCCCGCAATCCTTCGCGGGACAGGCTCAGGCCGACCGACACGGCGAATGCGTCCATGCTCAAGGCCAGGGCGACGCCGAGGATGGAAAGAAGGCTCACGCCAGATATTCCAGGGCCAGGGCGGTCATCAGGAAGGCGGCCGGCGCCAGGGCCTTCTCGTCGAAGTCGAAAGCCGGGTGATGGTGCGGATATTTAGTCCCGTCGCCCGCCCCGAAAAAGAAAAACGCGCCGGGAATTTCCTGGAGATAGCGGGCGAAGTCCTCCCCTCCCAGCAACGGGTCGATGGCCAGGAGGCTCTCCTCTCCCAACGCCCGTTTCGCCACGCCGGCCACGAGGTCGACCGACGCCGGGTCGTTGACGAGCACGGGATAGCCCTCCTCGTAGACGACCTCGGCTGCGGCGCCGAAGGCGGCGCATGTGGCTTCGGCGACCTCCCGGATCCGTTTTTTCATCAGGGCTTGGACTTTCAGGTCGAGCGTCCGGACCGTTCCGGTGAGCTTAACTTCGGCGGGGATGATGTTGTTGGCCGTCCCGCCGTGGACCGCCCCGAAGGTGAGTACGGCCGGCTTGAGCGGGTCGACGTTTCGGCTGACTACGCTCTGCAGGCCGACGACCAGCTGGGCCGCGACGAAAACGGGGTCGATAGCCGTGTGCGGCAGCGCCCCATGGCCGGCCCGGCCTTTGACCGTGATCCAGATATTGTCCGATTGGGCCATCATCGGCCCCCTGACGATGCCGAGCGTTCCGGTCGGCAGGGGCTGCCAAAAATGGAGGCCGAAGATGCCGTCGACGCCTTCGAGGGCGCCCTCTTCGATCATTTTTATCGCTCCGCCCGGCGGGTGCTCTTCGGCGGGCTGACAGACGAAGACGACGTTTCCCTTGAACGCGCCCTTGCGGCGCGCCAACAGCTCGGCGGCGGCCATCATGACGGCCATATGCCCGTCGTGGGCGCAGGAATGCGCGGCACCGGGGTTCAGGGAACGATAGACCTTGTTCCCTTCTTCCTCGAGCGGCAGGGCGTCCATGTCGGTCCTCAGGGCGACGGTTTTTCCTCCCGGCCGGCCCTTCACAACCGCGCGCAAGCCCGTCCCGGCCATCTTTTTGACGGGCACGCCCAGCTTCTTGAAATGCTCGCGCAGATAATGGGACGCCCATTCTTCCTGCCAGGCGATTCCGGGGTGCCGGTGCAGATCTCGGCGCCAGGCAACGATCCGCCCGGCCATCGTTCCGACGTCTCTCCTCAAGTCATCCCACATGGGTGCTCTCCTTTGCGGGCCGACCCCGCGCGAGCCAAAGGCTCATGCCGACGGCCACGGCGGCGTTGACGGCCAAAGCGACGAATCCCGCGTTCAGCCCCAGGAAGGGATCGCGCTTGCCGAAGACAAGGATTGAAGCGACCGCGATCCCGGCGATGAGGCCGGCGAAGATTCCCGCCCGGCTCGTTTTTTTCCAGAACAGGCCCAGGACCACACCGGGGAAGAACTGGGACACCCCGTCATAGCCGATGAGCAGCAGGTTGACCAGGGCGTTCGGGAAGTAGAGGGATAGGACGAGGGCGGCCGCGCCGATGACGATGACCATGGCCCTCGACAGGCGCATGACCTTCGCCTCACCCGCTCCCGGCTCGAAGACCGCCTGGTAGACGTTCTTGGCCAGGAGCGTCGCGGCGAACAGGAGAAGGATCGAAGCGGGGACCATGGCCGTTACCGCCCCGGCGGCCCCGACAAAGCCGAGGAACCAGGGCGGATAGGTCTTCTCGACGAGCGACAGAAAGGACGTGTCGGGATTCTTCAGGCCGGGCAGGACGAGCAGCGCCGTGAAGCCGACCATCAGGACGAGCAGGATGGGGAGCTGGTAGAGAGGCATGATGATCGCGTTGCGCCGGATGATCCGCTCGCTCTTGGCCGAAAAGGCCGAGCCGAAGATATGCGGCCACATGTAAAAGCCCATGCCCGTCAGGAGGACGGTCGACATGACCCACAGGACATCCATCGACGGGGCCGCGCCGGGAAAGACGAGATGGCCCGGCTTCTCGGCGATCAGAGCTTTGAACATCCGGCCGATCCCGCCGAAATGGATGCGGGGCACGCCGAAGCCGACGATTGCGACCGCGGCGATCATCATCACGTCCTTGATCACGGACACCCAGGCGCTGCCCCGGATCCCGCTGGTATAGACAAAGGCGCAGGTCAGGATGAAGGCCAGGACGATAGCCGCCTTGGACGGGATCGCGCCCTCGCTCCCGATCTCGACGATCATCCCCAGTCCCGTCAGCTGGAGCTGGAGGTAGGGCAGGATGGACAGGATGCCGATGACCGCGACAACGACGCCTAAAGCCCGGCTGCCGTAGGTCTTGACGAAGAAGTCGGGCTGCGTGTGCAGGCCGTGCCGTTTGCCCAGCCGCCAGAGCTTGGGGAGGATGAAGTACGACAGGGTGTAAGCCAGCGTCCCGTAGATGAGGATGTAGTACGTCGGGGCGCCCTTTCCATAGGCCCATCCGCTCGCGCCCAAAAAAGTGAATGTCGTATAGACTTCCCCGGCCATGAGCAGCCAGATCAGGACGATCCCGAAGCGGCGGCCGCCCACCGTCCAGTTCTCGAGGTTCATCGTCATCCGGCGGCCGGCGTAGACGCCGACGAACGCGGAAAGGGCGATCGTGCCGAAAATGATGGCCAGGGCGGCGGTCACGGATCCTCCGGACCGTCGGGAGGGCGATTCTTCCTTCCCACCCGGTCGGCCAGAAAGAGGGCCAGGGGCGTCAGCGCCACCCAGGCCGCGATCCAGAACAGGACGAAGGGAAGGCCGAGGATGACGGGTTCGACGCGGTTGACGAAGGGGAGGGCGAAGACCAGCATGAGGAAAGGCACCGCGCCGAGAGCGCGGGCGAGCCATTTTCGCATCGGATGGTCCTCGGTCCGTCCATTATAACAAAAAGCGATTTATGCTATAATATTCGATTTCTTACGGTGATTTTAGGACGACTATGGACGAGCACATCATCCTCCGGGGGGTCAGAACCCACAACCTGAAGAACTTCGACCTCGACATCCCCCTCCACAAGCTGATCGTCGTCACGGGGGTCAGCGGGTCGGGAAAATCCTCGCTGGCCTTCGACACGCTTTACGCCGAAGGGCAGCGCCGCTACATCGAGTCCCTCTCGTCCTACGCCCGCCAGTTCCTCGAGCGGATGGACAAGCCCGACGCCGATCTTATCGAAGGCATCACGCCGGCAATCGCCATCCAGCAGAAAGCGGCGACCAAGAACCCGCGCTCGACGGTCGCCACGGTTACCGAGACCTACGACTACCTGCGCGTCCTCTTCGCCCGGATCGGCGTCGTCCACTGCCTGCAGTGCGACCGGCCCGTGTCGCGAGACACCATCGATTCCATCGCCGAGGAGCTCTATACCCATCCCGCGGGGACGAAAGTCCTGATCTCCTTCGCCTGGCTGGTCGACGGGGGGCTGGCGAGCCTCAAAAAGCTTGGCTATTATCGGGCCATCCGCGACGGCGAGGTCGTCGAGATCAACGGCCTCCGGCCGAAAAAGGACGAGGTCCTCGACATCTTCGTCGACCGGCTCGCCCTCGACCCGACCGACCGCGAGCGGCTCGTCGACTCCCTCGAAGCGGGGCTCAAACACGGCCAGGGCCGGGTCAAAGTGCGCCTCGAGGATGGCCGCGAGCTCGCCTTCTCGGACAAGCTCGAATGCAAAACCTGCCGGATCCCCTACGAAGACCCCTTTCCCAACCTCTTCTCGTTCAACAGCCCGCAGGGGGCTTGCCCCGATTGCCACGGGTTCGGCGACTTGGCCGTCCTCGACGAGGACAAGATCGTTCCCGACAAGTCCCGTTCCCTCGAGGCCGGCGCGATCGAGCCGTGGACGAAGCCCGTCTCGAAGGGCACGATGCGGGAGATGCTCCGCGAGGCTAAAAAGCGGCATATCCCGGTCAACATCCCCTGGAAGAACCTCAAAAAGGAGCACCAGCGCATCATCCTCGACGGCGACGACGGCTGGATGGGCGTCAAGGGCTTCTTCGACTGGCTCCAGACGAAAAAATACAAAGTCCAGGTCCGCGTCTTCCTCAGCCGCTACCGGAAGTTCACGGCCTGCCCGGCTTGCGGCCAGCGGCGCCTCAACCCCCTGGCCTTGAGCGTCAAGGTCGACGGGCTGTCCATAGGCGACATCGTCCGCCTGACGGTCAGGGAGGGCTACGAATTCTTCCGCAAGCTCGAGCTCCCCGCCTACCAGAAACAGGTGGCCGAAAAGCTCCTGGCCGAGATCCAGAACCGGCTGAAATTCCTCCTCGAAGTCGGGCTCGATTACATCTCGCTCGACCGGATGACCTTCACCTTGAGCGGCGGCGAAGCCCAGCGAATCAACCTGGCCGCCGCTCTCAGCTCCTCGCTCGTGGGGACCCTCTTCGTCCTCGACGAGCCGTCGATCGGCCTCCACCCCCGCGACAACCGGCGCCTGATCCAAATCCTCAAATCCCTGAAGGACATCGGCAATACGGTCATGGTCGTCGAGCACGACCCGGAGATCATCCGCTCCGCCGAACACCTCATCGACCTCGGCCCCCGCGCCGGCGAGCACGGCGGGGAGATCATGTTCGACGGCTCGGCCGAAGCCTTCCTCCAAAGCCCCTCCTCGCTGACGGCTCGCTATATCCGCGGCGAAAAGGAGATTCCCGTCCCCAAGCGGAGGAGGGAGGCTGCCGCCTTCCTTCTTATTAAGGATGCCCACCGGCACAACCTCAAGCATCTGGACGTGCGCCTGCCGCTGGGCGTCTTCAGCTGCATCACGGGCGTTTCAGGGTCGGGCAAGAGCACCCTTCTCCACGACGTCCTCTATAAAGGCTGGGCGGGGGAGACGACGGACGGATTTCACGACATCCGGGGCCTGGATTTCATCGACAAGATCATCATGGTCGACCAGTCGCCGATCTCAGCCTCGCCGCGCTCCATCCCCGCGACCTATACGAAGGCCATGGACGGCATTCGCGTCCTCTTCAGCCAGACGCGGGAAGCCCGGGCCCAGGGCTACCGGCCCGGCTATTTCTCGTTCAACACCGCCGGGGGGCGGTGCGAGGACTGCCAGGGAGCCGGCCAGCAGATCGTCGAGATGCAGTTCCTCTCCGACGTCATCCTGACGTGCGAGACGTGCGGCGGCAAACGGTTCAAGAAAGAGATCCTGGAGATCCGCTACAATGGGCGGACGGTCGACGACGTCCTCCATCTGACCATCGACGACGCTCTTCAGTTCTTCGCCGACCGGCCGGACATCACCAAGAGGATCCAGCCGCTGCAGGACGTCGGCCTGGGCTATCTGCGCCTGGGACAGCCGACGACCACCCTCTCGGGCGGGGAGCTGCAGCGGATCAAGCTCGCCTACCACCTCGTCCACGAGCGGGACCGGCACATCCTCTACCTCTTCGACGAGCCGACGATCGGCCTCCACATGGACGACGTCTCGACGCTGCTCCGCTGCTTCCAGACGCTCGTGGACGCCGGACATTCCGTCATCGTCATCGAGCACAACCTGGACGTCATCAAGTGCGCGGACTACATCCTCGACCTCGGGCCGGAGGGGGGAGAAGGCGGGGGCGACATCGTCGCCGAAGGGACGCCCGAGGAGGTCGCCCGCTCGCGGACGTCCGTCACGTCGAAATTCCTGAAGAAGAACCTAAGATAATTTCAGCTCCATTTGCGGGGTCTTATTTTGAATGATCTTTTCGATAACGTTGACGAATTTTCCCGCGGTTCTAATGGCTCCTTCCGCTTCAAGCCTCGAACAAGGGAAGTCCGGCTCATAGATCAGCCGGTTTCTCTTTCTCCTCATGAAATCATAATCATTGAGGAGGGTGGGATATTCATCAGCCAAAGCTAAGGCGGTGAATTTCACTACGATTTCATGCTTGTTCGGCATGCTCGGCCTGAATCCTGCGGCATTCATAATTGCTAATCCGCTCCGGAGCATGGCTGTATAGGCATAGGTGTAAGCACAGTCTTCGTCTCTATCGAGATTTCTTTTTGCCGTATGGATGTCCTTTGCGGCGCGTTTTAGCAAATTTTCGATTGTTTTTTCATCGACAGGGCATTTCTTGATGAGCCCCTTTTCGAGAAGGCAAGCGACGGACTCTTTATAAATCATTCCCCTGGCCGATCAGGAATATCTTCGGTCTCTTCAAAATCTCCGTTAAAAACCGCCTTTTCCCCTTTTTCTTTCTTTCGTACTCATCGATGGAATACACGGTTACATCCATTTCCCGGCCCAACTTCTGCTCCAATTCCCGTATTCTGACGTTCAGGCCTGAGATGTCTGGGCTTCCAATAATAAAGACGTCCACATCGCTGCTTTTATTCTCACTCCGAGCCGCAAAAGATCCATATATAAATCCCACCCTGATATTTTTCATGTCCGAAAGGATTTTTTTCAGGCTTCCTACGATTCCGATTGTCTTAAGCACGATGCTTTTTATTTCGGGGTAAAGAGCGTGGCCCGCATTTAACGAGTAATAAAGCAAGTTGGCGTGTTTTTCCGTCAACAACAATCCGGATTGCGCGAGACGCAGCAATTCCCGTCGGATATTTCCAGCCGAAAAGCCGAGTAGTCTCTCGAGTTGACGGAGATAATACTTTTGTTCAGGATTGGTGAAGAAAAGCGAGAAGACCTCCTGCCGGATCCTCGATTTCATTATTCCCAAGCTATCGAATTCATTGTATTCTTTCATGAGTACAATTGTACTCATTTTTGAGTTCGTTTCCCACGTTTTCCGCCCTCTTTGACGATGGACTCGCCGGCCTTCGGGCATCGTGGTCCTAAAAAAGCATCTACGCCCGGAAATGAATTACTCTAGCTTAAAGGCGGAAGTTTCTGAAAGAAGGCGTAATCTGGCTTTAGATCCTTGCGCTGTTCACGAATAACGGGAGGAGCTAGACACCAACAATCAGGGCTTTAGCCCCCTGATTCCTTTATTTGTTTCGAACGTGAATTGCGTTAGGCACGCAGCGCGTTCCCCGACAGTTCAGAAGGTTTGGAGAAAAGCTGGGGCAGGGCAGCGGAGGAGGTGTTGCTAACGGTTATCGAAAAGTGTACCACCCCCTCCGGAATCGGGGCCTTTTTAATCGCCGCCTAAAATTGATGGAGTAGCCGGCCTAAGATAGCCGAGGCGATAACCGCGGCGATGTCAGGTTGGCGTGGTTGAGATACGCCGTCGAGCTCAAGGAGACGCGGCCGGAGATGTTCGACGAGATGATGGTCGACTATGAGATGTCGATGCACCTGCGCGAAGCGGCATAACAACCGAAGCAGACACTTACCGAATTTCGTAAGTGTCTGCTTCGACCCCGATCTATTATTTCTTCTTGGCCGGCCGGAAATCGACCCAGTTCTCGAGGAAACGCCGGTCGCCCGTCTTGGCCCCCTCCTCCGCCAGCGATTCGAAGATGGCCTTGAGCTGCGGATAAGGCAGGGTTCCGATGATCATCCGGTTGTTGACGATGAGCGTCGGCGTCGAGCGGACGCCGTGGGCGAACGTCTCGGAGGTCTTTTCGTATTCGGCGCCCGTGGCCATGATCCTGTGGACGAGGTCCTTGGTGGTCTGATCCGTCAGCGCCGCCTCGACGCCGTATTTACGGGCCAGCTCCAGCCGCCACTGCGGGTCCCGAGCTTCCTGCTGGTGGGCGAAAATCTCGTCGTGGATCGGGACGAATTTGGACGGGTCGTACGCGGCGATATAGGACAGGTCGCAGGCGCCGGGATGAAGCCCGGATTTCTGCGCGACCACCTCGTTGCACTTGTCGAGAGGGAAGAACTGGAAGGCCACGTTGAGCTTCCCGGCGAAGTCTATTTTCAGGCGGATGAGCTGCTCGGACAGAAAGAGGCAGTCGGGGCAGAGGAAGTCCGAATAGACGATCATCCGGATGGGCGCGTCCTCGAAGCGGTCGGTGGACTGGACGACCATGAACGGCGAGACGAAGCTTGGGAGGGGTGATTTCTCCAGGCTGTAATATTCTTTGACCGCGCGCGCCGCGACGCCGCCGAGTTGGGCGTCCTGCTGGGCCTTATAATAGAGATGAAAGCCGTAGGCGCCGGCGAGAAAGAGGGCGGCGAAGACGACGAGCTGTTTGAACGACGGGACGGGAACGCCCTTCAGGCCGTATCGCCAGAAAAGGAAAAAGGCGAGGAAGGAAAATAGGTAATAGCCGGTGCAGAGGAGGCAGAGGCTCTTCAGGAAAAAGATGGAATAGACGAGAAGAGCGATGACACCCAGGATGTTGAGGAGCATCAAGGCCCGGAGCGTCTTCTCGAACGCTTTCGACGGGAAGAGCGCGCCCAGGCATACCAGGACGCCGAGGAAGAGCCCCGGCCAGCCCATCGGAACGCCCTGGAAGTGAGCGATCTTGGAAAAGGCCGAGCTGTTGCAGTTGAAAAAGGCGCTGATGTCGCAGAAGGAGCCTTCGAAGATCGAGACGGGAAAATTCGCGTTGTAGAAGTGCTGGATCGTCAGGAACGCGGCCGCGGCCATGCCCGCTCCGGCGATGAAGGCCAGGAACCTCCGCCCGAACGTCGTTTCGACCGTCAATCCGTCGGCCATCCCCATCCTCCTCAACGGTTTAGGACGGCGTATTATACCATGCCGGCGGATTGACTGCGCAAGGCCGATGGATTATAAATCCAACCTTGAATCATCTCCCCTGTCGCTTGGCCTTCATCGCCGCCCTTCTCGCCGGCGCGGCCCTCTCCGCCGGCCAAGCCCCTCCGCGCAAGACGATGGCCGCCGTCCCGGCGGCCGGGCCGGTCAAGGTCGACGGCGTCCTTTCCGAATCCGTTTGGGGATCCGAAGGCCGAACCGATTTCACTCAGTCCGACCCTCTAGACGGCCGGCCGCCCACAGAGAAGACGACGGTCTGGGTCGCCTACGACCGGGACAACCTCTACGTCGCGGCGCGTCTGTGGGACGCCGAGCCGAAAGGGATCATCGGCCTGCTCGGCCGCCGCGACGACCTCGTCGACTCCGACTGGTTCTATTTCGGCATCGATCCTTATTACGACCGCCGCAGCGGCTATTTCTTCGCCGTCAACCCGGCCGGCTCGAGGGTCGACGGCACGTTCTTCAACGACGAGAGCACGGACACGACCTGGGACGGCATTTGGGAGAGCGCCGCCCGGGTCGACGGGGAGGGATGGGCGGTCGAAATGCGCATCCCCTTCCATCAGCTCCGCTTCAAGAAGAAAGCGGAGTATGTCTGGGGCGTCGGCTTCAGGAGGGAGATCAAGCGGAAAAACGAGCAGGACAACTTGCCCTGGACGCCCAAGGAAGAGAGCGGTTTCGTGTCCCGCTTCGCCGACCTGACGGGCATCCGGGACATCGACCCGGGCCGGCGCATCGAGCTTCTGCCCTACGCCATGGGCCAGGCCGCCTTGAGCCCCGCGGAAGCCGGCAATCCGTACAAGACGGGCCGGGACGGCACGGCCAACGCCGGCTTCGACCTCAAGGCCGGCCTCAAAAGCAATCTGACGCTCGACGCGACCGTCAATCCCGATTTCGGGCAGGTCGAGGTCGACCCAGCCATCATCAACATCAGCGACCAGGAGACCTATTACGTCGAAAAGCGGCCTTTCTTCATCGAGGGCTCGAGCATCTTCAATTTTGGCAGCGGCGGAGTGAACGCCAACGCGGCCTACGGCTGGACGAACCCGGCCTTTTTCTACAGCCGCCGCATCGGCCGGACCCCCCAAGGCGCGGTGAACGGCCCCGGATTCGTCGATTTCCCGGACTGGGCGACCATCCTCGGCGCGGCCAAGGTCACGGGCAAAGTCGGCGAGGGCTTCAACCTCGGCTTCATCAACGCCACGACCGAGCGCGAATACGCCCGGGTCGACACGGGCGGAGCGCGCTCGGAAGTCGAGGTCGAGCCGCTCACGAACTACGGCGTGCTGCGCGGCCTCAAAGAATTCGACGAAGGCCGGCAAGGGTTGGGATTTTTAGCTACGACCGTCGTCCGCGACCTGCGGACGGCCGGCCTCTCGGCGGCCATGAACAAGAGCGCTCTGGGCCTGGCCGTGGACGGCTGGACCGTCCTGGACAAGGACAAGGCCTGGGCGGTCAACGGCTGGTTCGGGGGGACGGTCGTAACGGGGACCGCGGCCGACATCACCCGGCTTCAGCTCTCGCCGCTCCACTACTTCCAGAGGCCGGACGTCGATTATGTCCATGTCGATGAACAGGCCACCTCGCTCGCGGGATGGGCCGGCCGCTTTTTCATCAACAAGCAGAAGGGAAACGTCGTCTTCAACGCGGCCCTGGGAGCCATGTCGCCCGGCTTCGACTCGAACGACCTCGGCTACCACGCCCGGGGCGATCTCATCAACGGCCATGTCGAATTCGGCTATCAGACGTTCCATCCGGGCAAGGTCTTCCGGCGCTGGGTCGCGACGCTGGCCTATTACCGCAATTACGATTTCGGGGGGAACCGCATCGGCGAATACATCTACCTCAGCGGCGAAGGGCAGCTCCTCAATTATTGGACGTTCGGCCTCGACCTCGAAGAGGAGACCCCCAAATACAGCCATTACCTGACGCGCGGCGGCCCGATGGCCTACTACCCGTCGGGACAGAACGTCCGCCTCACCGCCGCGAGCGACAGCCGCCGGCCCCTGGTCCTGAAGGCCAACGGCTATTTCAGATACCATCCGTCGGGCGGATACAGCTGGGGCGGGGGCTTGACCCTGACCTGGAAGCCGCGGCCGAACATCAGCCTGTCTCTCGGCCCGAGCTACACCTGGCGCTATTCCCAGGGCGCTTGGGTCACGGCGTTCGCAGACATCCTTATGACCCCGACTTACGGCACGCGCTACATCCTGGCCGACCTCTTCCAGAAGACCCTCCCGATCGAAATCCGGCTCAATTGGACGTTCACGCCGACGCTCAGCCTGCAGGCTTACCTCCAGCCCTATATCGCCACGGGCGACTACGGGGAGTTCAAGGAGCTCAAGGCGGCCCGGACGTTCGACTTCGGCTTCTTCGGCCGGGACAACGGTTCGACGATCGAGTTCGCCGACGGCGTCTATACCGTCGACCCCGACGGCCCCGGCCCGGCCGCGCCCTTTTCCTTCCGCGACCCGGACTTCAGCCTCAAGTCCATGCGCGGCACGGTCGTCCTGCGCTGGGAATTCCGGCCGGGGTCGATGCTCTATTTCGTCTGGACGCAGAGGCGGGAGGACGCGTCCCATCCGGGCGAGCTAATCCTCGGCCGCGACCTGGCCGACCTTTTCCGCGCCCCCGGCGACAACATCTTCCTCTTCAAATTCTCCTACCGGTTTCAGCTGTAAAGGTAGGAACTATAAACATCAGCGACGATATTTTAAGAAACGTTTTTTCTCGGAAATCTCGGGAAGTTAGGGGGCTTCAGGGTATTTTATCTCCGGTGTTCGGCATCATGGCACACAACGCATATCGTTATAAGATTCTCTTCCGTACTTTTCCCCCCGGCCTTAACCGGTTTAAGATGGTGCAATTCCAGATGTCTGGGATCCGATCGATTCCATTCAATTTGCGACCATCCGCACTTTATACATTTATAACCGTCTCTGCGTAGCACTTCGCGTCTCAACTTGTCGGGAATAGTCCTATCGTGCTCCGGGCTTTGTCGATCAGCCGCCAAAACATAATAGCCTGATTTAAGATCGGGGCGGCCCGACATTTTCGTTTCTACCGGCCACCCCAAATCTGTCCTTAGTTCCCGCACTCTTCTAGCCCATTCCGTTTTATCTCCGGCGACATATCTGAGCTCATTCCCCGTAAGCTCAGCTCCTACATTTTTTCTTAGATATTCTAAGATTTTTTCTCTCATAGACAGCTTTTTCTTTCTTATTTCATTAGCGACGAACCAACGATGAGCCGATTCTTTATCCTGCTTTTCGTTTATTAGAATATATTCACTCGTTTTAATCGAACTAAAATCGACATTGGGTATTTCAATCTCCCTTTCCAGAAACATTTCTTTTGCCGCGTGCCCATCGAGAATTGCCCATCCCAATTGAACTCGAAGCTCCCTAAGCCTTCGCGGCCATTCTTGAATTCCGGAAATAATAAATAGTTCGTCTCCTTTTATTATCGTAAACGGATATCTCATAAAATATTGAAGAATACGATCTCGCGCGGCCAATTTAAGATCGGGCGATAATAGAGTTTTGCCCATAACGCGAAGACGTTTGATTATGGGAATGAGAGAAAGAACTTTTTCTCTGACGTCCTTTTTATGGAGCTCGGATTCAAAGTTGTTCAATAAATCAACGACGTTCCGCCTTATTTTCTCCGAAACGTCTCCGGTTTTCGCCATTACAATCTCCCTTTGTCTAATGATAAAAAGCTTAATAACTTCGATTCAAGCTTTGCTTCATTCTTTATTCTGCATGTCCAGACTATCAGCGACTTCCATTTGAGTCGCCGCAATTCAATTCTATTTTTCACATCCCGCGCTATGTTCCCCTCGATTTTCTTCTTCCAAAACGCCTTATTGGTTGAAGGCGGCGCCGCCCGAAGACAATGTTTGTGCCCATGCCAGAAACACCCGTGTACAAAAATCACTTTTCGATATTTGGCTAAAATTATGTCGGGATTGCCCGGGAGCTTCCCTTGATTGGCCCTGAACCTAAAGCCGTTCCGATGGAGAATAGATCTCACCAAGAGTTCAGGCTTCGTGTCCTTGCCCTTGATCTTGCCCATAATCTCGCTGCGCTTTTTCGGCGAGAATACGTCGGTCATCAAGCGCCTTTTATTGAAAGCAACAAATAGACGACATCGGCGATTCGCGCCGCCAGCAACGGAGGAACTGCATTCCCGATTTGCCGGGCTATTTCTATTTTTGAACCCCTGAACAAGAAGTCATCCGGAAAAGATTGTAAGCGCGCGGCCTCTCTGTGCGTCAACGGCCTGTGCTGTACGGGATGCAAATAGCGGCCTTTTTCAGGTTTAAAAAATTCCGTTCGGATCGTAAACGCTGGACGGTCCCACCATAAACGACCAAAAAGATCCGTCCCCCCGGATTTCTTTTTTATCCAACACCTGGGCGTTAGATTCAATGCGTTTCGCTGTAAATCGAATCGATTCATGCCTTCTTTGGGGATTGCGCGATAGCGCGCTAGGCTTTCCTTCGTCGGCGTACGGCCGAAATGTAGATTCATCGGCGGAGGTACATCTTGTTTCACTTCTTTCCCTTTCGGAGGGACTAAATCCGATATTGCATCTCTTACGGTCCTCCATTCAACGGCCTCGGGCAAATATTCTCCCTCTATCCCCTCAAGGTATTTCGTCGTATTTAACGCTTTTTTGGGATCATAATGCGTTTTTCTCGGAGGGAAGATTACCTTCGGATCCATAAATTTGCAGCCCACAATAACGGCCCGCTTGCGGGTCTGAGGAACGCCGTAATCAGCAGCATTCAACACCGCACCCCAAAGCTTGAAACCCAACGCCTCCGAGACTCCGATGATCTCGCCATGCTCGAATGAACCGAGTAATTGCGGGACATTTTCCATTACGAATATTACGGCTTCGCTTTTTTCGACAATGTCCAGGAATGGGCGCCAAAGCTGTTTTCTATAATCATCCTCCCTATTCTTGTTTAAAAGGCTAAAACCTTGGCACGGCGGCCCGCCTATTACAACATCGCATTTCGGAATATTTATTCGGGGATTAGACAGCAAATCATTAATATCTCCAAGAACGCAGTGCTGGCCGAAATTTGCGTTATATGAATCGACGCAGGCCTTATCGAAATCATTAGCAAAAACGGGTTTAAAAGAATGGCCGAAAGCGGAGGTGAAGCCCAAGGTCATCCCCCCAGCACCTGAAAAGAGGTCTATCAACCGAAAGGGGGCGCGCTTTTTCGGCAAGTCTCCCGAAATTCTCGCCTCATATATCATGCCGTCTTTTTTCAATAAGCACTTTTTTTTCTTCTCTAATTTCGACGTTATTAACATTTGTTTAGACGAAAATATCATCGATTTTTTCTCATCGTTTCTCAAAGACTTACTCAAAGAATTCTTTCGCCCCATTTATTCATTTCTCCCAATTTTAAGTCTTTTAAGGCCATCGAACAAGATGTTCATAATAATGTGGATGCCAGGTTACGCGTCCAGAGTATTCAAGATTATCTGCAGGACAAGCCAGATAAATCTGGGTAATATAACGAAATAAATTTCGGATTATTGTTTCCACTTTACTTTCAAGCGTTCGAGGTCTTTCTCCCCTTCACAAAAACATAGAATCGGGATGTTCTAATTGCCCGAGAATATTTTCTGCCAATAAGTTTTTGCGGCCAGGTTGTTTATTTAAGCGATATGGATTCTAAAAGTCGCAGGGGTTCTTTGCTGTATAGATATACAGCTAAATATTGGCCGGGCTTAAACTCAGAAAACCCAAGGAAAAATTGATTAGGTTTTAGCTGCCCGCCTTCGATTTGGAGCGGCATCCATGGCCCTACCGAAACTTCGTTGGGAACATCCTCTCTCCGAATGACTTGTGTATTGAAAGTCATTAATACGTTCCAGTTATAATACGCCAAATTGCCAATCCCCTTTGCCGATAATTTTGTCCGCCATTCACCCGACTTTCGCCAATAGTTCCTCAAGCACCTATAAATCTCGCCGGATCAATCGGATAGACAGGCCGCACGGTAGCACCTAACTATATGTTGTTGTCAAATCTCAATAATATCCATCATATTGTAGAATAAATGAAAATAGTGCTTGACAAGTAGCACCTAATATGATAGCATCAAGGTATGGCTTATATCCTCAAGAAGCGGATAAGCGGTCGTACCTACTATTATCTGGCCGAAACCCAGCGCGTCGGGGGCAAGCCCCGCATCGTCTGGCAGAAATACCTCGGCACCGCCGAGCGGATCCAGGAACGCCTCCAGGCGGCCGAGATCTCCGAGATCCAGACCTTCGAGCTCGGTTCGGTGGCGGCCATCGAGAGCCTGGAGCGGGAGATCGGCTTCATCGACATCGTCGACCGGATCGTCCCGAAACGCGACCAGGGGATGAGTGTCGGAGAGTATCTTTATTTCATCATCCTCAACCGGGCGATCGAGCCCAAGAGCAAGGCCTCCTTGGGAGCCTGGCTCAAGGGAACGGCCATCAGCGAATACCGGACGCTCGACGGGGACGCTCTCGAGTCTTCCAACTTCTGGGACCAGATGGACAAGGTCAAGGACGTCGGGGCGATCGGCGACGAAGTGGCCAAGAGGGTCGTTGCGGTCTACGATATCCCCCTGGACTGTCTTCTTTATGACACGACGAACTATTTTACTCAGATGAGCCCCGAGACGCCCTC
>Ga0172370_10004533_pt1 | contig 18531 bp, 15 predicted proteins | sample LakKiv5m_FD_114538 | JGI IMG/M metagenome (GOLD analysis project Ga0172370, IMG submission 114538) | Freshwater microbial communities from Kabuno Bay, South-Kivu, Congo - kab_022012_11.5m | ecosystem: Environmental > Aquatic > Freshwater > Lake | place: Democratic Republic of the Congo...
CCTAGAAATGGGGGTATTTTGGCAATGAGCTCTAAATTTGCGGAATCTACCAATTCGGCTTTTCCTAGAAATTTAGCTGTTGATAGTAATTACGAGCCGGGATCGGTTATGAAAGCGTTAACTATGGCGTCGGCTCTTGATAGCAAAGTAGTTCAACCTACCGATACTTATAACGACGCCGGTCCCGTCGAATATTCCGGCCACTTAGTTGATAACTGGGATAGAAAGCATCACGGCTTAATTTCTTTAACCCGAATTTTAGAGCTTTCGAATAACTGCGGGGCGGCGTGGGTAGGCGAAAAGTTGGGGGTGGTGGGCTTGCGAGAACACCTTTTAAAGTTTGGTTTAGGCAGTCCTCTAGGGGTTGATTTAGAAGGAGAGTCCGGGGGCCTGGTTCGCGACGCTTCGACTTGGGGGGATATTGACACCGCCACCGCCTCTTTTGGTCAAGGAATTTCTGCTACCCCGCTTCAGGTAACAAACGTCTTTGCTACTTTGGCCAATGAGGGTGTTTTAGTTAAACCGCACATTGTTAAAAGTACCGAAGAAGCCACTATAATTCGTCAAGTGGTTTTACCGGAAACTGCCAGCACGGTGTCTAAAATGTTGGTCTCTGCTGTTGATAATGGTGAGTCGAAATTCTTTAATTTAAAAAATTACACCATTGCCTGAAAAACCGGTACTGCCCAAATAGCGATTAATGGCAGTTACGATCCCACAAAATCTAATGCCACCTTTGTCGGTTTCTTTGCAGATGACCCAAAATTTGTTATGCTAATAAGGTTCGAACAGCCCAGTAGCAGTATTTACGCCGCGGAGACAGCGGTTCCGGTATGGATGAATTTAGCTTCCGAGTTAGCGCTTGTTATGAACATTTCGCCGAGATTTTAGCTTTATGACAATAAAAATTACCGGCGGCTTACCACTTAAGGGCGAGGTTTCTCCAAAAGGATCGGTATTCTCCGCTTTGGCGATTTTAGCTTGTAGTTTAATGGCCAGGGAGCGGTTTTTTTTGGAAAACGTACCTAAAGTTGCCAAAATTGCCACATTTTTGGAAAATTTGAAGGCTTTTGGAGTCAGTTACAACTGGGTCGCCAAGAACAGCTTGGTTTTAAATGTTTCTAATTTGTCTAATAGTCTCGTTACGGATCCGCTACTACTGCTTCCGGTTCTAATTCGTTTCGGAGAAGCGACCATTAAAAAGGGAGTTACTGTGGGGCTCGATAGGCCATTTTTAGAAAGCCTCGGCGTTATTTTTGAAAACGAAAAAAGCGCCAACTTCCAGAAAGTTTCCTTTTCTAAACCTGTTTCTTTTGATATTGACTTAAATAGCTTGCTATCTAAAAGTTTTAGCGCGCTACTAATCTTTTCCGGATTATCTTCGGAAGCTACTCTTAACAACTTTTTGATGACCGAGGAAATGGAAGAACTACTAGTTTTTCTAAAAGACGCCCGGTTTTTAAGTGACTATAGTCAAATTGATACCGGTTTAAAAATTTCCGGAGGTAGTGGTTTACCGGTAAACGAAGTGTCTTTTAAATTAAGCTCATCGGTTTTAGAAACCGCTTTTTGGTCATCCGCCGCTATTGTTAGCGGAGGGGATATTATGATTAAAGATGTCGCCAGGACTAGGCTAGTACCTTTTTTATCCAAGCTAACAACTATGCACGACACGTTCGATTTTGACGGTGCTAATCTTCGAGTCTGGCGCGATTTAACAAAACCACTTTTACCGATTGATCTCAACGTTTCCGAAGACTCTTTGCTGTACGATTTCCTGCCAATGCTGGTGGTTTTAATGCTTTTAGCCGAAGGGACCTCCAGAATTTCCGGTGTTAGTCTCGAGCAAGAACCTTACTTTAAAGATTTAAATTTATTTAATGCTAAAATTATTGGTAATGAGGTGGTAGGCCCCGCTTCTTTACGTGGTTGTAGAACCGTCGTGCCTGATTTTACTGGCGGTTTGGCTTTATTTTTAGCGGCTTTAGGGGCCACTACTAAAAGCGAGATTTTAGAATCGGAAAAAATTAGTTGGTTTTTTGATGATTTTGAAAATAATCTAAAGGATCTCTTATGATGCTTAAACTTTTAGCCGCGTCGCTTGGTTCTCTAGTGTTCTCCTTTTTTTTAGCGGTGCCTTTTATTAGCTTATTGTTTAGATTACGTTGGCGAGATCAAGAGAAACTAAGTGTTGACTTGCACGGCCAGCCGACAATTTTTAACGAACTGCACGGCTCTAAAGTTGGTACGCCAACCGGCGGCGGCATTTTAATAATTGGTTCTTCGGCTTTGTTTACAGCCCTAGTTTATACGTTTACGCAATTTCAGTTGAATTGGACAGCCGTTATACTTTATTTGGCAATGTTTGGATTTGGTTTACTTGGTTTATACGACGATTTAAAGAAATTTTTTAGTCAGCGGGGTAGGGGATCACTGCCTTGTCTTAGCGCTAAGTTAAAATTGGCAATTCAACTGGGGCTTGGTTTAATAATTAGTTATTTACTTTTTACTAAACTATCTTTACACAGTGTGTGGCTACCTTTCTTTGGCGATTTTGATCTGGGTTTGGGTTATTTGCCTTTTGCCACAATTGTCATCGTTTTTACTTCCAACGCCTTTAATATTACTGACGGGTTGGACGGTTTGGCCACTGGGCTTTTAATGATTTCTCTTGTGGCCTTTTGGTATTTGGCCGGAAAAAGTGTTTTCGGCGGAGATGTCACTTTATTCATCGCGGTTTTGATGGGGTCTCTGGCGGCTTTTATTTACTTTAATATCTATCCCGCCCGAGTTTTTATGGGTGATGCCGGAGCTCTATCTTTGGGAGCAATTTTAGCTATAATTGCTTTGATAACAAATCAAGCTTTTTCTCTCTTCATCATCGGAGGAGTTTTTGTGGTGGAAGCTTTTAGTACTCTGATTCAATGGGGTTCAATAGTACTCAAAAAGAAGCGCGTTTTTTTGATAGCTCCATTGCACCATCATTTTGAAGCGCTAGGCTGGCCGGAGACTAAAGTGACCATGAGATTTTGGTTAGCCCAAGTGTTTTTAGTACTTCTTGGTATTTTTGTGGCCTCCTTGGTTTAACCCCACTATGATAAAACGGGTTGTTTCCAAACCTGACTGGTCTTTTCTAGCTTTATTATCAATTTTATTATTTTTTGGTTTGGTAATGGTTTATGATTCCTCGGTTGTAACGGCGGCTAGTGTTTTTGGTGGCAAATACCATTTTGCCCTTCAACAAGCCGTTTGGATTGTTTTAGGGTTTTTGGCCTTTGGATTTTTTTCGATGATTGATTACAGTCGGCTTGATAACTGGTCAACGGGGTTGTTAATTACTAGTTTGATTTTTTTAATCCTTGTTTTACTACCACTGCCATTTTCTCCAGAAATTTACGGTGCCAAGCGTTGGTTCTATTTTAATCCCGCGCCACTACCGTTAGTGCCTTTTTTTGACAGACTTGGTTTTCAACCTACCGAATTGGCTAAATTATCAATCGTTGTCTTTTTCGCAAGTTCCTTTAGCAAGAGGCAGAAAAGTTATTTTCTGCGTTTTGGGCTGGTACTGCTTACTTTCTTGGGTTTATCGGCTCTGGAGCCGGACTTCGGCACGACTTTGATTCTAGCGGTTACTGGCGGATCACTTCTTTTTGCCGCCGGCTTACCACTACTTTATTTTGCCATCCTGACTCCTATTTTTGCCACTATTGGCAGTTTTTATATTCTTTCCTCTCCATATCGAAAAGCCAGATTTTTAACCTTTATAGGGCAAGGGAGCAGTTTAGAATCTAGCTACCACATTAACCAGGTTTTAATAGCTCTCGGCTCCGGAGGCTTATGGGGGCTAGGGCTTGGAGAGTCGCGTCAAAAATACGGCTTTATTCCGGAAGTTCAAACAGACTCCATTTTTGCCATCGTTGGGGAGGAGCTAGGCCTTGTCGGTGCGGTTTTTCTAATTTTATTATTTTTGGCTTTGATTTGGCGAGGTTTTAAAATTTCCGGCAGTTGCAAGGATAGCTTTGGTAAATATTTAGTTATTGGAGTAATGGCTTGGTTTAGCGGCCAGACTTTAATCAATTTAGTGGCGATGACTCACCTTATTCCGCTTACTGGTGTGCCTTTACCACTTATTTCTTATGGCGGATCTTCACTAGTTTTTATGTTAGCCGGTTTAGGGATAGTATTTAACGTTAGTCGCCATAAGGAGAAGCGATGAAAAAAATAGTTTTTGTTGGTGGGCACCATACGGCCGCGCTGGCTGTCATAGACACGCTAAACGTCGAAAATCGTGATTTGTCACTGTTTTGGATTGGGCATCGCTTTAGTATGTGGGGCGATATCAATGATAGCGCTGAGTATCGCGACGTTATAGCTAGAAATATTCCTTTTTACGATTTAAAAGCCGGGAAGTTTTATCACACATTTAACCCTTTAAAATTAATTCGCATTCCGTTTGGATTTTTTCAAGCCCTATATTTCCTTGTTAAAATACGTCCGACTTTGATTGTTTCTTTTGGGGGGTATTTGGCGGCTCCTATCGTTATTGCTGGCTGGTGTCTTGGTATTCCCGCTATTACTCACGAGCAGACCGTAATTGCCGGTTTTGCCAACCGTTTAATTTCCATTTTCGTCAAAGAAATTTTAGTTAGTTGGTCGACCTCCCTTAGTCAATACCCGGCAAATAAGACAACTTTGACAGGTTTGCCTTTGCGTCAAGATTTGTTAGCTACACTTTCAAAGCCTTCGTCACTTAATAGCCAACCGACAATTTACATTACCGGTGGGAAACAAGGCTCCCATAAAATAAATCTAATCGTTCAAGAAATTATTCCGAAGTTGGTCAAACAATATAAAGTGATTCATCAATGTGGTAGTAGTAGTGTTTATAACGATCTGGACCAGCTACGAGGGTTGGTAGCGCCTAATTACGAAGTCAAAGAATACTTTAACGCCTCGGAAACGGCAGAGATTTTATCAACTTGTGACTTAGTGGTGGGGCGGAGTGGAGCGAACACTGTTTACGAATTACTGGCTCTTGGCAAGCCGGCCATTCTGATACCCTTACCGTGGGTATCCCACAACGAACAGTATTTAAACGCTAAGGTGTTAGCTGACGCTGGTTTAGGGGTTATTCTCAACGAATCAGATTTGACGTCAGAGACTTTGCTTAAGACAATAAATGAAATGTTAACTTCACTTGAAAAATATAAGTCTCGGGCATCTTTTGGCCAAAATTTAATAGTCTATGACGCTGCTTCCAAAATCGCCGCGAGGGTTACGGCATATCTTTCGGATAAAAATTAAAACCGGTCTACTGTCATTGTTGTTATTCTCTATTATGGCAGTTACTGGTATTGTCACCGTTTGGCGGGTATTAGTGGTTCGGGAGATTTGGGTTGATTTTGCATCTGATTTTAACAATGCCGAGGTTATCAAAGAACAGTTATCTGACTCCTTAGGCGGAAAACCATTAGTTTTTTTGTCCGAAAAAGCCACTACCAAACTTCTGCAAAATAAATTTCCGGAAGTTTCAAACGTTTCTTTGGTCAAAAGATGGCCGACGGGGGTAGTTGCCAAGGTGTCATCCTGGACGGAGACATTGGTAGTTGGCACAGCGTCGCCTTTTTTTCTTGTCAACAATCGAGGTCTAATATTCGGAACCAGCGACTCCAAAGACAGCGGGACTTATTTGCCAATTGCAATTTCAGGCAATTTAACAGTCGGCCAATACATTGATTTTAAAAACCTCGGTTCACTAGTTACTATTAGCAACTTTATGAAGCAAGAGAATCTGGTCGGGAAATTTACCGACATTAGAGAAGACAGCGTTTCAATGTTAGTTGCTCAAACTGTCGTTTTTTTACCGCTTGATACAAAAGTTAATTCAGCCTTAGAGAGTTTTTGGCGAATCTACAAAAACTACCAAATTAACGGTAAAGTTATTAAAACAATCGACGTCCGCTTCGATAATCCGGTGATTACGGAATAATTGTCTTCTGACAAATTTTGGTATCTAACGTAGTCTTTCAATAATAGTGGTATTTAGTAATTGACACCTTGGGTCGACTAGCTTAGGATTAAACTGCAAATGTCTAAAGAACGACTTATAACTAGTCTTGATATAGGCTCTTCGAAAATCTCGACTATAATCGCCTCGATTTTAGATGATCGGTTGTCCGTAATCGGTGTAGCCTCGGTGCCCTCAAAAGGTATCAGAAAAGGCGTTGTCGTTGACATTGATTCTGCGGTGGGTGCTATTTCCAAGTCTATTGAAGCGGCCGAAAGAATGGCGGGGTGTAACGTCTCTTCGGTTTTGGCCTGTGTTGGTGGTAGCCACATTGAGTCCTTTAACTCTCATGGAGTTGTTGCAGTATCGCGTAATAACGCTGAAATTGTAGCTGATGATGTCGTTAGAGTGACGGAGGCCGCTCAAGCAATCTCTCTACCCTCAAATCGAGAAATAATCCACGTTATTCCTAGAGACTTTATTGTTGACTCTCAAGATGGCATCAAAGATCCGGTGGGCATGAGCGGGGTACGTTTAGAAGTGGAGACCAATATTATTTCCGGTTCCGGGACAGCTCTTCACAATTTGGCTAAGTGTGTGGAGCAGGTGGGTGTTGGCATAGCCGATTTTATTTTTGTGGGAATAGCGTCGGCGGAAGCGACTCTAACGGACACCGAGAAAGAATTGGGAACAATTTTAATTGATATTGGTGGTGGTACTACTTCCATGGTTATTTTCTCCGAAGGAGCGCCGATGTTTTCGATGGTTTTACCAATTGGAGGTCAGCATATAACTAACGATTTGGCTATTGGTCTTAGCACATCTTTAGAGAATGCGGAAAAAGTAAAAATAAAATTGAGTAGTTCTCTTAGAGAAGAGGCGGATATAAATGTTAAAGAATTAAATTTAGAAAGTGGGGAAATTTTGTCCAAGAAATTTTTAACAGATATTATAAAGTATCGCGTTCAGGAAATTTTTAGTTTAGTAGCTTTAGAAATTAAGAAGTCAGGTTTCACTTCTAAGTTACCGGCCGGGGCGGTAATTGTTGGCGGCGGCGCGGGAACTTTTGAAATCGAACAATCGGCTAAGTTTGTGTTAAAGATGCCAATACGTGTAGCCAGGCCAAGAGGGGTGAGTGGTCTAGTGGATGAAATTACCGGACCGGCCTATTCGTCTGGAATTGGAGCGCTTCTTTTTGGAGAGCGCTTGGACAGTTCTAGGAATTCTTTTGATAGTGGTAAAAAATTTGTGGGTGGCATTTTTGGTAAAATGGTTGGTGTGGCCCGATCTTTTCTGCCCTGACTCGGGATAAATTTATTTATGGCTCTTATTAAACCCGAGGTTGAGAAGTTTGCCAAGATTAAGGTCGTCGGGATCGGCGGGGCCGGTGGTAACGCTCTTAACTCAATGATTCAGAGTGATCATATTCACGGTGTGGAGTTTGTGGCTGTTAATACGGATGCTCAAGATTTAGGTAGGAACTTGTCTGATGTTAAAGTTCAAATTGGTAAGGAATTAACTCATGGGCTAGGTAGCGGAGCTAATCCAGGGGTTGGTAAACAAGCTGCTGAAGAGTCGGAAGAATTGCTACGTTCTCAACTTACCGGTTCGGATATGGTTTTTATTACGGCCGGTATGGGTGGGGGGACGGGGACGGGAGCGGGGCCAGTAATAGCCGAAATTGCTAAATCGCTTGGCGCCTTAACAATTGGGGTTGTAACCAAACCTTTCTCTTTTGAAGGCGCAATTCGTGCCAAAAATGCCGAAGTGGGAATAACCGGAATGCGAGGTAAAGTTGACGCTTTAATTACAATACCCAACCAAAAATTGTTAGAAACCGTAAATAAAAAGGTATCCATGATGGAAGCCTTTAAATTAGCTGATAACGTGCTTGGACAAGCTGTTCAAGGAATCTCCGATTTAATTATTTTGCCGGGACTTATCAACGTAGATTTTGCTGATGTGCGAGCGATTATGACCAACGCTGGATCGGCGATGATGGGGGTGGGCGTAGGCAAAGGGGAAGACCGCGCGATTAATGCCGCCAAAGCAGCCATTTCCTCGCCGCTTTTAGACGTCAATATTGAAGGTGCTACCGGAATTTTATTTAATATCGCCGGCGGGGCGGACCTGGGGATGCATGAAGTGGATGAGGCGGCGAGAGTGGTCAGTGAGCTGGCTAGCCCCGAAGCTAACGTCATCGTCGGAGCCACGATTGATGATAATTTAAATGACGAAGTACGGATTACGGTAATTGCCACCGGTTTTGGAAACCCGATCAATGTAAACGCTCCTAATAAAGATCACACAACTAGCATGTCGGACAAAGCGAACACAGATAAAGAGTTGTTTGGCGATGAAACGTACGATATTCCCACGTTTCTAAGACGGCGATAGTCTTAATTTAGGGAAGTAGGTGATTATTTTTAAAATGAAGAAAAGCAATTATTATTTGTTAGCGGCAATAGTTTTAGTTACCGTGATTAGCGTTGTTGGTTTGAAAGCTTGGAGCGGCTCTAAAATCTCATTAATTTCCGGACTTTTGGGTAATACTACCACCGATAAGGTCACACCTAGCTCTACCTGGGCGGTTTTCTTAACCAACGGTCAGACTTATTTTGGGAATTTGGATCCAGATGATCTAAATGGTAATTACGTAAACTTAAGTGGCGTTTATTATTTAGAGCGCTCTCAAACTACCGATACGTCTGGTCAAACTGCCAGCGGTTCAGCTGGAGGTGGGTACAATTTAGTCCATTTGGGTAGTGAGCTACACGGTCCGATGGATAAAATGTTGATTAATCGGATGCAGGTCTTAATGATTGAGCAGCTAAAATCTGATTCTAAGGTGGTTAAAGCGATAGAATCCTTAGGGAAATGACGGTTCTATTTTTGGTAAGCCGCTTTTATCCCCACATCGGTGGGGTAGAGGATGTGGTCCTAAATTTAGGAAAATCCTTAAACGACGGTCAAAACAAGATCACGATTGTTACGGCGCGGGCGCCTAGAACGTTGTCAAAAGCAGAGTTAATTGACGGATTGACCGTCAACCGCCTCTTTCTAGGCTTACCAACCGCGTCAATTAAGGCTTTTCTAGCCTTCCCATTTTTTGGGTTGACTTCTACTGTCAAATTACTTCAACTAATCAAACGTGATCGAATAGACGTTTTAAATCTCCATTTTGTCGACGATGCCGGTTTTTACTCTCTAATCGTCAAGCTCTTAACTGGCGTCAAACTGATCACCAGTCTTCACGGCAATGATGTTCAAAAATTTCCCCAACAATCTTTTTTTAGAAAAGTCTTGTTAAGATTTGTCTTATCGCTATCCGATAAAGTTACTGTTAACTCAAACTATATTTTGGAAGAGGTTTGTAAGATGTTTCCCTGGGTCAGGTCAAAAGTAACGGTTATTGGTAACGGGATTAATTTGGATGAGTACGTTGACGCCAAACCTTATCTGTCAACCCAGACTTATGTTTTAAGTTTAGGTCGTCTGGTCCACAAAAAAGGAATTGATATTTTGCTTCGAGCGTGGTCAAAAATTAAAACTGACGTTAGCTTAATCATTGCCGGGGATGGGGAGGAACGTCAAAATCTAGAAAACTTGTCAAAATCCCTAAATCTAACTAATAAGGTCACTTTTTTAGGAAAAGTTGATCATCCCACCGCCTTATCTCTTTTTGCGGGGGCTGAGTTTTTTGTTTTACCATCTCGAATCGAACCTTTTGGAATCGTCCTTTTAGAGGCTATGGCTAGTAATTGTCCAATTATCGCTTCGGCAACTGGAGGTATTGTTGATCTGGTAAAAGACGGTCAGACTGGTATTTTATTTAGAAGCGAGGACGAAGCCGACTTAACCTCAAAGCTACAGTTTATGTTGGATGACATTGCCTCCTTAAAAAATTTGACGGAAAACGCCACAGGAGTTGTTAAAGATTACTCTTGGCAGAGTGTTGCTAGGAAGTATCTGGAAATATATAATTCGTGACTATGGTAGATGATAAAAAACCAGTAATCGCTCACATAATTTCCGAGTTCATGTTGGCTAGCCAGTCTTATACCTATCGACAGTTTATTAATCACATTAAATATCAAGTGGTGGTTTTGAGCCGTTTTTATTTTAAGAGTTCAAAAAACTTTTTTCCGGTCGCAGAGTTACACTCGATGACAAGTATTGGTAGGATTTATGCCCTTTTAGAGAAGATTTCTCCAAAAATTGTCACTTGGCTTTTCGATCAGTTCGTGGTTTTTTGGGTCAAACGCCGTAACATAAAACTTCTTCATCTTCATTTTGGGACTTTGGGGGCCAAAATGGCCCATCTTAAGAATCGATTAAAAATTCCCATGATTGTTAGTTTTTACGGAGCGGATACCACTTCTTACCCTCAAAAAGCCGAGTGGCAACCACTCTATCAAGAGATGTTTGCTAAGCTGGATGGTTTTGTGGCCCTATCAGAAATTCCGAAACAACAATTAATCGCTATTGGCGCCCCGGCTGAGAAATGTTACGTGGTGGCCGGTTCAGTAGATACCGAAAAACTAACTTTCGTCGAAAGAACACCTACCGACAAGGTCACTTTTTTAATTGTAGCGAGACTGATCGAGAAAAAGGGCTATTTTATACTGCTTGATGCTTTCAAGAGAGTTGTCTATTCCGGCCGCAATGTCAAATTAGTCATCGTCGGCTTTGGTTTTCTTAAAGGAAAAATTATCGAGCGCATACAAGAGTTAAATCTAGAAGATTCTATAGAATTTAATGACCCCAGCGAGATAAAAGATTATTTTTCCTTTGTTACTACAAAATACCAACAAGCCGATGTGTTTGTTTTGCCTTCAATCGTGGCTTCCGATAAAGATCAAGAGGGGACACCACTTACAATTTTAGAAGCATCCTCAACCGGTCTTCCCATCATCAGCACTAACGTTGCCGGGGTGCCGGAAATTGTCACTGATGGGGAAACCGGCTATATTGTGGAACAGCGAAATGTCGAAGCGCTTGTTGCTAAGATGACTTATCTTGCTGATAATCCTGAAATTCGTCATCAGTTTGGAATTGCCGGCCGGGCGCTTGTAGAAGCCAAGTTTTCCCTCAAAAGCCTACCTGATCGGTTAGATGTCGTTTATTCAAAATTATGCCTTTAGTTATTGTACTGACAGTCTCGGCGGTGACTAGGCTCTTGTCACTTCCCGTCATACTAGGGGAGAGTGGGGGAGACTTTTATAACTATCTTTTAATGGTTAAAAGCTTTCTAACTACCGGTGACATTTTTATCGAGAAGCGCTTGCCAGTTTACGCTTTAACCCTGATTCCCGGCCATTTAATAGGGCATCCGTTAGGGTGGGCGCGAGGGTTGGGGATTATTTTTTCCCTACTATTTTTAGTAATTTTGTACAAGTTACTTCTAGATTTACGACTTTCCAAGACCGTTGCCCTAACGTCGTTAATCTTAATCAGTTGGCAACCGACATTCTTCCTATTTTCATTGCGCCCGCTTAGCCACACTTTGTTTTGTTTGGAAGTAATTTTAAGTATCTACTTATTTTATCGCATATATTATGGGCTTTCTGTTGAAAATCTAAAAAAAATTAAATTTTCAAGTTTTGGAACTTTGTCGCTTTTTAGTTTGTCACTGGGGGTTATGTCACAGACGCGTCACGAAGGTTTCTTGGTGTCAGCGGTGTTACTGTTGTCGCTACTGGTATTTTTTGTTTACAGGAATTTTTATGGTCCAAAGTTGGCGGTCAACCCTTTTGGTTTTTACAGTTTGATAGCTATTTTTTTACCGTTCATAGTTATCGTGTTACCTTGGTTTATTTCTAATTATTTCCGTTTTGGCAGTATTTTTTACACGCAGTACCAAACAGATGCTGGGTTAAATGTGGCTATGGGTTTTGGAAAACTTTACGGCAATTTAAAAAGCATGATTAGTATTTTTTGGAGTTTATGGTCCGATCGTCCGCTACTAAATTTAGTCACATCCGCGTTTTCTATTCTTGGCGCTTTTATCCTTGCCAAGAAACTTAAATGGTCAGTCTTACCAATTTTCTTAATTTTTATGAGTCAATTCGCCTTTTTGGTGTTGGTCCAACCGTGGTCTAGGCACTCCCAGCACCTCTTCTTCCTACCGGCAATTTTATTGTCACTTGGCCTAGAATTTATTATCTCGACCTTACCTATTTTAAATGTAAAAAAGCTTGGTTTTATTTTGCAGGCTTTGTTTCTACTGCCAATTTTTGTTTATCTTGTAAAGATTGACAATAAAGTTGTCGCCTCTTACGTCCAAAGTGGCTACGCTACTTTGCCACTTGTTAGAGCCGGCGAGTTTTTAAGAACGGAGTTGCCTACGGAGCGGGTCTTAATTGCCGAAGAGTTTAAAGATCAATCGAGTGATAACTACTCTTTAGTAAATTACTATTTGGGAGATCGAACTGTTTATGACACCAGCGATAGTCCTCGCTATGCTTTAGAATACAAAGAAGAGTTGCCACCACGTCAAAGTTTTACCCTCTTAAAAAGATTTGACGTCAGTGGAAATTCAGCTGTCATTTATGAAATTAGGTAGATTGAAAACCCTGTTACCAATAATACTTCTATTAGTTGTTGGTCTAATTTTGAGGCTCAAGACTGCTGGAACCTTGCCACTGACCAATGACGAAGGCTCGTACCTTTACGATGCTTTTTTGCTTGGTACCGGTCACCTACCTTTTGCCACTTCGTTTTCCAGAGCCCCCTCGTTAATGGTTCCCCTAGCGATTTGGTTAAAAGTTTTTGGGGTGAGTGTCTTTGCCGGTCGGCTGTTTGCGATTATAACCAGTCTTGGCTCGGCGATCACAATTTATTTTATCGGTAAGCATCTTAAGGGTCAGAAGTTTGGTTTACTAGCCTTAGCTTTATTTTGCGCGGTGTCTTCGGCGGTAGTTCACGGTAGTTATTTATTAACTCAAAATTGGGAGATTTTCTATTCACTCCTCGGGTCCTATCTATTGCTTAAAGCTTGGGTTAACATCAAATCTAATTTTTTGCAATTCGCGGCTTCGGGAGTCTTTTTTGGCTTAGCGGTTTGTGCGAGAGAGACAGCGGCGGTGTACCCGCTATTTTTGGCCGTAATATTACTTTTAGAAAAACGTCAACCGCCGACAAATCGCCAAATTTTAGGAATTGGGTTAGCGGCTATTGTTACTACCTTAACTTGGGGGGTAATTTGGGGAGTAATTGCCAGTCAAATTGGTCTACCCCATGTTATCAAAAACTTTGAAGCTTTACTGACGATGCATAAAACCGGCGAGCGACTGACTTTAGGTTTTGTGATGCGTTCAAAAATTTCAGAATTCTTTTATTTACGAGTAGATTATGGACTTTTCTATTTTTTAAGTATCGCTTTTGCGGCTTTAACTTTAATTAAAGGTTGGTATAAGGAGAAAAAATTCTGGGTTTTGGGAGCGCTGGCTTTTGGGCCGATAATATTCTATGGATTTTATTATAAAAGACTTCAGCCGGAATATTTTGCGAGTTTTATCCCCGGGTTTGTTTTAATATCGGCTTTCGTACTTGACTATTTTAGGTCGTTAATTATCCGACGTAAATTATTTATTGCGCTGTTCATCCTGTTGTTTGCCGGGGCAAATTTGTCATCTTTTAGGTATCAACTAGCAAATCCTCGTGGCGGAACTTTTTATCTAAAACCCTTAGACATCGTTGTTTCTTGGATCAAAGAAAACACTAAACCGACTGACGAAATTTTTACGGCCGCTGTCGCTATCCCGCTTTTAAGCAACCGTCCTCTGGCTTTGAATATCTCTAGACCGGTGATTTTTGGTTATCCTCACATTGCGACTACCATCAAATATGCTCTTTTCCCAACCCCAGAAGAAATTATGAGCTACCTAGACACGCATCAAGTACCTTATTACGTCGTTGAAAAGTCAACTAGAGATAGTTTTTACACCGGTCACGACGAGCTTCAAGAATACTTATTTTCACACTATCGCTATCTTAAAACTTTTGATAATCCTACTAACCCCATCGAGATTTGGACTAAGTTATAATGTAATTTGTGGATACACCAAAAATACTAGTCGCCGGAGGAGCCGGGTTTATAGGTTCTTTTGTGGTAAGAGCTCTTTTGGAGCAAGGTCAGAAAGTCTTAATTTTTGATAACTTAAGTACTAGTCATAAACTGCCGTTGGCTGATGTCAACTTTGTTGAGGGTGACTTACGAGATGGATCAGCGGTTTCGGCGCTTTTTAAAAACAATCAAATAGCGACCGTAATTCATTTGGCTAATTTAGCCTATGCTGGGGAGTCGATGCTAAAACCCTACGACTACTTTTCCGTTAATTTACAGGGTGGGCTTAATCTTCTTGACACCGCAGTTCAAAATGGAGTCACTAAGTTTATTTTTTCTTCTAGTTGTACTGTTTACGGCAATCCTAAAAATGTTCCAGCTAGTGAAGCGTCGACTTTAATAACAGAGAGTATTTACGGAGAGACCAAATTTGAGTTTGAAAGAATCCTTAATTGGTATTCGAGGCTTCATCCGGATCTACAGGTAGTAGTATTTAGATTTGCAAATGCCTCAGGGGCGACTTTAGACGGATCTCTCGGAGAAGATCATCTTCCAGAGACCCATTTAATCCCTCTGCTTGTTAAAAGCGCTTTATCCGGTGAGCCTTTTAAAATTTTTGGTAACGACTATAAAACTCCGGATGGCACCTGTATTCGCGACTATATTCACGTGCTTGATTTGGCGGAGGCGCACGTAAAAGCGTTGGATTTTAAGCCCCAAAATGGCTTCGAAATCTTTAATTTAGGGGTTGGAAAAGGTTATTCGAATTTAGAAGTCGTCAAAAAAGTGGAGGAGGCTTCCGGAAAGAAGATAAACTTTACTTTTGAGCCGAGACGCCTTGGAGACGCTGAGGCTATTTACCTTGATAACACTAAAGCTCGCCAACTACTGAAATGGCAATCGCAATATGATTTAGATAGCATTGTTCGTTCCGCAATTCTTTGGCACACTCTTCATCCTTATGGTTTTAAAGTTTCCTAAAATCTCCTCGGTAATTATTTGTCTGGCTCTTTTTATCTTCACGGTGGGTTTAAGGATTCCGGTTCTGCGAGCGGTTGGTGAGACATGGGATGAGTTTACGGTAGTTAACCCCGGTGAGACTTATGTTAGCGCCTGGTTAAATCTAGATTTTAGTGAAAGCAGCTGGATTCAAAATTACGAGCATCCGCCTCTAGCTAAATATTTTTACGGCTTGTCCCGGTTTTTACCGCGCCATTTTGAGTCGATTCAAGCTTGGGATAGCGAGTTTTTAGTAGATAAAGCTTACACGGTGCCAAGACTCCTGTCAGCCTTCTTTGGCGGGGGGACGGTAGTGGTAGTTTTTCTAATTGGGGTACTTTTGTTTAGTGCGCCGGTGGGAATTATTTCCGCTTTAATCTTGGCAATTTTGCCTCATTTTATTGCCTATACCTCTATTGCTTCCTTGGAGTCGGTATTTATTTTCTTTTCGACGTTGTTCGTCTACTTTTTAATTCGCGCTTTAAAGAGTGGTCGAACAGCCGATCATCTCTGGGCAGTGTTAGCTTTGGCTGCAACTTTTGCTACTCGTTACAACGGCGCTTTTTTTGTCATTTTTTACGCCACCGCCGTTTTAGTTAAATACAGCAAAGAGTTTCTGTCGCTAAAACTAAAAAGTGTTCCTTGGTTGGTTCTGTTGTCACCGCTAATTTTCCTAAGTGCTATCTATGCGATTTGGCCGTGGTTGTGGCTTAACCCACTTCACTTTTTTGATAGTCTTCTGCGGTCATCAGGAGGTCATATCGGCGAGTTTTTCCTTGGTAGTACTCGCCAACCACCATGGTACTACTACTTTGTTTATTTTCTGGTGACAACTCCAGAGGTTTTAGTGCTACTTTTAGCCGGATTTATAGTTTTGTTAATCAAGAAACTAAAAGATCGTCAATTACTGATACTTGCAGCCTGGTTTTTGGTCCCGTTTCTGGCCTCTTTTTCCGCTTTTAAACAGGACGGTATTCGTTATGTTATCGCCGGCGCGCCGGCTCTGACTCTTATCTCCGGTTTTATGATCAAGTGGATTTTCGACTTGCTACGTAAGCCTCTTATTCGTATCTTCTTTGTATTTATTGTAGTAGTTGGATTTTTATATCCGATCATTCTTTACTATCCTTACTATCTTGACTACTACAACCTGTTCTCTGGTGGTCCTAAAGCGGCTTACGAAAATAAATCTTTCGAAGTGGGGTGGTGGGGAGAGGGCGGACTCCTGGCGATTAGATATTTAAATGCCTTCGCGCCCAAAAATTCCGTGATTCGCTCTGATTTTGCGCCGGAACACACATTAATAAAATTAAGACCTGATTTAAAATTAGAGCGGAGTTTTATTTTAGGGAATAAAGATGACTTTATACTGGTAAATACTTACAATGAAAGGTACGGCAGTTCCAGGATGCTTTCGGATTTGGATAAATATTCGTTAGTTTATGAAGTTTCAACACCACGACTACCGTCTTTCGCAGCGCCATTGGTTCGTGTTTACAGAAGAAATACTTTATGAGAATCGCAATTTTTATTAAAAGTACCACTTTTCATGCAAGCTACGGGGGTTTAGAAACCCAGAACAAAAATTTGGCCGAAGGGTTAGTCTCTGCTGGTCACGAAGTGGTAGTGGTGGCACCCGGGTTTGGAGGTCAAAACGACGCTTCTTTGGAAGCTGGCGGTGTAGATTATTTATTTGTGCCGGAAGCCAGTCAAGGTCGTTATGACAAAGCTTGGTGGATGGGTAGTCTCACTATTTTTAAAAAACAGCACTTAGAGAAACCTTTTGATGTCGTTATTTCTCAAAGCGCGGCCGGAGCGGCTATTATCGAAAACAAGAAGTCATTGGGGGTTAAAGTCATCGTGGTGGCTCACGGCACCATTTGGGGCGAAGTGCGAACGGTCTGGAAGAAAACAAAACCGGTAATCGGCTGGCCAAGGTTTTTAATGGCTTTGTCCTACGGCCTCAAAACTTACTATTTATTAGATAAAAAATATTTGGTCAATTGCGATCATATCGTGGCCGTAGCCGAAGCCGTTAAAATAGCTCTCTTAAAGGAGTTTAAGTTGCCAGGTAGCAAAATTACTGTGATTGCTAATGGTGTTGATCTTCAGCGTTTTAATATGGCCACTCAAGATGCGCCTATTGTAAATTTTCTATACTTTGGAAGAATTGAAAAGGAGAAAGGCTTAGATGTTTTGATTTCTGCGCTGTTTCAACTTAATAAAGAGTTTGACAATATTTCATTATCTATCGTCGGTTCGGGGCCTTATTTATCTGTTGTTAAAGATCAGGTTCGTCAAAGAAAGTTATTTAATATTGTTAAGATTCAAGAATCTGTGGCTTACGAGCAAGTGCCACGGGTTTTAGGGGAATCTCAAGTATTGATTTTACCTTCTTTAAGATTAGAGGGTTTACCAATGGTTTTAGTTGAAGGGGCGGCCTCGGGTTTGCCTTTAGTTGCTTCGGATATAGGCGGCAATAAGATGGTGGTAAAAAACGATTTTAATGGATTTTTAATTGCGGCTGGTGACGTCTCCGGCTTGGTTTTAGCGATGAAACGCTTGCTTTTGGACCAAGGTTTAAGAGAACGCCTGGGTATTGCTTCAAGGCAATTGGCTAGCGAGTTTTTTAGCGTGGATTTAATGGTAAAAAACTACTTAAAGTTGTTATGAAAATTTTAAGAATTATTTATGATTGGCCACCGCCTTACGACGGTTTAGCGCCAGCCCCTTACGCCCTAACTAAATCTCAAGTGGCGCTTGGTAACGAAGTTAAAGTGGTTTGCGGTGGCGGATCGCTAATTTTTAAAAAACGTCAAACTGCGGATATCAAAAACGTCAAAATAACGCGTTTGCCTCGGACTCTGCGCTTTATTGGACCATTTTTTACAACGTCGCCTCTGGTTTTGCTTATTTATTGGTACAACAAGCTTTTTTGGCACCCCGATATCATTCACGGTCACGGTCACATTACTCTATGGTTTAATTTCTACAAATATTTTTTAGGGTGGTTAGATAGAACGCCTTACATTTTGCATTTTCATAACACCGCCGCTGGTCGGGAAGCAGGAGTAGTAAAGAGTGGCGACAAAGTGTCAATTCCAACTCGTTTGATAGAGTGGCCACTGCATAAATTGGCTGATTACTTGGGTTGTCTGGTGGCTGATAAGTTAGTTTTTGTGTCAGAAGATACTGCTAAAGAGGCTGGGGTTTATTATGGCCCCGACCCAGCAAAAATTTTTGTTTTGGAAAATGGTGTTGACACTTCTCTATTTACTGCAGAAGGAGTAAAAAAAGAAATCTTCAAGACTGGTAAAACCTTACTTTATCAGGGAGCTTTGACAAAGCGGAAACGGGTCGACGTTTTGATTTTAGCGCTTAAGTTTTTGCCGACCGACGTTAAATTGGTCATTGTCGGTAAGAAAAACGCCACTTTAGAGAACCTCGTCAAAGCGGA
>Ga0172370_10004535_pt1 | contig 18525 bp, 15 predicted proteins | sample LakKiv5m_FD_114538 | JGI IMG/M metagenome (GOLD analysis project Ga0172370, IMG submission 114538) | Freshwater microbial communities from Kabuno Bay, South-Kivu, Congo - kab_022012_11.5m | ecosystem: Environmental > Aquatic > Freshwater > Lake | place: Democratic Republic of the Congo...
CTGGCGGGGCTGTGGGCGGCCGTCGCCGGTTCCTGGAACGTGCTCGCCGTCGTCACCCTCTGTATCATCGACGGGCTCGCCGACGGCCTGTTCGCCTGGCTGCGGGCGCGTGCCTCCTGGGCCGCCGGCGCCGCCGACGACAGTCGCGACCAGGTGCTCGTGCGCGAGTTCCTGCGCACCTACCTGTTCGTCATGGGCGCCATGGTGCTGGTCGCGTACATGGTCTTCGCCGGCAAGCTGCTCAAGCCGGGCGGCGAGGCGCCGGCCGACCCGGGCGGCCCGTTCACGACCTGGCAGTTCTGGGCGGTCGCCGCCGGGCTCGTCCTGGCGCGTGCCGCCATGTACTACTGGGATTTCGTGCGCGGCGGCGAGGCGGCCGTGGTCCCGCCGGCCGCCGTCGTCTCCGAGCCGCTGCGGCGGCTGTTCGTGCTGCAGTTCGGCGTGCTCGTCGGTGGGCTCATCGTGTACTGGTTCTTCGCCTCGGCGATCGCCGGACTCGCCGTGGTCCTCATCGCCAAGACGGCGATCGACCTCGCCCTCGCCGTGCTCGAGCGGTTGCGCGTCGCGCGTATCAAGGCGGCCGTCACGGCCGGCGTCACGGTGGCGCCCCGGCGGGCCGAGAAGCGCGCCCCGGCGCCGCGGGGCGGGCGGAAGCGCCGCAAGCGCTGACCGGCGCGGCGAGGCTGCGTCCGGCGCCCGGGCCCGCCGCGGTCGGACCCCGCATCTGTCCCAAGTCACGGACGGGCAGGCGCGGGCTGTTGCCTCGCCACTCCGCCGCGGGCTAGGATTGGCGACCATGGGGAGTTCGAACGGCCGATCGTCCGCGGTCTCCGCGGTCGCAAGGGGGGTGTGCGCGTCGTGAGTGCCAAAGATCGCGAGACGGCCAACATCGGCACCGGTCTCTGGAAGGGCATCGGAATGTGGGCCTGGATGCTCTTCCGTCTCAGCGGGCTGATCCTGGCTGCGTACCTCTTCGTCCACATCTGGGTCATCTCGCAGGGCAGGGTCGGCGGTCCCGATTCGCTCGATTCGCTGTTCGAGTTCTTCGACCACCCGTTCCTCGTCTTCCTCGACTTCATGCTCGTCGCGGCGGTCCTCTTCCACGCCCTCAACGGCGTGCGCGTCATCCTGATGGACCTGGGAGTGGGGATCCGCCGGCACAAGGCCGTGTTCTGGATCTGCATGGCCGTGGCCGCCGGTGTGCTGTGGCTGTTCGCCTACAAAGCCATCCCGTTCATCCTCTAGGCGCGGAGGCGTCCCTTTGAGAACCGAAACACTCGACCGCAGCCGCGGCGGGATGTGGCCCTGGCTGGGCCAGCGTGTCACCGCGGTCGTCGTCATCGTGACCATCATGGTCCACCTCGTGCTCACCCACTACGTGGCCATCGGCGAGCTCAGCTACGACAACATCGGTGAGCGGCTCGCCGCCGGCGCGGTCCTCGCCAACGACGTGCTCCTGCTGCTGGCCGTCGTCTTCCACGCCCTCAACGGGGTCCGCATGGTCGTGCTCGACTGGGGGCTCTCCGGCAGGGGCGCGCGCCGCGGCTTCGACGTGTTCCTCTGGGTCGCCGGCATCTTCGCCGTCGTCTACGGCATCTGGGCCCTCTGGGTCTGGGTGAGCTGAGGAGGCCGGCATGCCGCATCACCAGCTCATCGTCGTCGGCGGCGGGCTCGCGGGGCTCCGCGCCGCCGTGGAGGCCAGGGCGGCCGGCCTGGACGTGGCGATCCTCAGCCAGGTCCACCCCGGCCGCAGCCACTCGGGCGCCGCGCAGGGCGGCATCAACGCGGCGCTCGCCAACGACCCCGATGGTCACGACGACACTCCCGAGAAGCACGCCTTCGACACGGTCAAGGGCAGCGACTACCTCGCCGATCAGGACGCCGCGATCCAGATGACGCACGACGCCCCCGGCGTGATCTTCGAGATGGAGCACTGGGGCTGCCCCTTCAGCCGCTACGACGACGGGCGCATCGCCCAGCGGCCGTTCGGCGGCGCCGGCTATCCGCGCACCTGCTACGGCGCCGACAAGACCGGCCACTATCTTCTTCACACGCTCGTCGAACGCGCCTACGAGCGCCGGGTGAAGATGTACGTCGAGGTCTTCGTCACGGCGCTGATCGTCGAGGACGGGCGCTGCCGCGGCGTCGTCGCCTACGACATGATCCACGGCGGCTTCCAGGCGTTCACCGCCGACGCTGTGGTCATGGCCACCGGCGGCGCCGGCCGCATCTACGGCAACACCACCAACTCGCTCATCAGCACCGGCGGCGGGGCGGCGATCGCCTACCACGCCGGCGTGCCGGTCGAGGACATGGAGTTCATCCAGTTCCACCCCACCGGTCTGCTCACCACCAACATCCTCATGACCGAGGGCGCTCGCGGCGAGGGCGGCTACCTGATCAACGACGAGGGCGAGCGCTTCATGGCGAAGTACGCTCCCAAGGCGATGGAGCTGGCGCCGCGCGACATCACCTCGCGCTCGATCACCACCGAGATCCTCGAGGGCCGGGGCATCGGCGGCAAGGAGTACGTCTACCTCGACCTGCGGCACCTGGGCGCCGAGAAGATCCTGGAGAGGCTGCCCGGCATCCGCGACCTCGCCATCCACTTCGAAGGGGTCGACCCCATCGAGGAGCCGATCCCGATCACGCCCTGCCAGCACTACACCATGGGCGGCATCGACACCGACGTCGACGGTCGTACCAGGTTGCCGGGCTTCTATGCCGCCGGTGAGTGCGCCTGCGTCAGCGTCCACGGCGCCAACCGTCTGGGCGGCAATTCGCTGCTCGAGACGATCGTCTTCGGCCGCCGGGCCGGGCACGCCGTCGTGGCCGATCTTGAAGGAGGGGCCGGCGGGGGCGAAGCCTCCGCCGCCGGCCGTCAGGCGGTCGCGGACATGGAGGCTCGCGTGGCCGCTCTCGTGGACCGCGGCGCCGACGGTGCCGACGCCTACGCGATCCGCGCCGAGATGATCGCGACGACGCGCGACCACTTCGGCGTCTTCCGCGAGGAATCCGTCATGCGCGAGGGCCTCGAGAAGCTCACCCGCCTCAAGGAGCGCTGTGCTGCCATCGGGCTGCGCGACGCCGGCGGCGTCTTCAACATCGACATGATACGGACCGTGGAGCTCGAGGGCATGGTCGATCTGGCGCTGACCGTCGCTCACGGCGCTCTCGCGCGCACCGAGTCGCGCGGCTCCCACTCGCGCACCGACCACCCCACGCGCGACGACGAGCGCTGGCTCAAGCACACGATGGCGTACTACACGCCCGAGGGCCCTCGCCTCGAGTACGAGCCGGTCACCCTCGGCACCTTCGAGCCACAGGAGCGGAAGTACTGATGCCTTCCATCACCTTCCACATCACGCGCTACGACCCCGCCCGCGACGCGGAGGGCGCCTCGCGCGTCGACGACTTCGTCGTCCCCTACGAGACGAGTCTCACCGTCCTCGAGGGCCTGTTCTACATCCAGGAGAACCTCGACGGCTCGCTCGCCTTCCGCTACTGCTGCCGCGCGTCCATCTGCGGATCCTGCGCGATGTACATCAACGGCCGCTACCGGCTCGCCTGCCAGACCAACGTCCTGCATCTGCACGCCGACGAGGTCACGGTGGCGCCGATGCCCCACCTGCCGCTGGTCAAGGACCTCGTCTGCGACATGGACGACTTCTTCGCCAAGTACGAGTACGTCCAGCCGTGGCTGATGCGCAACTCGCAGACGCCGGAGAAGGAGCTGCCGCAGTCGCCGGAGGAGCGCAAGAAGCTCGACATGCCCATCGACTGCATCCTCTGCGGCGCCTGCTACAGCAGCTGCCCGTCCGTCTGGACCGAGGACAACTACCTCGGGCCGGCGGCGCTGCTCAAGGCCTACCGCTTCGAGGTCGACTCGCGTGACGAGGCGCGTAAGGAGCGCCTGCCTCGCTGGGACAACGAGCGCGGGGTCTACCGCTGCCACACGATCGCCAACTGCAGCGAGGCCTGCCCCAAGGAGCTCAACCCCACCGAGGGCATCCAGTGGCTCAAGATGGCGGCCGTGCGGCGCAGGCTGTTCGGCCGCGGCAAGTAGCCGCGGCCGGCCGGGCGAGCTGCGGCGTCAGCCCAGCCCGTCGAGCGCGGCCAGCATCACCCCGCAGACGGTGACGACGGCGGCGAGCGCGAGCCGCAGGCTCACGCGCTCGCGCAGGAAGACCACGCCGAAGACCATCGTGAAGATCGGCGTCGTCGCCATGATCAGCATCGTCAGCACCGGCCCTATCTCGGCGATCGAGAGGAAGAAGAGCACCGAGACGACCGCCTCGAGGAGGCCGGCCGCGGCCAGGAGCAGGGTCGCCCGCCGCCGCTCCGCGGGTGCGAGGGTCCGCGTGGCGAGGGGCCGGCGCCGCACCAGCAGCACGACGCCGAGCATCAGCATGCCCAGCGCCTGGCTCTCGAGCATCATCATCGCCGTCGGCTTGCCGTAGGCGGTCGACGCCAGGTCGATGAAGACCGGCCCGATGCCCCATCCCACCGCCGCCAGGACGGCCAGCGTGATGACGCCGAGGCGGCCGGTCTGCACGTGAGGCGCGGCGGCGGTCCCCGGCCCCGGCAGCACGTCGCCGTGCGCGGCGCCGGCGAGCGCGCCGGCCTGCGCCTCGTCGCCCGCCTCCATCCAGCGGGTGATGAGCAGCACGCCGGCCATCGCCACCGCCACGCCGGCGAGCGTGAGCCCGCCGAACGCCGCGCCCAGGATCAGCCATGCGAACAGGGCCGTCCAGAGCGGGTCGGTGCCGCAGATCGGCATCACGACGGCGACCTGCCCGCCGCGTAGGGCGTAGTAGTACGCGGTGAAGGCGATCAGCCAGGTCGCGACCGCGGCGAGCGCCATCCAGCCGGCTGCCGCGGCGTTGATGCCGAAGCCGTTGTCCCAGAGGCGCAGCAGCGTCAACGGCACGGTGATGAGTAGCAGCCCGCCCACGGCGGCGATGCGCACGAAGAAGTTGACCGCGGTGGGGTCCACGTACGCCAGGACGCGCTTGTTGACGATCACGACCAGTGCCCACAGCGCGGTCATGCCGAAGGCCGCGGCGATCCAGATGGTGTACGTGCTCGTGACGCCCCCTCGACGACTCAGACGAGTCTACAGCACGCGTTGCGCACTCCCCGTGGTCGTACTCCGGCGGGTATAATCCCGGCAACGCGGACCCCGCGCACGGCGCGGAGTGGAGGCCACATGAAGACGTCAGTCGGCAAGACCAAGCTCGAGCTCACCTCCGGTGACATCACCGACCTCGAGGTCGACGCGATCGCCACGGCCGGCAACACCGAGCTGTGGATGGGCGCCGGTGTGGCCGGGGCGATCAAGCGCGTCGGCGGCGAGGCGATCGAGAAGGAGGCGATGCTGCAGGGTCCCGTCGAGGTCGGCGAGGCGGTGGCGACCACCGGTCACGACCTCAAGGCGGATTGGGTCATCCACGCCGCGGTGATGGACCAGGGTCTGCAGATGACCGCGAACGCGGTCGCCAGAGCGACGCGCAGCACCCTCGACTGCGCCGTGCGCTGCCACGCTCGCTCCGTGGCGCTGCCGGCGTTCGGGACCGGCGCCGGGGGCGTACCGCTCTACCAGTGCGCGAGCATCATGCTCACCGAGACGGTCGCCTATCTCAGGGCGCACCCGAAAACACCGCTCCGGCACATCGTGTTCTGCATGTACGACGACGCGGCGAGAGCGGCGTTCAAGAACGCACTCGCCGGCGTCGGCCGCTTCTGAGCCCCGGGGCTACTCCACCCAGCTCACGAGGTCGTCGAACCTGATGGGCTCTTCGGTGAACCCGATGCCGGCGTCGTCCGTGTCGGGATAGCCGACCGCGACGCCGACCGCGAACAGCTCCCCGTGGTGGTCGGGCAGCAGTTCGTGCAGCAGTTCGGGATACTTGACCGCGGTGGCCAGCACGCAGGTGCTCAGGCCGCTGTCGTGCGCCGCGTGGCACAGGCACGCGACGAAGGCCCCGCTGTTGATGCACCCCTGGGGGCCGGCGACGTGGCAGTCGACGCCGTAGACCAGGAGGCAGGGCGCGCCGAACAACCGGCCCAGGTCGGTCAACTGCTCCTCGCGGGTGCCCTCCTGCCCGGCCGTCGCCTGGTCCTCTTCATGCGCCGCCATCTGCCGTGCCGTGCGGAGCAGGCACAGCTCCGGCCAGGCGCTCTCGGGTCCCTCGAGGTCGGAGTGCCCCGGTGCGTCGGCAAGCAGCTTCTCCGTGAGGCCGTCCTTGAAGCACTGCAGCGCATCGCCCGTGAGCGCCCAGATGTGCCAGCCCCGCGGGTTGTGCCAGGACGGCGCCCAGCGTGCATGGTCGAGGGTCTCGCGTAGGAGCGCCTCGGGGACGGGGTCGGACGTGTAGGCCGGGACCCCGCGGACTTCGCTGCTCTCCTCGTGCGTCGGCATGAGGCTCACTCCCCCCCGTTTCGTTTGTGGCACGTTGTACCCAAGGATAGCACGCAGGCCGGGTCTCTTGGTCGTCGTGCGTCCGGCCGTCGCCCCGACGCCGGGGCCGATCCGGCGGACGGCGCTACGACGCCTCGCCGCCCGCCTCACCGTCTGTTCGCCGACGGCCGAAGACGGCCTTGATCAGATACGGGCTGATCACGGTCGTCGCCAGCACCATGCCGAGCACGGCGGCGTAGACGTCTTCGCTGACGACGCCGGCGGCGAGCGCGATACCCGCTACCACGATGCCGACCTCTCCGCGGGGGACCATGCCGACGCCCACCTCGCGGGCGATACGCCGTCCTTCCCTGCGCGCCCCCCAGATCGAGCCGATGTACTTCGTCACGACGGCGATCGCGGTGAAGGCGACGATCGCGAGCAGGACGGCCGGCTTGGCGAAGGAGGTGAGGTCGATGTAGGTACCCATGAAGACGAAGAAGAACGGCACGAAGAACCAGGCTAGCGGCATGAACCTGGCCTCCACCTCGGTGTGCTGCTTGAGCTCGGCGATGACGAGGCCCGCGAGGAAGGCGCCGACGATGGCGGCGAGGCCGATGTAGTTCGCCAGGAGCGAGAGGGCGAGCATGAGGATGATGCCGATCTCGAAGATGGCCGTGGAGGAGAGGCCGGCCAGGCGTTCGCCGAAGCGGCTCACCAGCGCCGGTCCGGCCAGGCCGATGCCGCCGACGAAGACGACCGCCTCGACGGCGAGCAGGGCGAGCTCGAGCGTGTTCGCCTCGCCCAGCGCGACCGCGGTGACGACGCCCAGAGCGATGAGGCCGAGCACGTCGTCGAGCACCGCCGCCCCGAGGATGATGGTCACGGACCGGCGGCGGTGGTAGCCGAGGTCGCGGAGCACCCGCACCGTGATCCCCACCGAGGTCGCCATCAGCGCGGTGGCGACGAAGAGGCTCTCGCCGGTGGCGTATCGAAAGGCCAGGCCGCCGGCGATGCCGCCGATGAACGGCAGGACCGCGCCGAGCACGGCGACCTTGGCCGCCGTCACACGGGACTTCGCCAGCTGCTCGAGATGGGTGTCGAGGCCGGCGGTGAAGAGCAGGAGCATGACGCCGAGCTCGCTCAGCGCCTCGAGGAACTCGGTGTGGTGGACGAGGTCCAGGAGGGCCGGGCCCAGGATCGCGCCGGCCAGCAGCTCGCCGATCACGGCGGGCTGCTTGACCGACTGGAACAGCCGCCCGAGCAGGCGCGCGCCGGTGAAGGCGAGGAAGATCTCCAGCAGGATCCGGGTCGTGTCCTCCATGCGGAGCTCAAGTATAGTCGAGGCCATGGTGGGCGGATGGCGTGCGCGCCGCGGCGGCGGACGCGGAGCGCCCGGACGCGACGGGACGGGGGAAGCGGTGAACGGGACGCTGACGGATGTCGCCGGCCTCTCGGTCGGTCACTGGACCGACCTCGAGGCGGCCACGGGGTGCACGGTCGTGCTTTGCGGCGACGAGGGCGCGGTGGCCGGCGTCGACGTGCGCGGCTCGGCTCCGGGTACCCGTGAGACCGATCTGCTCGACCCCGTGAACGCCGTGCAGCGCATCCACGCGGTGCTCATCGGCGGCGGCAGCGCGTTCGGGCTCGACGCGGCCACCGGCGTGATGCGCTGGCTGGAGGCGAAGGGCCGCGGCGTCGAGGTCGGGGCCGTGCGCGTGCCGCTGGTCTGCGCCGCAGTCCTCTTCGACCTGCCGGTGGGCCGCAGCGACGTGCGCCCGGACGCGGCCGCCGGTGAGGCGGCCTGTGACGCCGCCTCCACCGCGGCCGTGCCGCAGGGGTCGGTGGGCGCCGGCGCCGGCGCCGCCGTCGGCAAGATGCTCGGCTTCGAGCGCGCCACCAAGAGCGGCCTTGGGTCGGCCAGCCTGCGGCTGGCCGGCGGCATCACCGTGGCGGCGCTGGTCGCCGTCAACGCCGCCGGCGACGTCGTCGATCCGGCGAGCGGCCGCGTCCTCGCCGGCCCGCGCCTGCCCGGCGGCGGCTTCGTGCGCACCGCCGTCTGGTTGCGCGAGCACGTGGCCGGCATCAGCATCGGCGGCAGCACGACGCTCGCGGTGGTCGCGACCGACGCCGAGCTGACGAAGGTCGAGACCACCAAGGTCGCGCGCATGGCCCACGACGGCCTCGCGCGCACCATCGACCCGGTGCACACGATGCTCGACGGCGACACCGTGTTTGCCCTTGCCACCGGCGCCGCTGGTGTGGCCGCAGACGTGACCGCCGTCGGCGCGGCTGGGGCGACGGTGCTGGCGCAGGCGGTGCTGGCCGCGGTGCGCACGGCGAGCGGTCTGGCCGGCGTGCCGGCCGCGAGCGAGCTGCCCGCGGCCGGAGCCGCCGCGAGCTGACCGGCGCCGGCCGGTCGCGCGCCGCCCGCTCTCACGTCGCCCGCGGGAAGCGGGTGTCGGACGGGGTCCGGCGCTCCAGATACCGCGCCCCTGTGCCGACAATACGTGCAGAGGCTTCTCACTCGGCACGTACGGTGAGCTGTCATCGTGCTTCTCTCCGCGGCGACGGTGAAGCCCGTGCGCGTCGGCGCAAAGTGACTGGAATGGGGTTGTTCGTGCCTGAGAAGAAGACCAGCGACCACGAGCCGACCCGGGACGACCTGCGCCGGCGGGCGGAAGAGCGCTACGAGGGGCGTTCCGCAGACGCCGCGCCGTCGCCGGCCGACACCGCGACCCTCCTGCACGAACTCGGTGTCCGCCAGATCGAGCTCGAGATGCAGAACGAGGAACTGCGCCGCGCCCAGCTCGAGCTGGAGGCGCAGCGCGCCAGGTATTTCGAGCTCTTCGACCTGGCGCCGGTGGGCTACTGCACCCTGAGCGACAAGGGCATCGTCGGCGACGCCAACCTCACGGCCGCGCGCCTGCTGGGCGTGGAGCGGCAGGAGCTCGTCGGGCAGCCGTTCAGTGCCTCCATTCTCGCGGCGGACCAGGACGCGTACTACCGGAACCACAGGCTGCTCGTGCAGACCGGCGAGCCACAGAGCTGCGAGCTGCGTCTGCAGCGCGCCGGCGCCGAGCCCTTCTGGGCGCACATCGAGTCGCAACCGCAGGGCGCCGGCGACGACGAGAGGCTCTCCTGCCGGTTGACCTTCACCGACATCACCGAGCGGAAGCGGGTCGAGCGCCAGTCCAAGGAGCGAGTGAAGGAGCTGCAGGCGCTCTACGGGCTGGCAGAGATAACCGCGAGGGAAGGCCTCACCCTGGGCGACCTGTGTCAGGAGTTCACGGACATCTTGCCGAAGAGCTGGCAATACCCGCAGGTCGCCTGCGCCCGGACGGTGATCGGTGACCGGGAGTTCCGCACGAACAACTTCGCGGAGTCGGCGTGGATGCAATCCGCCACGGTCAACGTGAGTGGCTCAGCGGGGGGGAGGATCGAAGTAGGTTACCTTGAGGAGATGCCGGAAGAGGACGAGGGGCCGTTCCTGAAGGAGGAGAGGTGGCTCATCGATGCGCTTGCCCAGCGGCTGGGAGCCATCACCGCGGGCAAGCGGGAGCACGAAGAGCTGGAGTACCACCGGCGGCATCTGGAGGAGCTGGTGGCCGCGCGCACCGAGGAGATCGGCGCGGCCAACCTCGTCCTCGAAGAACGGGGCGCCGAGGTGGCCCGCTGGCGGCAGAACTTCGACGCCTTCTTCAACACCATCGACGACCTGCTCTTCGTGCTCGACGTGCAGGGGAACATGATGCACGTCAACGAGACGGTGTGTCGCCGGCTGGGCTACGCCGAAGAGGAGCTCGTCGGCCGGCCGGTGCTGGACGTGCATCCGCCCGCGCGCCGGGAGGAGGCGGGAGCGATCGTCGCGGCGATGCTCGCCGGAGACGCCGCGTTCTGCCCCGTGCCCGTCGTCACGCGCGACGGCGAGCAGATCCCGGTGGAGACGCGCGTGGTCGCCGGAGTGTGGGACGGAGAGCCCGCTCTCTTCGGCGTCACCAAGGACGTTTCGGCGCTGAACCTCTCGGAAGAGAGGTTCCAGCGGCTGTTCCACGGCAACCCGGCTCTGATGGCGGTGAGCAGCCTGCCGGACCGCCGCTTCATCGAGGTCAACGACGCCTTCCTGAGTACGCTCGGCTACTCCAGCGAGGAGATCCTCGGCCACACCAGCGAGGAGCTGGGCCTCTTCGTCGAGCCGGAACGGCAGCGCGCCGTGGCGGAGCAGTTGCAGGCGCACGGCAGCGCCCGCGACAGCGGGCTCAAGGTCAGGCGCAGGGACGGGGCCGTCATCGACGGCCTCTTCTCCGGTGAGATCATCGAGAGCCAGGGGCAGCGGTACTTCCTCACTGTGATGATCGACCAGACCGAGCGCAAACAGGCGGAGGAGGCGCTGCAGCAGAGCGAGGAGCAGCTCGCCTGCGCCGTCGAGGGATCCGGCGTCGGCCTCTGGGACTGGTATGTCCAGACCGGCGAGGAGACGTTCAACGAACGCTGGGCCGAGATCGCCGGGTACACCCTGGCCGAGCTGGCGCCGACCTCCATCGAGACCTGGAGGCGTCTCACCCATCCCGAGGATCTGCAACGCGCCGACGAGCTCCTCGAAGAGCACTTCCGTGGGCACACGGCGATCTGCTCCTTCGAGGAGCGCGTGCGCCACAAGGACGGCCACTGGGTCTGGGTGCTGGACCGCGGCAAGGTCTCGGAATGGGACGACGAGGGTCGTCCGGTCAGGATGACCGGCACGGCGCTCGACATCACCGAGCGCAGGGAGATGGAGGAGCGGCTGCGCGAGAGCGAGGAGCAGCTTGCCCGGGCCGTCGAGGGCTCGGGCGCCGGGCTCTGGGACTGGAACATCCAGACCGGTGAGACGACGTTCAACGAGCGCTGGACCGAGATCGCCGGGTACACGCTCGACGAGCTCGCGCCGCTCTCGGTCGACACCTGGCGCGGCCTGTGTCACCCGGACGACCTGCGCCGGTCAGACGATCTGATCAAGCGACATCTCGACGGGACGTCGCCGATGTACGAGTGCGAGTTGCGTGTGCGGCACAGGGACGGCCACTGGGTCTGGATCGTGGACCGCGGCAAGGTCTCCGAGTGGGATGCCGACGGACGGCCGTTGCGGATGACCGGGACGCATCTCGACGTCAGCACGCGCAAGGAGGCGGAGGAGGCGCTCCGGATGCGCGAGTCCTATCTCTCCGCGATCATCGAGAACCAGCCCGGTCTGGTGTGGCTGAAGGACACGGAAAGCCGATTCCTCGCCGTGAACCGCGCCTTCGTCGAGTCGTGCGGACGTCAGCGGGCCGATGAGGTCGTCGGCAAGACGGACCTCGACATCTGGCCCCGCGAGCTCGCTGAGGCGTATCGCGCCGACGACGTCCGGGTCATGGAGTCCGGGAGGCCGGTCGTCGTCGAGGAGCCCATCGCCGACAAGGGCGAGACGCGCTGGTTCGAGACCTTCAAGACCCCGGTCGCGGACGAGCAGGGCGAGGTCATCGGGACCACCGGCTACGCGCGGGACATCACCGAGCGCCGGCTCGCCGAGGAGCGCCTGCGCCGTGTCAACCGGCAGCTCGAGCAGGCGGTAGAGCACGCGAACGACCTTGTGGTGGACGCCCAGGCGGCCACCAGCGCCAAGAGCCGGTTCATGGCGCACATGAGCCATGAGATCCGCACGCCGCTCAACGCGATCATCGGGTTCGCGCAGCTGCTTCGGCAAGACCCCGATCTGACGCCGCAGCAGGCGGACAGGGTGGCGACCATCAACCGCAGCGGAGAGCACCTGCTGGCGCTCCTCAGTGACGTCCTGCATCTGTCCAAGGCCGAGGCACGGGTGCAGCGCCTCGATCGTGGTTGTTTCGATCTGCACGAGCTGCTCGAGGACCTGGCGCTCGTGTTCGGCGTCCGCGCCGACGCCAAGGGGCTCGCCTTCAGCTGCGCGGGGATCGGTGAGGTCCCGCGTTACGTCACCGGCGACCAGCTGAAGCTTCGCCAGACGCTGACCAACCTGCTTGCCAACGCCGTGAACTTCACCGACGGCGGTCACGTCGCGCTGCGCGTGCTGGCATCGCCGCGAGAAGAGGCCGGGGGATCCCGCCTGGTCGCGCTTGTGGAGGACAGCGGACCGGGTATCGCCGCGGACGAGATGTCGGTGCTGTTCGTGCCGTTCGAGCAGACGGCATCCGGCCGGGCGAGCGGATCGGGTACCGGTCTGGGGCTGGCGATCAGCCGGCAGTTCGCGCAGATCATGGGCGGCGAGCTCACCGCGACCAGCAGGGTGGGCGAGGGGAGTGTGTTCCGCCTGGAGATACCGCTCGAGGCGGGGACGGCCGGCATGGCCGCCAGGAGCGAAGTTCGCCGGGTCGTCCGGCTCGCAGCCGACCAGCCGCCGTGCAGCGTGCTGGTCGTGGACGATGACGAGGACAGCCGGACGATCCTGCGGGACCTGCTCGGCGCGGCGGGGTTCGACGTGCGTGCCGTGGCCGGCGGCCTGGAGGCGGTCGAGGTGTTCGAGAGCCTGCGCCCGTCGCTCGTCCTGATGGACCTGTGGATGCCCGACGTCGACGGCAACGAGGCGACGCGCCTGATCCGCGCCACCGAGGCCGGCGCGGGGGCCAGAATCGTCGCTCTTACCGCCAACGTGTCGGACGGCGTGCGCTCGAACGCCTTGGCCGCCGGCGCCGACGCCTTCATGACCAAGCCGTTCCAGGCGGAGGCCATCTTCGAGCAGATCCGCTTGCTGACCGGCGTTCGCTACGTCTACGCGGAGACGGCCGCGCCGGCGGCGGACGTCGAGGAGGCGCCGGCGTTGCGCAACGAGCGGCTGCTTGCACTCCCGGAGGCGCTCAAGCGGCAGCTCCGCGACGCCGCGGTCCGCGCCCGCCACGCACGGCTGCTCGAGCTGGCCGACGAGGTCGCGGCCGTCGACCCGGAGGCGGGCGCGGCGCTCAAGAAGGTGGTCGGCGGGTTCGACTACGCCGCGGTGCTCCGCGCCCTCGAGGAGGATGGCGCATGACCGCCGACGCATCTCCCACGGCCTCCGAGGCCGGGATCCTCGTCGTCGACGACGCCCCGGCCAATCTCGAGCTGCTCTCGGACATGCTGCGCAGCCGGGGGTACGAGCCGCGCCCGGCGTTGAGCGGCGCGGCCGCCCTGGCGGCCGCGCAGGCCGACCCGCCCGACCTCGTCCTCCTCGACGTCGACATGCCCGGCATGAACGGCTACGAGGTGTGCCGGCGCCTCAAAGCGGACGAGCGGCTGCGGGCCGTCCCCGTCATCTTCGTGAGCGCCGTGTTCACGCAGGCGGAGGACAAGGTGAAGGCGTTGTCCCTGGGGGCGGTCGACTACGTGACCAAGCCGTTCCAGGCGGAGGAGGTGTATGCGCGCGTGGCGACGCACCTGCGCCTGCGCGGGCTGCAGCTCGAGGTGGAAGCGCACAGCCGCGACCTTGAGGACCTGGTGGAGCAGAAGGTGGAGGAGATCGCCAGCGCGCAGATGGCGACGATCTTCGCGCTCGCCAAGCTCGCGGAGTACCGCGACGACGACACCGGTCGGCATCTGGAGCGCGTCGCGGCCTACTGCCGGCTCCTGGCGGGCGAGATGCGGCTGACTCCGCGGTTCGCCGGCGTCTTCACCGAGCGGTTCGTGGAGGACCTCGCCCGCGCCGCGCCCCTCCACGACATCGGCAAGGTCGGCATCCCGGACGCGATCCTCCTGAAGCCCGGCAAGCTGACGGTCGAGGAGTTCGAGGTGATGAAGCGCCACACCACGCTCGGCGCGGAGACGCTCAGGTCGGTGCACGCCCAGTACCCCGGCAACGTCTTCCTCAAGCTCGGCATCGAGATCGCGCAGTCACACCACGAGAAGTGGGACGGCAGCGGGTATCCGGAGAGTCTCGCGGGCGAGGCGATCCCCGTGGCGGCGCGAGTCGTCGCCGTGGCCGATGTCTACGACGCCGTGCGCTCGCGGCGCAGCTACAAGCCCGCGATGCCGCACGCGGCCGCCAGAGACATCATCCTGGGGTCGCGCGGCGCGCACTTCGACCCTGCGGTCGTGGACGCCTTCGCCGCGCTTGCGGACGAGTTCGAGGCGATCCGCACGGTCTTGGAGGGTGAGTAGGCGCGACGCCGGGTCTCCGGCGCGCCGGATCCGCCTGAGGCGCCTCCCGCCCGCATGTCAGGCCCGGCTCGTGTTCTCCGGGCGGCCGCCGAGGGCGAAGCGTCGCCGCACGCGCCAGACCCCGTCTTCAGCCTCCGCGACGAGCAGCACGGCGTCGGCTCTGGCGGCGATGGGGAGCCGACCGGTCAGGCTCGTCCGGATCGCCTCCCGCTGCGCCGGACTCGGGTCCATCGCCACCGTCAGGTGCGGCACGATCTCATCGTAGGCGCCGCCGAACGGCGGGCACTCCGCCCACTCGCCCCAGAGCAGCCGCGTCAGGGCCACGAAGGGCTCGGCCGGCTCGGGCGCGAGTGTCGAGACGTCGGTGAAGCCGGAGACGCGGGCGAGCGTGAAGTCGAACGGCGCGACGTCGGCCAGCAGCGCCTCGAGCTCCCGCTCCACCGCGTCGTCGAGTGCGTCCGGCGGCAGAAACGGCCAGAGCGCCGAGACGTGCGGCGGCAAGTCGCGGCCGGCGGCCGGCACGAGGTCGAGCCACGGCGCGACCAGCTCGCGGGCGGCCTCGACCGGCACGATCAATCCGGAGGTGAGGTGACGGGTCATGTGCACCTTCCCGGTCCGGGCCGGCTGCAGACGCGGATCTCCCGGATCGGAGGCGCCGGCGTCACGCCGGTCTCCTCACGCCGCGCTCCCGCACGGCGCGCAGCAACCCGAAGCAGCCGGTGAGCATCATGTCGCCGTGCGGCGCCGCGAACTCGAGCGGCAGCTCGCTGCCGGCGAGCAGCCCGCGGCGCGGCCCGGTCACGATGAGTGGGGCTTCCGGCGGCGCCGGTCTCGCGGCCGCGGGGTCGATCAGCGCGCCGTGGCCGCCGTCGGCGTGGACCTCGTCGCTGCGCAGGTCGCCGGCCAGCCAGCGCCGGATACGAAGCTCCAGCCCGGGGCCGTCGAGCAGTCGCGTGTGGTGCTCGAACACGCCTGCCACGCGGCCGCCGCGTGCCAGCAGGCAGACCGTGTGCCCGTTGCCGACGTTGACGAGCACGGCGTCACCGACGCCGTCCGGCAGCGCCCCGTAGAGCGCCGCGGGTCCGGTGTCGGCGACCAGCGCCGGACCGTCTCCGGCCAGCGCGGTCGCCACCGCGGCGGCGGCGCCCAGGCGGGTCAGCCTCGGCGGCGTGCCGGCGGCGTCGTAGAACAGGTCGCCGATCGGCCGCCGCTCCGCGACGGCGCGCTCCCAGAGGCTGAAGCGGTAGACACGGTTCGACTCGTCCGGGGAGTAACCGTGGTCCTGGACGGCGACCGCCACCGCGTCGAACGCCGGCTCGGCGCCGAGCAGCGCCAGCGCGTCACACAGCGCCGGCGCGTCGAGGTCGCCGCTGGGGACGTCCGCGACCGCGTCGGGGGGGAGGCGCCGCAGGACTTCGCCGGCGGCGCCCTCGCCGACCACGCGCGCACCGAGGGCGCGCACCTCGTCGAGGTCGTCGGCGAACGACGCGGCGGCCGTCTCGGTGGCCACGAACGCATGACCGGCGGCGAGGTGGGCCTTCATGGCGGCGGCGTTCGCGCCGCCGCCCATCATCGGACCGCGGAAGACGACGGTCTGCCCGCGGGCGGTGGCCGCCGCGATGCGTGCCGCCGTCACCCGGGTCGGTGAGGGGACGACCAGCTTCACCGCGTTCTCGAGCGGCTCGCCGGGGCGCGTGAGGAGGACGTCGCTGGTGCCCGCTCCCACGTCGACGGCGAGGATCCTGGAACGCTCCGTCCCGAGACTCACGCCCGAGGCCTCGTCATCGGCACGGACGGCGTGCCGGCACACCGCTGAAGCGGAGCTTCCACACGTTCTTCATCGCCTCGAAGACGATGTCGTTGCTCATCTTGCTCTCGCCGACCCTGCGGTCGACGAAGACGATCGGCAGCTCAGCGATCGTGAAGCCGAGCTTGTGCGCCCGGTACGTCATCTCGATCTGAAAGCCGTAGCCGGCCGTGTCGATGGCGTCGAGGTCGATGGCCTCGAGCACCTCGCGGCGGAAGCACTTGAAGCCGCCGGTGAGATCGTGGAACGGCAGTCCGAGGATCGTCTGCGCGTACAGGCAGCCGCCGCGGCTGATGATCCTGCGTGAGAGGCCCCAGTTCTCGACCCCGCCGCCCTTGACGTAGCGCGAGCCGAGCACCAGGTCGGCGCCCCGGTCGATCAGACGCAGGAAGTGGGGCAGGTAGGTGGCGTCGTGACTGAGGTCGGCGTCCATCTCGAAGAGCCGGTCGGCGCCCATGGCGAGGGCCTCGCGGAACCCGGCGACGTAGGCCTTGCCCAGGCCCTCCTTGCCGGCCCTGTGCAGCACCGAGACCTCCGGCACTTCGCGGGCCAGCCGGTCGGCCAGTTCGCCGGTGCCGTCGGGCGAGTCGTCGTCGACGATCAGCGTGTGCAGCTGGAGGCCGCGGCCGTCCGCGACCTCGCGGATGCGGGCCAGCGCGTCGCGCAGGTTCTCGCGCTCGTTGTACGTGGGCAGGACGATGACGTTCACGGCCGGGCAAGTATATCGCCGCCGGCCCGGCCGCGCCGCGGGCGCGTTTCCGCAGACCGGGCCGGCGTCTCCTGCGCGGCGGCGCAGGCGCCGCGAAGGTGCCGCGCCGCCGCCGCCGCGGGCCCGTTTCCGTCCGGCCCACGCGATAGGGTCCGGCCCGGAGAGGAGACCGCGTGTCTGGACAAGTCTTACCCTCCAGCTAAAGGTGAGACTTGTCCGGAGCATGTGGGCTCGGATCTCCGGGAAGGAATGGTTGCCCCGGCCGCGGAATACACTATAGTGGTGTTCGCACTGACCGGGGGCACTACATCTTGTGGTGAGGTTGGATTCCTTGCGTTGTCCATTCTGCACAAGCGAAGAGAGCAAAGTCGTCGATTCTCGCGACTCGGAGTCCGGCGACGCCATCCGCCGGCGCCGGGAGTGCCTGGTCTGCGAGCGCCGGTACACGACCTACGAACGCATCGAAGAGGTCCCACTTGTGGTCATCAAGAGCGACGGCCGAGAAGAGCTGTTCACGCGCCAGAAGGTGCTGAACGGCCTGCTGCGCGCCTGCGAGAAGCGCGACATCCCGCTCGATCGCCTGGAGCGCGCCGTCGACGACATCGAGAACGAGCTGCGTCGCGCCTCCGGTCGCTCCGTCACCACGCAGATGGTCGGCGAGCGGGCGCTCCGCTGCCTGCGCGACATCGACAAGGTGGCCTACATCAGGTTCGCCTCCGTGTACCGGCACTTCGACGACATCGAGGAGTTCGAGCGAGAGCTGGCCAGGCTCGAGCTCGCGGGCGCCGACCCGCTGCCCGGCGAGGAGCCGTTGCCGGGTCTCGATGTGGACCGTCTGTACGACGAGACAATCTTCACCACACCGCGGCACGCGGTGGCTACTCAGGGGAGCACGGGGCATGACTGAGATCGGGAAGGCAGTGATCGAGCTTTCGGCCAACTCACTGAAGGTGCTGCGGCGGCGGTATCTCAAGAAGGGCGAAGACGGCGAGGTCCTGGAGACGCCCGAGGAGATGTTCGCCCGTGTCGCCCGCGCCATCGCCCAGGCGGAGCGTCTGTACAACCCCGCCGCCCCCGTGGAGGAGTGGGAGTCCACCTTCTACGACCTCATGACCAGCCTCGAGTTCCTCCCCAACAGCCCCACGCTCATGAACGCCGGCCGCGAGCTCGGCCAGCTCTCCGCCTGCTTCGTGCTCCCCGTCGGCGACTCCATGGAGTCCATCTTCGAGGCGATCAAGAACACCGCCCTCATCCACAAGAGCGGTGGCGGCACCGGCTTCTCCTTCTCGCGCGTGCGCCCGCACAACGATGTGGTGCTCAGCACCAAGGGTGTCTCCAGCGGCCCGCTCAGCTTCATGAGCGTCTTCGACGCCGCCACCGAGACGATCAAGCAGGGCGGCACGCGCCGCGGCGCCAACATGGGCATCATGCGCGTCGACCACCCGGACATCCTCGACTTCATCACCGCCAAGCAGGACGACGACCGGC
>Ga0172370_10004537_pt1 | contig 18511 bp, 15 predicted proteins | sample LakKiv5m_FD_114538 | JGI IMG/M metagenome (GOLD analysis project Ga0172370, IMG submission 114538) | Freshwater microbial communities from Kabuno Bay, South-Kivu, Congo - kab_022012_11.5m | ecosystem: Environmental > Aquatic > Freshwater > Lake | place: Democratic Republic of the Congo...
CTTTGTTATCCTAATCGGATAAGCGCCGTTGTTCATTACCTTCATGTATGCCGGGGAGTATATCTCGCTGCTATACTTGGTCGAATGCATTTCCACAATCGCAATCGGGCTCGCGCTTCTCCAGTACATCTGCGACTGCGTAATTTGCGCGTCCGACGCCATTCCTGGAAAGAAGCCGAGCAGCGCAACCGAAACGAGCGCCACGATGAGCACGACTGCGAGGAGAACGAGGTATTCAGTAGCCCCCTGCGCGCGTAGTTGCATGCCCATTGCGGGGGGGGGCGAAACTTTTATTCCTTCGCCTTGTGCGGGATTTCCATGTACATTGCAGCCGTCTTTCCCTTTTTGCTGGAAGTGAAAGCCACGAAGAAGCCGAGCTTTTTGTAGAAGTCCTCTAATTCGTGGTATGCGTGAAGCGCGATGAACGGGATGGGCAGGTTTGCCTCAAGCGCCTTGATTACCGCAAAGTCAATCAGGTAGGTTGCGCCCCCTTTGCCGGTTTCACCTTTATCCGTCGCAAGCTTGCCTATTAGCATGCAAGGCATATGGTTCGAGTACACCCTGTATGGCTTGTCGCTCAGCCTGACATTGCCCATTTTCCTGTCCTTCGCCAGCTGGAACGAGCCCACGGCTATTGTGATGTAGCTGATAATCTTGTTCCTCTGATTTTCTATAAGAAGATAAGTTTCGCTCAGCCTTGCGTTCTGGCTTGGAAGCGCATCGTTATGCAGGAAATCGTCTTCATCCTTTCTTCCGCACTCAAATAGCTTCACGATCTCTGCGTGCTCTGGCTTAAGGAGTTTGATGGACAAACAGCTCTTATCAAGTTTTTCCGGCACCAGCCCACCTTACAAGACAATGTTGAATTTCGCCCGCCTGGCCCTGGCGATTGTCCTGTCTCGGTTGGCATGGTTCCTGTTCTTCCTCAAATTGGCCAAAAACTCGCGCGTCTGCGACTTGGTCAATTTTATGAGGCTCTTAATCTGTCTTGCCATTTCCGCACCAGCCAATATTCTGCTGCCAGGGTTTATTATAATTCTCTTTTCCACGGCGCTTCGCCTTCCAATTGCCAAATCTCCCCTTTTAAACCTTCACAGGCCTCCCTGCCGGTGGAATTTCATTCCTGCGCCGCGCGCTTGCGCTAACCATGCAAAAAGAAAAATAAAAAGAAGGTTTACTGGTCGGAAGCTTCAGCGCGCTTTGCATTTGCAGGCTCATATGCCTTGTTCTCGCTCTTTGCAGGAGCCGTGCTGCGCACGGTTTCCTTCACAGGCGCCGGCGTTTCCTTTGGCTTGGGCTGTATCTGCACGGTTGAAGGCGCTGCATTCTTCTCCACGCGCGTTTTCTCAGCCGCTGGCGGATCGGTCACATGCTCCTTCTTCGCAAACGTTTCGCTTGCCTGCGCCTTGGGCTTGGCCTTGATTATCGGCTTCGGTGCCACCTTGGTTGAAACTGGCGCAATTTCCTGCTTTGCCTTGGCTGTTTCATCCGCAATGCTGGCGGGGGCAGGCTCTTCCTTCTTGATGCTGTCAATTGGCACTGGCTTTGGCACCGGGCCTGGCGCTGCGCCATCCGCGCGTATGCCTGCGTATGTCACCCTGAAGGCAGGCGCGCTGTTCAGGAAGTTGTACACGCCCATCCTCGGGGTCTTTTCGAAATTGTCAGTCTGGTAGACCACAATCTCGCGCAGCGAATCAGCAACCGCGCTTGAGCCTGCGCCGGCGTAATCGCGGTTCTTCCACAGCAGCGACACCTTGAAGTTCCTGTCCGGGTCCTGCGAGGACACGAGGTTGTAGCGCACGCCGTCCTTGAGGACGATTGCCTCGGAGTAAATCGCGGTCTCAGCCCAATTTGAGCTTGGCGTGAAGCCCGGGTGGGTCTGGTAGGTGTGTATCATCACCTTGCTGCCAGTTCCCTGCTGCACAAAAGTGTAGGTTTCGCCAGGGCACACCTGTATCTGCCCTACGACTGCATTGTTTGCGTCAAGAACGTCGTAGATTGCAGGGTGCTCCCCATAGTTGCAAGTGGTTGCAACTGAAATGTCCATCAGGCGCACTGAAAGCGGCGTGTTGTAGAGCGTCTGGTTCACCATCAGGATGCCGTATTTTGATTCCTTTGCAAGCTCTATCTGCCCGCCGTTTATTGCTGCGGTGGAGCTTGCAAGGGGCGTTGTAGGCGCAACCATCTTGGAAATTATCCAGTTCTGGTTGAGGAACTTTATGCCGAGGCGGTGCCTGTCGGAAAGCGAGTTGACGCTGCCCGTCTGGTTGTTCAGGTTGACGCAGGATGTCCAGTCGCCGGATATGGCAAGGTCGCCGGTGCACATCGGGATGCCATAGTCATTACCCTCGAACTTGGCGCTTGTTGCCATGGCAGAGTACTTGTTCACAATGACGTCGCGGTAGGCTGCGCCTGAATCATAGGCAACGCCTGCTGGCGTGGTGCCTATCCAGTATGCCTGCTTCTCAATGTAATTGAAGCCAGATGCCTGTCCATCCACCACTACATAGTCGGAAAATGGAGCGTACTCGTTCCCGCCAATCCTGTAAAGGTTCTTTGCAACCCTGCTTCCCTCATCAACAGCGCGCAGGGGCGAGGTTACCTGCCCGCTTGTGTCAGGCGAGGAAAGAAGCGCAGGGTATTCGTCCTCAGGAAGCGTGTTCTGCCTGTTCTGTGGCGTCCTGTCCACAGTGTCGGTTATCAGGGTTTCAAATGAGTGCTGCGGCCAGGCGGATGAGCCAACCGGGGGCGCAGATGTCCTGAAAACGAAATTCGGCTTTGCAAGCTTGGTGGCAAGCTGCGCAGACGCATCTGAAGTACCGACGGAAAGCCAGCGCGTTCCGCGCTCGGTTACGAAAACCGGCTCGTAGGAAATGTAGCCTGCTCCTCCGAATGTATTGTAATATACTGCTTGCGTGCTGTTGTCTGACTGCCTGAACCTCATTGTCATGTAGCTTGGGTTGGAAATGTATTCTATCGCAGAGTTTGCGCCGCCAATCCCAATGCCTTCATTGAGCACCATGGTGTGCTTGGTTGCGCCTGAAATGAGCGCGTCCTCGAACTTGATGTATCCCCAAGTTGTCCCTGGGTCGCGCGAAACCTCCAAGCCAATTGCCGGCTCGGTAAATATCACGTTGTTCCAGTTCCAGCAGTCCCTCCCAGGGACCTTCCAGAAAACGCGCGGCGCCCACTGCGCCGGGTTGGTGGATTGGAAGTATGTTCCGTTGAGCGAGGTGGAGCCCGTGCCTGTAAGGCCAATCGGGTCGAACAGCACCTTGCTGAAATAGTAATCCCCTGAAAGGGCATCCCCTGGCCCTCCGAAAATGGGCGTGGTCGATTTCATCTCAATGAGCTTTGCATTACTATATGTCCAGTCCTGCGAAGAAGTTGCTCCGCAGGCAACATCTCCTTCCTGCGTTGCCACGCGATAATCGTCAGCCGGAAGCGCAGCGTATGTCAGCGGAACCACGCTGTACATGCTCGCCGAAACAAGCGAGAAAGCCAGCACTATCCCGAAAAGCATTGCATTGAACCTCATATATTCCACCTCTTTCCACTGTCAGGGGCTTTTCTTGACCAAACACTTTTTTATATATAGTGGTTAATCCTGTTTTCAACACAATTGAAAACATATCCTCCCTGCACACCCAAATGCAGCGAGCCGTGCTTAAAAAGAATCCCCGGCTCCTGCCCGGGACGGATATATAAAGCTTGCGCGGTCCGATCTGCCTTTTACGCCGTAGGAAAAAAAGGCTGCACTTTTCTTTAGTTATGCCTGCAGGAAAATAAAAGCACGCACGTTTTTGTTCGGTGGAAAATCAGTACTTTACATTCTTCTTAGCCTGCGCAATCCTTGGCACCATTGCGTTTGCAACAGCCTGCTCCACTTGGTCCGCGCGGTGCATCACGCCATTTGAGAACCAGCCCAGCGCGCCTTGCTTCCTGCCAATGCCTTCCACGCCTGCAAACTCAGCCATCACTGCCGACAGGTCGGATTTTCCTCGGATTTTTTTCGCAATCCAGGTTGGGACGCAAAAGCCAGAGCCTGTGCCGAATGTGCAGCCATTGCCGTCAAAAATGCAGCAGATGGTGATGTCAAAGAATTCGCCCTTCCTGATTTCAAACAAGCCGCTCTCTATCCCGAGCGAGTAATCACATTTTCCATTTATTCTTTTCCAAGCAGCTCGCGCCCTGTTCTCCGCCCCCCTGAAAGTTTCAGCATTGAAAGGATGGTGGCTCACGCGCGATTCCTCCTTGTGCCCAACGAGGGCAAGCTTGGAGCCAAGTACTCTGCGCAGCGCAATTTTTGCCCCTGATAATTTTGTCGGGTTGTCTGTGCCTGCCTGGACGCGCACAGGCGCGAGCAGCTTTCCGCGCACATCATACTTGCCATGGAAAATGTCCACGCATGAGATTTTCTTGAGGTTGCCCGCATATGCCAATGGGACTGTGATTATTTTGAGAGGGGGCAAGCCATGTTTTTTTCTAGAGCTATTGATTTTCCTTGCTGCGTTTTCCGTTTCCTCGCTCACTATTATGGCATCTGCCTGCACGCAGTCTGCCACATCGCTTTCGCTCTCTATTTTCACAATCGTGGTGCGCGAAAGCAGCCCGTTATGCGCCAAGTTCCTATTGAGATTTGCCAGGCGCTTTTCATACGGGAAAGACGGGTATATTTTGTGCGTGCGCACGTACTTGTCAGAGGTGAGCCCAATGGTGATGCGGGCGAATTCATTGCATTCGACAAGGAGCCTTGCATGCCCTTCATGGATGTAGGTGAAAGTCCCGCCTATTATGCAATGTGTCATGCTTCCACCTTTCCAGCTTACTGGCACGAAACAAGCCGTTTTATCCCGTCAGCAGGCAGCACGCCTTGGTAGGTTTTCCCGCCTACCACTAGCGTGGGCGCGGAGGTTATGTTGTATTTCAGCCTTATCATGTCAAGCGTTGCCATGCTCTCCTTTATGTCCATAACAAATGTCCTCACATTGGGGCACGATGCGCGGACGCCGTCCAGTATCTTTCCCTGCACCTGGCATTCATTGCAGGAAGGGTCTGACGAGTAGATATACAGCACGTCTGAATGCATGGCATTGCAGTACTGCTTCTCCATCTGAGACACCTGCCACAGCTGCACGTTTGAGAGCAGGAACTGGCGCTTGAGCGCAAAGAACTCGGCGAACATGTTGGCGCGCTCATAGGCGAGCATGCGCTCCATAAGCTCGTTTGTCTTGGTGATTTTCTGCTGGTAGGCAGTGTCTATTATGGCGCAATATTCCGTGCTTGGCTGTTCAGCCCTCAAAAGCGCAACCGCGCTTTCAAGGTCAGCCGTCTCTGATGAAAACGAGGACAGGTCGTTGGTGAAGCGCAGCAGCCGCTGCATGTCCATGTAGTCGATGACTGACAGCGTGATGAAGAACAGGTTGACCATGAGTATGGCTGCCATTGCGTACTTGAGGTTCACCATTGCAAATCACTGCCCCGCATTTCCTTGTACAGGCTATAAACATAAAAACCAGCGTTCACGAACGGGTAGATGAAAATCACCATGAGCAGCCCCGGCAGCTTGTCAAGTCCCATCTTCTCTTTTATGAGCGACAGGCTGATCCACAGGAAGAAAACATAGGTGAGCAGGAAGGACAGGAACATCAGCGCGTCCGCCCTGATGTAAAGCGGGTCGAATGCAAGGGAAGGCATCTGCCCATACATGGCAAACTGCGCAGCCTGCAACCCGCTTTCATAGATAAAGCGCGCGCCGCGCGCCAGCACGAAGAAGAACGACACGATGGTTATCGGCACATAGGCTGCCGTCACCGGGAAGGTGAAGGTGCCCACGTCCGCATACTTGTCGTTGAACATCAGCTCCTTGTAAAGCGCGAGGTTGAACATGGTGCCGCGGTACCAGCGGATCCTCTGCCTCATGAGCGCTGCGAAGTGGGGCGGCACCTCGGTGGGCACGTTGATGGGCAAATAGCCTATCACATAGTGCGACTTGTGGAGCTTCAGGCCCATCTCAAAGTCCTCGGTAATGTTGTTCTCGTCAAAGCCGCCGATTTTCTCAAGCGCGCTTCTCCTGAATATGGTGAGCGGGCCGGGGGTGACAAGCACTGCGTTGAATTTCGCGCCAAGGTAGGGAAAAGCGCCGAACGAGAAGAAATACTCCATCTGCTGCATCCTCTGCCAAATCGTGCGCGGTTTTTCCACAGTTATGTAAAATGTCATGGCGCCCATTTCAGGCGTAATGTAAGGCACGCTGTCCATGAGCAGGTTCTCAGGCGGGTAAGTGTCCGAGTCCACGCAGGCCACAAGCTCTCCTTTTGCCTGCCTTATCGCCTCGTTGAGCGATGCTGCTTTTCCCTTGTTCTGTTTCCTGTGCATTATCCTGATTGGGAATTTTGCGGCAATCTCACGCGTCCTGTCAGTGCTTCCATCATCCACCAGCACCACTTCGTGCACGCTCGGATATTTCATTGCAAGCACGTGGCGCAGGCACTTCTCAATGGTCTTTTCGCTGTTGTAGGATGGCACTATGATGGTAAGGGTCGGGCACTTGCCGCTTTTCTCCATTTTCTTCTCGTCAAAAAGCGTGAGGCCGTAGAATGAGACGATGAAGAGGTTGACCAGGAAAATTATGCAGATGTATGCCATCTGGAACGCGGGGTCCATGACCATGAAAACAAGGAACGCGACAATGAAGCCCAGGATTGAGGTAAACCCTAGCAACTCACGCATAAAAGCACGTCCTTGCAGGGCGTCTAGCTTCCCCTGCCGCCCTTGCTATCCTCCCACATCTTCCTGATAAGCGAGCGCAGCTCGTCGCGCTTGCGCTCGAAATCCGCCTCTTCCGAGGCTGAAAGCTTGACGCGCTCCACAAGCGCGGGCGGGGCGGCGCCGCCTCCGCCTGGCGCAGCAGGCGCCGGGCCCTCGTCTCCGCCAGGGCCTGCCACTTCCATCTTGAGAATGTCCGACTCCTTCATGAGCACTTTCACCTTGCCGTCCAGCATCTCCTGCTCATGCGCAAGCTCGCGCAGCAGGAAGGATATCTTCTGTATCTCTTCTTTCGGTATGCCGCCTGATGATTGCGATGCCTTGGCAGCCTCAAGCGCGGCCATCTGGTCGGCGATTTTCCTGCCAATGTCCTTCTGCCGCGCCGCAAGCTCCTCGTTTGCGCGGCTCATCTCCTCAGATATCTCGACATATTCGTCAACAAGGGATTGGGAGCCGCCAGCGTCCCCGTATTTCTTGAGCACGCCCTCCACCTTGGCAACCTGCTTCTTGATAAGCGTCACAGAGTCGGACAAATGGGACTGCACTGCCTTTTTCTGCTTCTTCGCCTCCTCGTTCATCTTCCTTATCTCTGCAATCTTTTTCTTGGTGGCTGCAAGCGAGTTTTCGCCCTCGGCAAGGTCGGACAGCCTATGTTCCATGCCTGATATCTTGCCTTCCAGCGATTGCTGTTCCTCAAGCACTGCCTCCACTGCCTCGGCAAGCTCCTTCCTGTATGCTTTTGCCTCGTCAATGTCGACTTTGAGCTCCTCTATCGCGGACGAGTTCCTGCCCTGCTCAATCTGCTTCTGCAAGTCGTCCACGCGCGTTTCGAACGCCTCGAAAAACATCTCGGTGTCGGTCAGCTGCGACTGCAGCGTCTCCTCGAATTTCTTAAGGACGTCAAGCTCGTTTTTCAGGTCGTGAACCGCAGAGCGCTCATCGTCACCTATCTTTCCCTTGCCGGAGACTTTCTGCCCCGCCGCCACTGCCTTCTTGTGCAGCGCCTCTAGCTTCTGGCTGGTTGCCGAAATTTTCTGCGCATAGGTGTCTTGGAGCTCGGACAGCTGGGACTTGAGGGAATCTATCTCCCCCTCATCCATGGGCTTTGCCGAAAGCGCGGAGATTTCCTGCTGCATCTCGGCCAGGCTGTTGCCCCCCTGCTCCACTTTTGCAAGAAGGTCGTTTATCTCCTGGCGCGTGTCCGTTGCCTTCTCTTCCAGCTTTTCGCGCTTCTGCTCCACTTCCTTGGCCGCGGGCATGCGCCAGACCAGGTATACTTTGGTGAGCTTGTATTCCACGCTGATTATTCCTTCCTCCTCAAGCACATGTGCCCAGTCTTCAATGGTGCGCACAGGCGCCTTAAGCTCGCGCGAGGCCGTGCCTATGTCCACCTTTCCCTTTTCCTTGACCAGGCGGATAAGCCCGTCCACGCCAGTTGATATAAGAAGGTCGTCAAGCGCCATGCTCTGTTCGTGCAAATCCAATCCTTATAAAGATTTGTGCGGAAGCTATTCGTCAGTGAGAGTGGGGATTGCAATGGCGGACGTGGATTTTGACATCAGGCTGAAAAAGGAGGCCAAGACCACGCTTGCCGCTTATCGCGACCAGTCGCTGATCCGCCGCAAGTTCGGCGACGAGGCGGTCAAGCTTTACAACGCAATCGACAGCGGCAAGACTGCCTCGCAGATAATCTCCGAGCTTGGCATGAAGGAGGAAAAGTTCATAGAGATACTGGAATTCATGAACAACAACGCCATGGTCAGCGTGGTTCCCGAGCCCATAAAGCCGCAGTGGCCAATCGAGGCAGAGGGCGAACGTGCGCTCGGGCGCAATTCGCCATCGGCTGAAGCCGATGACGACAAATCCATTTCCAATTCCATTCGCGGCGGACCGGAGCCAGCGCCCGAAGAAGAGGAAAGTGCGCCTGATGAGCCTGAAAGCGAGCCGGAAGAGCCGCCCTCGCGCAAGCCCGCCTTGCCTGCCAGGGAAGTGGACGAGGAGTCCCTCTCCCCGCTTGAGAAAGTGCTTTACAAGAAGCACGGCGAAATAGGCGTCAAGATATACAACCTGATTGACGGCGAGAAAACCGCAGAGGAGATACTGCGCGAAACCGGGGTGTCTGAGGCGAAGCTTGTCGAGATCCTGGAGTTCATGGACGAGCAGGGCATCATCAAGCTCGAAAAGCCTGCTGACAAGCCAGCTGCCCCTTCTGGCGAGGAAGGCGAAGGCGGGGATGGCGGCGAAGGCGCCGAAGGGGGCGAAGATGAGGGCAAGCCTGCACGCGAGCCGCGCTTCAAGCCCATTGTGGAGGACGTTCCAGAAGGCAAGCCTTTCAAGGCGCCCGAGCCCCCCAAGAAGGAGGAGAAAAAGGCAGAGCCTGAAATCGAGCAGCCAGGCGAGGACATAGTCATGGTGGACGTGCCTATGTTGGCAAGGCTTTCCATGGTGCAAAAAGCCATGATGTTCACCGAGCTTTCCACCAAGTTCCCGCCTGCCTCGAGGTCGCTTTTCGATTTGGTGGATGGCAAGCGCGACTTTGTGGAACTTTCGCTTTCCTCTGGCATGTCGCTTTTTGACATTGACTCTGTAATGGCATATTTTGGCAAGAAGGGATTCCTCACCTTCCGCCAGCTGGACAGGAACGAGATAAAGGACAGGTTCGGCGAGGACGGATTTGCCATCTACAAGCGCTTTGGCAGGGACGGCCTGCTCATCTATGAAATGATAGGCAAGGAAGCATCATTGCGCGAAATCATACTCAAAAGCAAGCTGGACCCTGACCGCGCGATAGACATCTTCTCATTCATACACAAGGTGCTCGGGCTTGACATCCCGCTTGACCGCGACCTTATTTACCGGCAAATCGGGCTGAAAAAGTAGCAGACTACTTTTTCAGAAGCCGAACCGCAGTTCGGCTAAGATGAAGAAGTAGAAAAGCCTAATTCCTCACTCTGACAAGTGCCATCTCTTCCACCGCGCGCTCGCCCTCGAAATAAGCGCCTTTTTTCTTCCCCATTTTCGGAAGTGCAATCTTTCTTGCGCTTGCCAGCTCCATCACTTTCTTCACTTTGGCAAGCGGGATGCTTTTCTCGCAGACCAGCACAAAGTCGCGCGCGTCCTTCGCGCCAATCCTGCGCAAGGCAGACGCAAAGTTCATCTCGCGCGACAGGAACAGCAGCGCCTCGTTTGCCATCTTGCCTGAAATGTTGCTCTTTCCCTCAAATGCGCGGCGCGCCAGGTAAAAAGCGAATGCAATTTCCATCTCGCTCTTACCCTTTATTGCCCGCGGGGAAAGAAGGAGGCAGGGCGTGCATAGCGCCTCAGCTTCACTGACCAGCGCGTTAAGCGGCTTTGCCGAGGCGCAGCGCAGTATGAGCATGCACCAGTGGGGCGACCGAACATTTAAAAAATCAACACCGAATAATGAGCCTGCAGAGGCAACAGAAAGCTATTTGCATATTCATCAATGGAGGTCATGTAATGGAGAACTATCACGGCGCACGCGGCTCGACGACCAAGGGCACTGGCGGCAAGCGCGGAAGGGCTGCTGACAAGAAGCTGCGCTTTGTGGGCGGGAACTTCACCGCCACCAAGGTCGGCGCCAAGGAAAACAGGAAGCTGCGCCACGCGCGCGGGCACACCATCAAGGTGAAGCTGCGCAGCGCAAAATTCGTCAACGTGCTTGGCAAGGACGGCAAGATGAAGCGCGCCACCTTGAGGACCGTGCTTGAGACTCCTGACAACCGCCACTATGCGCGCCAGAACATCCTGACAAAGGGCGCAGTCGTGGACACCGACATCGGCAAGGTGAAAATCACCAACCGCGTAGGCCAAGATGGCGTAGTCAACGGCAAGTTGCTATAGTTGCCGTTGGCTATAAGTCGCCGCAGGCGACTGTGTCGTGAACGGCAAGCTGCTTTAATTGCCGTTCGCGATAAGTTGCGCGGAAGCGCAACTGTGTGGTTAATGGAAAGCTCCTGTAATTTTTTTCTGTTTTCTTCCTGCTTTTATTATTTTTCAGCCTTACAGCGCAAGCAATATGGATGGCACGATAATCATGCCCATCACATGCGTCCTCCTCACACCGAGCAAAGGCGGCAGCAGCCCCACTGCGGTGGCAGTGGCAAACAGCAGCAATCCGACTCCTCCTGAGATTATTGCAACTGCGCATACAAGATAGGCAAGAACGCCAAGATTCAGGGCGCGCGTGTCGAATGCAGCCAGCGCGCCTGCATGGCGCGCCAGTCTCATGAGAAGGAACGCCGACACCCCCATTGAAAGAAGGAGCACGCCAATCAAGGCGGGCAGGTCGCCTGCGCCAATCGGCTTTAGCCCATTCATTATTGCAAGCGCGCCCTCGCGCGCCTTGCCGATTGACAAAAGCGCGCCGAATGCGAAAATGGCATGCGACGCCGCAATGGATGCGACAAGCGCAAGGAACTTGCGCGCATCATCCACTGAGATGATGGCTGAGGCGAATATCGCAATCTGCGCAGGCGCCGCAATTCCTGGCAGCAAGTCGGATAGCATGCCAAACAGCACGCCTGCTGCCACATATGGCAGGAAATCAAGCTCAGTCCTTTCGGACTTCTGCGCAGGCAAGCGCGTGCGGCTGGTGAAGGAAAGCAATATGCCGCTTCCTGCAAACAATCCGCAGAATGCCGGGAACAGCGGGTCGTTTATCGCGCCGCGCAAGGTTGCCACGCCAAGCGCGCCTGAAAGCAGGAAAATGCCTGCTGCAACTGCAATTTTTTTCCCCTCGCGCTCGGATGAAAGCAAGAACACTGAGGCAGCAGCAAGCACAAGCGCCAGGTGCGGCTCGATGAGAGAATAGGCAGCCGGCAGCAGCACCAGGGAAACTGGCAGCAAAAGCACCGAGGCGCCTGCGGCTGCAAGGGTGGAAAATGCGCACACGGCAATCGCCTCCCTTCCCCTTCCGCAAAGCGCAAGCCTGTGCCCTGGCAACACTGACGCCACCACGGTGTCATCTGGAATGGATAGGAAAATTGAAGGCAGGAACTGGAAAAGAAGGTGCGCACCCGCCACTGCAACAATGGCAAGCGAAAGCATGTCTGGCGGAATTGGAAGTGTGGCAAGCACTGATGCCACGGTGTTTGAGTGTATGCCTGGCAGCAGGCCTGAGAGAATGCCTAGAAGAAGCCCGAATGCAACGGCAATTATTGCATACATCTGCCCACACCGGTTCTGTAAGCCCGAATTATCCTATCTTCACTTCTATCCTTTCAGCCTCGAAATACCTGCTTCCCTTGTAATCCTTCACCCTGCCAAGCGCAGCCACCGCGCTTCCTTCTGAAACAAGCTGAGCCGAGATAAGCTCCCCCTTCTTCACGCTGATGCACACCTTGTACTGGCAGATGTAGAATTTTTCAGCGCTCACGTTTTGCGCCTCGCCGCTTATCCTAAGGTATGAGTTTGCGGGCGCCACGCTCGCCTCGGCAACGCTTGCTTCGCGCGGGGTTTCAGAAAGCAGGAAAAGGAGGGCTATGCCCACCACTGCAAAAACAGCAGCGGCAATGGCAATCTTCCTTTCATCCATCTCCATGATGTATACTGTTTTAAATCGCAATATTAAAATCACCTCATGTCGCTTCTGATAAAATCGGCAACCCTGCCTTCCGGCAAGAAAACGGACATTCTCATTGAGGGCAGCTTCATCTCCAAAGTGGCGCCCTCAATCACAGCGCGCACAGAGGAGAAAATCGATGCGTCTGGCAAAATCGCGCTTCCAGGCATGATAAACACCCACACACACGCAGCAATGACTTTATTCCGCGGAGTGGGCGAGGACGCACAGCTTCATGACTGGCTTGCAGCAGTGCGCGCTCTTGAAGTGAAGGTGAAGCCTGCTCAGATACGCGCAGGCACAGCGCTTGCCGTTGCAGAAATGATAAGAAGCGGCACCACCTGTTTCAATGACATGTACTTCCACATGGACGAGGTGGCAGCGGCAGTGGAGGAGAGTGGCATGCGCGCAGCGCTTGGCTATTCCATGGTGGATATGGGCGATTCGGGCAAGAGGAAAAGCGAGCTAACAATCTGCGAGCAGTTCATAAAAGACTGGCACGGCAAGGCAGACGGTCGCATCACGGCCTCTGTGCCTCCGCACTCGATTTACCTTTGCTCAAAAGAGCTTCTTATTGCAAGCCGCGAGCTTGCAGCCAAGCACGGCGCCCTCCTGCACATTCATCTTTCCGAGACTCGCAAGGAAGTTTTTGATTGCTTATCTTCGCACAAGCTGCGCCCTGCATATTATCTTGATTCGCTGGGGCTTCTCACGCCCCGCACGGTTGCAGCGCACTGCGTTTGGATGACCAAGGAGGAAATCAAGCTTCTTGCCAGCCGCGGCGTGTCAGCTTCCCTAAATCCAGTTTCCAACATGAAGCTTGCCGGCGGCGCAGTTGCTCCCCTGCCGGAAATGATTTCAGCAGGCATGAACATCTCGCTTGGCACTGACGGAAGCGCGAGCAACGACTCGCTTTCAATGTTCGAGACCATGAAGTTCCTTGCGCTTTCTGTGAAAAACGCGCGCTGGGACGCCGCGTCTGCAACTGCGCCGCAAATGCTTTCTGCAGCAACCGAGGGCGGAGCGTGCGCACTTGGCATCAACACAGGCGCATTAGCACCTGGCAAGCTTGCAGACATAATACTAATTGACGCGCGCGCAGCCAACATGGTGCCAGCGCACGACATCACTGCGAATCTTGTCTACTCTGCGCACGCAGGCAATGTCACGGACAGCATCATCAACGGCAAGGTGGTGATGCGCGACAGGAAAATTCTTACGCTGGATGAAGAAAAAGTCGTGGAGCGCGCGCAGAAGGAAGCAGAAAAGCTCACTTCTTAGTTCTCCTTGCCATCCGTGTGTGCTTCAGCGGCACGCCAGCGCCCATCTTCGCAACAACCTTTGTTGCAAGGTAGCAGCCGATTTTCGCGGATGAGAGCGCTGTGTAGCCGCGCGCGATTCCATAAATCGTTCCAGCGCAGTACGCATCGCCCGCGCCTGTCGTATCAATCACTTTTGCCTTGAGCGCAGGCACCTTGTGCGCGCTGCCATTGAGGAACAGAAGCGAGCCGTGCTTGCCTTTTTTTAGGTAAATTGGCGCGTGCGGCTTGAAGTGCAGGAGTTTTTTCTCAGCCCCGCTTCCCAGCAACGCCTCCGCCTCATCCTCATTTAAGAAAAGCGCGTCTGCATAGCGCTTGGCAAGGAAAAGAAGGTGTGCGCGGTTTTTCTCAACCATGGGCGGGTTCTCAAGCGAAAGCGCTATTTTCTTCCCATCTTTCCTGAACATCTCCATTGCCTGCCGGCAGGCGCGCGATGCAGAATGGTCTGCGCAAAGCGTGATTGAGGAAATATAAAGCATGCGCGCGCTTTGCAGCGCCTTTTCTTCCCCTCCCTCGTATTCTGTCGACACGCCCAGGTCTGCGCAGAAAGTCCTCTGCTTGTCAGGAGTCACCAAAGCAAGTATTTTCCCTGTGGCACCGCGCCTTTCCTTCAGGAAGTTGCCAATTCCGCATTCCGACAGGTTGGTAGCAAACAGCGCGCCAGCCCTGTCATCGCCCACTGCGCCTGCAAAGCCGCAAAAGCCGCCAAGCGCGGCAAACCCCTCGCACACATTTCGTGCATTGTCGCCAGGATAGCGGTAGGTGATTTTCCTGCCGAGCTTTCTCTCAATTGCCGCAATCTCCTTTGCTGAAAAGAAGTTCGTCGCGCCCTTTGCCACATTAAGCTTAGAAAGCTCCCTCTCGCCCACGCGCGCAAAAGAGTCAATCACTGGCGTGCCGATGGCAAAAAGGTCCATATGCTTCCTGCGGCGCCAACCCTTTTAAACAATCACGCCGAATATCGAGCAGCGAAAGCCAAAGTTTATCGCGGGGTGTTCTGATGGCTGACCAAAAAAAACGTGTGCCAGACAAGGAAGGCGTGCTGGACTCATATGTGTATGACAATGAAGGCATCCAGGTGCTTGCAAAAATCTACACCAAAGGCGGGGAATTCGTGCCGCAGTATGAGGTGAACGTGCGCGAGCTTTCCGAAGGCACGCGATTGGTGCTAAACACATTGAAAGGCGAGCTCATCACGACCGTGAAGCTGGACATCACCGACATAATCGACCCGAAAAAGCGCGACGAGGTTCGGAACAAGTTCGAGTTGCGCGCAAACTTCCTGCTCTCCAAGCACTTCCCCACGCTTTCCGAAGCGGACAAGAAAGTGCTCACTGCCTACTTATTGCAAAACTCGCTCGGATTGGGCGAGCTTGAGCCGCTCATGCACGACAATGCGCTTGAAGAAGTGGCAATCAACACTTCCTCCGAGCCTGTGTGGGTCTACCACAAGAAGTACGGCTGGTGCAAGACCAACGTGCAGCTGAAAAGCGAGGAGGCAATCTACGACGTCTCCGCAATGATTGGCAGGAGGATTGGCAAGCAGATAAACACGCTGAACCCAGTGATGGACGCGCACCTGTCCACGGGCGACCGTGTGAATGCCACCATGTTCCCGGTCTCCTCCTTTGGCAACACGATAACCATCCGCAAATTCTCAAGGAACCCCTGGACCATCCCGTACCTCATCGAGCTCAACTGCATCTCGCCCCAGGTGGCGGGGCTCATCTGGCTGTGCATACAAAACGAGCTTTCGCTTCTCGTGGCTGGAGGCACAGGCTCTGGAAAGACATCCTTCCTGAATGCAATTTCCTGCCTGATTCCCGCAAACCAGCGCATCATCTCGATTGAGGACACGCGCGAACTGACGCTGCCCACTTTCCTGCAATGGGTGCCCATGGTGACACGCGAGCCCAACGCGGAGGGCAAGGGCGAGATTACCATGCTTGACCTGCTGGTCAACTCGCTTCGCCAGCGCCCCGACAGGATAATTGTCGGAGAGGTTCGAAAGCAGCGCGAGGCCGAGATACTTTTCGAGGCAATGCACACGGGCCACTCAGTTTATGCCACGCTGCACGCGGACAACGCGGCAGAGGCAATGACTAGGCTTACCACTCCCCCGATTTCCATGCCGAAAGAATCGCTCTCCGCGCTTGCTGGCGTGGTGGTGCAGTTCCGCCACAGGAGGCTGAACATAAGGCGCACGCTGGAATTTGCCGAGGTGCAGAAAGGCGGCGACATCAACTCGCTTTACCGCTGGGACGTCAAGAGCGACAAGATAAACGAGGTGGGCAAGATGGTTACGCTTGCAGCCACGCTTTCGCTTTACTCTGGCCTGACTCAGCGCGAAATCGACAGCGACGTTGCGGACAAGGCCAAGATTTTCTCCTGGATGGTCAAGAAAGGCTACAAGAGCGTGAACTCAGTGGGCGCACTGGTGTCGCAGTACTACATGAACCCGGACGCCGTGCTTTCGCTTGCCGCCAAGAACGCTGACTGGGGCGGCCCGGAATAAAGGCGGCAGTTGCAATGCACTGCTGCACATCTTGAACCAGGCTAGGTGTTGGCTGATATGATGGGCGCAAAAAATGAGATATTCCCCACTTTTTCCGAGCTTTGCGCTCTCGCGCGCGAAGTCGAGAAAAAGCCGCTTTCCATCCCGCCGCGGCCCATTGACGGCAAGCTGGCGATGGACGACACCACCAGCATCTTCCCGCGCGAGTTCGAGGATTACACCTACAGCTACTTGATTTTCGAGGCGCAGAAAGTGGAGCGCAGGCTCTCCAACCTTGCAATTGCCTCTACTCCGCAGGAAAAGGTGGTTGGCACGCCGCACCTAACGCCTGCGCAGATGATGGAATCCGACTTGCGCAAATTCGTGGAGGCACAGGAGCAATCAGAGCCGCCTGGGGAAAATGACGATGTCTCGATTGCGCGCTCCGAGCCGAAATCATTTTTCCCAACGCGGAGGGTGAGCGCCCAGTCATTGCGCGAGGAACAGCGGGCAACAGCGCCTGAGGAAGAGCTGCCCATTCCTGAAAAAGAGCCCGAAGAGCAGGCACCCATTCCCTTCCCACCAACAAAAGCAAGGATATTGCCGCCAGTTTCCAAATTACGGCCCCCCACTGCCTTGCCTGAGAAAGCGCAGGCATCTCCCCCCCCGCTTCCATCTGCTTCTGCAAGGCCTCCCATGCAAAAGGCAGCGCCGCAAATTCCGCCTGCTAAACCGCCTACAATTGCCGCAAGACAGCCTTCAGCGCCAATTCAGCAGGACGCTGAGGTGCCCTCTCCGGACGAGCAATATGCTCCAGCCAGCGTCAAGTCTTCCAAGATGCCGACTGAGCCATTGGCAGTGGAGCAGGAAAAAGAGGATGCGCCCGTTGCCAAGCTGCCCGCCGGCGTTTCATCATACTCCAAGCTTTCCCCCCGCCTGCAGGCGCTAATGGAAGCGAAATTGCGCCGCGAGGAGGAAAAGGCAAGAAAGCGGCAGGATGACTCTGAAATTTTCAAGCAGCCCCCAGCGCCTTCTGAAGATGAAGAGGAAGGGGAAAAGGGGCAGCTGCCCCCAGAGCTCATGATAGACCCTCAAGAAGAGCGCGGCGAAGAAAACGAGCAGCTGCCTTCCAGGCGCCCTCTTCGTCCAACTGAAGATGAAAGGGAGGACGCGCCCTTGCCTGAAGACCGCGAGGTATCCTCTCCAATCAAGCAGCCAGCTACTCCTCAAGAAGAGGAGCAGCGGAAGCTGCGGCTGCGCAAGCTGATGGATGAAGCTGCCCCTTCTGCTGAAGATGAGGCGCCTGCGCCCGAGGATGAAGGCGAACTTGCTGAGAAAGAAGAGGAGATTGTGCCTCCAAAGCGCCTGCTCCGCCCGCCTGAAGATGAAGAGGAGGCTGCGCTTGAGCCTGAGGAGGAAAAGCCTGCCGCGCAGCAAATTTCCCGCAAAGGCGCCGTGCCTGAGCAGGAAGATGAAGCAGAAGAGGCAGAGCCTGAAATCCGTGCCAAGCCGCCTGAAGAAGAGCCGGCGCGCGCAGGCCCCATCACAATCAAGCCAATGTTCCCTGATGCAGCTCAGCCAGACTCAGCAAAAGCCAAGCCAGCCTCGGCATCTGAGGAATCAGACCGCATGAGGCGCATACAGCGCATAATCGAGGAGCTTTCGCCTGACAAGGCGCGCGCCAAGCCGGTTGTTATGCCGAAGCAGGAAGAGGATTCATTTGAGGATGATGACAAGCCGGATGAGCCTGCGCCCCCTGTGCAAAAGCCAGCAGCCGCTTCCAAAAAGAAAAAGGAAGCGCTTGCTGCCACTGCCAAAAAAGCAGATGCAGGCAAGAAAGGCCGCGCGAAAAAAGGCAAAATGCCGGCGCCGATAATGCCTGAGCAAGAGGAAGAGCAGCAGGGCGAGGCGCTTGATGAAGAGCCTGAAGAACAGGCGCCAGTTCCAAAAAAACTGCCAATCCTCGCCAAAAAAATCCCACGCGCCCCCCTAAAAGAGGTGCCGGAAGAGAATGAAGATGAGCCGATTAAGCCTGCCACTAAGAAATCAATTCCGCGCACCCCTGCCAAAGACGAGCCGGAAGAGCAGGAAGAGACGCCGATCCGCTCGCCTCCGGCTGCTCTGCAGCTGAAGGCCCAAAAGAAACTGATGCCGCGCGTTCCAGTGCAGGAAACAGGGGAAGCGGAGCCGCCTCCACAAAAAAAGCTCGCGCCAAGGTTACCTGCCCGCGCAAAAACCGAGGAAGAGGAACTTCCTGCACCAAAAAAACTGATTCCTCGCATTCCCATGCGCGAAGCTGAGCCTGACGAGGAAGAGGAAAGGGCCGCGCCAGTGCGCCGAAGGATA
>Ga0172370_10004539_pt1 | contig 18505 bp, 11 predicted proteins | sample LakKiv5m_FD_114538 | JGI IMG/M metagenome (GOLD analysis project Ga0172370, IMG submission 114538) | Freshwater microbial communities from Kabuno Bay, South-Kivu, Congo - kab_022012_11.5m | ecosystem: Environmental > Aquatic > Freshwater > Lake | place: Democratic Republic of the Congo...
GCAGCTCGGCGTGCACGTGCCGCCGCCGCCACCGCCACCGCTCGTCGAGCACTTGCCGGCCTTGGTGCAGCTCGCCCCTTCGGGGCACACACCGCACTGGCCACCGCAACCGTCGGTTCCGCACTGCTTGCCCGAGCACTTCGGCGTGCAGCCGCCGCCGCCACCGCCGCCGCCCGACGACGTGCACGTGCCCGATTTCGTGCAGGACGACCCGCTCGGGCAGGTGCCGCACGTGCCGCCGCAGCCGTCCGATCCGCATTGCTTGCCGGAGCACTTCGGCGTGCAGGTGTCGCCGCCGCCCACGGTGACGCACTTGAAGGTCTTGGTGTCGCAGGTCGTCTGCCCGAGGCACGCGCCGCACGCGCCGCCGCACTTGTCGGGGCCGCACTGCTTGCCGGTGCACTCCGGCGTGCACTGGCCGCCGGATATCGACTGGCACAGGCCGGCCTTCGAGCAGTACTCGTCCGCGCCGCACTCACCGCACGTGCCGCCGCAGCCGTCGTCGCCGCACTCCTTCGCGCCGCACTTGGGCACGCACGCGCCGCCGCCCGCGTCTTTGCTGCCGCCCGCGTCCTTGCTGCCGCCCGCGTCTTTGCTGCCGCCCGCGTCCTTGCTGCCGCCCGCGTCGGTGCCGCCCGTGCCGGTCGATTGGCACTTGCCAGCCTTGTTGCAGTAGGTACCCGCGCCGCAGAAGCCGCACGATCCGCCGCAGCCGTCGGAGCCGCAGTCCTTGCCCGTGCAGGCCGGCGTGCAGCCCGTGCCACCGCCGCCGCAGGGTTTGCCCGTGTCCTTGCAGGCCTGCGCGCACATGTCGTCCCACTGCGTGTTGCAGCAGAAGTCGTCGTTCTTGCAGACGATCTCTTCGCAGGGGCAGCCGCCGCAGCCGGTCTGTCCGTCGGGTCCGGCCTTGCATCCGTCGAGCGTCGAGGAGCCGCCGCTGCCCACGCACAGGCCCGCCTTCGAGCACGTGAAGCCCTGCGGGCAGTCGCCGCACTCGCCGCCGCAGCCGTCCGGACCGCAGACCTTGCCGGTGCACTTCGGCGTGCAGCCCGGGGTCGTGCTGCCGATGCACTTGCCGTCGAGGTTGCAGGACTTTCCAGCGTCGCACTGACCGCACTCGTTGCCACAACCGTCGGGGCCGCACTGCTTGCCCGTGCAGTTGGGCGTGCAGCCGCCCGATTTGATGCAGTTGCCCTTGACGTTGCAGCTCTCGCCGGGCTGACACGCGCCGCAGAAGCCGCCGCAGCCGTCCGGCCCGCACTGCTTCTTGGTCGTGCCGGTACCGCAGTAAGGCACGCAGCCGGTGTCGGCCACGACGTCGAGCTTGCCACCCGCGTCGAAGGTGTCCGACGTGACGACGTCCGCGGCGCCGCCGCCCGAGCACTTGCCGAAGCTGTCGCAGCTCGCCCCGCCCGTGCAGGTGCCGCACGAGCCGCCGCATCCGTTCGATCCGCACTGCTTGTCGGTGCAATTTGGCTTGCACGCCGCGTCCTTCGTGTCGGTTCCGAACGTGGTCGAGATGTCCTTCTTGCCGTTCGCGTCGGCCACCGTGCCTGTCTGAGCGGGCTCCGTCTCGCCGCCCGAGCAGGCGATGAGCGTGGCGGCGAGCAGCGTCGAGAGGAAGACAACGGACGGGCGCTGGGTTGACATGGCAAACTCCGGTGGCGCTGGGGAACTGCGCGACGCGCGGCGGGCGCGAGCAGGAGAGGCTATCAAAAACGCGCGCGCGCCACGAAGTCGGTGCGCACGGAGCAGCGAGTGGGTGGGGTGCGAGCGCCCCGGATCGGTGCGGAGCGACGTTGGAGCCACCGGAGCCTAAGGTCGAAGACCACCTGCGCTCGCGCGAACGCCCCCGCCCCCGCAGGGCAGCACGGGCGTGCAGCGCCACCGGTCTCGGTTCAGGAGGGGCACGTGAGCTCGGACACGGCGTCTCAGCGCAGCACGACTCGGCGGCAGGTCGTGACACGACAACGCCCCTGCGGCCCCCTGTGCGCAACGACGCCGCGCACAGCGCCCAATCTGCCCCGGGCGCATCCCGCCAAGGTTCAGGATCGTAGCCGGGTCGGGCAAGCACAGCCGCGGTCAACCGCAGGTCCGTCCCGACCGCCACCAACGCTGCCCTGCCGAGCCCTCGCAGCGCCGAGCGAGCGCGATCGCCGGCCACCGAGATAGCGGCCGCTTGCGTCTCCCTCGGTGTCCGCTACCACGCCGGCCGAGGTCGCGTCAGGTCGGACGGAGGGTGATTCGCGCAGCGCCGAAGTCGCGCAGCGACCGCGCGCCAGAGCGCGAGCCCGGAAGAGGACCGACCCCGAGCGCGGAGCGCGACCGGGGGACGCCCAGATCCAATCTGCTCCGGCCGGCATCTCAATCGCGTCCCGGAGCGTGCCTTTTCTCGGACCGCAACTTTCGTACCTCACTGTTGTGCTTGCAGGTGTTCCCGCACCGCTCCGCCTCGCACGTCCCGCTCGAAGCGCTGGCGCCCCGAGAAGCCACGGCCTGAACCAGGGCGTACTCAGGCACCCACCCAAAGTGAATGCCGGCAGCCCACGTCCCCACGCACCCGGAGGGGCGGATCCAGACCGCATGGACGCTGCGTTCGGGGCAAGTCACGCCGCCATGGACGTCCAACAGGACCACGACCTCCCCGTGACGGGGTCACGTCCATCGTCACCGAGTGGGCCGCCGCGCGTGTGCGTCCGCGCGTGTGGGCCCTGCGCCGCCTCCCGCCCATTGGCTCCGCACGCACGGTCGCCTACTCGAACCGCAGCAGCCAGGGCGAGCCATCCACCACATCGGGCACGCCGCCCTGCACTTCGGTCCACGTGTGCGGGAGCGTGGCCGCCGCGGGCCACAGGCGCACGCTCTGCGCCGGCTGCGGCGCGCTCTCGGGCCAGATCTGCGCGAAGGGTCGCGGGGCGCCGGTGGACCACAGCGCGACGACGCGCGACGTGGAACTCACGGCGCTCGGCACGAAGGTCACGGCGCGCAGATCGGGCGCGAGCGGCACGTCGAGGCCCTGCGCCGGCCGCGCACCCTCGCCCGGGGCTTCCGTCGCCAATCCCGCGAGCAGCCTCACGAGCGCCGCGAGCACACGCGCCGAGGGCTTGGGCGTCGCGGTCTGCTCGCTCGCGCCAGGCCCGAGCGCGAAGAGCCCGAAGTCGTCCTCGGGTGGAAACTGCTGGGTGTTCGGGCCGTCGAACACCGTAAACACGCACACGGCCGACGCACGGTGCGCGACCCCGAGCAGCAGCGCGCGCGCGAGGTAGTCGGCCTGCAGCGCGAGGCTCACCGGCCCGAAGACCGGCCACCCGATCTCGGTCACCCATATCGGCGCCGCGTGCATCCCGACCGCGTCGAGCAGCGCGTCCGTGCGGGTGAGCATCGAGGGCATCGACACCTCGTCCCCGCCGAGTCCCCCGTCGTCGAGCTCCAGCTCGGGCGGCGCGGCGGGCGGATAGCGCGTGTAGACGTGCACGCCGAAGGCCGCGAGCGCGCTTGCCAAGCCCGGCGTCTTCGCGAAGGTCTCGGTCGCGAACGGCACTTCGCCTGGAATTCCAAAATAATCCAAGAAAACTGTCCCGCCGAACGCGACCATGGCCTTCGGCTGAGCGGCGTGGATGGCGTCCGCCGCCGCCAAGGCCAGCGCGCCGTAGGCGGACGGGTCACCGAGCGGCGCGCTCTTCCAGAACCGCCAGCCTGCGTTCTGCTCGTTCCAGATCTCGAAGCGATCGACGCGGCCCGCGTAGCGCATCGCGACAGCCCCCGCGAACGTCGCGAAGTCCTTTGGATCGTCGGGCGGGTACATGTGGTCCCCCGACGGGTATTGCGACGAGGGCTTGGCCCCCGGATGCGCCGTCGCCCAGGGGACACCGTAGCCGAGCATCGCGATCTTCGCGACGACCGCGGCGTAGAGATCGTCCATCATCGCGTCCGTCTCGGCCCAATTCCACGCCCCCTTCGAGGCCTCGACCCGATGCCACAGCACGTCGAAGCGCGCCACCTTCGCGCCGACCGCGGCCATGCCATCGAGCACGGCCTTGCGGTGCGCCTTCTGCCCCGCGGAGTCGCCGACCACGTAGATCGACGCGCACAGCGCATCCGATGGGGACACGGCCTCGAACGGTGGCACCCAGGCAGGCGCCACATCGGGCAACGCGACGCCGGCGTCCGCGACCGAGTCGCTCGCCTCGAGGTCGGGTGCGCCGCCCCCGCCCTGGACATCGCTGGCATCGGTCGACTCGACATCGAGCGCCGCAGCCACCTCGGCGACGGAGCCCGTGTCCGTGTCGGCGTCGACCACCGGCGTGCTCACGCCGGAGCCGCCGCAGGTCACGAGGACGGCGCAGGCCAGGATCATGCGGGCGTTGGCAATGACGCACATCGCCGCGATCGTACACGGCGGCGGGCCCGCGGTGAAACCCCTTTGTTGCCCGGGACGCCGCCTCTCCCTATGCTCTACCGGCGGACCGCGCGCTCGCCGCGCAACCACGGAGTCCCCATGATCGCCCGACCGAACCTCCTCGCCGCCGGCATCTCCTGCCTCGTCCTCGTCTTCGTGCTCTCCGCGACCCGAGCGCACGCGGCGACGCCGGTCGTCGTGCAGGCCGAGGGCGCCCTGACGACCGAGGCCGGAGGGCCCGCCTCCGACGGTCTGTACCCGCTCACGATCCGCCTGTACGCGTCGAAGGACGCCGCGCAGCCGCTGTGGCAGCAGATATTCGTGGGCGTCAAGGTCACCGCGGGCGGCTTCGTCATCGCGCTCGGCGCGGACACGCTGCCGGAGCAGGCGCTGACCAAGGAGCTGATCGTCGCGCAGGCCGAGCTGTGGATCGGCGTGCAGGTCTCGATCGATCCGGAGTTGCCGCGCGCGCGCCTGTACCGGACGCCCTACGCCGTGCACGCGCTGGAGGCCGTTCACACGGCCAACGCAGACCACGCGATCGACGCCGATCACGCGGCGGTCGCGGACGCGCTCGCGAAGCCGCTGTCCGGCGCCGACCTCGTGGCGGGTACCGTGGGGCCGCAGGCGATCGCGTTCACCTACGCCGGCTCGGACGAGAAGGGCGGACCCGCGCTCAACCTCAAATGCACGGGGTGCATCAACGCGACGCACCTCGATCCGAGCCTGCTCGACTCGCAGAACATCGCGTACACGGCGGGCTCCGGACCGACCAACGTCGCGGCCATGCTCGCGCTCTTCGAGCTCCTCGACACGGCGATCGAGGTGGACGGCAAGGCGGTGGGCATCGGCAAGATCCCGGCGACGGGCTGCAACCTCGACGTGGCCTCGGGGGGCGATGTCTGCATCGGCGGCGCGCCTGTGCTTTACACGCGCGTCGCGGCCAGCGCACAGGAGATGGACGCCTTCAAGGTCGCCGGCCAGATCGTCTACCGCAGCGACACCGACGAGGCGTTCATGTACCGCAAGACCTTCTGGCGCAAGTTCCGGTTCGAGACGCTGTGCGGCGACGGCGTCGCCGAGTCGCCCGAGGAGTGCGACGATGGCGCGCAAAACGTCGACGCACCGGACAAGTGTCGCACGACGTGCCTCAAGCCCAAGTGCTTCGACAAGATCGCCGACACGGGCGAGCAGTGCGACGACGGCAACGGCGACAACAACGACAGCTGCGTCAGCGGCTGCAAGACGGCCGCGTGCGGTGACGGCTTCGTCTACCTCGGCGTCGAGGAGTGCGACGACGGCGCGGGCAACGCGAACACGGCCGACAAGTGTCGAACCACCTGCGTCAAGCCGAAGTGCGGCGACAAGATCAAGGACACCGCGGAGGAGTGCGACGACGGCAACACCAACGCCAACGATGGCTGCAACGCCACGTGCAAGCTGGAGACCTGCCAGCCTACGGGCCAGCGCGTGGGCTTCAACTCGCTCGTGTCCGACTCGGCGTCGGGCTGCTGGAACGGCAACCCATGCACCTACGACGGCTACGCCTGGGACCCCGCCCACGGCCAGAGCTTCGGCGCCTTCGGCCAGCAGATCACCTGCGCTGCCGCCGGCGGCGCGAGCGCATGCATCACCCACGTCGGCATCACCACCTACAACGAAAACCCGACGTGCCAGGGCAAGTGGGACGTCTCCTGCGACGGCAAGCTCGTGGGCACGATCACCTCGCTCGGCAAGACCTGCACGGGCAGCGCCATGTCCAACGGCTGCGTCGTCACGTTCCCCGCGACCACCTGCGCGCAGATCAAGCTGCTCGCCGTGCAGGACGGCGACTCCAACGCCGGCTGCTGCGGCACCGGCCAGCCCGACTCCATGGTCACGGGCGTGAGCGCCTGGTAGTCCTGCGCGCCCTCGCGAGATCGCCTCCCTTGACAAGCGCGACGGGCCGATTTTCTTGCCGTCGAGACCAGAGAGGGGGCGCAACAACCCCCTGACATTGGAGGATAAAATGATGCTCAGGCGTATGGACCCCGTGCGCGAGTTCGTGCTCGCGTCCAACCAACTCAACCGCCTCTTCGACGAGGCGCTCGGTCGCGACGCCGGTGAGTCGCCGCGCGCGCCCTGGATGCCCGCGGTCGATCTGCGCGAGGAGGAGGCCCGCTTCGTCGTCGACGTGGAGCTGCCTGGCGTGAAGAAGGACGACGTCGAGATCCACGTGGAGAACAACGTGCTCACCGTGCGAGGCGAGCGGCGCTTCGAGTCGGGCGTCAAGAAGGAGAGCTACCACCGCGTGGAGCGGACCTACGGCAGGTTCTCGCGCTCGTTCACGCTGCCCGTGCGTGTCAAGGTGGACGCGATCGAGGCGACCCTCGAAGACGGCGTGCTCTCGCTCAGCGTCCCGAAGGCCGAAGAGGCCAAGCCCCGCAAGATCGCCGTCCACTGAGGCGCCATGGGGCGGGATAGGAGGCCCGCCGAGCCCGGGATTTATTGACAGTGCCTCGTAGCGACCTCTACAATCGGCCGTTGGCGCCAATCGCCTTCCGTCCCATTTTTGCGAGGTTGTGAATGGCCGATGTACCCGGGCGAGGCTCTTCCGAATACCTGCCTGTACCGATGAAATCGATGGGCGACCTGCTCCTGCGGGAGCGGGTCGTCTCGATCGAGCAGCTCCAGAACGCCGTCGCCGAGGCCCAGCGCTCCGGCAGCCGGCTCGGGGGCGCGCTCTCGAAGCTCGGCTACATCGAGGAGACGCAGCTCGTCGACTTCCTCTCGCGCCAGTACGGCGTGCCGTCGGTCGACCTCGATCAGATCGAGGTGCCCGAGGAGGTCATCAAGCTCATCCCGTACGAGGTCTCGGTCAAGCACCAGATCCTGCCCATCGGGCGGCACGGCTCCACGCTCGTGCTCGCGATGTGCGATCCGTCGAACATCTACGCCATCGACGACGTGAAGTTCCTCACGGGCTTCAACGTGGAGGTGGTGGTCGCGACCGAGGACCAGCTCAAGAAGGCGCAGGAGCGCTTCTACGGGCAGCAGGACCAGCTCGCGATCCTTCAGGACATGCACGAGCAGATCGAGTTCCTCAAGGAGGAGCAGGACGTCGACACCGCCGCGCTACAGCGTGACGCGGGTGAAGCGCCCGTCGTAAAGCTCGTCAACCTGATCCTCGTCGACGCGATCAAGCGCCGCGCGTCAGATATCCACATCGAGCCCTACGAGAAGGAGTTCCGCGTCCGCTACCGCATCGACGGCGTGCTCTACGAGATCATGAAACCGCCGCCGAAGCTCAAGAACGCGATCGTCTCGCGCGTGAAGATCATGAGCGAGCTCGACATCGCGGAGCGTCGCCTCCCGCAGGACGGCCGTATCAAGCTGCTGCTCGGCGGCGGCAAGGAGTGCGACTTCCGCGTGTCGGTGCTGCCGACGCTCTTCGGCGAGAAGGTCGTCATGCGGCTGCTCGACAAGTCGAACTTGCAGCTCGACATGACCAAGCTCGGTTTCGACGAGGACGAGCTCAAGAAGTTCAAGCACGCCATCCATCAGCCCTTCGGCATGGTGCTCGTGACGGGTCCGACCGGGTCGGGCAAGACGACGACGCTGTACTCTGCGCTCCAGGAGTTGAACACGAAGACGGAGAACGTCTCGACCGCGGAGGATCCCGTCGAGTACAACCTCCAAGGCATCAACCAGGTCCAGATCAACGACAACATCGGCTTGAACTTCGCCGCGGCGCTGCGCGCCTTCCTCCGGCAGGATCCGGACATCATCATGGTCGGCGAGGTGCGCGACTTCGAGACGGCCGAGATCGCCGTCAAGGCCGCGCTCACCGGCCACCTGGTGCTCTCGACGCTGCACACGAACGACGCGCCGTCGACGATCAACCGGCTCCTCAACATGGGCGTCGAGCCCTTCCTCGTGACGGCGTCGCTGAACCTCATCGCGGCGCAGCGCCTCGTGCGCCGAGTGTGCAAGGACTGCCGGGAGCCCGTGGACCTGCCGCGCCAGGCGCTCATCGACGCCGGCATGACCCCGGAGCAGGCCGACTCGTTCACTCCGACGAAGGGCAAGGGCTGCCGCGCGTGCACCAACACGGGCTACAAGGGACGCGTCGCGCTCTACGAGGTCATGCCGGTGTCGGACGAGCTCAAAGAGGCCGTCCTCCAGGGCTTCTCCGCCCTCGAGCTCAAGCGCGAGGCCATTCGTCTCGGCATGAGGTCGCTGCGAATGGCGGGCCTCCAGAAGATCCGCGAAGGCGCCACGTCGATCGAAGAGGTCTTGCGCGTGACGAGAGCCGACTAGGTCCGGTTTTCCGGTGGGCGACTGCCTCGCAGCGCGCCCATGCTCTGACAGGAGACGCCTGCGATGGCAGAGAACCAGATCGGCGACTCGGGCGGGTTCACGGCGCAAGCGCTTCAGGCGATCGACATCCATAAGCTCTTGCAGACGATGGTCGAGAAGGGCGCGTCGGACCTTCACCTGACCGCCTCGTCGCCGCCGTGCCTTCGCATCAACGGACAGATCTACGCGCTCAAGACGGCCGCGCTGCGCCCGCAGGACATCCAGCAGATCGTGTACGCGCTGCTCAACGACAAGCAGAAGCGCTCGTTCGAGGAGAAGAACGAGATCGACTTCTCGTTCCGGTGGAAAGGCATGAGCCGCTTCCGCGCGAACTTCTTTCGCCAGCAGGGCGCCATCGCGGCGGTGCTGCGCCAGATCCCGATGAAGGTCCCGAGCCTGCAGGAGCTGGGCCTGCCCGGTACGCTCATCCCGCTGTTGGAGAAGCACCAGGGGCTCATCCTCGTGACCGGCGCGACCGGGTCGGGCAAGTCGACCACGCTCGCCGCGTGCATCGATCACATCAACGTGCACGATCGCGGTCACATCATCACGGTCGAGGATCCCATCGAGTTCGTGCACCAGCACAAGTGCTGCATCGTCAACCAACGCGAGGTCGGCTCCGACACGGAGAGCTTCGCGAGCGCGTTGCGCTACATCCTGCGACAGGACCCGGACGTCGTTCTGCTCGGTGAGATCCGCGACCTGGAGACCATGGAAGCGGCGCTCAAGATCGCGGAGACGGGCCACCTCGCGATGGCGACGCTGCACACGAACGGCGCCGTGCAGACGATCCACCGCGTGCTCGACTTCTTTCCGTCGCGACAGCAGGACATGGTGCGCACGCAGCTGAGCTTCATCCTCCAGGCCATCGTGACGCAGCAGCTGCTGCCGCGCGCCGACGGCATGGGGCGCGTGATGTGTTGTGAGCTGCTCGTCCCCAACGCCGCGATTCGAAACTTGATTCGCGATGACAAGACGCACCAGATCTACTCGCAGATGCAGATGGGACAGGGCCGCAGCGGCATGAACACGATGAACCAGTCGTTGCTCTCGCTGCTCAAGTCGTTCCAGGTCACGCAGGAGATGGCGCTCGCCGCGTCGCCGGATCCGGAGGAGCTGGCCACGATGATCGCCAACGAAGCGAAGGCGCAGGCGGCGCAGAAACGGTCGGGCTACTAGCCGCGCGCGCGCGCCAGGGAGGAGCACGATGGCTCAGTTTGCATGGGAAGGACGAGCGACCAACGGTGACGTCAAGAGCGGCACGATGGACGCCAAGGACGCGACCGAGGTGGAGAACCGCCTGCGCGCGATGGCGATCAACCCGCAGAAGGTCAAGAAGAAGGCCGCCTCGTTCGAGTTCGAGCTGCCCTTCGGCGGCAGCGTGCCCGACCGTTCGATGGTCGTCTTCACGCGTCAGATGGCCACGATGATCGACGCCGGCCTGCCGCTCGTGCAGTGCCTCGAGCTGCTCGGCGCGCAGGAGCCGAACCGGGCCCTCCAGAAGGCGATCCTCGGCGTCAAGAACTCCGTCGAGAGCGGCTCCACGTTCGCCGACGCGCTCAAGCGTTATCCCAAGGTCTTCGACAACCTCTACGTCAACCTGGTCGCGGCCGGCGAGCTTGGCGGCATCCTCGACACGATCCTCAACCGACTCGCCGCGTACATCGAGAAGTACACGAAGTTGAAGGCGAAGATAAAAGGCGCGATGAAATACCCGATGACGATCCTCGTCGTCTCGACGCTCATCACCGCCGGCCTGCTGTGGAAGGTGATCCCGACCTTCGCGAGCCTCTTCAAGGGCATGGGCAAGAAGGAGCTTCCGGCCCTGACGCAGGCGCTCGTCGACATCTCCAACAACTTCGTCGCAGCGTCGCCCTACATCATCGCGGGCTGCGTGGCGGCCTACATCGGTTGGAAGGCGCTCGTCGCCTCGAAGCCCGGGCGTCGGGCCGTGGACGGCGTCTATCTACGCATGCCCGTCGTCGGGATCCTCGTGCGCAAGGCAGCCGTGGCGAAGTTCACACGCACGCTCGGGACGCTCGTGTCATCGGGCGTGCCCATCCTGGACTCGCTCAGCATCGTCGCGGCCACGGCCGGCAATGTCGTCATCGAGGAGGCCATCAACTACACGAAGACGAAGATCTCCGAGGGCAAGAACATCGCGGCACCGCTGATGGAGACCAAGATCTTCCCGACGATGGTCGTTCAGATGATCAGCGTGGGCGAGGCGACGGGCGCGATGGACGTCATGCTCACCAAGATCGCCGACTTCTACGACGAGGAGGTGGATCAGGCCGTGGACTCGCTGACGTCGATGCTGGAGCCGATCATCATGGTGGTCCTCGGCGCCCTCATCGGCAGCGTGCTCATCGGCATGTACCTGCCCATCTTCGGCATGGCCGACAACGTGGGCGGCGGCAAGTAGGCGCTCGGACCGGCGCCGCCTGAGCGACGCGGGCCTACCCTAGAGCGCCGGCACCCACTGCAAGGAGCGCGTCGCGTGGTCGCTGGCATCGCCGACCGAATCAAGTGGTTCACGCTGCTGCGAGTGCTGGTCGTCACCGCGGTGCTCGTCGGCGCGATCGTGCTCGATCTCGTCGTCGAATCGCCGCCGCTGTCCAACAACGCCGGCGTCATCGTCTATCGCTACGCGCTCGCGATGTACGTCCTGAGCCTGCTCGGGCTCGCGGTCGCGCGTTGGGTCAAGCAGCCGCTCGTGCTCAACCTGACCGCGTTCACGTCGGTCGTCGTGGACATGGGCCTCGCCACCGTGCTCGTGCTCGTCTCGGAGGGCACGGCGAGCCCGCTCGTGTTCTGTTTCCCGCTCGCCACCCTCGCGGCCGCCATGGCGCTCGAGCGGCGCGGCGCCATCTTCGCAGCCACCGTCGCCTCGCTCGCCATCACCTTCGTCGGCGGCGTCGAGGCGCGCGCTTTCCCGTCGATCCCGTCGCTCGCGCACCTCGCTCACAGTTTCGTCGCGGCGCTGGGTCACCAGCCCACACCGCACACCAATGACATCGCCACGCGCATGGCGACGATCATCGCGGCCTGCTACGCGACGGGCTACCTCACGAGCCGACTCGCCATGGATCTGCGCGCGGCCACCGAGCGCGCCACCATCCGCCGCCGCGAGTTCGAGTCCCTGCGCGTGCACTACGATGACGTCGTGAGCTCGATGCCGAGCGGGCTGCTGACCACCACGCTCGAACACACGATCGTCACCGCGAACCCGATGGCATTCGAGCTGCTCGGCCTCGACGCCTCGTCGCTGCTCGGACGCGACGTGCGTGACCTGTTCCCGGGCCTGCGCCCCGCGCTCTCGGGCGACGAGTCGAGCCCGGTCACGCGTGGCGGCAGCCCGACCGAGATCGAGTGGACGTGCCCTGACGGGAAGCGCCGTGTCCTCGAGTGCTCGCTCTCGCCGCTTCGCACGGGCGAAGGGACGCGCTCCGGGCGTGTGATCATGTTGGTCGACGTGACCCTCATCCGCGCGATGGAGTCGCGGCTGCGCGACCAGGAGCGGCTCGCCGCGATAGGCAAGATGGCGGCGACCGTGGCACACGAGATCCGCAATCCGCTCGCGTCGATCTCGGGATCGATCGAGCTGCTCGAGAGCACGTTCGAGCCGTCGAGCGACGATCGGAAGCTGATGCGGATCGTGCTGCGCGAGACGGACCACCTCAGCGCATGGATTGGCGAGCTGCTCGACTTCACGCGGCCCCAGCTGCCCGCCGTGCGGTTGACCGATCTCGTGCGCATTGCACGCGAGACCCTCGAGGCGTTCTCGCTCGACGCGCGGGTGGCGGATGGCGGCACCGAGGTGCTGCTCTCGGTGGGACCGGACACGATCGCGGACGCGGATGTCGATCCGGGCATGATGCGGCAGGTGCTCTGGAACCTGCTCATCAACGCCGCGCAGGCCGTCGGCGAGGTCACGGAGCCCTCCATCCGCCTCGAGATCCGGCGCGACGGCGACACCGCACACCTCGACGTGGTCGACAACGGTCCCGGCATCGCGCCCGAGGATCTGCCTCACCTCTTCGAGCCCTTCTACACGACGCGCCGCCAGGGCACCGGCCTCGGTCTCGCGATGGTCCGCCGCATCGTCGAGGACCATCACGGCAAGGTCTCCGTTCGCAACGAGAGCCCGACCGGCGCGCGCTTCAGCGTCACGATCCCGTGCAGGGCGCTCGGCTCCGCGACCGCGGAGGCGCCCGCCACCGAAGAGGTCGAGTCGATAGAACCCTCTCCCGAGCCAGGTGGCTGAGCCATGTCGAGACTCCTCATCGTCGACGACGATCTCTCGCTACGCGAGTTCCTCGAGATCTTCCTTCGCAAGGAAGGCTACCGCGTCGACGTCGCGTCCAACGGCCAGGAGGCGCTCGCGCGGGTGTCGCAGACCACCTACGATGTCGTGCTGACGGACATCCGCATGCCGCGCATGAGCGGTCTGGATCTGCTCAGCGAGATCAAGTCGAAGACGCCGTCGACGCAGGTCGTCGTGATGACCGCGTACTCCACGACCGACACGGCGCTCGACGCTATGCGGCGCGGCGCGGCCGACTACGTGGTCAAGCCGTTCAAGCTCGACGCGGTCAAGGTCACGCTCGACAAGTGCCTGGAGAAGCGCTCGCTCATCCAGGAGAACGCGACGCTGCGCAAGACGCTCGAGGATCGCGGCGGCGCGCGCACGCTCATCTCGCGCAGCCCCGCGATGGCGAAGATCCTGGACATGATCGACCGAGTGGCGCCGACCCCGACGACCGTGCTGGTGCTCGGTGAGAGCGGCACGGGCAAGGAGCTCGTCGCGCGCACGATCCACCTGCGCTCCGATCGCAAGGGCGGCCCCTTCGTGCCGATCAACTGCGGCGCGATCCCGGAGACGCTCATCGAGAGTGAGCTCTTCGGACATCAGAAGGGCTCCTTCACGGGCGCCACGCGGGACAAGAAGGGCCTGTTCGAGGCGGCCGAGGGAGGCACGATCTTCCTCGACGAGATCTACGAGCTGCCGCTCCAGCTGCAAGTCAAGCTGCTCCGCGCGCTGCAAGAGCGCCGGGTCAAGCCCGTCGGCGGCAACGACGAAGTGCGCGTCGACGTGCGTGTCATCGCCGCCACCAACCGGGATCTTGCCCGCGAGGTCGGCGAAGGCCGCTTCCGGGCCGACCTCTACTATCGCCTCAACGTCATCCAACTGCTGCTGCCGCCCTTGCGAGACCGGCGCGAGGACATCCTGCCCATCGCACATCACTTCCTGCGCGACTTCACGCGCTCGATGTCGAAGGCGATCCGCGACCTGACCCCCGAGGCCGAGCGCACGCTCCTCGACTATCCCTACCCGGGCAACATCCGCGAGCTCGAGAACATCATCGAGCGGGCCGTCGCGCTCGAGACCGGCGATCGCATCACGCTCGAGAGCTTGCCCGATCCCGGCTCCGGCTCGCTCATCTGGGGCCGGGAGGCACCGACCGAGGCGAGCGACGTCAACGTGCCGCCGCTCGAGCGGGTCGAGCGGTGCGCGCGCGCCATCGACGCGTGGGCGCTCCGCCACAAGGATCCGCTCGATCTCGAGGAGATCCTCGCGACCTTCGAGAAGGCCCTGCTCGCCAAGGTGCTCAAGCGCACGGACGGCAACAAGACGGAGGCCTCGCGGGCCCTTGGTGTGACATTCCGTTCGCTGCGCTACAAGCTCGACAAGTACGGCATGGACGCTCCCGAGGCGGACTGAGTGACTCAGGGACCGGCGCTTTGCGTCATGACGGCCCAATTGTGACGAAAAACGTCACCGGTTGGACCCAATACCGTCACGTGACGCGCTGGGGCGAGCGCCACCTGCGGCGATATACCTTCACTATTCAGCTGTTACCGCACTCCCTCCACTTGGCAGGGATCGTGCATCGTTACGCCGGTGGGTTGCGACGGGAAACGCTCCTGGGCGGTGTGTCGCCGCGGAATGACCTGGCAACGGCCGTCGCCCAAACCAGCGCAGGAGGGAATAATGCTGGCCAAGTTCCGTAAGACAAAGGGCTTTACGCTCATCGAGCTCATGATCGTCGTGGCGATTCTCGCGATCCTCGCGACGGTGGCGGTCCCGGCGTTCATCAAGTACATGCGCCGCGCGAAGACGACCGAGGCCATCGAGAAGCTCGACCTGCTCAAGAAGGGCTCGGGTACGTACTATTCGAAGCCGCTCGTCGACAAGACCTCCAACACCAAGATCGCGTGTCAGTTCCCCGCGAAGCAGACCGTGACGCCGGTCCAGGGCACCTGCTGCTCGTCGAACGGCCTCGGCGGCCCTGACACGGACAACGACGACCGCTGCGACTCGAACCCCAACGCCTGGAACAGCACCGTGTGGTCGGCGCTCTCGTTCCAGATCAACGACCAGCACTACTTCGTCTACACCTACGACTCCTCCGGCTCGCTCGCCGCCGCCAAGTTCACGGCGAACGCGTACGCCGATCTCGACTGCGACGGCACGAAGTCGACATTCCAGTACGTCGGCGCCGGTGACCCGCAGGCCAACTACGCGGAGTGCTCGATGGTGGGCGCGCCGGCGTTCTACTCGGATAACGAGACCGAGTGAGCGCCAGCGTCGCTTGCTGGCGTAGCCGTCCCTGACGTAGACGTCGATATGCGAGGCCTCGGTGGCGACACCGGGGCCTTTGCGTTTTGGGCGCGGGCACCCGGTCTGGCGACACGCCCGCTTGGCGGCGCGGGCACCCGGTCTGGCGACACGCCCGCTTGGCGGCGCGGGCACCCGGTCTGGCGACACGCCCGCTTGGCGGCGCGGGCACCCGGTCCTTTAGCGCGTCGCGTAGACGAAGTAGCGGGCGTCCGTGTGGACGAGCTCGAAGCCGGAGGAGCGCAGCGGCGTAGCGAAGCGCTCGAACGGACGCGGCAGGATGATGGCGTCGATCGACCAGTGGGCGACGAGCGCCGGCAGGACCCGCGGATCGGTCAATAGGCGGTCGTACTCGGTCGCGACGCCGCCGAAGTAGAGGTCGCCGCGGGCGTCGATGAAGACACGCACGCGCGGCCACAGGCGGTAGGCGAGGTAGCCGCCGTCCTCGTAGAGACAGAGCGCTCGCCCGCGCGGAAGATCGCGCGCGGCCAGGGCGTCCACCGCGTCGGCGACGTAGGGGCGGCCGAGCCCCGCGCCCGCGCGCACCCGCCGACCGGGACTGACGCCGTAGCCGTGGGTGGCCCAGATCGCCGTCGCCCCGAGCACGAGCACGAGCCCGGCGGCGACGAGGATGCGCTCCAGGCGAGGTGCGACGAGACGGGTCGAGGCCATCGACGCGACGATCGGGAAGGTCAGCAGGATGGCCTCCTGCACCCAGCGGTTGGCCTGTAGCGCGAGCCAGATCGACAGGACGAGCACGCCCGCGCCGACGAGGTCGCGACGCTCGCGGAGGGTGCGCCAGGCCGCCACGCAGAGCAGCGCCGCCCACAGCACAGAGAAGCCGACGACCCAGGTCTGACCCTGAAAGAAGGCCGACGTGAGGGTCGGCTCGAATTCCTTGACGAGGCCGAGCTGTGCTTGCCCCGAGAAGCGGAACGGGAAGAGCAGCGTGCCGGCGGGATCCGGAGAGAGGAGACAGGCGAGCGTCACCAGACCGAACGCGCCGAGCGGCCTGCGCAGCTCGTCGGTCGCGCCCCGGCGCAGGCGAGCGGTCAAGAGCCCGACGAGCGGGAGCGCCGCGAGCAGCGGGCCGAGCACGAAGGAGCCATGCAGGTTCGTCCACAGGAGCTGCAGCGGTACGAGGCGCAACAGGCGGTCGTGCAGCGGCCTGCCGTCCGCGAGGAGCACCCGCGCGTAAAAGGCGAGCAGCGGCCACGCGAGCACATGCGGGCGGGCCAGGACGCGGGCCTCGAGCGTCCACACGGTGAGCGCGCCGAGCGCGAGGACGACGCCGGGCGAGGCCTCGCGACGCAGCGCCGTGGACGCCATGAGGCCGACCGCCGCCGAGGCGCACAGGCCCACGACGACGAGCAGACCCGCGCCGCCGCCGAGCGTGTGCGCGCCGTGGAAGAGGAGGTAGGCGAGCCACTCGTGCGCGTTGTAGCGCTCGCCCTGGCGAGTGAACGAGAAGTCGTCAAGCTCGGGGAACGCGAGCTGCTCGACCATCCAGCGTCCCGTGAGCAGCTGCGACCAGATGTCGCTCACGTAGATCGTACGGAACGCGAGCACGAACGCGAGCGCGGCGAGCACCCAGAGGACGAAGCGGCGGGCGCGCTCGGGGCTCATGCGCCGCCTCTGCGCGACGCTTCGCGCGCGCCTTCGCGGAAGCGCAGCACGGGCCAACGACGGCGGCGCGCGGTCCACCACAGGCGCGGATCGGGGTTGACGGCGCAGGGCTTGCCGACGGCCTCGAGCACGCCGAGGTCCGCGTGGCTGTCGGTGTAGAAGTGGCTCTCGGCGAGGCTGACGGCGTGGGCCGAGGCGAACGTGCGCGCGCGATCGAGCTTGCCGGAGCCGAAGCAGACCGGCTCGATGCAACGCCCCGTGAAACGGCCTCGCGCGTCGACCTCCAGCTCGGTCGAGAGCACGTGATCGATGCCGAGCTCGCGCGCGACGGGGCGCGCCATGTAGGGCGTCGACGCGGTCAGCAGCACCAGCACATCGCCGCGCGCCCGATGCGACTCGACGAGCGCGCGGGCCTCCGGGTAGATGTGGAAGCGGACCTCGTCGCGTACGATGCGCTCGCAGAGCTCGGCCAGCTCTGACTCGGGCTGACCGGCGATCGCCTCGACGGCCTTGCGGCTCAGCGTCTGCATGTCCACGAGGTCGAGCCGATAGCGTACGAGCGCCCAGAGCACCCGCACGATGTCAGCGCGGGTCAACCGCCCGCGCGCGCGCTGGTGACGCAAGTAGACCGCGGCAGTGTTTGTCGCCACGAGCGTGCGATCCATGTCGAAGAAGGCCGCGACGCGGGGTCGCTCGGGGAAGTCGCGGGCACCCGCTTCTTGTGCGCACGCCCGCTCCGTCGCGCGCCCGCATCCCGGCCTTTCGTTGCTCAGAGGTGCCGGCACCGGCGGCATGCGGGAGCTCATGGCGCCACCGGGACGCGCTCCAGGCGATCGTTGATGCGCGTGGTGACCTCATAGTTGATGGACCCGATCCAGGCGCCCATCTGCTCCGCCGTGATGCGCTCGTCTCCCTGCGCGCCCAGCAGCACGACCTCCGAGCCCACGCGCGCCGCCGGGATGTCGGTCAGATCCACGGTCACGATGTTCATCGCCACGCGGCCTCGCACGGGCGCGCGATGGCCGTCGACGAGGACGTGCGCGAGGTTCGTCAGGCCGCGATCGTAGCCGTCGTAGTAGCCCACGGGCAGCACGCCGATGCGCGTCGGGTGCGTCGTGCGAAACGTGCGACCGTAGCCCACGAACTCTCCCGTCGCCGCGGTGCGGATCTGCGCCACGATCGTCTTCCAGGTCAGCGCGGGACGCAGCGCCACCCGATCGCGACCGAGCTCCTTCGCGCTGAGGAAGGTCTCGCGGGAAGGCCACAGGCCGTACGCGGCGATGCCCGTGCGCACCAGACCGTCGTGTGTGTGCGGCCATAGGATCGTCGCCGCCGAGTTCGCGCAGTGAACCAGCACGGCCGGCGTGCCCTGGGCCGCGAGCGCGCGCCGCGCCTCCTCGAAGCGGGCGAGCTGCTGCTCGGCGAACACGTGGTCGGTCGTGTCCTCGACGTCGGCGAAGTGGGTCGACAGGCCTTCGAGCGCGAGGTGCGGATCGCCCGCGATCCGGCGCGCCAACGCC
>Ga0172370_10004543_pt1 | contig 18492 bp, 20 predicted proteins | sample LakKiv5m_FD_114538 | JGI IMG/M metagenome (GOLD analysis project Ga0172370, IMG submission 114538) | Freshwater microbial communities from Kabuno Bay, South-Kivu, Congo - kab_022012_11.5m | ecosystem: Environmental > Aquatic > Freshwater > Lake | place: Democratic Republic of the Congo...
GCGGTTTCGTCTACTGACGAAACATCGCTCCGCCCTTCAATTCCCCACGCGAGCCAAGCAGTTGGCTCGCTCTACTCGCCCAAACAAAACTCCGACAAAAGTCGGATTTTTGGGGGCGACTAGAGGGAATTGAACCCTCGACTACGGGACCACAACCCGTCGTTTTACCACTAAACTATAGCCGCCATACAAATATATAAAAGCAAAAAATCAACATTTTTTCAAGTTTTGTATTTTGAACTTTGATTTTTTAGCCATAGTAGTGTATATGTAAAGAAATGGAGAGTGTAATGGATGGTTTAGGCGCTCTAATTCAACAGTACCCCGCTTGGGGACATTTTATTATAGGCGTTGCCATTCTCATTCAAGGAGAGCTCGGCGTGTTCCTTGCAACATTTCTCATTGCACAAGGAAACTTGAAATGGATTGATTATCTTATTTTTGCTCCTGCTACTATGTTGGTTGCAGAGTCATTAGTATATTTCTTTGGAAAATTTATGCGTACCACTCGGTTTGGGTGGAAAGTTTATCGCAACAAAATAAAACCGAATAAAAAATATCAGCCATATTTCTTTTATCTTCGCACTAATCTTACAAAGCTTTTTATTAGCGCCCGCTTTTTGGTGGGGGTAAACTTCTTTGTTCTCTTCCTTTCTGGATGGTCAAAAACAAAATATGGGAGATTTTTAAAATCATACCTTTCTGGACTTATCCTTTGGTTTGGGTCAATGACGATTATCGCCTACTTCTTTATGTCGGGACTCAACTATCTAAAACACGAAAAAATATTTAAACAGGCAGAATATGGAATTATTATTCTTCTTCTTATATTCTTTAGCATAGAATTCTTTATAAAAAAATCTATGAAAAAGCGGTCACCATTTGGAGGTAAAGACGACATCGGTGGATTCCTAGAAGATGAGAAAGACGAAAAGAAATAGGGGTTAGCAACTAAGACGTGAGATTTAGAATAAAAACTCAGAAAAATCCCCCGCTTGCTATTAAAAAATACGACATAAAAACCCCCCGCTCGCGCGAGGGGGTAGTTTTATTCTGCTTCAACGCAAGGCGGTTTCTTTTCCTTTTTTTTGATGTCAAAGATCCACTCAAAAAAATAGAGAAGAACCACAAAAAGGACAAACCAAATTAAGTGGTGCATTAAGGAAAATATGACTATCCGCAATGAATAAATAAAGTCAAATTCCCGCCCAATGGAGACATAAACAAGAAGTGCGAATATGATAGCACTCCCACTTCCTGAGATTATCAAGGCGAGATTATTTTCTTTATCCTTGCAAAATACAAAGAGTCCTAAAAATGCAAAAATATAAAGAAATAAAAGTACATCTTTCTCCCCCAAGGGGACTTTCCCATACAAGAAGTTGTGGAAAAAAAGATTAAAAAAATAGTGTGCCACTCCCGATAAAAACGGATACAAAAAATACAATCGAATTTGAAATTTGTTCATGTAAATTCTCCTTTTTTTATTATTAAAATTACAAAATCACGATAACATAGATCTAATGGCACGTCAATAACAACAATAGCGTGGTGCTACATTTCCACCCAGAAAGGGAACTGAATCAGAAATATACGGTTGATTCTTTACTGCAATCGCTCGTTGAATACCTCTAACCTGTGTTGCCTCATCACTAAGAGTATTTTTTTATCTCCCACTTTATTCTCAGTAATTCGCGTTTGAGCTACTAAATAAACGAGAGGGAGAAGTGCAACAAAATATTTGAAATACTTTTCACACTTCCTCCGTTATATTATTAATTTTCTAATCGCGCTCTGCCCCCTCCTGAAAGAATGAGTTGCAAGCAGTGTGATATAATTATCTCAGTGGTAGTATATTAAAGAAAATAATTTGGACAAAAAATCTTGCATATGCGATAGGACTCATTGCGTCTGATGGAAATTTGTCAAAAATAAGAAAACGAATACAAATAAAATCTGCGGATATTGAACTTTTTGAAAATTTTAAGAAAGCATTAAAATTAAAAAGAAAAATTGGAATAACGAAATCTCCAAAAGGAAAAAATCATTATTATATAATGTTCTCTGATAAAGATTTTTATAATTTTCTTATTTCAATTGGAATTTATCCAAAAAAATCACACACAATAAAGGCACTCAACATTCCAGAAAATCTTTTTTGTGACTTTCTACGAGGTCTTTTTGATGGCGATGGAACATTTTATACGTTTTGGGATAAACGTTGGCCAAATAGTTTCGGTTTTCAAATATCGTTTGCATCCGCTAGTATGGAGTTTATTCATTGGCTCAAAGAAAAAAATTCTAATCTCTTCTCAGTAAAAGGATTTATTTGTAAAGGTAAAAATGTATATAATCTCCGGTATGTAAAAGGAGATACTAGAAAAATATTTAAAAATATGTATTATAATAATTGTTCGCTCTTTCTCCCTAGAAAACGAATGAAAATGGAGGAGGCATTTAACACAGACTCGAGAAAGCCACGGTAGCTCAGTGGTGGAGCGCTGCCCTGAAGAGGCAGGCGTCGGGGGTTCGATTCCCTCCCGTGGCACACATAAAACAAGTTATAATTCTTGCTTGTTTTTTATTTCTATAAGACAATAGCAAAAAAAAACGTTATTATATTTATAATGCGCTTAGATTCACTTTTATCAGTAAAAAATCTTTCGGTGTCGTTTCATGAAAACCACATTTTAAAACACATTTCACTTGATGTACGCAAAGAAGAGGTACTTGCAATTGTGGGGCCAAATGGAGCGGGAAAATCGGTGCTTCTTAAAACACTTCTCGGAATTATTGAGCCGACAGCGGGATCAATTGAGTGGTTCCCAGGAATTCGTATTGGATACCTCCCCCAACGCTTCCACGTTGATATGTACCTTCCAATGACCGTTGGAGAATTTCTCGATTTAAAACCAAGAAAAATCTTGACTAATGAGGCAGTACTCCGCCTTCTTAAACTTGAAAAATCATGGTTAAAAAAACGACTTGCCCATCTTTCAAGCGGACAATTGCAACGAATACTTCTTGCGTGGGCACTTCTTGATGATCCACAAATACTTCTTTTTGACGAACCGACAGAAAATGTCGATGTAACGGGTCAAGAATCAATTTATACACTTCTTCATCACTTACAAGACACTACAGGGATTTCGCTCATCCTTGTTTCCCATGATCTTCAAGTAGTTTATAAATATGCAAACAATGTACTCTGCTTGAATGGAAAACAGGTGTGCTATGGAGAACCAAAAGAAGCACTTAATCATAAAACACTTTCGGAGCTGTTTGGCGATCACACGGTGTTTCACCATCATCATTTATAATCTATGACTATTCCACTTATTGTATTTATTTCAGGTATCGTCATCGCAGCTGCAAGCGGCCTTGTTGGTTCACTACTCACCCTTCGTAAAATGACCCTTTTGTCAGATGCGCTTTCCCACGTTGCACTTCCTGGAATTGCATTGGGAATCGTATTTAATTTTACTCCACTGTGGGGAGGTGTTGTGTTCCTTTTTTTGGGAATATTTCTTATTCGAATAATTGAGATACGAACCAAGCTTGCAACTGAATCAATCACTGGCGTTCTCTTTGTAACCGCACTTGCCGTTGGTGCTCTCATTATTCCTGAGCAAGAACTTCTTGAAACATTTTTTGGGAATGTTCAGTCAATTTCTTATTCTGCCGCATACATCCAAATGATTGTCGCTATTCTCATTATTGGCACTACGCTCTCACTCCTTAAACAACTCACTCTCGCCTCAATAGCGCCAGATCTTGCAACTGCATCAAAAATTTCAAAAAAAAATATTGAGTTGTTACTTCTTGTACTCATTGCAACTACCATTGCGGTGGGAATTAGTTTCGTTGGGGTTTTATTAATGAGTTCTCTTCTTATTGTTCCAGCAGTTACTGCAAAAAATATCGCCCGAACATTTAAAGAATTTATTGGAATAAGTATGATTATCTCTGCATTTTCGCTTTTCGCTGGACTCTGCACCGCAAGTATTTACTCAATTAACCCTGGGCTTGCAACAGTATTAATAAGTTCAGGAATCTTCTTCTTAAGTTTATTTGTACCAACAAAATAAAAATCGGAGTAAGAAGCTCCGTTTTGTTTTTTGTCGGGATGCCGGGAATCTTCTCAACTAATGGCTCGCCGTCGCTCACCATTGTCTCAAACCCGAGCTCGCGGTGCTCGTTACTACTCGCACAACGCTCCGCTCTTCGATTCCCGATGGAACGCAAGCAGTTGCGTTCCTCATCCCGAAACAAAACACTCTGCTATCGCAGAGCGTTTTGTTTTTTGTCGGGATGCCGGGAATCGAACCCGGCCTACCTGTTCCCAAAACAGGCGTACTACCGATATACTACATCCCGAAGTGAGGAGTGAAACGAATATACACTCATTTCATCCGAATACCGGGACGTAAGCTTCGCTTACTTCCCGACCACTGCACTTTAATTTAAACTATTTTTAATGTAGAATCAAACCGATAAAGGGCCCCCGTAGTTCAACGGATAGAATAGCTCCCTTCTAAGGAGTAGATCGAGGTTCGATTCCTCGCAGGGGTACATCAAATAAATAAGCATCACCGAGGAATCGAAAGGAGAGGGCGACGGGAGAACATTTGGTCTCCAGTGGTGAAATTACTCAAACCGAGGGGTTTGAGAAAATTTTATTTAGATAAAATTTTGTTCGCTTCCTCGCAAGGGTACAATAAAAATACTCTCCCAAAAAAGAATGGGGGCATTTTTATTGTATCGACGTATCAAATTTTCCTATTTTTGCTTGAAATTCTTCATTAAGATCGTTGATACGTCTTACATTATCATTTGCTTTTTGGAGAACCACGTCAATCGTTTTTTTGTCATGTTTTCCCACCTCGATTCCTGCCGCAACTGATTCAATTAATTCAGTAACATTTTTTGTATATACTACATATTCAGAAACAAGAGATACCTCGGCGGTCATCGCTGCATATGCATACCGCTGCGACTTCCCTGCTGGCATTCCATTAACAAACCCAATAAGCACCTGAAGATGGCGAGAAAGATCCGCAGCATTTCTTGCTGCTTCACTATTCGCAATTTGCGCCTCATTCAAAAGCATCTCGGCCCGAGCATTATCTTTTGTCTGTTCTGCCACGTTTGCCTCACGAATTTTTACTCGGACAACCTCTGATAATTCAGCAACCTGCCTACTTTTTATCCCCGCATTATATCGAGCAACCCTAAAATCATCAGAAACAACAATCTTCTGTGTGTCATCAAACGTTGCTGAAAGCGCAATCCCTCCAATGACAAGCAATATCGCGCCAATTGCAATTCCCGCCACCATTCCTCTTTTCGTTTTTAGTTGTTCTAATTTAAACACCACCATATCATAGGATACCTTTCTTATTTATTCAATATGTATCGTCTTGCGATTTTTTTAAATATTAGTATAGTGAGTACACATAAAGCGGGATTCGTATAGTGGTAGTACGTCACCCTTCCAAGGTGAAGGCACGGGTTCGATTCCCGTATTCCGCTCCAGAATTTTAAGGGAATCGAAACCAACACGAGCACGCGAACGCGAAGAGTAAAACGAAAGCGAGTGTGGCAGGCTCCGAGGGAGGAGCGAAAGCGACGGATGAGGAGGATTCCCGTATTCCGCTCCAGTTTCTATAACCAATTCAGAAAAGACTATCACAGTCTTTTTTATTTATTTAAATAAGCAAAAATATATCTTTACCAAATTGTAAAATACCTATTTTTTATGCTATCCTTGACTAAAAGGCCGTTACACGCCCGTTACGAAACAGATTACGTCTAAATTCGTTATATATATGAGAAGCGAAGAAGAAATATTAGTAAACAAGGCAAAAAATAGCGACCACGCAGCTTTTCAGGCACTTTATGATCTCTATGTAACGCAAATTTACCGCTTCGTATTTTTAAAAGTTGGGCAAAAACAGGACGCAGAAGACATTACACAACACGTGTTTGTCAGTGCTTGGGAGAATATGAATTCCTACGAGCATCGCGGGTTCCCATTCTCAAGTTGGCTATATCGGATTGCATCAAATGCAACTGTCGACCATTTTAGAACTCACCGCCACACCGTAGATATAGAGACCGTACCAGAAGAATATCTCGGAAACGAAAATGATGAGGAAGCAACAATAGATGTTGCTTTAGGAATCGAGACAATAAAGGTAAAACTCAAGGAACTCGAGCCCGACCAACAAAATGTCCTCATTATGAAATTTGTTGAAGACAAATCAAATAAAGAGATCGCCGAAGCACTACAAAAAACCGAAGGGGCAATACGAGTCATCCAACACCGAGCGCTGAAACAATTAAAAACACTCATTGATGCACGAACACATAATTAAACAACTAAAGAGTTTGCAGACGATTGAGCCAGATAATGGGTTCGTTTTTCGTACTCGAAACCTTTTTGTTCCTGCCACCATTGCAACAGTCAACATTTCGCCTCGACCATTTTCAATATTTAACTGGCAATACGCAAGCGCATTCGCGCTTGTTCTTATATCAGTAATTGTAATTCCATTTTTTATGTTTACCCCAGAAGAAACGCTCGCATCGCTTGATACGCAAGCCCTCACATCAGAAATTCATTCTCTTCCTATTAATGTACAATTGGAGGAATTAAAATATAATGAAACCGCACAAGAAACAATTACCACTGCAGTTTCAGAAGCTTCAAACACCGACACAAACCATCTTAATACTTCTCTTATAAGAAGGGAGGGGGAAATCATAAATGCCATCAATGAAGAAGAGGTTGAAACAAACGTCGACGACCTCTTAAACCAAGTAATTCAATAAACATGAAATTATATACATATATAACCGTTGCGCTTTGTGCGGTGATTGTGGCGCTCCCTCTCACGAGGCCCTCACACATATTTGCAGCAGAAAGCACAACACAAAATACAGAACAGACAGCAGTTGAGACAGTAAAGGAAGCGATTAGTAATCTTGTTTCTGCTAAAGATGAAAAAAAACAAACCGAAACACCGGTCCGTATTGATACGCTAAAAAAAGCAATACAGCTTGCTATCAATGAGGCAAAAGATCTCCGCGTAAAACTCATTGGACTCGAAGACCTTTCTGATAATTACGAAACCTGGAAAACAGGAAAGGCGGAAAAAATGAAGGAGATGCTTGAGATGCTCGACTCATTTAAAAAGGATGTTTCAAAACTCGAAGCAGACACCGAAACTACAGACAATCAAATAAAAGGACTTGGAGAGAAGATAAAAGATTGGAGAGAAGCGACATATCTTCCCCTTTCAAACGAGATTCAGGACTACTTCCTTGTCATTGAAGAATATAAAACAGTAGAAACCGCAGAAAATAGATCAAGTAAAATCGAAGCTGACATCATAAAACTTGATAAACGAAGGAAAAATACTACCGACCTTAAAAAACTTCTTGAAAATGCAAACAGCGAAATAAAGAAATCAAAAAAAATAAATGACGAAGCAAAAGACTTATTTGAAAATACTTATTTCCCAAAAAAGAATGATGCTCTCTCAGCAACAACCACGCCGATAACAGAAGGAGAAATAGATACCGTTGTCGTTCCACCAAAGTCAGTACGAGATCTAGTGAAGGACTCTTCCAATAAGGTGAGAAATTCATATAAGATCTTTATTGAAATGAGTAATCTCGTGAGGAAGTTACTCAAATAAAAAATCCCTTACGGGATTTTTTATTTTATTGAAGTTTTTCTAGTGCTTTTTTTAGATCATCAGGAAGATCTGCCTCGATTCGAACACGCTTTCCTTCCGGCATTGAAAATTCTAGAGATTCAGCATGAAGAAAGTGTCGGTTAAGCCCCAACGCATTTCCTGTTGGTCCATACATTGTATCCCCCACAATTGGATGCCCCATTGCCGCAAAATGAACACGTATCTGATGTGTCCGTCCCGTTCGAGGAATTACTTCTAATAATGTGTAATAGACTGCTCGTCCCATCGATTCAGATATATAAATTTTTTTCGCACGATAGTCAGTAATTGCCTCTTTTACCATTTTCATGTTTCGCGCTCGCACACTCCGTCGAGTAGTTCCTGGTTTTAATCCAATTGGCTTATCGATTCTTCCCATACCCATCAACTTTCCCGTAACAAGCGCGACATAATGTTTCTCAATTTCGTGGTTTTTGAATCGCTCCTTCAAAAAATCGAAAAACTTTTGATTGCGCGCCACCACAATTACTCCCGAGGTCTCTTTATCAAGTCGGTGGACGATTCCCGGGCGCTCTTCTGGTTTATCTCCTACGGTTGCAATCTCGGGAAATAATTTTAATGCCATGTCTGTTAGTACTTCTTCCCCTTCCCGTGGCTCCATTCCATACGCTCGATGAACCAAAACGCCAGCGGGTTTGTTAAACGCCACAAAATCCTTCGTTTTCATAATCACTTTCAAAGCCATTAATTTCAGTGTTGCACAGAACCCCAAAAAACTCAATAAAATAGCGGTTTTTCCCGATTTTGCTTGCATTTTAGGAGAATGTATGCTAATCTACTCCTGTATAACCCCTACAGGGGTTTTTAATATGGGTAAACAGGTAGTAACGGCCGTGATAGGAATTCTCATTGTTGCGTTCCCGATGCCATCGGAAACACCGACAACGAAGTCCTTTCATACCGCCAAACCGAATGGAGTTAGTATCGCTCGTGCCGCCGAGGCGCCAGATGATGTCGAGGCTGAAGCAATTCAAAGCCGAAAAGTCTGGATCACCGCCTATTCTAGCACTCCCGAAGAGACTGATGACACACCGTTCATCACTGCTATGGGAACAAAAGTGCGCGATGGTATAATCGCTACGAATCTTCTTCCGTTTGGAACTAAGGTTAAAATACCGAAACTGTTTGGCAACAAAGTGTTTGTGGTTGAAGACCGCATGCACTCGCGAAAGAAAAACAACGTTGATATTTGGATGGACTCCAAAGAAGACGCGGTAAATTTCGGAATTGCTTATGCAGATATCGTTGTTCTTAACTAACAATTAAATATCACACTTACACAAAAATTCCTCAATAATGGGGAATTTTTGTGTATACTATTTATGATATCTATTTTCTTTTTGATTTATTGTAATCGCTCTATAAAGTTGCTCAAGAATTACTACGCGAGCCAGTTCATGTGGGAACGTAAGTAAGGACAATGAGCATGCTTTGTATTTCTTTTTAAAATACTCACTAAACCCAAACGATCCTCCCACAACAAATATACATTTTTCATTTGTCCTTGTAATAAGTTTTGCAAGCCCAGAAGAGCTATATTGCCTTCCATCTTCAGAGAGAAGAAATACGACTCCTTTGTTTTTATTTAATACTTTTTCAATATGTTCTTCTTCTTTTACTTGCACGCGTACCCTGTCGGCCAAAGAAAATGATGGCTCGGGATCAACTTCGACTATTTCAACTTTTGCAAAAGGCGAAATTCTCTTTTCATATTCATCACACACCTCTTTAAAATTATTATTTTTTAGTTTTCCTACCGCAATTATTAACACAGAGAACATAATGTCATCGTAGTATAAAACACAACCGCCAGTAAATGGTGGTTGTGTGCGTTCTTTCTTTTATAAAGCAAGAGATCTCTCAAGCTAGATCCCTAGAGTACTGCCTCTTTAAGGAGCTTTCCTGCGCGGAATTTTGGCTTTATTGAAGCCTTAATTTGGATCTTCTCTCCTGTTTTTGGATTTACACCCATACGTGCTGCACGATTTGCAACGCGAAACGTTCCAAATCCTGTGATAGCAACTTCCTCCCCACGAGCCATTGTTTTAACAATAGTGTCAAAAACAGTCTCAACTGCAAGTGTCGCCTGCTTCTTTGTCTCGATTCCTGTTGCCTTTATCACCGCCTCCACAAGTCCGTCTTTCTTCATACGTAAGTGGTTTTATCAGTGTGGTTTGCGACCTTTTCCTATAGTATATCAAAAATACCGCAGAAAACGTACGTTTTCTGCGGTATTTCTTATCTCGCTATTTCGACCGCCTTTACTTCTCGAATTACTGTTACTTTTATCTCCCCAGGAAATTGAACATCGGATTTTAGTTTCCCCGCTATCTGTTTTGCAAGTTGAAGCGCCCGAAAGTCATCTACTTTCTCAGGGGTAACAAAAACCCTCACCTCTCTCCCCGCAGAAATTGCATATGACTGTTTTACCCCATCAAATCCATTCACTACATTTTCTATCTCCTCGAGACGTCGGAGATATTTTTCCAGCGTCTCCCTTCGCGCGCCAGGCCTTGCAGCAGAAATTGCATCTGCAGCCGCAACAATATACGACTCGGGAGAAGAAAATGGATATTCCTCATGATGAGCTTCCATAGCTTTTATTACTGCCTCATCAATACCATATTTCTTTAATAATTTTCTTCCAAGCTCCACATGAGTTCCCTCTAATTCATGGTCCATAGCCTTTCCAATATCATGAAGAAGTGCCGCCTTTTTCACCACCGCAACATTAAGATGTAATTCAGTTGCAATCATTCCCGCTATATATGTCATCTCAATTGAATGTTGTAAAACATTCTGTCCATAACTTGTTCGATAATTTAATCGTCCAAGTACTGGAACGATTTCCTTAGGAAGATCCAATACCCCAACCTCATACGCCGCATCTTCTCCTGCCTTTCGTATACGCTCATCCAATTCCCTTTGCGCTTCTTCGATCTTCTCCTCTATTTTTGCCGGCTGAATACGCCCATCTTTAATAAGTTTCTCAAGCGCCAAACAGGCATGCTCCCTTCGCAGTGGATCAAATGAAGAGATAACAATGCTTTCAGGAGACTCATCGACAATGACTTCTACGCCAGTAAGTCGTTCAAACGCACGAATATTTCTTCCCTCTCTGCCAATAATTTTTCCTTTTATTTCTTCATTTTGAATTGGAACAACACTTGTTGTTACATCATTAATACATTCCCTTGCATACCGCTGTATCGCAGTAGTGATAATTTCCGTGCTCTTCTTCTCTATCTCGTCTCTTCTATCACGCTCAAGACGCGCAACAACACCCCCGATTTCTTGTTTGTACTCTTCTTCACTTTTCGCAATTATCTGAATCTTTGCTTCCTCCCGAGTAAGTCCAGCAACGCGCTCGAGTTCTTTTGTCATCTTGTCATGCGCTCCCTCCAACTCTGTCTGAAGCACCTTTACTCGTTCCATTTCCTCTCGCGCCTTGCGTATATCACGATCTACTGCTACGCGTTCTGTTTGTACGATATCTTCTTTTTTCTCTAACCGCTCTTCAATTCTCCTTAGTTCACTCTTCCTCTCCCTCTCGTCCTTTTGCGCTTCTTCGACAATTGACGCCGCCTTCGCTTTTGCCTCAACAATTATCTCTTTCTTTTTTGTCTCGGCCGCTTCTATTTCTGCTTTTACCGCCGCATCGCTAACTGCCCTTGTCTTTTTTCCAAGCCAAAGACTTATCATATACCCCCCCCCGAATGCGAGAGCCGCCACTCCCGCTGCTAGGATTGGTGTTATTATCATAAATTGTTCTATAGATTAAGTTTGATGTTCCGCGAAAAACGGGAATACGTGCTCCTCGGTGAAGGCCCACGTGATTAAAATCTGCTACAAGTGATAGCGCATTCATATATTTACTTTGGTTCCAGTGTTTCAAATACGAAACTACGACTTTTCTAAACTAACTTATTAAGCATACTCTATCTGACTTATTTGGTCAAAATAATAAAATATAATTAAAACCGTCCTTTCTCTATGTCCTCTTTTTAATTAAAACGATACAATAAAGGAATACTATGAAGCAGACGATAGTTCTTACAATCCTTGATGGTTGGGGCATTGGATCTTCTGATGAATCAAATCCAATTTATGCCTCGCATCCAAAAAATATTTTAGAAATAGAGAGAAATTTTCCCGCCGGAGCACTCCAAGCATCAGGAATTGCTGTTGGTCTTCCATGGGAGGAGGAAGGCAACAGCGAGGTGGGGCACATCACCATTGGAACAGGGAGCGTATTGTATCAACATTATCCAAAAATTTCACTTGCAATACAAAATGGAAGTTTTTTTTCTAATGAAACTATTCGCGGGGCATATATTCATACGCAAAAGAATAATAGCGCCCTCCATCTCATTGGGCTCATATCAAAAGGAAACGTTCACTCCTCTCTTGATCACCTTGAAGCACTTATTGCAATGGCGGCAGAATTAAAAATTGAACGCTGTTTTATTCACGCAATTACCGACGGTCGTGATAGCCCACCTCGGTCAGCAGTTTCAATTATTGAACGAATTGAACGAATAATTGCAGAAAAAAAAGTAGGAAAAATTGTCAGCGTTATTGGCCGATATTATGCAATGAATCGTGACGAACATTTTGATCGTACAAAACTTGCATATGATCTTTTAACAAGCGATTCCTATCCGGTACGAACCATTGAAGATACAACCAATCGAACATACGCGCGTGGGCTCAATGATGAGTACATTGATCCGTCAGCAATTGAACATCATGAACCAATTAAAGAAAATGACGCGATAATCTTTTTTAACTTTAGAGAGGATAGCATGAGACAATTAGCAAGTGCGTTTTGTTTTCCTTCCTTCTCCGCATTTGAAACAAAAAAATTCACTAATTGTTATTTTGCGACCTTCACTGAATATTTTAGTGAATCATTGGCGCATATTGCGTTTGCTACCGAACACCCAAAAACCTGCCTTTCAAAAGTATATTCTGACCTTGGAAAACAACAACTTCATATTGCCGAAACGCAAAAATATGCTCATGTCACCTATTTTTTTAATGGACTAATAAACGAACCATATCCCAATGAATATCGCGTCCTTATTCCAACGCTTAATATCCCTCATCCAGAACAAAAACCGGAAATGATGGCAAGCGCAATTACTGACCGAGTACTTCTCGCGCTTCGCGAAAATACATTTGACTTAATTGTTGTTAACTATGCAAATCCAGATATTATCGCTCACACAGGAAATTATAATGCAACCATTGAAACCATAGGGATAATTGATAGAGAAATTGGTCGTTTGAAAGACGCGTCACTGCAAGACAACCATATTCTCCTTATTACTTCAGATCACGGAAATGCCGAGGTGATCCTCAATATAAACACGGGAGAGCCGGAAACAAAACACAACATAAGCCCTGTACCAATTTATATTGTTGGAAATAAACTTAAAAAATCAAAACCAAGAGAAGGGTTCTACCGCTTGCGTCCAGTGGGACTCCTCTCAGATATTGCTCCAACAATATTAGAGCTTGCGGGAATCCAGAAACCAAGCGAGATGACGGGACAAAGTTTACTCGCTCAGTTAAACTATATGTAAGAATTATATGGGATTTATTACTAAGGCACTTTTTCTAATACTTTCAAACACACTCGCCCTTTTTGCTGCTGCAAATGTTGTGCCAAATTTTGTTCTTTCAGAAAATTGGGTAAATATTCTTATTCTAGGACTTGTTCTTACCCTTATTAATTTAACCGTTAAGCCTTTTTTGAAATTGTTTTTTGGTCCACTTATACTACTTTCCCTTGGTCTCTTTCTTATCGTCATTAATGCTCTTACACTTATCATCCTTGACTTTTTCTCCCCTAACCTTACAATCCAAGGGTATCTTCCGTTAATTTACGGAACAATACTTGTGAGCGTCGTAAATATGATACTTTCCTTTATTGGGAAAGCATTCTCACACAACGAATAAAATTATGCTTTCTATATTTCATATAGTCATTTCAATAGTCCTCATTGTACTCATCCTCTTACAAGATCGTTCAACGGGGACGTCTGGTCTTCTCGGTGGCACTGCGGCAGACGCATCATATCAAACACGCCGTGGTTTCGAGCGTTTTATATTTGTTGGTACAATTATTGCAGCTATTCTTTTTGCGGCAATTGCACTTATTGGCATCACTACACCAAAAGTGTAGTATTCCAAACATCTATAATTTCCTGTTAATATAAGAGGGCGCACAACGCTTTCTTTTTTAGTGATATGCAAAGTATAAAACTTATTATTAACCATTTTACACACGCGGAACGTCGGCAACTTCTTGTTTCAGGCGCAATTCTCATCATCTCAATCATTGGAACTGTTGGAATTACCATCCAAACAAAAAGTACCATGAAACCAATTCGTGGGGGCTCCTACGTTGAAGGCATTATTGGACAACCTGTTATGGTAAACCCCGTAAAGACAGAGACGAGCGCAGACCAAGACCTCGCGGCACTCCTGTATGCGCCACTATCTGATCTTGTAGAAACCGTTGAGCCCTCTCCTGACGGAAAGCAATATATAGTAAAACTTAAAGAAGATTTATTTTGGTCAGATGGAGAGCGATTAACCTCAAGTGATATATTGTTCACCATTGAACTTATCCAAAAATTAGGAAACGATTCCCCACTCTTCACCGAATGGCAAGGAATAAGTGCAATTCGAGCAAGTGAACTCCAGGCGACTCTCACACTTTCACAACCCTACACATTTTTTAAAACAAACATAAATACATTGCGTGTTATTCCACAACATATATTTGGAACTATACCGGTAAAAAATCTGTATCTCTCAACATACAATCTCAATCCAATAGGAAGTGGGCCTTATATTGTTGATTTAATAGAAAAAAGGAACGATGGATTTATTACTGAATACAAGCTAAAAGAAAATCCATATTACGTAGGAGAAAAACCATTTATTCCTAATTTTTCAGTCCGTTTTTATCCAGATATAAACACACTCACCCATGATGCCGAGCTCAGATTGGTAAGCGGTTTTGGAATAACAAACTTTATCCCTAACGAAATGTTCAAGCTTCCAAAAATGCAAATTGAAGCAATTTCAATGCCACGATACTATGCGCTCTTTTTTAATCAAACAAATAACCCGGCACTTCAGAACAGAGAGCTCCGCGCTGCGCTCGGAATGGCAATCAATAAAAATGAGGTAGCAAAGGAAACACTAAAAGAACAGGGTTCACGCATTGAGGGCCCACTCCTCCGCTCTATCGTCGGCGCTCAACCAGTCCCCGCATCATATGATCCAGAAGAAGCAGCAAGAGTAATTGGAAATACAAGTGGAATAAAACTTGCGGTGGTCGTTCCCGAAGTGCCATTCTTGGAAGCGGTCGCAGAAAAAATTCGAGAAGACTGGATAGCCGCAGGCGTTTCCGAGGTTTCACTTTATCCGATCCCCCTCTCCGACATTCAAAGCGTAATACAATCACGAAACTATGACGTACTCCTTTTTGGAAACACTTATAAAAACCCCGTTGATTTGTTTCCATTTTGGCACTCATCTTTCCGTTTCTTTCCTGGATTAAATTTTTCGCTTTATAAAAACGCGGAGGTGGATAAAACACTCGAGGATATTCGCCAAGCAAAAGAAATAACGCAAACACAAATAAATCAGGTGGTTAACATAGACGAACAAATCATGAGTGATGCCCCCGCAATATTTCTTTTTTCTCTCCCATATTTTTATGTCCATACAACACGTATGGAGGGATATTTTCCAGAAATGATTAGAAGTGCATCAGAGCGCTTTCTTAATGTCTCACAGTGGAGCGTAAATAGAGTTCGCGTTATTTCCTCAACAAACACAACATCAACAACACAATAATGTCTTTGACAGAATTGGCAATATCTGCTATCCTTAGATAGTCATATACCTCTTCCTAGAAGGATAAATACTATTCGCCACGTGCCTTGCCGAAGTGGTGAAACTGGCAGACACGTACGGTTCAGGGCCGTATACCCGTAAGGGTTTGAGGGTTCAAATCCCTCCTTCGGCACAGAAGAAGAGTGAAACAATTTATTGTTTCATGAGAGGGATTTGAAGCGCGGAGCGTTGTGCGAGTAGTAACGAGCGCCGCGAGCGCAGGCCTGAAGTCCGAGGAGTGCGACGGCGCGACGAGAGACGAAATGGCAAATCCCTCCTTCGGCACAAAGTGAAATTTTTAATTTTGTAATTTTTAAATAAATCATAAGTTTAAAAATTCAAAAATTAAAAATTAAAAATTCTATTATATATGGTTACAAAAACAAATAATTCTGCGCCTCATGGACGCCACTATGGAACTCCAAGAGAAGACGCGCTCGCACACTCGGTGCGAAAACTAATCCATAAAAAATCTGAGTCGACAGTTCAAATACCAAAAGAAGAGCCAGTGCGATTTGTCGCATTAGGTGGGCTTGAGGAAATCGGTCGAAATATGATGTTCCTCGAATATAAGGACGAAATCATAATTATTGATGCGGGACTTCAATTTGCAGAAGAAGGAACGCCGGGAGTCGATTACATAATCCCAAACGTTTCCTATCTTGAAAAAAAGAAGAAGAACATTAAAGCATTCATTATTACTCACGCTCACTACGATCACATCGGAGCAATTCCGCACATTATGGACAAAATTGGAAACCCTCCAATTTATGCTACCAATCTTACAAAAGAAATTATTTTGAAACGCCAAGAGGACTATCCACTTGCACCGAAACCACGGTTTCAACTAGTAAAAAGCGGAGAGACGTACCAATTTGGGAAATATTTTTCTGCAACATTTTTTGATGTCGTTCACAATATTCCGGAAGGAATCGGAATTATTTTTCGAACTCCTGTAGGAAACATCGTGCACCCAGGAGAATTCAAATTTGATTACGACCACGACGGAAAACCGAGGGGCCTCCACATCTGGGAACAGGTGGGAAAAGAAGGAATTAATGTTCTCATGCTTGACTCAACTGGCGCCGAAGTGCCCGGGTTTTCACTCTCTGAGCGTATCGTTGAAGCAGAACTTGAAAAAATATTTCTCACCGCAAAAGGACGTATTCTTGTCGGATCGTTTGCTTCGCTTATTGATCGACTTGGGGAAGTAATAAAGATCGCAGAAAAACTTGGGAGAAAAGTGGCAATTAGCGGGCTCTCAATGAAAACAAATATTCAGATCGCGCAAAATCTTGGATATTCGAAGTTCAAAAAAGACACCATCATTTCACTTGATGAGATAAACAAACATCCCGACGACAAACTTATTCTTCTTTGTACGGGCGCACAAGGAGAAGCAAAGGGAAGCTTTATGCGTATTGCAAATGGCGAACACAAACAAATTAGATTGAAAGAAGGAGATACCGTAGTCCTTTCTTCTTCGGTTGTTCCAGGAAATGAGCGAAGCGTGCAAAATCTTAAGGATAACCTTGCTCGTCGTGGAGCGCTCGTGTTCCACCACAAGATGTTGGATATTCACTCCTCAGGACATGCTCCACAAGGAGAATTAAGCAAGGTAATGGAACTTATAAAACCAAGAAACTTTCTTCCAATTCACGGATATTATTTCATGCGCTGGAGAAACGCGCGTCTCGCACAAGAAGTACTCGGATTAAAACCAGAAAATACTGTCCTTGCTGACAATGGAAATGTGGTAAATATATATTCCGATTGTATGATGGTTTCAAAAGAACAGATTCAATCTGACTATGTAATGGTAGACGGGCTTGGAGTTGGAGATGTCGGCGAAGTGGTGCTTCGGGATCGCATTACCCTCTCGCAAGAAGGTATGTTGGTTATTATCACCACTCTCAGCAAACAGGATGGGAAGATTCTTAAGAATCCTGATATTATATCTCGCGGATTTATTTATCTAAAGGAAAACCAAGAAATGTTAGACGAGATGAGAAAGAAGATTCGAAACACTATCACGCACATCCCAAATCGCGCAGATCTCGATTCTGATTACTTGAAAACGGTCATTCGCGAACAAATCAGTACGTTTATCTACAACAAGACAAAGCGCAGACCAATGATACTTCCAGTGATTATCGAGGTATAGAAATTTAGTACAACAAAATGACTCCGCTGGGGTTTTTATTCCTCTTTATACTTATTACTTCATACTTTATACTATCCATATGAAGCCAATCTTGGTGTCGGGTATTCAACCAACAGGAAAATTACACCTCGGAAACTATCTTGGGGCGCTCAAAAATTTTGTAGAACTCCAAAACTCAGGGGTTTATGACTGTTTCTTTTTCATTGCTGACCTACACTCACTTACCGAAAACTACACACCAAAAGAAAAGAAAGAGCAGATTTCTGACTTATTTCTCACCTATCTCACCGCAGGACTTGATCCAAAAAAATCAGTGCTGTTTCAGCAGTCCACAATTGCAGAACACTCGGAACTTTCATGGATTCTAAATACTATTACCCCATTCGGCGAACTTCGTCGAATGACACAATTTAAGGATAAATCAGAAAACGAATCAGAAAACACCAATGTCGGACTTTTTGATTACCCCGTGTTAATGGCGGCGGATATTCTTATCTACAATGCTTCGGTAGTGCCAGTAGGAGACGATCAGCTACAACATTTGGAATTCACTAGAACACTCGCCCGAAAATTTAATTCAAAATTTGGAAAAACATTTTTTGAACCAAAACCACTACTCACCTCGGTCCCCCGTCTTATGAGTTTGGA
>Ga0172370_10004544_pt1 | contig 18491 bp, 15 predicted proteins | sample LakKiv5m_FD_114538 | JGI IMG/M metagenome (GOLD analysis project Ga0172370, IMG submission 114538) | Freshwater microbial communities from Kabuno Bay, South-Kivu, Congo - kab_022012_11.5m | ecosystem: Environmental > Aquatic > Freshwater > Lake | place: Democratic Republic of the Congo...
AATTTGAACATTTTGCTATAACAGAAGTTGAGTTTGATAAGATTGACTTATCGGCAGTGTTTCTTAAAAAGAAAATTAATTATCCTTTTCTAATTTCATGTATGACTGGCGGGACTGAAGATGCTGAAAAAATTAATGAAAAATTGGCAGTAGCGGCTAACGAACTAAAAATTCCAATAGGTGTTGGTAGTCAAAGGCAAGCTTTAGAAGATAAAAAGCATCACTCCACTTATAGAGTGGTTAGAAAAAATGCTGGAAAAGTCCCTGTACTCGGAAATATTGGCGCAGCTCAAGTTGCAAAATCAAAAAAAATAATTGATGATATTAGAATGCTTATTGATCTTGTTGAAGCGGATGCGATGGTAATTCATGTTAATCCGCTTCAAGAATTGTTACAAACTGAAGGCGAACCGGAATTCAAAGGATTAGTTTAAAATATTGAAAAGATTTGTTCTAAAATAAAAACTCCTATTATAGTGAAAGAAGTTGGCTCTGGCATAAGTAAGAAGGCAGCCAAAAGACTTTTGGAAGCAGGTGTTAAAGGGATTGATGTTTCCGGTGCAGGCGGTACAAGCTGGGCTGCTGTGGAATTATTAAGAAGCAATGAAGTTGATAATTATTTTAAGGAATGGGGTTTGCCAACTTCATATTGTGTTAGAAAAGTAAAGGAATTAAAAAAAGATTTTAATTTTACACTTATTTCTTCAGGTGGAATTTCGAACGGAGTTGATATTGCAAAATCAATTGCACTTGGTGCTGATCTTACTGCATCTGCTAGAATAATTTTACAAGAAGTTATGAAGAATGATATAAATGGTGTTGTAAATTTAATCCAGTCTTGGTTTTTAACCGTAAAAAGAATAATGTTTTTAACAGGTTGTAAGGATATTGAAAGTTTTAAGAAAATTGGCCTAATAAGAAAAGAGGAAATGTATTGAATTCAAATTCTGGAAACTATAATAACATTTATCGTACGGAAATTTCGAAAATTGAAAAGAGATTAAATTTGTTTATCAAAGGGAAAGAGCCTAAGTCTCTATATGAACCTTGTTCTTATATTCTAAATGGAGGAGGCAAACGTCTTCGCCCGTTTCTTGTTCTTATCTCGGCTAAAGCAGTTGGCGGAAAATTTAAGGATGTATATAATGCGGCTATAGCAGTGGAAATACTTCACAACTTTACGCTTGCCCATGATGATATAATGGACAATTCCCCGAAACGGCGAGGAAGAAAGACTCTACACAAAAAGTATGATGTTAATACGGCAATACTTGCCGGGGATAATTTGATTGCTCTTGCTTACGAAAGTTTGTTGAAGGATTGTAAAGTAAATACCAAAAACATCGTCTCAACGTTTACTAAAGCAGTTATTGAAGTTTGTGAAGGACAAAGCTTGGATAAAGATTTTGAATTGCGAAAAAATGTTTCAATATCAGAATACCAACGAATGATTTATAAAAAAACTGCAGCGTTAGCCGAAATGTGCTGTTCAATTGGTGCACAATTATGTGACGCTTCAACAAATGAAATTAGGGCTATTTCTAATTATGGTAAAAATCTCGGTATGGCTTTTCAAATACAGGATGATCTGCTCGATATCGTTGGAAAGGAAAATCATTTTGGAAAGACAATCGGGAGCGATTTAGTGGAAGGAAAAAAGACTTACTTATTCTTACGTGCTCTTGAAAAATCAAATTTTAAGGATCGGTCCGAACTAATCAGCATAATTAAGCGAAAGGGCATTACACGAAGCGAAATATATAAGTATAGTAGTCTCTATCTAAAATTGGGAGTTGTTAAAGATGCTGAGAAAGAAATTATGAAATACACTAAATTGGCATTAAAGAATTTGTCTTCATTAAAAGATGGTGAGGGAAAAAATTTAATGATCTGGTTAGCTAATGTGCTTATAAAAAGGAACAAATGATCGAACATAAAATTAAAATAATAAATAATGCCGGTTTACATACTCGTCCGGCAGCGACGATTGTTAAATTAGCATCAAAGTACAAATGCGATTTTTTCTTAAATAAAGACGGTCTTCATATAAACGGGAAAAGTATAATTGGTGTAATGACACTTGCTGCTGAAAAAGGATCTGAAATTGTGTTGATCTTTAACGGCGAAGACGAAGAAAATGCTTCCAAAGAAATTATAGATTATTTTAACAGAGGATTTGACGAGCTATAATTATGAAATCCGAGTCAGAAAATATATTAAAAGGAATTGCAGCTGCGCCGGGTATAGCAATATCGAAAGCCTTTCTTTACAAGAAAGAGAGGGAAGAAATTGTAAATGATCCGATTACTGATATAAATGAGGCGCTTCAAAATCTTGATACAGCGCTGCAACAATCCAAAAAAGAATTAAGAAAAATATTTTCTCTTGCAGTAGATAAACTAGGTGAAAAAAGAGCCGCAATATTCGAAGCTCAAATTATGATTCTTGATGATCCCATTCTCGTAGAAACTATTCAAAATAGAATTAGAAATGAAAAACGCGTTCCTGAATACATTGTTAATGATGAAATCTCAAAATACACTGACCTTATGAACCTCTCTCACGAATCTTATATGAAAGAGCGCTCACATGACATAGAAGACATAAAAAATAGAATTATTAGAAATTTAAAAAAGAAAAAATGGAAATCCAGAATTACCAACGATGTTGTTGTGATAACTACAACAGTCACTCCATCTGATACGGTTTTATTCTCGCGTGTAAATGTAAAAGGCTACGTTACAGATTTTGGTGGATTAACTTCTCATGCCGCAATTGTTGCAAGATCCTTAAATATACCCGCAGTTGTTGGGTTACACGATGCCACAAATAGAATTAATGAAAACGATCAGATAATTATTGACGGTTATAAAGGTGAAGTAATTATTAATCCTACCGATAAACAACTTCTGCATTATCAGAATAAAATTGATAAACATGCAAAAGAAGATCATGAATTAATAAAACTCCGCGATTTATCTGCGACAACATTCGATGGTAAGGAAATTCAATTGATGTCAAATCTTGATCTAATGGAAGAGATGGAGTTTATTGTTCAGAACAAGGCTAAAGGAATTGGGCTAGTGCGTACTGAACAATTGTTCGAAGTTTATGAAACATTTGCTGATGAGGAAGAACAGTTTAAAGTTTATAAAAAAATTGCAGAAAGAATCTATCCTGAAATTGTAACAATCCGCGCATTTGATATTGGCGGTGATAAAGTTTTGCCTGTTGATCTAAAAGAACCGAATCCGTTTTTAGGCTGGAGAGGAATTCGTTTGTTGTTGGATAATCCTCAGCTTTTTAAAACACAAATACGTGCAGTCTTAAGAGCAGGTGCACATAAAAATATAAAATTTATGCTTCCAATGATTTCTTCTGTTGATGAAGTAAGGGCCTCAAAAGAAATCATTGATCACTGTAAATCAGAATTGAAAAAAGAGGGGAAACAATTTGATAAACATATGAGTGTCGGAATTATGATTGAGATTCCATCCGCCGCTGTTATAATGAATGATTTTGCCGGAGAAGTTGATTTTGTTAGTATTGGTACGAATGATCTGATCCAATATCTACTCGCTGTTGATAGAGGAAATGATATTGTTTCTAGTATTTATCAAGAATTTCATCCTGCTGTTGTTAGAACACTTCACGATATAATTAAAAGCGGAAAAAAAACAAAGACGCCGGTTAGCATATGCGGAGAAATGGCTGCCGATCCGTTTGCAGTTCCATTATTAATAGGATTTGGACTGGATTCGTTAAGTGTCTTTGCTTCAGCGATTCCACACATTAAAAAAATAATTAGAAACATTGATTTTAAAGAAGTTGAACTTATGGCTAATAAATGTTTAGAACTAAAAACTGAAAAAGAAATAAGAAACATAATTCATGAATATTATAACAAAAAAATAAAAACTAAATAATAAATCTTTGTTGAGGATAAAAATGAACTTACAAGAAATGATTTCAAAATATGACGTCTATAATCAATTCAAAGTTTTAACTGATTCTTATGAACAGGTTGAATACGCATGGAACAATAAATTTAGTGTATCATCTATTAAGACATCAAAGATCAAAAATATTATTCTAACCGGACTTGGCGGATCAGCAATCGGCGGAGATCTTTTACAAAATTATCTTCGCACGGAATTGAAATATCCATACACAGTAAACAGAAATTACGAATTGCCTCCATATGCAAATGAAAATACTTTGGTGATTGCATCTTCTTACTCAGGCAATACGGAAGAAACTATTTCAGCATTAAATCAAGCAATTAAAAAGAAATGCCAAATTGTTTGTATTTCTACCGGCGGTAAGATTGAAGAGATCGCTATGAAAAAGAAGATCCCGTTTGCAAAACTTTTGAAAGGATATCAGCCGCGTTTCGCTCTCTGGATAAATTTTTTTACATTGCTTAAAATTGTCCATTCATTGAAATTAGTTCCCAGTCAAACAAAGAACGTTAAACAAGTAATTGATTTATTAAAAAGAAAAGGATTAGAATATTCTAAAGAAACTAATGCTGCATTGAATTTAGCCGAACAGATGCTTGGTTTTATTCCATTAATTTATGCAGTTAGCGATTATACATCAGTTGTTGGAACAAGAATAAAAGGACAGTTTAATGAAAATGCAAAACATCATGCATTCTTTGGATATTTGCCTGAACTTGATCACAATGAAATTTTGGGTTGGGAAGGATATAAATCTACAATGAATTTAAAATTGATCAATATTCTTGATGAAGGTTATCATCCTCAAGTTAAGAAACGTTATGATCTAACTTCCGAAATGGTAAAAAAAGCCGGAGCGGATGTAATTAATCTTTCCAGTAGCGAAGCAAACGCTAAATTAAGATTAGTAGATTTAATTTACTTAGGTGATTGGGCAACTTTTTATCACGCTATATTACGCGCTTTTGATCCGACAAGTATTGATAGTATAAATTATTTAAAGGCTCATCTTTGATAAAAATTTGGCGGATATATTTACTCGCAATATTTTTTATTCCTCAATTTATCTCCGCCCAATTTTACTTCTTTGGACGTAACAAAGTTCAATACGAAAAATTCAATTGGAAAGTTCTTAAGACCGAACATTTCAACATTTACTATTATGATGATTTTACGGAAATAGCTGAGATAGGTGCAAAGTTTGCAGAAGAAGCATTCGAGTCTCATAAAGTAAGATTCAATCATTATGTAACAAATAAAATTCCTCTAATTTTTTATAACACCCATACACATTTCCAGCAGACAAATATTTCTCCCGGGTTTATCCCGGAAGGAATCGGCGGTTTCTTTGAATTCATGAAAGGAAGAGTTGTAATTCCTTATCTGGGGAATATTGCGCAATTCAAACACGTTATCAGACATGAACTCGTGCATGTGTTTATGACTAATAAAATTTATAATGAACTTTATGATCACAGAATCAGCACAGAAAAAATGCCTCCACTTTGGTTTGTAGAAGGTTTGGCAGAATATTGGTCATCTGATTGGGATACGCAGTCAGAAATGGTTATGCGTGATGCAGTTCTTAACGGAAATTTCATTCCTCTTGTTGATCTTGAATATCTTGCCGGGTATTTAATGTATAAAGAAGGACAAAAATTTTTAGAATTTGTTAGTAAGAATTACGGTGAAGATAAAATCCTCGCCTTGCTAGAAAACTTTTGGCGATTCAATAAATTCACCGACGTTCTAGAATTTGTAACAGGCGAGAAAATAAATGACCTTGATAATAAATGGACCTACAACTTAAGACAAAAATATTTTCCTCTTTACAAAGAAAATTATCCGCATTTCATCCAAGCAAAAAAAATCACTAATGCCGGTTTTAACTTTGCGCCAAGATTTTATCAGAATGGTGGTAAGAAAGAAATTTATTTTATAGGTAATCATAACGGTTATACTTCCGTAATGAAAATGGATTACAAACCGGATAGTTCAGATTATGCCGGTTCTGAAGTTTTGATTGAAGGAGAGCGTGATGCACTTTTTGAAGCATTTCATCTTTTAGAAAATACTTTTTCGGTTTCATCAAACGGATTACTTGCTTTTGTTACTAGAAGTAAAGCTACGGACGTCTTGCACGTTTATTCCATTAACGAAGAAGAAATTATTAATACTCTGCAGTTTGACGGACTAATCAGAATAAAAGCTCCAAACTTTTCTACAGATGGAAATCAGATTGTTTTTACAGCAACAGATACTAAAGGTTTTGGCGACTTATTTATTTATAATCTAAATACAAAACAACTTACTCGTTTAACTAATGATTATTATGAAGATATTGATCCAACATTTAATAAGGACGGAAGTAAAATAATATTTTCATCAGACCGCACAGACGGACTGTTTAAGCAGAAGTATAATCTGTTTGAATATGATCTGACAACACATGAAATTTCATACCTGACAAATGTTAACGCAAATATTTCAACTCCGCATTTCTCTCCGGATTTTTCAGAACTTTACTTTACAAGCGATTATGACGGCACATATAATATTTGGAAAATTCCAGTGAACGGGGATAGGGCAAAAGGAATGACTCAAGTTACAAAGTTCATTACAAGTGTTTATGATTTTTCCTTTGTTGATAAGAATACTATGGTAACTTCCGGATTTGAAAATTTTTCTTTTCAGTTCTATTCTCTTGATTTGAATTCAATACAAAACGAAAAATACGTTGCATTTAATTTTGAAAATTTAGGCTCCAAATGGATTTCCGAGAGAATTAAACTGGCTGCTGAGTATGATCGTCTCAAATATGAAAAGGAGTACAATTTAGATTATGCAGTAAGTCAATTAATAACCGATCCCGTTTACGGAACACGGGGCGGTGCGTTATTAAGTTTAAGCGATCTTCTGGGCGATGAACAGTATGTATTTTATATTTCCAATACCGCTGAAGTACAAAGTGAAATTCTGAAAAATTTTAATATATCTTTAGCCCGTGTGAGTTTGAAAGACAGAACAAATTACGGATTTGGAGTTTTCAATTATTCCGGAAGACGTTACGATATAAGAGAATCAGACGAATATTTTTATGAAAGGGTTTTCGGCGGTTATATTTCTCTTATTTATCCGTTCTCCTCATTTCAACGCCTCGAAGCTGAAATGGATATAGCAAATTCTGATAAAGAATTATCCGGAAGTTTTATTACAAGAAAATCTCTTTTGGTTACTAATACAATCTCTTTCGTTCATGACAATTCTATTTGGGTTGTTACAGGTCCGGTTGATGGTTCACGATTTAGATTATTACTCGGTTACACAAGCGATGTGAAATACAGTAATGTAAACTACTATTCCCTTATAGCAGATTATAGAAAGTATTTCCGTTTAGGTCTTAGAAGCAGTTTGGCTACAAGAGCTGCAATTTTTATTAACGACGGGAAAGAAGCTAGAAGATATTTCGCGGGCGGAAGCTGGGATTTGCGCGGCTGGGACCGTTGGTCTATACGCGGCGAGAAAATGTGGTTATCATCAATCGAATTAAGATTTCCTCTTGTTGATCAGTTCACAATCAATTTCCCATTCTTCGGTTTATCATTTTTCCAAATAAGAGGTGCGGCATTTTTTGATGCTGGGGCTGCATGGGATAAAGATTATAAAGAAACATTAGGAAGCATAGGTGCAGGTATTAGAATAAATATATTCAATGCATTTGCTTTGAGATATGATATTGGTAAAAAAATTGAAAAAGATTTTACTCAATTTCAACCGGGATTATTTTATCAGTTTTTCTTCGGATGGGATTTTTGAAAAAAATGTATACCAAATATTGGACGCTAATTATTGTTTTAATTCTTGTTAGCTGCACTCAGCCAATTGCATTTAAGAATATGATCATTGGCGGATCAGGTTATTTTATGTTCGGAAAAAATCCTGAAAGAAGTTTTTATCAAAACATATCAATTGAACCGGATATAAAATTAAAATGGAGTGTAGAAACCAGCGGAAGTCAAACTAATACATCTGTTATTATTTATGATAATGTACTTTTCGTTGGAGATTTATCAGGCAAACTATATGCGTTTGATAGAATTTCAGGTAAAATGTTCGGTTATGAAAAATATACCGGTTCTCTTTCAGTTGCTCCTATCGTAAGTAATTTAAGAATATTTATTTTGCTTAATCAGTTCAATGAAAAATATTCAGTTCTTAAACTTTTTGATTACATTAATGGAAATATTTTATTGGAATCAAAGTTCTATGGCAGTGTACAGAATGAAATGTTAAAATTGAGTGATGGAATTGTTGTGCTGACCGATCAAGGTGAAATTATTAAATTTAATTTTGTAGGATCAAAAGAGTGGAATTTAAATACGGAAGTCTCCACAAAAACCTCGCCTGCATCGAACGGAAATTTAATTCTTTTTGGAAATGAAAAAGGTGAATTGATTGCAATTTCATCTCAAACTGGAGAAATAAAATATAGAACAAAAATAAGTAGCGGTATCGAAGGGGATCTTTCGATAGACGGAGATTATGCGTACTTCGGAGATAATAACGGAAAATTGTTTTGTGTCTTGGTTAATGATGGTAGAATTGTATGGACACTTGATACCAAAAGTAAAATTCTTTCTACCCCGGTACTAAATAATGAAAATGTATTTGTTGGGAATCTTGCAGGTGAAATATTTTGTATCAATAAATTATCTGGCAAGACAGTATGGAAAATTGAGACAGGCGGAATTATAAATGCCGCTCCAACTGTATTCAAAAATTATCTTGTTCAACCTGATCTGAACAGAAAAGTTTTTTTTATTGATACTAACAACGGTGAAATAACCAAAACATATGATTTTGAAAAGAGAGTCAAACTTTCCCCGGTTTATTACGACGGCATTTTATATTTAGGCGTTGATAAAGGAATAATCAATGCGTATCAGATCTCAAATAAAGAATAATAATTTTATTATAAAACTGATTACAGTTTTTTTAATCTCTTTTGCAAGCAGTATTGCTCAAGATTGCAAAAGCAAGGTCGAAATTACTACTAATAATTTAGACGCCAACATTTATATTGATTCATTATTTATTGCGAAAAGCAAAACTGAGATTAGTCTTTCTAAAGGAAACCATTTATTATTTATTAAAGATCCTTCCTTAATGTGGGGTAAGAAAAATATTTATGATACACTTAGAATTGTAGAATGTGATAAAAACTATAAGTTCAATTATGATTTGAAAAGGGAAGAGAATTCTTTAATCCAGCCAAATATTTATGATTACATTAATAAAAACAAAGTAGAAAGTTTCTTCGGTTCCGGTACATTTAAAATTTTGATCGGAAGTGCCGTGGTTCTTGGCGGAGTTGCTGCATATTTCAAGATCAAGGCCGATAAAAAATATGATGACTATCTTCAAACAAAAAATCATTCCATGCTTGATGAAGTTGATCGTCTTGACCTATACAGCGGAGTAGCATTCGGATTGCTTCAAATAAATTTCGGCTATTTGATTTATAAATTTTTAACTGATTAATTTTATATAGTAGTCCTAACGTTTGGGGCAGCAACTGCATATTTAATGTCTGAATAATTAATATGTCAAAATTCAAAGAAACATTTCGGATTGAATCCGCAAGATTAGAAGAATGGGATTATTCAAATCCGTGGTGGTATTATGTAACAATAAATACAAAGAACCATATTAGTTATTTTGGTAAGGTTGAGGATGGAAAGATGATATTAAATCAAATAGGAAAGATAGTTGAGGAGCAATGGTTGTATTCAAAGGTAATAAGAAAAAATGTTGATTTGGATTTATATGTAATAATGCCAAATCATATTCATGGAATAATAATAATTAATGGAACAGAGGTAGAGACGCACCGCGTGCGTCTCGAAAAGAGTAAAGAGATCACTAAAGAAGACGCGTTCGACGCGTCTCTACGATTGGTTAAAAATTGTTTGAGTGATATTGTAAGAGGTTTCAAATCTGCTGTAACAAAATCCGCAAGAGAATATGGTTACGATAATTTTCATTGGCAGACGCGATTTTATGATAGAATAATTAGAAATGAAAAGGAATTATTCAATATTAGAAAATATATCGAACAGAACCCGTTGAAATGGGAATTAGAAAAAGACGATTCTGAAAATATTTGTGATTTGTAGAGACGCACCGCGTGCGTCTAAATAGAGCAACAAAATTAATAAAGGATACGCGTTCTACGTGTCTCTACATTCCAATTCTTAATGCGCATCCAACCAATTATCACCGACACCTGTCTCGGCAACAACGGGAACGTTTAACGGTAAAGCATTTTCCATAAGCTCAACAATTAAAGGACGCAGTTCTTCAACTTCATCTTTGTGTGCATCAAATACTAATTCATCGTGTACCTGTAAAACCATCTTTGTTTTTGCTTCTCTTTTTTCCAGCTCTTTATGAATTTTAATCATAGCAAGTTTTATCATATCAGCCGCGCTTCCTTGAATCGGCATATTAATGGCAACACGTGCTTCAAATTGCTGAACAACTCTGTTCTTACTGTTAATATTTTTCAAATACCTTCTTCGTCCGTATAGAGTTTCTGCATATTCTTTCTTTTTGGCACTTGTAATGCAATCATCCATAAACTTTCTTACGTTTTTAAATGATGAGAAATAACCGTCAATAATATTTTTTGCTTCTGCTTGTGTAATTCCCAATCGGGTTTTCAAACCAAAAGGACCAAGTCCGTAAAGAATTCCAAAATTCACTTCCTTAGCTTTACGCCGCATATCTTGTGTAACATCTTTTGGATCAACTTTAAAAATTAAAGCGGCAGTTCTTCTATGAATATCTTCTCCTGATTTGAATGCTTTGGTTAGAGTTTCATCCTTGCAGATACTTGCCATAATTCTTAATTCGATCTGGCTGTAATCTGCAGAAAGTATCACATGATTTTTATCCCGCGGCACAAAAGCTTTGCGGATTTCTTTACCAAGATCAGTCCTGATTGGAATATTTTGAAGATTAGGATCGTTGCTTGAAAGTCTTCCCGTTGAAACAGCAGCTTGATTGTAAGATGTATGTAATCTTCCAGTGCTGGGATGAATCAACAATGGAAGTGAATCTGCGTAAGTTGATTTTAATTTTGATACTTGACGGTAATCGGAAATTATATCAATGATTGGATGGGTGCCTCGTAAAGATTCCAAAGATTTTGCATCTGTAGAATATCCGGTTTTGGTTTTAGTTGTCTGCGGGAGTTTTAGTTTATCAAAAAGTATTTTTTGAAGCTGCTGAGTGGAATTTATATTAAAATTTTCTCCGGCATGATTTATTATTTCTTTAGAATAGTCTTCGAGTAAAATTTGTAAATCATCGCTAAATATTTTTAAACTCTTGGTATCAATTCTTATTCCTGTTCGTTCCATATCTTCCAACACCGGTACAAGAGGGAATTCAATATCATATGCTAATTTTTCTAATTTCTCTTTTCTTAGTTGTTTATCGAGAAGTTCATAAAGTCTAAATGTTATATCTGCATCTTCTGCGGAATAATCCGAAAGTTGATTCGGATCTACCTCAAAAATATTTTCGGGATTCTTTTTAGATCCGATTAAATCACTTAGCGGAATTGGCTTGTACTTTAAATACTTTTCTGATAAATCATCCATGCCGTGTTTTTGATCCGGATCAATAACATAACTTGCAAGCATTGTATCGAAATAAAAATTCTTTACATCAATTCCGTAATGGCGGAGTACTCCAATATCATATTTACCGTTTTGGCAGACCTTTTTAATTTTATTATTCTCAAAAACGGGTCTGAACAGTTTTACAAAATCATCTGTAGGTAAACGGTCGGACATATCGGTTGCAAATAGGGAAGAGGATTCAGCTGAAGGATTTGTTGCAACAAAAAATGCCTCTTTAGGTTTTACTGCAAATGAACATCCGGCAAGATTTACACTTAAAGTATCAAGACCATCAGTTTCGGTATCGAAGACAAATAACTCGCTATCCAATAATTTCTGTACAAGTTCTTTAGCGTCTTTATAAGACAATATTAATTTATACTTCACTTTATTTTTATTAAAAACAGCAACTTCTGAGTTGTCTGTTTCCACAACAGGTTCTTCTTTTATTTTTTCTTTAATTGGTTCTTGTAAATTTTGTTCAAGAAAAAGTTTTTTAAGTTTATTTGCAAACGATTTGAATTCAAGGGCCCCGAAAATCTTTAGAAGTTTTTCAATATCCGGATTATGGAATTTTGCTTCATCAAAATTCATGTGGAATGGCGTATCGGTCTTAATTGTAGCAAGTTCTTTTGAAAGGAATGCGTTTTCTTTGCTCTCGGTAAGTTTGTTAACTATACTTGCTTTATCAATTTGGTTTAAATTTTTGTATATGTTCTCAAGCGTTTTAAATTTTTGAATTAATGGAACTGCAGTTTTAGGACCGATGCCCGCAACTCCCGGTATATCATCGGACGAATCACCAACCAGTGCAAGATAATCTATCATTTGAACCGGTTCAAAACCCATTTCCTCGCGTACTTTATCTTCATCAAGAATCACAATCTCATCAGTTGATTTCCCCGGTTTAACGATCCTAATATTTTCTGAAATTAGTTGAATGTAGTCTTTATCAGGAGTGATGGCATAACAATCAAAGCCTTGTTTCTCGGCTTCTTTAACTGCCGTGCCTATTAGATCGTCAGCTTCATAGCCGGGTAAGATATAAATTGGAATATTAAACGCTTCTATAATTTCTTTTATCCTTTGAATTTGAGGAATCATATCTTCAGGCATTGCTTCGCGGGATGATTTATAATGTTCGTACCTTTCATGTCTAAAAGTTTTTTCTTTTGAATCAAAACCGACTGCGAGGTAATCCGGTTTGGTATCCTCAATAATTTTGAAGAGTTGATTTAGAAATCCAAAAACTGCGGATGTTGGCTCTCCGCTTGCTGTTACAAGAGGACGGGAGATAAAAGCATAGTATCCTTTGTAAGCTAGTGCCATTGCATCAATAATTACAAATTTTTTCTTTATAGAATTTTTGCTGTTAGTTGTTTTTTTAACTGTGCCCATCTTAACTCGTTTAGTTATTTTGGTTATATTTTCAATAGAGAATATAGTTACATTCACACAATATCTACAAAACAATAGGACATACTTTATGCGGATCCTTTTAAGAGTAATTATTACACTTGTTTTTTTTCTGCCTTTTATTTCAAATTGTCAAAATGCTCAAAGAGATTCCTTTTACGTTGCGAATTGGAACCTTGAGAATTTGTTCGATACAATTGATGATCCAATTAAGGATGATAAAGAATTCTTGCCTGATTCACAGCACCAGTGGAATGACGAAAAGTATGAGCAAAAACTTTCCAACCTGGCAAAAGTTATTAATTATATGAATAACGGATGCGGTCCGGATATTTTATCGGTTGAGGAGGTCGAAAATATAAATGTTCTTAAAAGACTGATTTACAAATTAAGGGACAGAGATTATATTGTTGCCCACAGAGATTCTCCCGACGCAAGAGGAATTGATGTAGGACTCCTATATGATAGAAGTATATTTGATATTGACAGCTTGGCTGCAATCCATGTTGAACTTCCTGATCACATCCCAACGCGGGATATTCTCCATGTTGTATTGATTCATAAAAAAAGTAAAGAAAAAATCCATATTTATGTTAACTATTGGCCGTCAAGAAGGGGCGGGGAACAAAAATCGAATATTAATCGTGTGACAGCAGCAGAAGTTTTAAAATGTAGTTTGGATACACTTGCATCCACTTCGCCTAAAAGTAATGTAATTATTCTTGGCGATTTTAACGATGAACCAAATAATGAATCCGTTGAACAGTATTTAGGTGCAAAAAATTTTAATTGCAACGATAAAATAAATTCAGCATTTATTAATCTGGCCTATAAAAAATTTTCCAATAAAGAAGGATCATATCTTTTCGGTGGAAAGTTTAATATGATTGATCAAATAATTATTTCTACAACTTTTCTTGATGGGACACGTCTTGAGTATGAATGTAATTCGTTTGATGTTATTAAACCGCCGTTTATGATATCACAAGAAGGGAATCGAAAAGGTGGTGCAATTCCAACTTTTAATGGAAATATTTATGTCGGCGGTTATAGTGATCACTATCCCGTTGGTGCAAAATTCAGAGTGAAAGGTGAAAAATGAAATTCGAAAAAGTATTTCTTTTGTTTGGAGCTTCCGGTGATTTGGGAAGGACAGCAGTTGATTATTTTTTAAATCAAGATTATGATCAATATTATTTTTTTACCCGTAAAATGCTTGAATTGAAATCCTCTAAAAAACATGAAATGATTTTAATTTCAGATATGACCAGCGAAGAAAATGTTGCAAAAGCTTTTCAAAGTGTTATTCAAAAAGAAGGGACAAATTATTTTCTATTTAGTACAATCGGCGCTTATATAGGCGGAGAATCAATAGCTGATACAAAGTATGCAGATTTCTTAAAAATGCTAAACATAAATCTTTGCACTGCTTTTTTAATATCAAAATATTTTTCTAAACTTGTTCAACATTCTAACGGCTCTTCGATTTGTTTTACAAGTGCACAATCAAGTTTGCACCCGGAAGAAAATAGAGCCGCTTACAATATATCCAAACATGCACTTAATTTTTTAGTTAGAACATTATCATTTGAAGGGAAGAAAATTAATTTAAGTGCTAACGCTGTTGCACCATACGTTATTGATAGTGTTGAAAATCGTGAGTGGATTGAAGATAAAACAAAATTGATCACTACTTCAGAAATTTGCTCAATAGCAAATTCATTTTTCCAAAACCATAAAACTGTTACAGGAAATATTGTTGAACTTCCAGGAAGTATCGGTTGAAATGGTTATTTTGTTTTATAAAATAAAATCTTATCTGAATAATTGGAGTATATATGAGTTTGAGTGAAAAAATAAATCAAGACTTAAAAGCTGCAATGCGTTCCGGAGATAAAATTCGTTTAGAGACAGTTCGTTCCATACGTGCCTTAATTCTGGAGTTTGAAAAAAGCGGAAGCGGTAAAGAATTAACCTCCGAAGAAGAAATAAAAATGCTGACGTCAGCAGCAAAAAAAAGAAAAGAATCAATTGAGCAATTCCGCAACGGCGGCAGAAATGAACTCGCAGAAAAAGAAGAAGCTGAATTGAAGATCATTGAAGAATATCTGCCGAAACAACTTTCATTGGATGAAATTTTAGAAGAGATAAAGAAAATAGCTCTTGAAGTTGGTGCAAAAGCTAAAGAGGATTTCCCAAAATTAATGCCCGCTGCCGCAAAAGCACTAAAAGGTAGAGCAGATGGGAAAATTGTTAAAGAGATCGTTGAAAAATTATTGAGCGGTAATCGAATTATCTTGATTATATAATCATCGTTATAATACTGATCGGGTTTTTACTCGGGTTTAAGGACGGACTTGTAAGAAAGATCATTGGATTACTAGGATTAATTTTCGGGATTGGATTAGCTTTTCAGTTTTCGGGAAGCGTCGGCAAATTGCTGGTTCGCTTTTTTAACAACGATGAATATTTATCAAGTGTTATTGCGGGTATTTTAATATTTTTAATTGTAATTCTAATTGCGACAATAATTAAAAGAATTGTACATCCGTTCGACAAAGTAAACCGTTTAATCAATCAAGTCCTTGGCGGAGCTATCGGCGCCGTTCAGATTATTTATTTTATGAGTGCACTGTTCTTATTCCTAAATATTTTTGGATTTCCAAAAACCGAACAAAGAAATAATTCGTTTTCCTACAACTTTGTTCTTAATTTGATTCCAAAGACAATAGATTTTGCAATGGGTCAGAAATCAAAAGCATCTGATTATTTCAAAAAATATATAGAAGAAAACGATATTGATAATCCGTCGCAAATTGAATCGCACCAGAAAAAATAATGATTACTAAAGACGTTTTAGAAAAATTAGAGTTCTATAAAGTTATAACTCATATTGAAAAGTATTGCTCAACCGATAATGGCAAAAGTGCAGTTCAAAATTTAATTCCACTTGAATCTATTGATGAAATAAAAAAAAACGGTGAGCAGGTAAATGAAGCAAAAGAAATTCTTATAAAGAATGATATACCTCCATTTGAATATTTACCCGATCTCAATGAAATTCTTTCACGAAGCAGAATTGAAGGTTCAGTTCTAACTTCAAAACAAATTTTAGATGTTTTAAAACTGGCTGAAACTTCACGCAAACTTTTTCAATTCTTAAAATCAAAAGATAATTCAGAAACATATTTAAGGGAATTCTCCGATCAACTCTTAGTTGATAAAGTATTTGAACATCAGATAGGGAAAGTGTTTACCGAGAATGGTGACATTAGAGACGATGCAAGCCAAAAGCTTAAAGAGATTCGAATTGAGATAAGAGAAAAAGATGCTGCGCTTCGTAAACAGGTTCAAAAATTGTTGAAGCAGCTAAGCGATTCTTATTTAGTTCAAGAAGAATATATAACTCAACGTGACGGAAGAATTGTTCTGCCTGTAAAGTCGGAACACAAACGGCACGTTAGAGGATTTGTTCATTCTGAATCTTCAACGGGGCAGACTGTGTATATAGAACCCGAAGAAACTTTGGAATTGAATAATGAAATCTTGTCGCTCAACTTTGCAGAAAAAAGAGAGATAGAAAAAATATTAAGAGTATTGACCGAAAGAATCGGGCAAATAAGTATTGAGTTAAAAAAATCGCTTCAAGCTATTGCCAAATTGGATTCAATATTTTCTCGTGCTAAATACTCAATAGAAATTATCGGCTCGCATCCGGGATTTAATGAAGACAAACCCTTCGCTTTCATTGATGCACGCCATCCAATTTTAATAAAACGGATCGGGCATAAGAATACTGTACCTATGAATTTGAAGATGGATAACGTAAATGTTATTCTTATTACAGGACCGAATGCAGGCGGTAAAACAGTGACTCTGAAAACAACCGGTTTATTGATCTGTCTTGCTCTTGCAGGTATTCCAATTTCGGCACATCCGGATTCCAATTTTCATTTTGTTGAAAAAGTTTTGGTTGATATAGGTGATGCGCAATCCATAGAAGATGATCTTAGTACTTTTAGTTCACATCTAAAAAATATTAAACATATTATCGAAGAAGCCGATGATAAAACTTTAATAGTTCTTGATGAGATCGGAACAGGCACAGACCCGGCAGAAGGATCTGCTATTGCTACAGGAATGCTAATTACACTCCGTGATAAAGGGGCGAAAGTTTTAGCAACCACACATCACGGCAGTTTGAAATTAATTGCAAACCAGTTGGATAAATTTCAAAATGCTTCTATGGAATTTGATACCGATGAATTGAAACCGACATACAAATTTAATCAAGGAATGCCCGGCTCAAGTTATGCTTTCGAGGTTGCTAACAGGATCGGGTTTGATGAAAAATTTATTACCCTTGCAAAAGAATACTTGGATACCGATAAAACCAAGATTGAAGATTTTCTTGTGTCACTTGAAAAGAAATCAAAAAACTTAAAAGAACAATTAGATAAAATCGAAAGAGAGAATTCCAGACTGAAGGGATTAACAAATCTTTATCAAGACAAGATTGAAAAACTTGAGCTGCAGAAAAAAGAAATTTTAGCTCAGACGAAAGAGAAAGCTGAAACTTATTTGAGTGAGGTAAACAAAAAGGTTGAAGAATCAATAAGAAATATCCGCGAATCGCAAGCTAAGAAAGAAGTAATTAAAGAAGAAAAGATGAAGATTGAAGAGATCAAAAAAGAAAGTACCACAATCTTTAAGAAGGAGAAGAAGACTAAAGACGAAAAAATTAGATTGACTAAAGGAGATTATGCTTCGATAAAGGATACAACTTCGGTTGGTGTGATCGAAGAAATTAATAAAGAAAAAAATAAAGCTGTGCTTAGTGTTGGTACGCTAAAAATCAAAACAAAATATTCTGATTTGGTCCCGGCCAGGAAATCTGAAATTGATCAAAGAGAAAAAAAATCGTTTAGTTTAAATCAAGATGAAATTAGTTATCGTCTGGATATTCGCGGTAAAAGAGCTGATGAAGCCGAGTTCGAAATAATAAAATTTTTGGATAACACTTACGTTAGTGGCGTTGACCGTGTTGAAATACTTCATGGAAAAGGTACAGGTGCGCTCAAACAATTAGTTCATGGAATTTTAAGGAATAATCATTCCGTTAAAAATTACTATTTTGCAAATATTGAATATGGTGGTGATGGTATCACTATAGTTGAATTCAAATAATTATGATTAAAAAAATACTAATTGCTAACCGCGGTGAAATTGCTCATCGAATAATTAAAGCTTGCAGAGAATTAAATATTACTTCTGTAGCAATTTATTCCGAGGCAGATAAATTAGCCTTACACGTTCGAAGATCGGATGAAGCTTATCTTATTGGACCATCACCGGCAAGCGAATCGTACCTTAACAAAGAAAAAATTATAAAGCTGGCAAAAGAAATTGGGGCAGATGCAATTCA
>Ga0172370_10004548_pt1 | contig 18487 bp, 19 predicted proteins | sample LakKiv5m_FD_114538 | JGI IMG/M metagenome (GOLD analysis project Ga0172370, IMG submission 114538) | Freshwater microbial communities from Kabuno Bay, South-Kivu, Congo - kab_022012_11.5m | ecosystem: Environmental > Aquatic > Freshwater > Lake | place: Democratic Republic of the Congo...
AAAACTGTTTTCCGGGCGAAGGTTGGTATCCAGAATAAATTTAGATAGACGCCGGATCGGGTCAGGCATGACATTTTATCTGTTTAGTTACCGCAGTAATAATTCCGGACAGGATAGCCTGTGAAAATCACTTGTGGAGGCGACCGGGCAAGGGGGTTGGGGGTAATTTGTCTATCGCCTCATGGGGAATTTTCGTTTGCCATGATTTTAATCTGTTGAATTACAGGAGGTTCTGCTTTGCAGGTTCCGGCTGTTACAGGGACACTTGATGTTTATATTGCGGAAATAAATCGGTTTGCCGTTCTGACTGCGGAGGAGGAGTTCGAACTTGCCGTCCGGTTCAAAAAGTACAATGATATGGAAGCGGCGGAGAAACTCGTCGTCTCGAATCTGCGCTTCGTGGTCAAGATTGCCCATGAATACCGGAATTATGGGATGAAGCTTCCCGATCTTGTTCAAGAAGGTAACATTGGCCTGATGCACGCCGTGAAGAAGTTCGATCCTTACAAGGGTTATCGTTTGATTTCCTACGCTGTCTGGTGGATCCGCGCTTACATACAGAATTATCTCATAAAATCGTGGAGTCTGGTAAAGATAGGCACGACCCAGACTCAGCGGAAGCTCTTTTTCAAACTGGGTCAGGCAAGAAAAACCCTGGAAACACTCTCCGCGAATCACGCCGAATTTTCAGAGATAGCTGAAGCACTGGGAGTCAAGGCGGAAGAGATTGAGGAGATGGAAACAAGAATGGGGAGTCGTGATCTGTCCCTTAATACGATCGTCAATGACGAGGGCGAGTCCACTCATTTGGACTATCTTGCCGATGACGGAGAGGATCAGGAAACGTCCCTTATCAGAAAAGAGGAGATGTCCATCGTTCAGCGCAACATAGCAGGGGCCCTTGCCAAATTGAACGACAAGGAGAGCTTCATCATCCGCAACCGGGTTATGGCCGATAACCCATTGACCCTGCAGGAGGTGGGTGACCACTTTCGGGTTACAAGGGAGAGGGCAAGGCAGATAGAAAAGCAGGCATTGAAAAAGATGGCCCTCGCCATTCCGTATCTGCGGGAGGAGACCAAACTGCTGGAGGGCTGATTTTATTCCTTCGCGACGATTGCCAGATTTTCAAAACGGGTGTATTTCTCCTGAAAGGCCAGTTTCACGATGCCGGTAGGTCCGTTTCGTTGTTTACCGATAATTATTTCGGCGATTCCCTTTTCCGGATTGTCATCCGATTTGTTGTACACATCGTCGCGATAGATGAAGGCAATGACATCCGCATCCTGCTCAATTGCCCCTGATTCCCGCAAATCCGCCATCATTGGTCGGCGGTTGGTGCGGTCCTCCACCTTTCTGTTTAACTGGGAAAGGGCAATGACCGGTACCGAGAGCTCCTTGGCCAGGGCCTTCAGAGAGCGGCTGATCTCCGAAATTTCCTGTTCGCGCGAATCCCGGTAGGCGCTTCCCCGCATGAGCTGCAGGTAATCAAGAACGATGAGCCCCAGACCATTTTCCGCCTTCAGACGCCGCGATTTTGCCTTCATTTCGATGACGGTAATCGCCGGTGTATCATCAATGTAAATGGGGGCATCGGATAGATGCCCGGCTGCATCTGTCAGTCTTGGCCAATCAGTTTCTCCGAGAAACCCTTTGCGCAGACGCTGCGAATCGACCCGGGCCTCGGCCGCGAGCATTCTCATGACAAGCTGTTCCTTGGCCATTTCCAGCGAGAAGATCGCTACCGGTACGCCTGTTTCCAACGCCGCGTATTGGGCTATGTTCAGGGCAAAGGCGGTTTTCCCCATGCTTGGCCGACCGGCGATAATGATCAGATCGGATCTTTGCAGGCCGGAGGTGATTTCGTCCAGCTTGTCGAATCCGGTGGCTACCCCGGTGATCAGCTCTTTATTCGCGTACAGTTTTTCAATGGTTTGAAAATTGTCTTTCAGTATCTCGCGAATCGGGGAAAAAGAGGGGCGTATCTTGTTTTCGGAGATATCGAAGATGACGTGTTCCGCCTTATCCAGTATCTGATCGACATCCGTCCCCACGTCGTAGCTGTTATTGAGAATCTCCGTCGCCGCGCCTATCATACTGCGCAGGATACTCTTTTCTTTGACTATTTTTGCATAATAGGCGATGTTGGCCGCCGACCCGATATTATCGACCAGCGAAGCCAGGTAGGATATTCCCCCTACCTGGTCAAGCTTTTTCTGATCCTTCATGATATTGCTGAGTGTTATCAGATCGGCTGGTTCGCTGCGGTTGTTCAGCTCGATTATCGAGGCGAAGATCTTGCGGTGGGCGTCGCTGTAAAAATCAGACTGGGTAAGAACCTCCATGACCGCATTCAGTGCCTGATTGTCCAGCAGAATTCCCCCCAGAATGGACTGTTCCGCCTCGAGGTTCTGCGGGGGAATCTTGTGTAATGATACGTCTACGTCTTTCATTTAAAAAGCGCCAGTTGGATTTTTTTTGAAATTGTCTACTATTCTGCAACTATGGCTACTTTTATTTCGGCGGTGGTTCCGCCTCCGACTTTGATGCGGACCGGAAACTCGCCAAGCGCCTTGAGCGGCTCATCCAGAATTATGTTCCTTTTGTCTACTTCGATTCCCAAAAGCTGAAGCGCCTCCTGGATGTCCCTAGCGCCGACGGAACCGAAAAGTTTTTCCTGTTCACCGGAGCGGCGCGCTATCGTGCAGGTTATTGCCCCCAGCCTGGTTGCGAACTCTTCGGCCTTCTTCCTGTCCTTTTCGGCCTGAACCATTATCCGTTTCTTTTCATGTTCAAAGGCCTTGATGTTCCTCTCGTCCGCCTCGGATGCCAGCCCTTTGGGGATCAGGTAATTGCGGGCGTATCCGTCGGCAACCTTGACCAGATCGCCGGCCTTTCCGAGAGTGTCTAACGCCTGATTTAAAATGATTTTCATTTTTTCCTCCTTTTGAGGATGGCGGCAATGAATGCCGTCATCATAATTATTGGTCTGTATCCGTTTGGTTTAAATCTCTTATCCGTTTGCGGAAATCAATCCACAGGTCAAAAAGGCCCAGGGCAACAACTATTATCAGCATATACTGCTGGATAAGGATCAATCCGTAGAAGAAGAATCTGAACATCCGCGGGATTTGCTTCTTCCGGAAAAAGAACGCGGCAATTGCCAAACCCTGAAACATGTAAATCATGCAGAGAAGAATCAGCAGATTCATCCCGAAGATGACAATGCCTTCCACTGGGAAAAGCAGCATTCCTCCCGCGGCTATAAAAATCCAGACCAGCCGCTCCGGCGCCTTCCATAAAGTCAGATCTCCAAATTCGGGAAAGGAAAACTTCCGGAACTTTAGCAACATTTGTCCCGCCAGCAGATTCGCCCATACTGTAAGCACGCTTCCCGAGATACCCAAGGCGGGGAAGACACCGGCAAAAAAGCGAGTGATCTGTCCGGTATTTTCACGGATCACCTTGATTTGTTCCTGAGAAATATTCAACTGGCTGTAAAGTTCAATATTTTCTTTTATTAAAGCAGCCACATAACCCTCTATCAGTTTCCAGGGTGCGATGTCGGCCTGCCAGGAACGTAGCAGAATAAAGCCTGAGCCACAAAAAAACAACGCCAGAGAAGTCGTCAGAATTGTCTTCTCAAAGGAATAATTGCGCTTTAGTACCTCTGACAGCAAGAGTCCCGTGATGGCGATCATAAGCGGCGTCGGCAAATTGACATGCTGCCTCATGACGGCAAGAATGCCGTACGACGTCAAAAACGCCGTCGCCAAGACCGAAATTCCCCGAAGCCTACCCAGGTGGGAGGCATAATAAAGCACGGGCAGAGGGGTCAGGACGACAACGAGCGGTCCTATGAAAGGAACCAGGGCCACGAAGAGGAAGGTGAGGGTAAGCACCATCCATCCCTGCAGCAAATCGTTGTCAAGGGTTCTTGCCAGTATCAAGTTCTGAGCCAGTCCTGTTTCAGCGTTATTTATCCTTCGGAGACGGCAAAAGGCAGCAGGGCGATCGTTCTTGCCCTTTTTATCGCAACGGTGATCTCCCGCTGATGTTTTGCACAGTTTCCGGTTATCCGGCGCGGCATTATTTTGCCCCGTTCGGTTATAAACTCGCGAAGGGTCTGGGGGTCTTTATATTCAATATCCAGGTTATGGTCCGTACAGAAACGGCAAAATTTCCTTTTGTGGAAGAATTTTTTCTGAGTGCGGGGCCCCTTGCCCGGCGTTCTTGTTGCGGGTGTGAAAGCCATGGTTAATTTTCCTCCTTTGCGGCTGTTACTGCATCTTCGTTGAGCGGTTCTGCTGTCTCAGCATCCTTTTCCGGCTGGTCACTTTCCGGGTTGGGGGAGATGCCCTCGGCAGGAGGTGGAGCCTTTTTTTCGTCTTCCTTCTTCTGTTTTAGCTCGGCCAGTTCCTTTTCCAGTGCAACGGGATCAATCCCTTCTTCTTTGAGAATGGTCATAAATTTCAGAATCCGGTCGTCAATCTTGAGATTTCGTTCCAGCTCATCGACAACCGCGCCTGCCCCGGCATATTCAAGCAAAATGTAAATGCCCCGGGTCTGTTTCTTTATGACGTAGGCCAGTTTCCGCTTGCCCCAGCAATCCCCCTTGATCAGGATGCCTTTCTGGCCGGTAACGATTCCACTGTACCGGGCAATGAGGGCGGTTTGTTCGTCATCGCGCAAATCTGCATTGGCGATCAGAATGGTTTCATATTTCCTCAATTTCACTTCCTCCTTTCGGCTCTATAGCCCGCATTCCGAATGCAGGCAAGGAGACACTCCGTGTGATTACCTCCGAAGAGTTGATGTGGCGCCCTTGTCGGGGCCACTCCCTGACGCTATTGGTAGGCGATGTGGGATTCGAACCCACGGCCTCTGGTTCCGGAGACCAGCGCTCTATCCATCTGAGCTAATCGCCCCCTGACCCTGACAGCGATCTGTAATATATACAAATGGTCGCAACGATAATCAACCTTTTTTACATGCGCTGTCGCCATCAAAACGGCGGTATCAATGTCATTAGTGGCGGGATTTGTCAATCAAATTTTCCCGATGGGATTGAATTTCCCGCGCCAAGCTGATAGAAGCAGTCCAAGGGGGGTGCGAGGATGTTCCGGATGGTGAGGGTTATATATTTTCTGTTGGCAGGGATCGTTGTCTCTGCAGTTACGGCCGGCGCTGCGGCGCCGACCGAAGTTCTAAGTGTTCGCCACTGGGTGGCGCCCGACCATACCCGCTTCGTCATCGATACAAGTCATGATGCCGATTTCCGTATTGAAAAGGGGGACCGGCAGGTTACGCTCATTCTGGAGAATGCGTTCCTGAGCTCCCCTCTTGCCGGTTTGAAGGTTTTCAACAGGCCGGGCTTGAAGACGGTTTCTCTGGCTGCGTTGCCCCCGTCCAGGGTAGTGATAGAAATCAGCCTGTCGGAAAATTTGCAGACAAATGTTTTCAAACTGAAAAAGTTTCTCGACAAGCCGGAGCGGATTGTCGTTGATATTCTTATGCCGGAAACGGGAAAGAAGGCGAAACCGAAGCGGGAGGAAACGGGGGGTGGCAAAAGGGAAAGGGTTGTGGTTATCGATCCCGGCCACGGGGGGGATGCCCCCGGTGCCATTGGGAAGGATGGCACGTACGAAAAGGACGTCGTTTTGGATATCTCGCGAAAGTTGCGCGATATTGTCAATAAAAAAAGCGGGTATCGCGCCTTTTTGACCAGAGACGGCGATTATTATGTGCCGTTTAAAAAGAGGCTGGTGATTGCAAGGGAACATGGCGCTGATCTTTTTTTGAGCATCCATGCGGATGCGGCCAGAAACAGGGCGGCCCGGGGCAGCTCGGTATATTGCATTGCCGCCGGGGCCGCCAGCAGCGAAGCGGCGAGGATCCTTGCCGATAACGAAAATCTGGCCGATGTGATCGGAGGGGTTCCTGCCGGAGAGCAAAGCGATGTCTCGGATCCGATCATCCTCGATATGTTCCAGACCCATGTCAAGAATCAGTCCCGGAGTTTCGGGCGTATTTTGCTGAGTAAAATGAAGTCGTTCAACGGTATTAAATTTGGCGATGTTCAGGAGGCGCCCCTGTATGTGCTGAGACTTCCCGAGATCACATCAGTTTTGCTGGAAACCGCTTTTATCTCTAACCCCGTAGAGGAAAAACTGCTGAAAAATGGGGACTTCCAGGAGAAAATAGCGCTTGCGGCGGCCCAATCCATCGAGACTTTTTTCCCGCCGTCTGCGGAGAATTCAGGAGGGGCCGGGGATGCTGCGCTATCCGCAGATGCTTATACGGTAAAGGGCGGGGATACATTATATTCGATTGCCGCAAGCCATGGGACAACGGCCGCAGCTTTAAAGAAGGTGAATAACATAAGGCAACCCGACCTGCTTTATGTTGGCAGCAAGCTGATTGTGCCCCGTAAGAAAAAATAGCCATGGAAAGAGACAAATAAAGGATGTACAGCCTGATCGACGAATATCTGAATTTTATGATTGTCGAAAAGGGGGCTTCCCCGAACACGATTGACGGTTATAGTCGCGATCTGGTTCGTTATGCGAAATTTTTGACGGAGCGCGGGGTGGCCGGGCTGGAGAAGACAGGCGCGGAAGAGACAGTTGCTTTCCTGACGGCCCTTCACAGTTTCGGACTTTCGGCAAATTCGATGAACCGGTCGCTTGCCGCGCTGCGAGGATTCTACAAGTATCTGCTCAGGGAAAAAAAGATTGACCACACCCCCCTGTCCCATATAGAACTCGCCAAAACCTGGTCGCGGATTCCGGAGGCGCTTAGCAGGGAGGAGATGGCGGCTCTTCTGTCCCAGCCGGGCGCCGAAACCCCCGCGGATTTTCGGGATGGGGCGATGCTCGAACTGATGTATGCGACGGGTATTAGAGTTTCGGAACTGATCGGGCTTACCATGAACAGCATAAACTGGCATATCGGATATCTGCTTGCTTCCGGCAAAGGGGAGAAGGAGCGGATTGTGCCGATCGGCAGGACAGCCTCGGACAAGACAAAAAAATACATTGAAATTGCCCGGCCGCTGCTTCTCAAGGGCGGTAACTGCACTCTGCTGTTTCTGAATCGTTTTGGACGGGGATTGACCCGCCAGGGTTTCTGGAAGATCGTCAAGGGATATGCCGCACGGGCCGGATTGGCAAAGAGGGTTCACCCCCACACTTTTCGCCACTCTTTCGCGTCACACCTTCTGGAGGGAGGGGCGGATTTACGCTCCGTGCAGATCATGCTCGGGCATGCCGATATTTCAACCACCCAGATATACACGCATGTGACGCGGGAAAGGCTTAAGGAGGTACATCACCGGTACCATCCCCGGGGGTGAAAAATGAGAGCGGACAGGGATAGAAATGGAATATGAATCGGGTCGGACGCCGAGAGAAAAAAGGAAAAATTTAAGGATCGGCCGGACGGGGTTTTTCGCCCTGCTTGTCCTGCTGCTGGTGGTTTCCTCCGTACTTGCCGCCGGGTACCTGCTTCCGGAAAAGACAAGGGCGGCTGCGGCAGCGCTGGTCCGGATTAAAAACACCATCGCTTTTTTCGTTTTTTCCGGAACGCCGCATTTTTATTCGCTGGTCGTGGAAAAAAACGGGAATGAATACATCCTGAACGCAGGAGATGCATTCGATGTTTCCTATCGTGATGAATTTATCGTCAAAAAGATCGAAACCGATGTCCTGGCCGGCGAGGGGGTGAGTGTGGACATTGAGGGGACCGGCAGCCGGAATGATTTTGGCAAGCTTGTAAAAGGGGTGGAGCTTGTCGATAAAACAGTGTTGGAGGGGAAAGGCGAGGGCGCCGAAAAAGGGGGCAGGGGGCTGAACTTCCGGGTGTTCTACAGGGATAGTCTGCTTGCGACAATCCCGATCCGGGTGGTTGTGATGCCCCAGGACTGGCTTCGTTACGCCCGCGAATCCAAGAATCTCAAGATCCAGATAGACTATCTCAGGCGGGCTGCCAAGATGACCCCGGAAGATACGAATGTGCACCGGATGCTGGGGTCTCTTTATTTCAAGTCAGGCCTGACGGCGGAGGCGATCGGCCAGTATAAAGAGGTCTTGAGGTTGAAGCCGGATGACTCTCCGGCCCTGTCAGGGCTCGTTCAGTGTTTTCTTAAAACCGGCGCCTATGACGAGGCAATCCGAATGGGGCAGCGCTCCCTTGCCGTCAACCCCGGGAATGGCCAATTGCTGGCGGATATCGCCAGGGCATGGAGCGGTCTCGGAAACTGGGGAAAGGCAATTTCCGCCGGCGAAGCGGCGTTGAAACTGCTTCCCGGCAATCCGGATGTTCTTTACATGTTGGGGGAAGCCTATGAAAAAAGCGGCAATCCGGGTATGGCTGTAAAGCAGTACCGCCTCGTACTGGAGAAAGCGCCGCATGCAGAGCCGGCGGCGGTCTCTCTGAGCGGCATTTTATTGAAGACAGGGGACTTCGACGGGGCGATCAAACTCTACGGAGAGATGTTGAAAAGAAAGCCGCGGGAAGCCGCCATCTATGCCAATCTCGGCTTTGCCTGGGGGGCCAGGGGAAATCGCCGGGAAGAGATTGCCAATTATCGAAGGGCCGTTGCGCTGAAGCCGGGGGACCCGGTAATTCATTTCAATCTGGCAGTCGCCTATGAAAAGGAAAAGAAATTTGCCGAGGCGGGGGCGGAGTATAAAGAGGCTCTGAAACTGAACCCGAACGATTATGAGGCAGCCGGAAGGTTGGCCGATATCCGTTTTATTGAAAAGAAATACCAGGAGGCGGCTGTTCTCTATGAAAAGATTATCCGGAAAAATCCCCGTAAAGCCGCCCTCTATACCCGTCTTGGTTTTTCTTATGCGGCGCTGAAACAGTCCGGCCGGGCTGCGGAAAACTGGGAAAAGGCCATCCGGTATGGAGAGACTGATCCGCAAGTCCGGGCCAATCTGGGGAAAATCTATGCGCAGGAGGGAAACATCCGGAAAGAGAAGGCCCTTTATGAAAAGATGGCAAGCCAGAAACCGGCGGGAGAGGACTTGACCAAGTTATTGGAAATCTACAGCCGGGAGAAAGACTATGACAAGGCGCTCGGTGTTTACCGGAAGCTTATCAAATTAAGTCCTCGGAAGGCATCGCTGTATTCGGGAGCTGCTTATCTGTATGGGCTGAAGGGAGACACTGACAAGCAGATCAAGTACTGTCTCCTGTCGCTGAAATATGATCCCGAGGATTACGATGCCCATCTCAATTTGGGGGCGGCCTATGAAAAGAAGGGGCTTTTGCCGGAGGCCCTCAATTCTTACACGGCGGCTTACCGTCTGAACCCCGAGTCGCAAATTGCCGCAAAAAACATTCCCCGGATAAAGATCATGATAATGCGGCAGAAACAGTAGCAGGTTAGCAGCTCTTTCAACGGGGTGCAGTCAAACAACTTTACCTGTCAAGAAAAACGAACGGCTGATCGTCGCGGATGAGGGGGTATGGCTCCCGGTTTTCCAACCGGCGGAGGGTAATGCTGAAAAACAGGAGAAATGAGGATTGCCGATGAAAAAGATAAAAATGGGCGACTTTGAAATTGGCGGCGGGGCGCCGCTGGTGCTTATCGCCGGGCCATGCGTTATCGAAGATGAAGAAACGACAATGGAAATTGCCGGAGAGCTGAAGAAGATCACGGCTGAATTGGGCATGCCCCTTATTTTCAAGGCGTCGTACGATAAGGCCAACAGGACCTCGCATAACTCCTACCGTGGCCCGGGGCTGAGCCGTGGTCTGGAGATATTGGCCCGGGTTCGCAAAGAGCTCGGCATTCCGGTCCTTTCTGATGTCCATCGGTTCGAGGAGATTGTTCCGGCTGCAGAAATCCTCGATGTGGTGCAGGTTCCGGCATTTTTATGTCGTCAGACCGACTTCATAATGGAAATTGCCCGCCGGGCAAGGGCGGTGAACATCAAAAAGGGGCAGTTTATTGCCCCTCAGGATGCAATCCACATCGTAAAAAAGGCGGCAGCCGCGGGCAACGAGAACATCCTGCTTACGGAAAGAGGGGCGTCTTTTGGATATAATAACCTCGTAGTTGATTTTCGGTCTTTGCCAGTTCTGCGGAGGGCAGGATACCCGGTGATCTTTGACGCCACCCACAGCGTTCAGTTGCCCGGCGCCGCCGGAACCGCCTCGGGAGGCGACCGCGCGATGGTCCCTTTCCTTGCCCGCGCGGCGGTAGCGGCGGGTGTAGATGGGCTGTTTTTTGAGGTTCATCCGGACCCCGACCGGGCCTTGAGCGACGGTCCCAATTCCCTGGTTATTGAAAGTCTGCCGGCGCTGCTGGCTGTGCTCTTGAAAATTGACGCAGTCGTTCGTTCGGATTTGCGCTGAATCAGACCGTTGCGTCGATCCGGGGTCGGCGCAAGGCGAACGGGGAGCTTGCAATGGGGACGGACGCTTTTATATGAATCCGCGAGAGAGAGGGAAAGGTTGCAGTAAATGGCGATGAAGATAGCGGAAGAGGTGCTTCTCAACAAGATGCGGCAGGTCAAGCTCTTTATTTCCGATGTGGACGGGGTCTTGACCGATGGCCGGATAATCGTCAACGATGAAGGGCTGGAGAGCAAACAGTTCGATGTCAGGGACGGCCACGGGCTGAAGCTGCTTTTCCGGTACGGGATAGATGTTGTTCTTGTAACCGGCAGGAGATCGCGGGCGGTTGAATGGCGGGCGGCCGATCTTGGAATTGTCGAGGTTCATCAGGGTGTCTGGAACAAGGGCGAAATCTTTGAGGAAATTATCAAAAGGCGAAAAATACCCCCGGAGGCGACAGCCAGTATCGGGGACGATATTGTCGATATTCCCATCATGAAGAAGGCGGGTTTTGCGATTGCCGTTGCCAATGCCGTCCGGGAGGTCCGGGAAGTTGCCGATTATGTTACAACCAGGCCCGGGGGGCGGGGGGCTGTCCGAGAGGTGTGTGAAATGATTCTGAAGGCGCAGAACCGGTGGGTTGATGTAGGGGCGCAATATGGATTTGACGGGCAGATGACGGAAAAGGTTTAATCTTTACATCCGCTGCCGCGGATGGTAGAGTCATCACGAAGCTGAACGGAATATTTTAGCTGTTTTTTGTTTGTTGGCTCGCGACAGCGTGTTGGTTATGAATGCCGGAAAAAAAACTTTTCTCGCGGTTTTACTGCTGGTTTTGGCCCTGTCGGCAGCGGTTTATTTTGTCTTTGTGGCGAAGGCGCCCCGGAAGGCGCTGCTCGATAAAATGGCCGACAAGGTGGATTTGCAGGCCAAAGGCGTTCATTATACACAGGTGGGCAGCTCCGGCATGAAATGGGAGATAACGGCGGATTCCGCTTCCTATCGAAAGCAGGAAGATCTTGCCCTGTTTGAAAAGATCAAGGCCCGGGCAGTGATGAGAGATGGCCGCGTTTTCATGATGAGCGGCGATAGGGGAAGACTGAATACAGCCTCGAAGGATTTGAATTTGGAGGGTAACGTCCTGCTGATCTCGGAAAGCGGTGACAGTTTCCAGACAGAGCGGCTGAACTACAGTGATGCCCTGAAGAGGATTGAGACGGATCAGCCGGTCGTCATGAAGACCCGAAATATAAGGGTAAACGGCGTAGGAATGGTTTTTGCGCTGAAGGAAGAAAAGGTCGCCATTCTGTCACAGGTACGGGCGAAGTCTTTGCCCCAATAGCGGGGAAAGGTAGAAGATGACAGGAGATGTTATAAGCAAGACCGTGGTTGTCGGCATTTTATTGGCGCTGATAGTCGTCCCGGCGGGAGTATGGGGTGAGGCAAAGCCGAAGGGTGGGCTCAACAGGAATCAGCCGCTGCAGGTTGATGCTGACCGCCTGGATGCATACAGCAACAGGCGGATCGTCGTGTTTTCCGGGAATGTCGTTGCCTCTCAGGGGGGACGGACTATCCATGCCGAGCGCCTGACGGTCCATTATAAAGACGATAAGAAGGCGTCCGGGGCTTCTGCCGCTGTAGTCGAAGATTCGGGCAGCGTGGAAAGAATTGAGGCGGAAGGTAAGGTAACAATCCGCGAGGGCGGACGGGTGGCCACTGGCGATGTTGCCGTTTTTGATCAGGAGGCCCAGAAGATCACGATGACCGGAGATGCCGTTCTGAAAGAGGGGAAAAATATCATCAAGGGGGGCAGGGTCGTTATTTTTCTCGAAGAAAACCGTGGTGTTGTTGAAGGAGTCGAAAAAAGGCGGGTTTCGGCGACGATCTATCCCGGTGATAAACAATGATGGATAGCCGTTGGTATTTATAAGGGGCATGCATGGGAAAACTGACGGCTACCGGCCTCGTAAAAATATATAATAGAAGAAGGGTAGTCGACGGGATCGATCTGGAGGTCTGCCCGGGCGAGGTTGTCGGCCTTTTGGGGCCAAACGGCGCCGGGAAGACGACGACGTTTTACATGATAGTGGGGTTGATAAAGCCTGACGGAGGGGCTATTTCCCTCGATGACGTCGACATAAGCGACAGCCCCATGTATATGAGGGCCAGAAGTGGTTTGAATTACCTGCCGCAGGAACCGTCGATTTTCCGCAAGCTGACTGTGCGGGACAACATTCTGGCTATTTTGGAAACCCTGCCCCTTTCCCCGGAAGAAAGACAGGAGCGGTTGCACATCCTTCTGGCTGAGCTTGATCTGACGCAACTGGCGGACAGCATGGCCTATTCCCTTTCCGGAGGAGAGAGGCGCCGGGTGGAAATTACGAGGGCGCTGGTAACATCGCCCAAATATATTTTGTTCGACGAGCCCTTTGCCGGTATCGATCCGCTTGCCGTTGCCGATATCGTAAAAATCATCAATCGTCTCCGCTGCAAGGGAATAGGGACCGTCATATCCGATCACAATGTGCGGGAGACCCTTGCCGTATGCGACCGCGCGTATATCGTAAATGAAGGAAAAATACTTGTTGAGGGAGCACCTGATTTTATCGCCGCATCCGAAATGGCGCGCAAGTTGTATCTTGGCGCCGACTTCAGATTTTAAAAAGGAAGAACCTGGGAAACGATGGCCTTTGAGCTGAGACAGAATTTAAAATTGACCCAGCAGTTGATCATGACTCCGCAGTTGCAGCAGGCAATAAAGCTGCTGCAGATGTCGCGTCTGGATTTGGTCGATGCCGTTAATCAGGAGATAGAGGAAAATCCGCTTCTTGAGGAAATCGCCTCTGATGAAATTCCTGAAATAGAGGCGAAGATCGAGCAGGCTAATGGCGAAGATGCGCCTCCGGAAGGGCTGAGTGTTGTCCAGAGCCAGGAGGAGTTGACGGGTGAGGGAGATGGCCGGGAAGAGTTTGACTGGGATGGATATCTCGAGGATTATGTGCCATCAGGCTCCGCCTCTGCCAACCGCAGCGAAGAGAACGCCCCCCTCTGGGAAACGACTGTCGCCGGTAAAACATCCCTTGCTGATCATCTGATGTGGCAGCTTATGCTATCACAATTTACCGAGGAAGAACGCCGGACCGGCGAACAGATTATCGGCAATATCGATGAGAAAGGTTATCTGGCTGCCAGCCTGGAAGAAATCGCCGCCGCCGCGAAAACGACGCCGGCGATTGCCGAAGAGGTGCTCAGGAAGGTTCAGGAATTTGATCCTCCCGGAATCGCTGCCCGTGATCTGCGGGAGTGTCTCCTGATCCAGACGAAACTGGCAGGCGATGCCCGTTTTCTTGTCGAGAAGATTATTATCAATCATCTCGATGATCTGAAAACTCGAAATTACGAACATATAGCAAAAAAACTAAAAGAATCGCTCAAGGATGTGATCGCGGCAGTAAAGATAATTGGTAATATGGACCCTCACCCCGGGAGCGTTTATAACGAGGAACGGATCGAGTCGATAATTCCCGATGTTTATGTTGTCAAGAGTGGGGATGAATACAAGGTTCTACTCAACGAAGAGGGAGTACCGCGATTGCGGATCAGTAATTACTACCGGGAGATAGCCGGCAGCGCGAAGGGTGAAACAGGGCAGGATAACGGCAGAAGGTATATAAAGGAGCGAATGCAGTCGGCGAGCTGGCTAATAAAGAGCATTCAGCAGCGGCAGAGGACGATTCGCCGGGTGGCGGAAAGTATCGTGCGTTTTCAACGGGATTTTTTCGATAGGGGAATAGAGGCGTTGAAGCCCCTGATACTGAGGGATGTTGCCGACGATGTGGAAATGCACGAATCCACGATAAGCCGGGTTGTTACAAACAAATATATGTATTCTCCCCAGGGGATGTTTGAATTGAAGTTTTTTTTCGGGAGTGGCATCCACAAGTCCGGGTGTGACGATATCTCTTCCAAAAGCGTTCAGGAGGAGATAAAAAGGATGATCGCGTCTGAGGACCCGCGCAAGCCGCTGAGCGATGAGAAGATTGCCGCATCCCTTGAGGCTTCCGGACTGACGATAGCGCGCCGGACGATTGCAAAATACCGCGACATAATGGGGGTTCTGCCATCGTCAATGAGAAAAAAATATCGATGAAGCGGTTATGACAGGGCGCGGTATGCCGTTTGCCTTTGGTAAATTTGCAGGTAAACAACAGACAGGAGGATTGGATAATGAAGATTTCTGTTACATTCAGGAATGCGGATGAGGCGGAAGACTGGCAACGGGGCTATGCTGAGGAGAAGCTGAAAAAGCTGAAAAAGTATATAGATGACCCAGTAGATGCCCGTGTCATACTTTCGGTGGAGAAATTCCGGAATACAGCGGAGATAAATCTGTCGTCCAATGGTTTGAGCGTCAATGGCAAGGAAGAGGAAAAGGACATGCATATGGCGATTGACAACGCCATAGAAAAGATAGAGCGGCAGTTGAAGAAGCATAAGGAGCGAATCCGCGATTTGAAAACGAATGCTGCCCGGGGAGGCGATGCCGGGTTCGATGCTCAGCCGGAAGAAGGTGAGGAAAATCCTGATTTGAAGGTGGTTGAGACCCGCCAGATCGTGCTGGAACCGATGTCCATCGATGATGCCGTTCTGAAAATGGAAACGACCAAAAACCATTTCGTGGTTTATCGCGATTCACTGACGGAAAATGTTAATGTAATCTACCGGAGGGATGACGGCAAATTTGTGTTGCTGGAAACAAGCCGCTAAGTTTTGAGGATCGTTAAGCATGAAAATAACCGAGATGCTCAAACAGGAGTTCGTTCTGGAAGAACTCAAGGGGCAAAATAAGGGAGAAGTGCTGGCGGAGCTGTCCGGAGTGTTTAAAAAAGCGGGGATGGTTCTGGATTCCGGAGAGATGCTCGATATCCTGCTGGACCGGGAACGGTTGGGAAGTACTGGCATAGGCGAGGGAGTTGCTATACCTCACGGCAAAATGGTCGGTCTGAAGGAGATGGTGATTTCCTTCGGCAGAAGCCGGGAGGGGATTGATTTTGAGGCAATGGACGGCAAGCCTGTTCACCTTTTTTTTCTGCTGATGGCTCCGGAAAATTCCGCCGGTCTGCACCTCAAGGTACTGGCCAAGATATCGAGAATGCTCAAAGATCCTGTTTTCAGAAAGAAGCTTGTGGCGGCGAAGCTTAGTGGTGATTTGTTTGCGGTTATCTCCGAAAAAGACGACGAGACCTGATTCGTTGAGGGCTTGATTATGCGGTCGATGCAGGTGGTTGTCATAACGGGCTTGTCAGGTTCAGGAAAGAGCACTGCAATCAGGGCTCTGGAGGATATCGGCTTCTTTTGCGTCGATAACCTGCCGATTATTCTGCTTCCGGAGTTCCTTGCCATTCAGTCCGCGCCCGCCAAGGGGGTTTCGCAGGTCGCCATGGTTATGGACCTGAGGGAAAACGAGTTCCTGGAAAAATATCCGCAAATTTTTGTGCAACTACAGGAAAAAGGCTATCGAATCGAGATTATCTTTCTCGATGCCTCGGACGAGGTTCTTATGCATCGTTTCAGTGAAACCCGGAGGATTCACCCCCTTGCCCCCCGGGGATCCATTCTGGACGGGATCCGCCTCGAAAAGGAGAAGCTTGCCCCGCTGAAAAAGATGGCGGACAAGATCATAGACACCTCTTCCTGCAATGTCCACCAGCTAAAGGATATCATCCAGCGGCACTTTCTTTCGGCGGCGAAGAAAAGCCTGATAATTCAGGTTGGTTCATTCGGTTACCGCTACGGTCTCCCGGTTGACGCCGACATGGTTCTGGATGTGCGCTTCCTCCCCAATCCCCATTTTGTCGATGAGCTTCGTCCCTTCGACGGCCATGACCCTCGGGTACGCGACTATGTTCTGGAGTCGGAAAGCGGGCGGGCCTTTGTAGAAAAATTGTTCGATTTCATGGATTTTCTTGTTCCCATGTACGAAAGGGAAGGCAAATCCCGCTTCACGATTGCTGTCGGCTGCACCGGCGGTCACCACCGTTCCGTAGTTATTGCCAATCTCTTGGGCGCCCATCTTTCTGGAAAAGATTATTTTGTCAACATAACCCACCGGGATATTGGGAAGTCTTAAAAAGCGCCGGGGGGCCTATTGCCCCAATTTCTTTGTTACATTATCAGCGATCCAGTGCGGATCCCACCATTCCACGGGATCGACAAACTGGCCATTGATAGCTATTCCAAAATGGAGATGATCCCCGCCGGCAAGTCCTGTTGTGCCGGAGACGCCGATCGCTTCTCCTTTCTTTACCCCCTGTCCAGGTTTGACGAGGATGGCGCTCATATGGGAATACAGGGTTGAAAGTCCCATCCCGTGATCGATGATCACTGAATTTCCGTAGATGCCTATGGCACCGGCGAAACGGACAATCCCGTCATTGGCTGCCTCGACCGAGGCATGGGCGAGCGACGCGAGATCGACGCCGTTGTGGATGCTTTCACCTACCTGCTTTCCGTTGTAAAAATAGGTGCGGCGGTCGCCGAAGGAGGCCCTCGGAGCGGCATCCTTCATTCGCAGAAAAACCCCGTTCCAGAGAGGCCGTCCTTCCGTTTTCTGGGCCGAGTTCCGGATTGTCTGCAAGTTTTCGCTTCTGACGCGGGAATTAATTTCCGTGAAAGTGTCCATAGGCGTTTTCCCCCGTAATTCCGGCATGGTGGCCTGAAATTCCGGCATCTTGTGGTTGAGGAAGTCATCGTTCAGGACTATCTTATCGCTGTGGAATTTCTTTTTTTTGATCAGGGCCGGGATGGCGTTCAGGGTCTCATTGCCTGCCTTGTCGACTGCCAGGGCGGCTATTTGCCAGGCGCCTCCCCCGGAAGGGGCTTCATCAGGCAGGGCAAAGTAAGCCACATATTCCTCTTTCCCGGCAAGGGTTGTTTTATATCCCGGGTAGAAAATCCCTCCGGCCTGGACGCCGGTTCGGGAAACCGGTTCGGAAAGGTTGTAGGAAATCACTCCGGCACCCCCGATGTTGATATGATTCTGTGCGGTATGCAGATATATCTGGGGTGGAAGGATATCGATCTGCGAGGGAAGCGCGACCTCGGTGCGGTTTTTCCAGAGGGAGTGGTCGATTGCCGATGCCGTCAGGGTGGAGGGCCCGTCATGCAGCTTCAGAGCGGCCGTATCGATTGTAACAGTCACTTTCCGGGATGCTGTCTTTTTATCAGGGTAATCGACAGTCGAGAGAACATGGGGGACATTGTCCTGGATGATTGCTATTTCGGTATGGCGGAGCCCCCGGCCCTTGTCAGAGAAAACAACGCTGATGGTCTTTTGTCTGGCGATAAAACCGGCCTCGGCGCCTATTTCAATGGCAGGTTTCCCCTTCTCGCCAATAGTTCCGAAGAACCACCAGGCGCCGACGGCGTGCAGCAGAATTAAAACGGCAATATACAGGAATTTCTTCTTCATTTGTTGTCCTCCTCCAGTTTGAGGCTGGGCTATAACGTTTTTCCCTGCGGATTGCAAGATCGGGGTGGGCGGAAAGAAAGGACAAGGGCCGGGGCGGATGAATTTCTTGATATTGTTGGGGAGGATTGCTATAAGTTATCCGAACGCTAAAAAGACTTACGGATAACAGACTCGGGGGGACCCTTAAAATGTTGAAGGACCGAAAAATAGTTCTCTGCGTAACAGGGGGCATAGCCGCCTACAAGGCCGCCGAGTTGCTCCGGGAATTTGTCCGGCGCGGGGCGGATGTCCGGGTCGTCATGACCAAGAGCGCCTGCAGATTTGTCGCCCCTCTTACCTTTGAAACATTGTCGGGGCACCCTGTTGCCACCGATCTTTTCAGCCCCGCCGGTCCTGCCGAGATACCCCATATCACCCTGGCCGAGTTTGCCAATCTTCTTGTTGTCGCTCCGGCGACGGCAAACATTATAGGCAAGGTGGCGGCGGGAATCGCCGATGATCTTCTCAGCACAATCATTATGGCGACAACGAAACCGGTTTTATTCTGTCCCTCCATGAACGTAAACATGTATGAAAACGGTATCGTCCAGAAAAACCTTGCCGAGCTGTCCGCACGCGGCTATTTTATAATGGCTCCCGGATACGGCGAGCTGGCCTGCCGAACCG